>Ga0315292_10000405_pt1 | contig 19946 bp, 14 predicted proteins | sample YL17G13_0_MG_FD_204029 | JGI IMG/M metagenome (GOLD analysis project Ga0315292, IMG submission 204029) | Sediment microbial communities from Yellowstone Lake, YNP, Wyoming, USA - YL17G13_0 | ecosystem: Environmental > Aquatic > Freshwater > Lake > Sediment | place: USA: Wyoming | collected... | reverse complement strand
GGTCGAGGCCTGCGGCACGACGGGCCGGCAGGTAGCCGGCCACGATGCCGGTGACCAGCGCCGAGCCCAGCCCGCCGATGACGGCCCACGGCGGCGGGACCGAGGGGAACGCCGGCGCCCACACGCTGAGCAGGAAGCCGATCCCCCACGAGATCGCCACCCCGATCAGTCCGCCGCCCACCGACAGCAACGCGGACTCAATCAGGAACTGCCACAGCACGTCGCGGCGCCGTGCGCCGATGGCGATGCGCGTCCCGATTTCCCGGGTGCGCTCGGTCACGCTGATCACCATCACGTTGGCGATGCCGATGCCGCCGATGATCAGGCTGACCGCCGCCAGGGCGAAGGTGGCGAGCCCGATCTGCGCGCTAATCTGATCGAACTGGGAGATGATCTGCTCCGCGGTCGAGAGGCTGAAGTCGTTCTCGGCGCCGGGCGGCAGCCGCCGGAGACGGCGCAGCAGGAACTCCATTTCGGCCTTGGCTGCGGACAGCTGGCCGGGCTTCGCGCGGGCGTACAGCACGACCAGTTTCGCGTCGGGGAACCGCCGGGCCACGGTGCCTGCGGGAATTGAGATCACGCTGTCCTGCCGGTTCTCGCCGAAGAACCCGCCCTTGCGCGGCGCCGCCTCCCCGACCACGTAGTAGGTGTCGCCGGCCATCGTGAACGGCTTGCCCACCGACGAGGAGGCGCCGTACAGCGCCCGGGCCACCGACGATCCCAGCACCGCGACGCGGGCGCCGGACCGGTTCTCGAGGTCGGTGAACGGGCGCCCCGTGCGGAACTCGGTTCCGGTGATCTCGAAGAAGGTCGGCGTGGCACCCTCGAGCAGGGCGGTGTCGGTTTCGTTGGCTCCGGCGCGGGCCAGCAGCGGCCGCCCGTTGATGATCGGCGGCACGATGATCTGCGCGGCGGCATCGCGGATCGCCGTCGCATCAGCGGCCATCGCCGCCGCGTACTCGGCCTTCAGCGGCTGGCGCTGCGCGTCCTTGTCGGAGGACGGGCTGTAGGGATCGCCGTTGCGGTGGAACGCGAAGACGTTCTCGGTGCCGAGTTCGCGGAAGAGCCCCGCGATCCCGTTGCGCACGCCGACCAGCACGGTCGCCACCAGCACCACGGTCACGATGCCGATGACGATGCCGGCGACCGCGAGGGTCGACCGCAGCGGCTGGCTCCGCAGCGAATCGACGGCCAACGCCCCGGCCTCGCGTGTCCCGCTCCCCCACTGCATCGTGCCCTCTTTCGGAGCAATGGGGTCAGAGGCCATTGCGCTGGATCATCTGCGCCATGGGATCTGACCCCATTGCATCGACGCCGTGGGCTCTGACCCCACGGCGCTATTCCGCGCGGACGGCCGCGATCACGTCGATGCGCGTCGCGCGCCAGGCCGGGTAGTAGCCGGCCACCAGCCCGCTGGCCGCCGCCGCCGCAATCGCCCACGCCACGGTCCGGCCCTGCACGACGATGTCGAGGCTGACCACCTCCGCGAGCAGGGTGATCGCCAGCCCGGTCAGCAGCGTGCCGGCCAGCCCGCCCGCCAGCGCCACCACCATCGACTCGGCGACGATCTCGCGCATGATCTGCGCGCGCGGCGCCCCGAGCGCCCGGCGGACGCCGATCTCCCGGGTCTTCTGCGTGACCGACACCAGCGTCGTGTTCGTGATGACGACAATCGCGGCCAGCAGCGCCATGGCCGAGATCGGGAACGCCGCCACGCTCACCCGATCAGAGAGGCGCAGCACGAAATCCCGCGCGGCGTCCGGGGTGAGCACGTCGAAATTGTCGGCGACGCCCGGCTGCAGCTGCCGTCGCGCGCGCAGCGCGGCGCGCGCGCCGTCCTCGGCCGCCACGGTCTGCGCGACGTCCCGGGCCCGCGCGAAGATGCTCAGCGTCGGGGGCGGGCCGAAGACCCGCTCGAAGGTCGTCATCGGGATCCAGACGCTCCGGTCGAGCGACGTCCCGCCCGACGACCCGAGCCGCAACTGGACGCCGACGACCTCGAAGCGCCGCCCCGCCACGCGGATGGCGCCGCCGAGGGCCTCGCGGGTCGGAAACAGCGTCTCCGCCACCTCGGCGCCGATCACGGCGACCTGCGCCCCGCGCAGTTCCTCGTCGCGCTGGAGAAAGCGGCCGCGCGCCAGCCCCAGGTCGCGCAGTTCGGCCAGCGTGGCGGTGGTGCCGCTGATCGAGGCGTTCTCGAAGGTTCGGCTGCCCACGGTGACGTTGCCCACGCGGTATACGGTCGAGGCGTAGATGATCTCGCCTCCGGCGTTCCGCTCGAGGAACCGGAGGTCGGCGCGGGAGATTGCCGGGTTTCGCTGCTGCTTCTCGGCCAGCTCCCGCCGGTTGATCTGCCCCGACGTCGCGATCTGAGCCAGCAGAAATGTGTCGCTGCCGAACGCACGCGCGCCGGTGGCGCGGGCGTAGCGCCCGAGGCCGTCCAGCGCCGTCACCACCACGACAATGGTCGCCACGGCCACGGCAATGGCGAGCGCGCCCAGCCCGGCCCGCAACGGGTTGCCGAGCGCGGACGCCGCGCCCTGAGCTATCGCCTCGCCGTACGACCGCATGCCGCTCGTCTTCACACCCTCAACTCCCTGACAACCAGTGTACATGGATGGACGCCCGATTCACCGGCTTGGATCCACGCATGGGGGTCCCGGCGTCCAACAGCCAGTACGCAATTCCGCGTGATAGAGTGAATCCCATGCGGCGACGAACCATCGGCATTGTGACCGCGGTCCTGGTGATCCTCGTGGCGGCGGTGCTGTTCATGCGTCGCGACAGCGGCGGCGTGACCGTCGACGCCCAGGCGGCCTCCCGCAAGGCGCAGTTCCGCTCGACCGTCACCGCGTCGGGGCAGATCGTCGCCCAGCGGTACGCCGACATCGGGTCGAGCGTCATGGGCCGGCTCGTCGAACTCCGCGTCAAGGAAGGCGACATGGTCGCGGCCGGCCAGGTGCTGGCGCGCATCGACCAGGTGCAGGCCGCCGCCAGCGCCACGGCAGCCGGGGCGCGGGTGAAGGGCGCGGAAGCCGACCTGCGCGGCGCGGCCGAGCAGCTCCAGTCGGCGCAGGCCGATCTCGACGCCGCGAAGGCCCGCGCCCAGGAGGCGCAGCTCAAGCTGCAACGCACGCAGGACCTGCGGAAGGAAGGCCTCGTTCCGGTGGCGGAGCTCGACAGCGCCCGCGCGGGCGCCGACACCGCGAAGGCGGCCGTCAGCGGCGCGGAGTCGGTGTTGCGCCGCGTGCAGCAGGGGCGCGAGAGCACCGAGCGGCGCGTGGCCGAGTCGAGAGCCGACGCCACACGGGTCGGCGACCTGCTCGCGAAGACCCAGATCGTCGCGCCGATCGCCGGCGTGGTGACGCGCCTCCCCGTCCAGGAAGGTGAAATGGTCGTCATCGGCATCCAGAATCAGCCCGGCACGACGCTAATGACGATTTCCGACCTCTCCGCGATTGACGCGGAAGTGAAGGTCGCCGAGGCCGACGTGCTGCGCGTCGAGGTCGGCCAGCGCGCGACGGTCACCCTCGAGGCGATCCCGGGCACTCCGTTCCCCGGGCGCGTCGTGGAGATCGGCGCGTCGGCGCTGCCGACGACGGGCGCGGGCGCCGCGGCGCGCGAGTTCAGGGTCAAGGTGCGCCTCGACAACCCCGGACGCCAGCTTCGGCCGGGCCTCACCTGCGACGCCGAGATCCTCACCGCGGAAAAGCAGGGCATCCTGACCGTGCCGCTCCAGTCGGTCGTCATCCGCCCGGGCGCGGACGGGCGCGACCAGACCGGCGTCTTCGTTGCCGACGGCCGCACCGTGCGTTTCCAGCCGGTGACGACCGGCCTCATCGGCGGCCTCGACATCGAAATCACGGGCCTCAACGACGGCACCCGCGTCATCGTCGGCCCCTTCCAGGCGCTGCGCGACCTGAAGGACGGGCAGGCGGTGCGCGTGCAGGCTCCGAAGTGACCAAGCCCGCCGGCCATCACGTCGACACCGCGTGCCCGCTCGACTGTCCGGATTCGTGCAGCCTGAAGGTCTCAATCGAGAACGGGCGCCTCACGACCATCGACGGCGGCGATCACAATCCCACGACCAACGGCTACATCTGCGCGAAGGTCCGGCGCTTCGGCGATCGCGTCTACGGGGCCGATCGGCTGATGCGGCCCGGCTTCCGCGTCGGCCCGCCAGGCTCCGGCGTGTTCGAGTGGGTCAGCTGGGACGATGCGCTCGGCCGCGTCGCCGAGGCGATGCTCACGGCGAAGGCGCGCTTTGGCGCAGAGTCCGTGCTGCCCTATTTCTACGGCGGCTCGAACGGGTTGCTCTCCCAGGACACGACCGATGCGCGGCTGTTCAGGCGGTTCGGCGCCTCGCGCCTCGCCCGGACGCTGTGCGCGTCGGCCACCGGCGCCGCGAGCCAGGGCCTCTACGGGAAGATGCCGTCGGTTGCCTACCAGGACTACGTGCACGCGCGGCTGATCGTCGTGTGGGGCGCGAACCCGTCCGCGTCGGGCATCCACCTGGTGCCCTACATCCGCCAGGCACAGAAGCACGGCGCCGCGCTCGTGGTGATCGATCCGCGATCGACGCCGCTGGCGCGCCTCGCCGACCTGCACCTGCCGATCCGGCCGGGATCGGATCTCGCAGTGGCGCTGGCGATGCACAAGCACCTGTTCGACACGGGCCGGGCCGCGGCCCCGTTCCTCGAGGCGCACACGACCGGGGCCGATCGGCTGCGGGAGCGGGCGCAGGAGTGGACCGTCGCGCGCGCGGCGGACCTGGCGGGCGTGCCGGAAGCAGACCTGCAGCGGCTGGCCGAACTCTACGCCGACGCCTCGCCGGCCCTGATCCGCTGCGGCTGGGGGCTGGAGCGCAACCGCAACGGCGGCGGCGCCGTCGCGGCCATTCTGGCGCTCCCGGCCGTGGGCGGGAAGTTCGGCGTGCGCGGCGGCGGCTTCACGCTGAGCAACTCGTCGGCGTGGAGTATCACGAAGACCTGGATCGACCAGGACGAGCCGGACACGCGCCTGGTGAACATGAACCACCTCGGCCGCATGCTCACCGAGCCTGTCGAGCCCCCGGTGAAGGTGCTCTTCGTCTACAACTGCAACCCGCTGGCGACGGTCCCGCACCAGAACCTGGTCCGGCGCGGGCTGGAGCGGGAGGACCTGGTCACCATCGTGTTCGACCAGGTGCTGACCGACACCGCCCGCTACGCGGACATCGTCCTGCCGGCCACCACGTTCGTCGAGCAGTACGATTTCGCGCGCGCCTACGGCCCGATCAGCCTGCAGCTCACGCGGCCGGTCATCGACCCGGTCGGCGAGGCACGGCCCAACGTCGACGTGTTCGCCGAACTGGAAGAGCGCCTCGGTCTCGCCCGCGAGGGCGAGCCGCGCGACGAGATCGAGATGATGCTGCGCGTCATGGGCGAACTGCCCCACGGCGCGGGCGTGGCGCTCCAGGAAGGGACGCGGGCCGTCCCCGACTTCGGGCCGACGCCCGTCCAGTTCGTCGACGTCTTCCCGCGCACGCCCGATCGCAAGGCGCACCTGTTCCCGGAGGAGCTCGAGCGCGAGGCGCCGATGGGGCTCTATCGCTACCAGCCCGATCCGGGCACGGCGCAGTACCCGCTCGCGCTGCTGTCGCCGTCCAGCGAGAAGACGATCTCCTCGTCGCTGGCGGAACTGGTGAAGCAGCCCGCGGCGCTCGTCATCCACCCCGACGACGCCCGGCCGCGCCACCTCGAGGAAGGGAACGCGGTGCGGATCTTCAACGACCTGGGCGAGGTGCGCTGCGTGGCCTCGATTACGCCGACCGTGCGCCCCGGCACCGTTTCGCTGCCGAAGGGCCTCTGGAGCCGGCACACGCAGAACGGATCGACCGCCAACGCGCTGGCGCCGGATACGCTCACCGACCTCGGCGCGGGCGCGTGCTTCAACGACGCCCGCGTGCAGGTGGAGAAGATCGCGGAAGACACTTCCGGGATTGGGGATTCGGGATTGGGGATTGGCTCCCCCACCGTCGCGCCGCCAGCCCCGAACCGCATACACTAGAAGGATGGGTCGTGATGGACGAGGGTTTGCGGCGCACTCCCCGAACCCCCAATCCCGAATCCCTAATCCCCAATCCCGGTCCGAATGGAGGATCCAGATGGCTCGTACCGTGAAGTGCGTGAAGTTCGGCAAGGAGCTCCCGGGGCTCGAGAAGGCGCCGTGGCCCGGCGATCTCGGCCAGCGCGTCTACGACAACGTCTCGGTCGAGGCCTGGAAGCTCTGGGAAGAGCGGATGAAGATGATCCTGAACGAGTACCGGCTGCTGCCCTTCCAGAAGGAAGCGCAGGATCTGGTGGCGAAGCAGATGGAGGAGTTCTTCTTCGGCGAGTCGACGGCGCTGCCGGCCGACTACACGCCGCCAAAGCAGAAGTAGCCGCCGGCGATCGGCAGTTCCCGATCGATCCGGAAGCGCAGCGCCGCGTGTGCGGCGCGCAGCGCGACGATGACCTCGTCGGATGACCCGGCGCGCGCGAAGATGAACCCCAGATAACTGGCCCCTTCAGGCAACAGCACGAGGTGCTGGTCCGGCACGGCCGTGACGAGCACCTCGCCCACCCCCTCCACTGCCCGCGCCTCGTCCACGCCGTCCACGCTTCTGAAGACGCCTGCGCGCGGAATCGGGATCATCATCACGCCCGACGCGCACGCCTCCCTGGCCCAGCCTGCCACCCGCTCGCCCACGGCGCACCGCAGGAGCAGCTCTTCGAACGCGATGGCCGCGCCGCCGTCGCGGCTGAACCGCAGGGCGCGCGCGCAGAGCCCGCCGATCGGGCGCGCGGCCACCTCGAGCACGAACACGCCGCCGGCGTTGACCCGGCACTCGGCGTGGATCGGCCCGTGGCGCAACCCGAGCGCCGCGGCGGCCGCGGCGACGCCGCCGGCGATGCGCTGACACGCCTCAGCCGGGATCCGCGGCGGGGTGACGTAGATCGTCTCTTCAAAGAACGGGCCCGTGAGCGGGTCAGGCTTCTCGAAGATCGCGAGCGTCTGCAGATCGCCGCCGTCCATGACGCCTTCGAGGGCGAACTCCGCGCCGGGGATGTAGTCCTCGATCAGGATCTGGCCGTGCGCCGGATCCTTCAGCGTCCGCACGTCGGGCGCGGCGAGGATGTGCCGCAGCCGCACGAAGGCGCGGGCGAACTCGTCCGGGTCGTTGGCGCGCATGACGCCGCGGCTGCCGGAGAGCACGAGCGGTTTCACCACGCAGGGGAACCGGACGTCCGCGGCGACCGCCGCAGGGTCGGCAGTGGCCTCGACCGACCGGAACGACGGCACCGGGAGGCCGGCGGCCGACAGCCGCCGCCGCGACTCGAGCTTGTTGCGGCTGATCCTGGCAGCCTCGGGCGGATGGAAGCGCAGCCCGAGCGACTCGGCGGCGCGGGCCGCCAGCACGGTGGGCCGATCGCCCAGCGCGACGACGCCCGCGATCGGGCCCTCGGCGGCGGCCGACACGATCGCCTCGACTGACGCGTCGTCGTCGTAATAGCGGACGACCAGCGACTGATCGCCCCACGGATCCTCGAGCCCCCGGCAGCGATCGAGGCCGAACACCAGCTCGACGCCGAGTGCGCGCGCGGCCTCGCCGAAGGATCGGGTCTGATAGCCCGTGGCGGTGGAGAGCAGCAAGACACGTTTCATGTCGCAGCAGTCGGGTAACTCGTGTTGGCCGTCGTGGGAGCCGGCTTCAGCCGGCTCCTTGCAGGTGTTGGCTGACCGCCTTCGCCAAGGCTACGGCGAGTCTCGCCGAAGCGCGTCGCGCGGAGGCGGAAGCCAGCACCCACGAGTGAAAGGGTCCCCAGAACTAGGGTACTATGGCCGTGACCAACGGCCGAACCGGGGAATCGAGAACCTGCACGCGCGCCTCGCTCATCCCGGCGTTCACGTAGGCGCTGTTCATGAATTCAGTTAGCATGGTGTGGCTGTGGGCCCGCCATAAGGGCCCGTAAGAAAACAAAACCTGCTACCTTTGTTTTCTAACGGGCCCTTATCTGCAGAGGTACCGAAGGGCGTCGCTTGGCATCGCACTCTCCACTCGACACGTTCGAAATCGGCGCGGGGACCTCGGCGTGGGGCGACACGCGCGCTTGGCGCTATGGCCGCGCCTACCGGGACGCCGACCTCAAGGCGGCGTTCGACGCCGCGATCGGCTCAGGGGTTCGGCTCTTCGACACGGCGGAGCTCTATGGGTTCGGGCGATCCGAGTCCCTGCTCGGCCGCTACATTGCCGAGACGGGTCAGCCTGTCTCGGTGGCGACCAAGTTCTTCCCGTACCCCTGGAGGGTCGCCGCGTCGGCGCTGCGTGCTGCACTGCGAAGAAGCCTGGCGAGGCTCGGTGTGACCCAGGTGGCGCTTTACCAGATCCACTGGCCGCTCGGGCCGCGCGCACCGGCGTTCTGGATGGATCCTTTGGCTGCCGCCGTGGCGGAGGGCCTCGTCGACGAAGTCGGTGTCTCCAATTACAGCGCGCCGCAGATGCGGACGGCGTTCGAGCAGCTGGCGGCCCGTGGCGTGAGGCTCGCGTCGAACCAGGTGGAGTACAGCCTGCTGCGGCGAGGCGTGGAGTTCAATGGCGTGCTCGATGCCTGCCGCGAACTCAACGTGAAGCTCATCGCGTACAGGCCTCTCGCAACGGGCCTGCTGTCCGGCAAGTACACGCCCGACGCGCCGCCGCCTGGCGTGCGGCGCCTTCGCTACCGCAAGACGCTCCTGTCGAATCTCGCGCCGCTGGTCACGCTCCTCGATGCGATCGGGTCGGCGAACGGGAACCGGACGAGGAACCAGGTGGCGCTCAACTGGCTCATCTGCCAGGGCGCACTGCCAATTCCGGGGGCGATCAGCGCGGCGCAGGCCTCCGAGAATGCCGACGCAACTGGATGGCGCCTGAGGCCGGCGGACGTGGCCACGCTCAGCGAAGCGAGCCTGAGGTTCACGCCGCGACCGCGGTGACAACGCTCCCGGGCTTCGGCGTGAGGCCAAGACGAACCCCCACGGCGCAACGCCGGATTTCCATGTGATGCACGGCAGCATCTTCGCGGGAGCCCGCTTCAGCCGGCTCCTTGCAGGTGCTGGCTGACCGCCTTCGCCAGAGCGACGGCGAGTCTCGCCGAAGCGCTTCGCGCGGAGGCGGAAGCCAGCACCCACGACTGAAGCGGTCCTCAGAACTCGCGCATGGCCCCGACGCCTTAGAGAAGGGCGAACTGCCCTTCGGTGGGCTCAGCTCAACAGTACCAGGGCTCGTTGAGATACGGGACGGGCGCGCGGCGGTGCCCCGCACCGGTCCGGGCTGCCTGCGGGGGGACATCGATCCCCGCCATCTCCGCCGCCAACGCCTGGATCTGCCCGAACACGCCGGCGCGATCGGCCGTCATGCCGCGCCCCACGAGCGACTGGATCTCCCGCTGCAGGGCATCGACCCGCGGGTCAGGATGCACCCACGGGTGCATCAGCGCGGCGGCGTCGAACGGCCGGAGGCAGGCCTGCATGTCGGGCAACCCGAGCAGGAGCGAGCCTTCGGGAATGAGGAGCCGGATGGCGTACTGAATGGGCGCGACGGCGTCGGCCAGACCGAGGCGATCGACCGTCGCGATCAGATCGAGATACCCCGCCATCGTCGTCCAGGGCGTGAACGGCACGAAGGTCGGCGCGAGCGGCAGCCCGACCTGCGCGCATACATCGACGGCGCGCTCGACGTCGGCAGCCGTGTGCCCCTTCTCGAGCCGCGCCAGCACGACGTCGTCGACCGCCTCGACTGCGGTCGTGACGAAGCGGCAATCCGTTGCCACCAGGCGCGGCAGCAGGTCCGCGTGCCGGAGCAGGTGCTCGACTTTGATGGTGACGTCGTAGGTCAGCGCCGGAAACCGCTCGTGCAGCGCGTCGACGACGTGCAGCGCGTGCGCCGGGCCGTTGAAGAAATCGGGATCGCCGAAGGTCACGTGCTCGACGCCCTGCCCGACCTGGGCCGCGATGTCGGCGAGCACGACGTCGGCGGGCACGATGCGGAACTGCCCGTCGTAGATCGGCACAACCGGGCAATGCCGGCAGCGATGCTTGCAGCCGCGGCTGGCTTCCGTGTACCCGACGACGCGCCGTGTGTCGCCGTCCTGGAGCGTCGCATACCGCTGCGGCGGAGGAAGCCCGGCACGGTCCGGCGGGATGAACGTGAGGCGGGCGACGGCGGCTCTCGCCGCCTGTGCGACGGGCGTGGCGCTCGCCCCGGCGGGCGCGGGCCGCGGGCCGGACGACGCGATCGGTGGCGCCGCAAACGCTACCAGGTCCGCCTCGAACTCCGCGCCGAACGCCGCCAGGACGCCCTTGGCGCGAAGCAACCCGACGTTGGGCGGCGCGTAGAGCCCGAAGGCGCACAGTCGCGCGGCGGGCGCCAGGGCGCGCACGCGGTCGATCACGGGCAGCGCCAGGCGTGTCGCCGTGTGCATCGGGAGGTAGAACGCGACGACGTCGGATGCGGCAACGGCCGCCTCGTCCAGACGTTGCCGCGACAGGTCCAGCACGGTGACCTCCGCGCCCTCGCGGCGCAGCCACGCCGCCGGGGACGCCAGGCCGAACGGCTGACGGCCCATCTCGTAGGTCGAAATCAGCACCACACGCACACGGCATTGTGACACAGGCGGTTTGATATACTCCGGCGCGCACGGAGGACCAACGGCCATGACCTCGCAAGCGGCGGTGGACGGGCTTCTCGCGGATCGAACGCTGGCCCTGGTGGGCGCGTCCCGATCGGGACGCAAGTTCGGCAATATGGTGCTCAAGGAGCTGACCGCCAAGGGCTACCGCGTGCTGCCGGTGCATCCCGACGAGCCGGAGATCGACGGGCACCCGGCGTATCCGTCGTTGGCCGACCTGCCGGAGAAGGTCGGGAGCGTCATCGTGGTGGTCCCGCCGGCGAAGGCCGAACAGGTGGTGCGCGACGCGGCGGCGGCCGGCATCGGGCGCGTCTGGCTGCAGCAAGGCGCCTCGTCGCCGGGCGCGCTCCAGGCCGCCGAGGCGCACGGCCTCAGCGTGGTCCACGGCGAGTGCATCCTCATGTTCGCCGAGCCGACCGCGTCGTATCATCGCGTGCACCGCTTCATCTGGAAGGTCCTCGGGCGCCTGCCGCACTGATGGCGCGCGCGGCCCCGGGCGGCAATCCGACCGCGGGCGGCGCTGTGCTATGCTGCAACGGCCCGTGCGCCCTGGGCCTGCCCGATTCTCTTCTGCACGCGGCCGCGACGTAGGAGGACCTGTGAGTGTCTACCTGTACCTGATCCCCGCGTACCTGCTCTGCCTGACCGTCTACAACATCTACCGTTCGCGCCAGATCAAGTCGCAGGACGACTTCATGGTGGCGGGCCGGAGCCTGTCGCTCACCAAGATGGTCTTCACGCTGGTGTGCACGTGGATCGGATCCGGCACGTTCATCGCCGGGGCCGAGTACGCGTCCTACGCGGGATGGAGCGCGATCTGGCAGCCGGCGGGCGCGTTCGTGGGCATCGCGATCATCTACTTCATCGCGGCCAGGATCCGGACGTTCGGGCAGTACACCGTCGGTGACATTCTCGAGGCGCGGTACGGCAAGTTCGCCCGGCTGTTCGGGGCCATCGCGCTCATCATCGCGTTCACGACGATTGTCGCCTACCAGTTCCGGGCCGGCGGCTACATCCTGAACGTCATCACGGACGGCGGCGTCTCGGTCGAGGCCGGCCAGGCGATCGCGGCGCTGTTCGTCATCGGGTTCGTGACGATCGGCGGCATGGTGGCCGTGGCGCACACGGACTTGCCCAACGGCATCATCATCGTGTCGTCCTGCCTGCTGGCCGTCCCGTTCGTCGTGGTGGCCGCCGGGGGGTGGGCTCACGCGGCGCAGGTGCTCCCGGCGTCGCACTTCGAGGTCTTCCCGGGGGACTTCGGGAAATACCCGGCGCTCAAGGCGCTGGCCTACTTCCTGTCGACGCTGCTCCTGCTGCTGGGCGTGCAGTCGATGTACCAGAAGTTCTACGCGGCCAAGTCGCCGGCCGAGGCGAAGAAGGCCGTGGCCATCTGGATCGTCGGGACCATCCTGGTCGAGACCATCGTCATTGCCATCGCCGTCTACGCGTCCGCCTACAACACCGCGAACCACATGGGCTGGGACGGCCGTGCGCTCGTGCTGAATGCCGCCCGCTACATGGTGCCGGAGGTGGGCGGCACGATCGGCTCGCTGGTGGGCGTGCTGCTGCTCGCCGCCGCCTGCGCGGTGGTGCTCTCGACGGGCATGAACTACCTGCTGTCGTCGAGCTCCAACCTGATCCGTGACATTTACCAGGGCATGATCAACCCGAACGCGGACCCGACCAAGATGGTGGCCCTGCAGAAGGTGTTCATCGTGGTCATGGGCCTGGTGGCTTTCGCGATGATCTTCATCCCGACGTACTTCAAGCTCAACATTTCGGTGCTGCAGTACTCCTACTTCGCCTACACGATGTACGGCGTGTCGGTGACGCCCGCCCTGTTCGCCGCGCTGACCTGGAAGCGAGCCACGCGTCAGGGCGGCGTGGCTTCCATCGTAGGCGGCGCGCTGGCCACGGTGCTCTTCGAGGTGATCATCCCCCGCATCGCACCGGGGGTCATGGAGGCCGCCAACGGCCTGACCGGCGCGGCCGCGATGGCGTCGAACTTCGGCGCCGACCCGTGGGGGATACCGAGCATCTATCCGTCTGCGATCATCTCGATTGGCCTGCTCATCGTCGTCAGCCTCATGACGCCGGCGCCGACCGCTGCGGAACTGGAGCGCCTGTTCCCGTCGGCCGCGAAGACGGCCTGATCGGTTCGGCGTGGTGAGGCGGTCCGCACGTTCCTGGCTCTCGCTCGGCCTGGTGGTCGCCGGCACGCTCGCGGTGCCGCTCGGCCTTCGGGCCGTCAGTCCATTCCTGCGCAGCCCGAAGGCGGCGCCCAGCTACATCCCCGCCATTGAGACGCCGCGCGAACGCGCGCCGTTCGACGACGCGGTGGTGACCGACCTCCGGAACGCCCGGCCCGACTACGTCACGATCGGCGACTCGATGGCCGGCAGTCGCATCAACACCGGGGACCTGTCGCGCCTGGTCCGCGGTAACGGCGTCGTGGGCCTGTTCGAGGCTGCGCGCGAGTCTGCCTACTGGTACCTCGCGTTCAAGAACTGGATCGTGGAGCCGGGCATCCGGCCGAAGGTCGTCCTCTTCTTCTTCCGCGACGAGAACCTCACGGACCCGCTGTTCCGGCTGTGGCGCGGCACGCTCGACCGCGTGGCGCACGATCGCGAGCCTCGCCTGAACGAGATCGTGGCAGCCCGGACGCACGGCACCTACTACCGGGTGCATCTGGCGGCCCAGGCCCTCTACCAGCACGACACGGTGCGGGCATGGCTCGAGCCGAAGATCGTGCGCGCCCCCCTCGCGCTGGCGGCGGACGGCCCCGAGCAGACCGCGCTGCTCGATGCGATGAACGACCAGGTGTTCGCGCTGGAGGCCCTCCGGCCAATGGCGGCCGCCGACATGCAGGAGGCCGACGACGCCGCGCTCGATTTCCACCGCCTCCTGCCGACATCCGTGCTGCCGGAGATGATCCGGCTCTCGAAGGAATCCGGCATCCGCGTGGCGTTCGTCAGAGTGCAGCGCCGCCCGGAAGGCCACAGGCCGCCGCCGCAGTCCAGGGCGCTGCAGCGCTATGTCTCCGACCTGGCTGCCTATCTTGCGGCCAACAACGCCGCGTTCCATGACGACTGGGGCGACCCGGACCTGCCGCTCGACATGTACGACGACGGTGATCACGTCAAGGAAGAGTACCGGAGCCACTATACGGCGGTGCTCTTCCGGAAGGCTCCGGGGATCTTCCGGTGATCTTCCACAGCCTCGATTTCGTCGTCTTCTTCCTCGCCACGGTCACCCTCTACTGGGCGCTGCCGCACCGCTGGCAGAACCTCCTGCTGCTCGTCTCGAGCTACCTGTTCTACGGCTGGGTGCATCCGTGGTTCCTGTCGCTCATCTTCGCCACCACGTTCATCGACTACGCCTCGACGCGCGGCATGGAGATGTGGCCGCACCGGAAGCGCGCGCTCTTGTGGCTGAGCATCGTGACCAACTTCGGCCTGCTCGGCTACTTCAAGTACTTCAATTTCTTCGTGGAGAACGTCGCCGCCGTGCTCGGCGCCGTCGGCTGGCACGTGCCGCTTGCGGCCCTGAACGTCGCGCTGCCGGTGGGCATTTCGTTCTACACGTTCCAGTCGATGAGCTACACCATCGACGTCTACAAGGGCCACGCGAGGGCGCGGACGAGCTTTCTGGACGTCGCCACGTTCGTGTCGTTCTTCCCGCATCTGGTGGCCGGGCCGATTATGCGGTCGACCACCCTGCTGCCGCAGGTCGAAGCCGAGCGGCGGTTCTCCCCGGCCGCCGCGCGGGACGCCAGCCTGCTCATCGCCTGGGGATTCTTCAAGAAGCTGGTCATTGCCGACAACGTCGGCGTGATCGCGAACAAGGTGTTCGCGCTGAACGCGCCCGAGTTCTACCTGCTGTGGGCCGGGGTCTTCGCGTTCAGCATCCAGATCTACGCAGACTTCTCGGCCTACACGGACATCGCCCGCGGGACCGCGAAGTGGTTCGGATTCGACCTGATCAAGAACTTCGATCACCCGTACCTGGCGAAGGGGCCGAGCGACTTCTGGCGGCGCTGGAACATCTCGTTATCGACCTGGTTCCGCGACTACGTGTTCCTGCCGCTGGCATACGGCATCTCGCGGACCATCAAGGCGGACCGTGTCCTCGGCCTGGACGCCACCACGTGGGCCTACGTCGTCGGCATGATCGTGACGATGCTGACGGCGGGGCTCTGGCACGGCGCCAGTTGGAACTACGTCATCTGGGGCGGGTACCACGGCGTCCTGCTCGCCGTGGCGAGAGTCGCCGGGGGCCTGCCGAAGCCGCGCCGGCGCATCAGGCGGTGGCTCGCGCCCCTGCAGGTCCTCGGGATGTTTCTGCTGACGAACCTGGGGTGGCTGTGCTTCCGCGAGACCGAGTTCGCCGCTCTGGTGCGGGACCTGACGCTATCGCCCGCCGACGCGACCACGCTCGGCACGCAGACGGCCGTGTACCTGTTCGGGCTGGCGGCGATCTACTCCGCGCCGCTCTGGATCCAGAGCCTCTGGGTGGCGGCCGGCGGGCCGGACCTGGTCGGGGCGATGCTGAGCGACGAGCCGAGCCCGCGCTGGGGCCGCGTCGCGGCACAGGCGGCGCTGGCGGGCGTGCTCTTCACCGGCGTCCTCGTCCTGCGCAGCCTCACCACGCTGGACTTCATCTACTTCCAGTTCTGATCGCAGCCTCCCCAACTGGGGTCAGAGTCGACATCGAAGTGGGGTCAGAGTCGACATTCGGCCCGGGAACCACGCCGACACTGGCAACTCGCAAATGTCGACTCTGACCCCAGTGTCATGTCGACTCTGACCCCGCCGGAGGATCAGCGCAGCGCGGAGCCCTTGGTTTCGGGAATCCAGATCCAGAAGACGGCCGCAGCGACGAACGCGACGGAGGCCATCGCGAAGGCCATCCCGAAGCCGCGCGTGGCGGCCACGCTGCCCACGGCGAACGGCGCGACGGCGCTCGCCAGCCTGCCGATGTTGTAGGTGAAGCCCTGGGCGGTCGCCCGGATGGACGTCGGGTAGATCTCGGCGGTCACGGCGCCGAATCCCGTGAAATACCCGGTCGCGAAGAAGGCGACCACCGGCCCGAGCAGGAGCAGCAGCATGGGCGTGCGCGTCATCCCGTACCCGAGCATCAGCACGGCCGCCGTCAGCAGGTAAAAGACGTACGCCCGCTTCCGGCCGATGCTGTCGCTGATGAACCCGAAGGAGATGTACCCGAACCACATGCCGACCTGCATCGCCATGATGAAGCTCGACATCGTCGCCGTGGTGAACCCGAGCCCGCCCTGGGCCTCCGGCAGCTGGAGGTACGCCGGGATCCACTGGTTGAAGCCCCACCAGGCGAACATCGTGCAGGCGTTCATCAGCGTGACCGGCACGGTCAGCCGGAGCAGGCGCCCGCGGAAAATGTCGCCGAGTCCCGCGCGCACGACCGATGGTTGCGCCCTCCGTTCACGCCAGATGGCCGGCTCGGACACCTGCCGCTGAACCCAGATCGTCAGCAGCGCGGGCAGCACGCCGACGAAGAACACGCCGCGCCAGCCCCACACCGGCATCACGAAGCGGACGACCAGGGCGGCCGCGAAGTAGCCGACGGCCCAGGCACTCTGCATGAAGCCGAGTGCCTTGCCCCGAACGTCGGCGGACCAGGTCTCCGAGACCAGGGCCGCGCCGCTCGCCCATTCGCCGCCCATGCCGAGCCCCAGGAAGATGCGGAACACGGCCAGTTGCACGATCGTCTGGGCGAAGCCGCAGGCGGCCGTGAACACGGAGTAGATGAGGATGCTGCCGATGAGCGCCCGCGTCCGGCCATAGCGGTCCGCGATGATGCCGAAGGCGATGCCCCCGACGGCTGACGCGACGAGCGTGATCGAGCCGAGCACGCCGGCGGTCGCCTTGCTCATCTCCAGGTCCTGCATGAGCGTGGCGAGCACCAGCGCGTAGAGCATCACGTCGAAGCTGTCGAGCATCCAGCCCAGGCTGCCCGCGACCAGCGCGCGCCGCCCCTCGGGCGTGCCCGCCCGCCACCACCCGAAGAGTCCCGACGTGTCGGTCGCGATCGTCATGCGGTGTGCTCCTGGATATCTACTCCGGCTCGAACTCGATGAGCGGCGCGCCCGTCTCCACGCGGGCTCCGCGCGCCACCAGCACCCGCGCCACGCGCCCCGCGCGCGGCGCGCGCACGGCGTTCTGCATCTTCATCGCCTCGATCGAGGCCAGCATCTGGCGCGCCTCGACCGTGTCCCCGACCGCGACGAGCACCTCGACGACGAGCCCGGGCATGCCCGCGCGGACGACGTCGCCGTGCGCCGCCTGCGGACCTCGCACCGCGCCAATCGCCGCGGCGAACGCCGCGTAGCCGTCGGCCAGAAGCGCCGCGCCGCTGTCCTCGTCGTAGACCGGTTCCGCGCCAGTGGGCGCCGATGACGCGATCGTCTCGATCTCGCCCAGCGCCTGCTCGCGGCCGAGCGCGATCGCGCGAGCCTGCGCGAGATCGACGCGCACGAAGCGCACGGTCTCGCCCGGCGCCGCCTGGGCGGCCACGCCGAGGTCCGCGCTGATGACCGTGGCGATCTTCGTGTAGCCGCCCGTCGTGCCGCGGTCGGCCATCAGGATGATCGGCACGCCGTCGCCGGTGACCTGGACGGCGCCGAACGCCGTGCCGTCCGACACGATGTCGGCGCCGGACCGGTGCGCGACGCGCGGACCCGCCAGGCGGCAGCCCACGCGATCGGCGTGCGGCGTCACGGTGTAGGACTCGGCGAGGAACGTCGCGATCCCCTCCGGCGTGAACGCGTCATCCTGCGGCCCCATGACGACACGCAGATGGTGGATCGGCCCACGCGCCGGCCACGCGCCCGGCGGAAGGCGCCCCGTCGTGCGCGCGACCTCCGGTGAGCACGCACCGATCGGCAGGCGGTCGCCGGCCCGGAGGGCACGGCCCAGGTGCCCGCCGATCCCGGATGGCGTGAAGGTCGATCGGCTGCCGAGCACGACCGGCACGTCGACGCCGCCGGCGACGGCGATGTACGCACGCAGGCCGGAGCGCGCGCCGGCGAACCCGAGCACGCCGCCTGCGCGCACGCGGTGTGCCTGCCACATCGCCATCGGGCGCCCGTCAATCCCGGGCCGCAGGTCGGCGCCGGTTACCGCGATGACGGCGTCGATGTCGAACTGGATGGTCGGACCCGCCAGCGTGGCCTCGAGTCCGGCCAGCGCGTCCGGATTGCCGACCAGGAGGTTGGCCGCGCGCAGCGCCCACGGGTCCATCGCCCCGGCGACAGGCACGCCATACCGCTGCACGCCCGTGCGGCCGAGATCCTGCACCGTCGTCAGCATGCCGCCATCGAGCACCGTGAGGCCGGGCGCATCCGCCGGGGACTCCGCGCCGGTGGGTTCGCCCGTGGCCTGCAGGCTTGCCATGGCCGCGTCACGCGGCTCGATCGGCACGAAGCGCACGTAGTCGCCGGCGTCGATCATCGCGGGAGGCGTCCGCTGGACATCGAACAGCGTCACCATCGTCCGGCCGATGAGCCGCCAGCCGCCCGGGCTTTCCGTCGGATAGATGCCCGTCTGCGCGCCGGCGATGCCGACCGACCCGGCAGGCACGATGGTGCGCGGCGTCCCGAGCCGCGGCGTCGCGATGCGGGGCGACATCCCGCCCAGGTACGGGAAGCCCGGCATGAATCCCATCATGTAGACGAGGTAGTCGGTGCCGGCGTGGATCGCCACGACCTGGTCCGTGCGCATCCCTGCGCGCGCCGCCACCTCGTCGAGGTCCGGCCCGGACTCGCCGCCGTAGACGGTCGGCACCTCGACCACGCGAGGCGCGGGCAGCGCCACCGACGACAATCGCGCGTCCGCGTCGCGCACGAGCGGCTCCAGGGCGTCGGCGGGCAGGACGGACGGGTCGTAGTGGATCATCAGCGACCGGTAGGTCGGCACCGTCTCGACAAGGCCGGCGGGGGCGTCCCGGTCGATCACCGCCGCGAGCGCGCGGACGCGGGCGTTGATGTCGGGATCGATGGTGTCGCCGTACTCGACGACGAGGGCGCGGTCGCCGGCGGGCAGGAATCGGGGAACGCCGCCCATGCGTCAGCGCGCGATGAGGGTGGCCATCGGCACCACCGGCACGCCGGCCCGATCGAAGGCGTCCCGCAGCGCCGAGGCGAGGCCGACGGCACCGGGCGTGTCCCCGTGCAGACAGATGGTGTCCGCGCGGCGCTCGATGGTCTCGCCCGTGATGGCGGTCAGGGTCCCCGTGGTGACCATCTGCAGGCTCCGCTCGATGACCGCGGACCGGTCGTGAATGACGGCGCCGGCCTCGCTGCGGGGCACCAGCGACCCATCCGCGCCACACGCCCTGTCGGCGAACACCTCCCGGGCCACGCGCACGCCGAGGCGCCGCGCAACCGCCTCCCAGCGCGAACCGGCGAGGACGACGAGGATGAGGTGTTCGTCGACCGACAGCACGGCCTCGGCAATCGCGACCGCGATGTCGTCGCGATCGACGGCCATGTTGTAGAGCGCGCCGTGCGGCTTGACGTGCTGCAGCCGCTTCTCGCGCGTGAACGCCGTCAGCGCGCCGATCTGGTAGACGAGGTCGTCGCGGATCTCGGCGGGCGACGCCGCGAGAGTGCGCCGGCCGAACCCGCGCAGATCGGGAAACCCCGGATGCGCCCCGACGCCCACCCCGTGCCTCTCGGCAAGTTCCACGGTGGCGCGCATCCAGCCCGGATCGCCCGCGTGGAACCCGCAGGCGATGTTCGCCGACGTCACGTGCCGGATGATCTCGCCATCCAGCCCCAGGGTGTAGGCGCCGAAGCCTTCGCCCATGTCGCAGTTGACGTCGATCTGCGGCGGCGCGGATTGGGTGGGCATCGGGGCACAGGCTAGCGGTCGCGAAGATATGATGTCAAGCATGTCCCGTCAATCGGCTCCCGTTGCGGCATTCGTACTCGTCATGGCGGCCGCGAGCATCGCGCCGGCGCCATTCCGGCCGCAGGCGGCTGCGGCGTTGCCGGCCGCAGGGGCCTCCCTTCCCGCGCTCCAGGATGTGTTCGCGCCCGGCGGCCCGATCCTGCGCGACCGAAACGGTGATGGCACCATCGATCTGGCGGATGTCTCGATCCTCGTACCCGACGCCGCCACGCCGGCCGAGGTCGCCGCGGCCGCCAACATCGCGGCCCGCCTCGGCTTCGAGTCGGCCGAGATGAACCTGCCGCTGCGATCGAGCGGGCACGTGGTCATC
>Ga0315292_10000404_pt1 | contig 19988 bp, 17 predicted proteins | sample YL17G13_0_MG_FD_204029 | JGI IMG/M metagenome (GOLD analysis project Ga0315292, IMG submission 204029) | Sediment microbial communities from Yellowstone Lake, YNP, Wyoming, USA - YL17G13_0 | ecosystem: Environmental > Aquatic > Freshwater > Lake > Sediment | place: USA: Wyoming | collected... | reverse complement strand
GCATCGAACAGGATCAGCACCTCGGGATCGAAGTCGTTTGCGGTCTTGCGCTCCATCGCTATCCTCCTCTGTGCCCGCTCAGGGCAGCGACTGGTTTACGTGAATACCCGCTCGTCCAGCACGACGCCGCGCTGGCGGAACAGCGGGTAGAAGTCGGGCACCCGGTGTGCCACGAAGCGCCCGCGCACAGCCTCGCCCGGGAGCGCCTCTTCGACGGTGAACGAGAAGATGTCGCGCGACTGGACGTCGGAACCGGCCATCCCGGCGACCTCGGTGATGTGCGTGATCACCCGGCGCCCGTCGCCGAGCTGCTCGTGCTGGACGATGAGCTGGAGGCCCGACGCGATCTGCTGGCGGACCGCCCACGGCGGGAGGTTCACCCCCGCGTAGAGGGCCAGCGTCTCCAGGCGCGCGATCGCGTCGCCGGGGCTGGCGGCATGGATGACGGCCAGGCACCCGCGGTGGCCGCTGGTCTGCGCCTGCAGGTAGTCCAGCGCTTCTTCACCGCGGATCTCGCCGAGGATGATCCGCGTCGGCCGCATCCGCAGCGTGTTCTTGAAGAGGATGCGAATCGTCACTTCGCCCTGGCCCTCCAGGTTCGGCGGCCGGGTGAGCAGCCGGACGACGTGGTGCTGGCGCAGCGAGAGTTCCGGTGCGTCCTCGATCGTGATGATGCGCTCCTGCGGGTCGATGCAGGCCGACAGGATTTCCACGGTGGTCGTCTTGCCGCTGCCGGTGGGGCCCGAGAAGAGGATGTTGATCCGCGCGCGGATGCATCCTTCGAGGAAGTCGGCCATCCGGTCGTCGAGCGTGCCCAGGCGCACCAGATCGCGCACGGTCCGGAGCGACTTGAGGAACTTGCGGATCGTGACCGTGGCCCCGCCCATCGACAGCGGTGGAAGGATGGCGTGGACCCGCGAGCCGTCGTCCAACGCGAAGTCGGCGTACGGCAGGCTTTCGTCGACCCGCCGGCCGCTCGGCATCAGGAGTCGCTCGACCATGCGCCGCAGGTCCGGCTCGTCCCTGAACCGGAGGCCGGTGAGCGTCTTGCGCCCGCTCCGTTCGGCGTACACCGCTTGCGGGCCGTTGACCATGATCTCGGTGACCTCGGGGTCGTCCATGAGGACCTGGATCGGCCCGAAGCCGCGCATGTCGGTCAGGATGCCGTCGGCCACGGCGCGGCGGACCTCCGGCGGCGCCTGCACGTCCTTGTGGAGCGCCAGCCATTCGGCCGCGTCGGCGACCGCCGCCCGAATCGTCTCGGGTGTGATGCTGGCGTGACCTCGCAGGCGGTCGATGACGGCATCGTAGAGCTGTTGCCGGATGTTCGACTCCATCCTCGCTCCCTCGCGCACACGGGGCCAGTCGGGTTGTGTCAGGGTGCCAACGAGCGTACCACACGCCTCGCTGGCCTGCCAACGGCCGCCCCCCGGGGTCGGGTCGGGCATGCCCGGGGTCGGGTCGGTTTACGTACAGCCGCGCTCGACGATGACAGATTCGTCATCGTCGGTGTTGCCGTCAGATCATCTCAGTGAGAGGTCGACGGTGGTGTGCGCGCGTCCGAGCGGGATGACGAACGCGTCGCGCTCGACGACGACGTGGCCTGCCGGGCGGTACCTGGCCGCTCCGGCCGGCGGCGTGGCCTGCTCCACGCGCAGGCGTGCGACGGGCGTGTCGGGCGTGGCGGCGGCCAGCGCGATGCGCACCGCGCGCGTCGCGGGGTCGAAGCTGACCCGATCGAACCGCCCGGCGTCGAGGGTCAGCCACAGGCCAACCGGCGCCAGGTACACGCGCATCCGGAACGCGTCGAGGGGCGTGACCTCGACGCGCCCGCCCCGCTCGGTCACGTTTCCGCCAAACGCCTGCCACCCGAACTCGGGATGGCGGATGAGGTAGGTTGCCGCGTTCAACGCGTGGCCGAAGAAGTTCTGCGCGTAGTCGCCGGAGTACGCATCGGGGCGCAGCGTGTCGGGGAACGCATGGAACGCCGCCGACGCGAAGCCCTCCTCGTCGATGTTCGCCAGCGCGCCCATCGCGCCGCCGTAGCCGACGCGCAACAGGTAGTCGTCGTCTGGTTGCGCGCGGAAGGCGGCGAGCACCGGGATGGCGTTGAGCCCCGACCCGTAGTGGTGCAACTGTCGCTCGATGCGCCGCGTCTTGCCGCCGTAGAGGAAGTCCCAGTAGCGCCGCGCGCTGCCGTTGTAGCCCCAGTGCGGCAGCGTCGGCATGTAGCCGAGGATCGCGTCGAGCGTCACGCGCGCCTTCGCCGTGTCGCCGAAGTGCGTCGTCCACGCGTAGACCTCTTCCTGCCCGGTCGAGTCCCACGCCATCTCGCTGCCGTAGGGGTAGGCCAGCTTCGACCAGATGTCCGCGCGCGCCTTCATCTTCGCTTCGAACGCGTCGGCCTCGGTCGCCCATCCCTCGCGCCGCAGATCGCGCAGGATCTCGAGGAACACGGTCCCTTCCATCTGGCCGAATTGCGCGTAGTGCGGCGCGTGCTCGGTCATGGCGAGGCCGGTCCGAAATGCGCGCGTGAGGTACCAGTCCCACGGATGGTTGGTCACCAGTCCGGCCCTGTTCCTCGCGAGCCGGTACATCACCCAGTGCAGCGCCGCCACGTGGGGATAGTCGTAGGATCGGTTCACGGCCTCGATGGCGTCCTTCTTCTTCCAACTCGTCCACGTCGTCCAGTTGAGGTCGCCGCGGTAGTAGCCGGCGGGCAGCTCGTCGGGCGCGTAGTAGAAGAGGCTCTTGCGGACCGCGTACTGCTTCGGGCCGTCGGCATGCTGCAGGCCGCCCCACACGACGCGATCGATGAACTCCTCGTACTTGGCGATCTCCCCGCGATCGGCCTGGCCCAGCTGCTTCATGATGCCCGTGAGCCAAGACGACCCGCCCTCGTCGCCGAGGCCCGCGATCCACACGCGGCTGTCCTGCGTGACGATCTGGTTCGTCTCGCGATCGAAGGTCATCACCGACGGGCTGCGCTTGAACGGGTCCGTCGGATCGACGAACCACTGGCGCGTCGTCAGGAAGCGCCCGAGATCGTCGACCGCGTCGGCCGCACTCTTGATCACCTTGTAGTGCACGGCCTGTTCGGTGCCATCGTCGTAGCGCACGACGAGGCGCGCCCGTCCCCAGACGCGTCCGCGCACGGACATAGCCTGCCAGCCGCCGGGCGTCGTGGCCAGGCGCGCCACCGTCAGGGCTCCGCCAGGCTCCACGTCGATCGTGCGGAGGGCCCGCCCGTATTTCACGAACAGGCGGCCGTCGATGTCCATCGGCAGGATGTAGCCTGGCACGCCTGTGGCGACGGGGCGGCCGCCCTCCACGGGTGTGCGGTCGCCCTCCACGAGCGTGCGGTCGATGCCGCGCAGGTCCGGCGCGAGCCGGAACTCGACGCCATACACGCGCTCCTCGCCCGGCTGCAGCGTCGCCATGGTCGGCGGATTCCACGGCTGCGCGTGCTTCCACTCGCGTTCGGCGAACGCCGCGCTGTGCGCCATCCAGTCGAAGAACCCCTCGAAGGTCTGGCCGCGCGGCGTCGCGTCGGTAAGCAGCGGGGGAGTGGCCTGGGCGTCGCCTGCCGCAGCCGGCGCGCCGGCTGCCCCGGCACCGCCGCCCGTTTGCCGCGGGTTCATGATCGGGTTCCAGGCTTCGAGGGGCGTGCGACCGTACGGCGTGACGAGCAGCACCGGCCCGCGGCCCGTCAGGCGCGCCACCTGCACGTAGCCGGCGTCCATCCCGATGTAGGGATCGTAGAACACGCACGACGCGTGAGCCTGATCCAGTGACCGGTTGCTCAGCACGTTGTTGAAGACCATCGGGATGCCGAGGGCGCCGATCTGCACCGGGCCCGCCGTGGCATTGGTCAGCGTGAAGCTGAGCACGAGCCGCTTGCCTTCGAGGCCCCACCTGCGCGTGACCCGCAGGGGCATGTCGGCCGCGAAGGTGGGCGTGATATCCGCGGCCACATGGGCCTCGTTGCCTGCGGCAACCGGCGTGACCGGCGCGCGCGCGGCGGCGGTGGAGTAGTCTCTCCACGCGCCCGTGGTGCCGCGTCGCAGGCGCAGATCCAGATCGCCCAGATGGTAGTACCCGTTCCGGGATCGCTCGACGAGCAGGTCGCCGGGTGTAAAGTCGAACGCGTCGGGCCCTTTCGTCCTGAGCGCCGCCACGGTCTGCGACGACCGAACCAGCACCAGGCTGAGGTCTGGCGTGTCGAACGTGAACGTTCCCTGGTCCAGCATCGGGCCGGGAACAGCGGGCGGCCTCGGGCCGCGCTGGGGGCTGGACGGGGAGGTGGCGGCCGCCACGGTGATCCACCACCAGGCCGCTGCCGCAGAGATCGCCAGTACGAACAACCGGCGCACAATCCTCGATGAGTCGAGCATCATGCGCCGGAGTCTAGCACGCGCCATTTCGGCGCGCAGGCGGTCGGCGCCGCGTCTATTCCTCGCCCATGAAGGGGTACTCGAAGTCGCGCGCTCCTCTCCACGGTCCGGCCGCGCGGCGCGCGAACCTTCAATGACCGCCAGATCGTCGTCCAGTCGCTGGAACCGAAAGGCGACCGCCGCGTCCTGGTGAGCGGCATGGATGGACGCGTCGTGTCGAGCGGGCTTGCCTCGCCGAAGGGCGCCGAGCGCGACGGCGCGTACTTGATCTACAGCTGGGACGGCACGCTCTTCGCGCAAGCGTTCATCCCCACCACGCTGCAAGTCGCCGGCCAGGCGGTTCCCATCGTCGAGGACGTCACTAAGGTCAACGGGGCCGGTACCGCCCAGTGCGCGCTGTCGGAGACCGGCACGTTCGTCTTCGTGCCTGAACCAATACCGGCCGCGGTCCCGAGCGAGCTGGTCAGGGTCGGGCAGGGCGGAGAGACGCGGATCGGTGTCCCACCTCACGCATAAGCCAATCCGCGGCTGTCGCCGGATGGCTCGAAGATCGCCGTGGCCGCCTCGGATGGCGAACAGGACATCCTGGTGTGGGACCTCGTGAACAAGACGCCCTTCACGCTGACATCGGGCCCCTGTCCGGGGCAACGGCGCTGTGTCGCCCGACGGCCGGTGGATCGCGTATCAGTCGAACGAAGGGAGCGACCAAGACGAGATCCACGTGCGCCCGTGTCCCAAGACCGACGCCGGGCACACGAAGATCTCGTCGGGCGGGGGGGTCTGGCCGGTTTCTCTCGGGGCGCCTTTCGCACACGGCGCGCAGACGCCGCTCCCCGGCGCCTGGACGAAGTACAGCCTCGGCGGCGGGCTGGGCCGTGGGTACGACGTGTCGAAGGACGGTCGGCACTTCCTGACGGTCAAGCCTCTCGAGGCCGCCGAGAAGCGGGGCCAGCCGCTCACCGCGGTCACGCACGGGTTCGACGCACTCAGGGCGACGATGAAGGGCAAGTAGCGCTGACGAGCGCGGGGGAGATTGTCGAGACGCTGCAGTACATGCCGCCGGACCAACTGCAGGGGAAGGACGCGGATGCGCACTGCAATAGCCGGCATCGGCCTGCGCTCCCCATGCGCGTCGCCGTCCGGATCGTCAACAGACAGATCGTCGAGTGAATCGAGGCTTCCGCCCCCCCCCGCATCCGGTTGACGTCACGAGGCATGGGCGGTACGGTTGGCCCGAGACGGGGTTGTCGGGAAGAGACAGCAAAGGAGCGCCGGATGTCGACGCAACTGGTCATCCAGTACCCGGAGAACCTGCCGGATGCTCTGGCGGCGACCCGCGAGCAATTCGAGAACGAGGCAAGGCTGGCGATGGCCGTCAAGCTCTTCGAGATGAAGCGCATCTCGTCGGGAATCGCGGCCGGCCTGAGCGGCATGAGCCGCGTGGTGTTCCTCTTGAGCCTCCACCGCTACGGCACGCCGATGATCGATCTGGACGACACGGATCTCGCAGCGGACGCGAGTAATGCCTGAAGGCCAGCCGCGCATTGTCGTCACATGGAAAAGCCCATCGGGCGGATGACCCAACGCGGCGTCTGGCTCAGCCAGCAGGTGAGAGCGTTCGCCATCAGGAACGCCAAGGCCCTTCAACCCTGACAGTCAATCCTGAGGCACGGACGGCGGCGCTGGCCGCCGATCCCCAGTTCTGCGACCGCTTCACGCGCGAGGCGAAGAGCATCTCGGCGCTCAGTCATCCGAATATCTGCACGCGGTTCGACGTCGGTTCGACCCCTTCGACGGGTTCGGCCGGCACACCCGAGGGGGCGGGCGGGCCCCATGTCGACGACCTCGTCATGGAGTACCTCGAGGGCGAGACGCTGGCGGCGCGACCGCCTCGCTCACGGCAGATTGAGCTCCGCGCAGAACGTGGTAAACGGGAGCACCGTGACCGTGCCGGACGTGTAGTGACGATCGCCGCGATGGACCTGGAAGAACCGAGGGATCGGCGTCCGTTCGGCGCCATCGCGCGCGGCCGAGCTGATGGCGCGCTTGCCGGTCTTGCACTCGACGGCCCACTGCGGCCGTCCACCGCGGAGGACCACGAAGTCGACCTCGCGTCGGTCGGTATCTCTGGGGTAGCGGAGCTCCATTCGGAAGCCTTCGGTGTCCTCGATCCAAGGGCAGTACTTGAGCAGTTGGCCGGCCGCAGCGGTCATACTCGGCCCTGTGCCCGGGCGGCGCCTGATAGCGGGCCCGTTAGAAAATAGAGGTAGCGAGTTTTGTTTTCCAGCAGGCCCTGACCGGCTGCCGATTCCGGGGGACAGGTGGTCGCGCGGCGGCGCGAGCTGGCTGCCTCACTCGACCGGTTGCCACGCCCAGGCTCGACCGCCCTGGGCGGCGCCGACCAGCACGTCGATGATCCCAATCCGGCCGGACTCGGGATCCGCGAAGTCCCCGAAGTCAATCCTGTCACCGTGGGTGCCGATGATCGTCGCACCGGGCACGAGTTTCTGAATTTCGGGGAGCGCCTCTTTCAGCCCTGCGACGGTGTTCGGGTAGTACTGGAGGATCCGCCCGACCTGGTACTTGAAGGAATCGTGCGTCTCGTCGCCCAGCTTCCGAGCGTCAAACCCGGCCATGTCCCCAACCCGAGACCGCGAAGCAGGCGGCGTCGTCTTCCCCGGAAAGAGCGTGGACAGGTCCGTGGCTCTGGTCGCCGTCGCCGCAGGGTTCTGTGGCGTCGTCAGGCTGCTGACCAACTGCGTGAGGAACGTCGCGAATTCGTCCGAAGACAGGCTGCCGTTGCGGTTTGAGTCGAACCTCTGAATGACGGTGTTTGCCAGCGTGGTGGTTTGGTTGGTGGCAGTGATCGCGGCCATATCCCTCCTAGGCACCTTTCGGGTCTCATCACAATCTCAGCAAGGACAGTGCCGCCAGACTCGCCCTCCACCACTCGTCGGCCATCATGTCGGCCACACGACACGGCCAATCAAATCAGCAGGTTACGGGTGGCCACCGCCGGACGGGGTACGCACCAGCGGTCGGTGGCCCGGCCAGCGGGTGACAGCGAACCGACCGGCGCCACACCTCGACCGATCCACCGGCCGGTCGCTCCGCCTCCCGTTGGCCCTGGCCAGCCGCCCCGACCAGTTGCGGCCACGGCCAGCAGTCCGGAATCGGCACGGACCTGAGGCCTTGTTCGTCCACGGGGGGGTACATCGTGAGCAGCGTACGAATCCAGGCCGAGCCGAAAAACGCCCAGGTTTACGTCGATGGGCGGGTTGCCGGGGTGGTCGACGAGTGCGATGGCTGCTGCCGGAGCCCTCGTGTCGAGCCAGGCGGCACGCTCGCGGATCCGGTCAGCAAGGAGGGCAACACTCAGCGCGTAAGTGTGGGCGCAGTTGTACGCCAGCAACGCTTCGTCATTGGCGTAGACCAGCCCTGCGTGACACGGCCCCACCAGTTGAAGCGGCACGGCCACCGCAACGAGGCCAGCGACCCGATCGCCCACGACGACCTCGCGCCCCCACCGTTCGCCAGCCTTCCAGCCGCGCGTCGCGAGGTACTGCGCGGTCGATGCCAGGACATCCGGCGTCGAACGCCAGATGTCGCGCCGCCCGTCTCCGTCGACGTCAACGGCATCCGCCAGATAACTGGAGGGCATGAACTGCGTCTGGCCCATAACGCCGGCCCACGATCCTGTCAGCATTGCCGCATCAACCTCGCGGCGATCGAGAATCGTCAATGCGGCGAGCAGTGCTTCCCTGAATAGCGACGCGCGCCGGCGGTGCCGGGGCCCAGGCTGTTCAACCAGGACACAGACACCGCTGTAGTCGACTCATACGCCTGAACCGGGTGCGCAGGTGCCGCGTCGCCGGAGGTCCGCCCGATCGTTGTGCGGACGACGGTCGTACGAGCCGCCAGGCCGGCCTGAACATCCAGCAGAAGCAGATGTACGAGATCCGCCTCGTGCTGCGGCCGGGCACGCATCACAAGTTCCGCTTCCATTACCTGCCGATGGCCTACACGGGCCAGACCACGCTCAGCACGGAGATCATCTTCAACGGCATCAAGTTCCCGGTCTCAGCCGATGTGGCGACCGATCTCCGGTGGAACACGTACCGCATCGGCTACGAAGGCGACTTCGTCTCACGGAACTGGGGCGACGTTGGCCTGATCCTCGAGGCCAAGTACACCGATGCGCGGGTGGAACTGAACGCGCCGCTCATCGGCCGGGAATACGTCCAGGCCCGCGCGCCCATTCCGGCAATCGGCCTCGCGGCCCGGGTCCATCCCGTGAAGTGAGTGGCGATCACGGGCGAGTTCACGGCCTTCAAGCTCCCCGAGGGCATCCAGGGCATCCCCACCGGGACCCAGGCGCAGTACTTCGACTGGGACATTAAGGCGCTGTAAATGAATAAACGTCGCAGCTCGAGCGTGTGGGCCCGCCATAAGGGCCTGTAAGCAAACAACTGCTGTCTACTTTGTTTGGTAACAGGCCCTAACGGAACTGTCAACTTCACGCACAATGTTGGTGCGGAGGCAGGCTACCGGACGCTCGATCTGCGGTACTCGATCGAGAAAGACAACGGCCAGGCCCGGCTGAAGGGTATGTAGTTCGGCGGAATCGCCCGGTTCTGACGCGTCGCCCGTCGCCCTACCGCGCCGGCTCGCCGGATGGTTCGATCCGCACCCCGAGCAGCCGCTTGTCGGCGCTTCCCGGGTCGGTCTGCGACGGCCGGAACCCCGCCCCCGCCTGGATGCGCAGGATGAGAGGCTTGCCCGGCCGCATCGGCAGCTCGATGAGCCGCCGCTCCCCTGCCTGCAACGTCGACCGATCCGCGTAACTGCCGGCCGACACCGCCATCGTGGTCTCGACGGCGCCGGCGCCGATCCACAGCGCCGCCTTCACACGGCCCGGCGCACCGGCGATGACCAGCTCCGCCTCGCGCGTGCCATTGGTCCAGACGCCGCCCGGCTCGAAGTACGACCCGCCGGCCACGCTGAACAGCAGGACGTCGCCGTAGCGGCCGGACGAGCCGGCCCGATCCTCGGCCAGGCCGCCCAACGTCGGTCTCGACTCCACGCGCTGCAGATGGATCGACCGGACGGGTCGCCGCGACGTCGCGCTCCCCGTGATGCGCAGCGACTCGACCTCGATTGGGATCTCGAGCTCGAAACCGGTTCGGCCGTCGGTCAGGCGATCCGCCGTCCAACGCGCAAGCCACCGATCGCTGCGGCCCGTGAAGACGAGGGCCTCGAACGGCAAGTCGCTCGCGCCGTGCTCGATCCACGCCCGATAGCGGCCGGCCGGCAGGCGCGAGAGCCAGAACCAGGTGGACTCGGCCGCGTCCGGCGAGCGCTCGGCGCCAATGCGCAGGCGCTCGAGCGCGAAAACCGGCGCGGTGATCGCGGGCGGATCGAAGCGGACGCCGATCATGCGGCGCCCTGCGTCGGCCGCTTCGAGGGCGCGCAGTTGCCCCGTGGTGGCCGCCAGCCCCGTCCGGCCCTCGATGCGCCACACGACACTGAGCGCCGTCATCACCGCCAGCGCGCCCGTGCCGAGTAGCAGCAGGCCGGTGGATCCGCGGCCCATGTGCCGGTGCCGGCCGATCGCCCGCGTCACCGCCCAGGCCAGCGCCAACGCGGCGGCCCACGTCAACCCGCCGGCGGCCGCGACGCCTGCGGTGCTGCGGAACAGGCTCGGCCAGCCGCGCGCGAGATCCGCCACCTGACCCATCCACACCAGCCACGGCGCGACCTGGTCGCGGGTGTTGAAGCAGAACAGGCCCCGGTCGGTCCAGAGCAGCAGCAGGGTCATCCCGACACTGAGCGCCAGCAGCGCGATCTGCGCCGTGCGCGTCGCCGCCTCGCGCGCCGCCGCGAACGCCATCGCCGCGGGCACGGCCAGCAGCAGCAGCGTCGAACCCGCGAAGCGCGCCGGCGAGCTGAAGCCGCCCCACCACATGTGGTACATCGACGTGACCATCAGGTAGGGCACGATGATCAGGAGCCATTCGACGGCGAGGCGGCGGTACCGTCGCCAGAACGGCACGAACCCAGCAAGCCCGATGGCCAGCACCGGCGCCACGGCCAGCAGGCCGAACTGCTGGTCCGCAAGCAGGCCCGTCAGGCCCACCGGGAGGCGCCCGAGCGACATCTGCGTGTAGTCGCCGTACGGCGCCGAGGGGTTGGGCGTGCCGTAGATGATCGCGAAGTAGCTGAACCACCCCGCCGCGCTCACCAGCGGGAGGACGAAGCCCGCGGCCAGCGCCGTCCAGCGCCGCGGCGAGCCCAGCGCGCGCAGGGCCAGCACCAGCCCGAGCATGGCCGCCAGCACGGCGAAGCGCGTGTGGAACCACGGCAGCAGCGCGGGCAGCAGGCCCACCGCCGTCCACCAGCGCGCGGGCCGATCGGGTCGCGTTTGCTGGGCCACCAGCGCGGCGGCGGCCAGCAGCACCACGGCGGCGGCGGGGCCGTCGGGATACACCGTGAACGACAGCAGCAGGAACGGCACGGTCAGCGCCACCGCGGCCCAGCCGAACCACGCGGCCGCGGCGCTGGCCGTCAGCGCGAATGCCATGCGCCAGGCGACCGCCGTCGCCGCCGCCGACACCGCCGCCAGCGTCATCGTCACGAGGCGGTAGCCGCCGGCGGCCAGGACCGGCGCGATGAGCGCCGGCACGCCCGGCATGTGGATCGAGTAGATCTCGCCGTCTGTGCCGCGGCGCAGGAAGTCGGGCGGGATCTCGCGACTGACGTATTCGACGTAGTCGCGGCGGGCGTGGTTGTTCTCGATCTGCAGGTCGTGATCGCGCCAGAGGCTCTGCGCGATGATCAGGTAGTGCGGCTCGTCGCCGTCCGGCAGCGCCCACCCGATGCGGCCGGCGGCCGACAGGTAGACGATCAGCGCGAGCACGAAGGCCACGCCTGACGCGGGAACGGGCGTCGACAGCCAACGCGCGAGCGCGCCCGGCGTGCGGGCGCCCGTGTCGCCGCCCGGGCCGCCGGACGCCGCGATGGTGGCGGCGATGGCCGCAGCGATGGCCACCCACACGGCCAGCGCCACGGGGCCGGTCCAGACCAGCGCGGCCGGCGGGAGTCCCACCGGCAGCCACGGCACCCACAGGATGACGCTGAAAAAGAGCGGCCGCGCGCGGTCGGGCGACAGGCGCGTGACCCACACCAGGGCGTTCGCGGCGAGGATGGACGCGACCAGCCACCACGGCGAGGGCAGCACGCCGACGCGCACCGCCTGCGCGCCCGCGTCGCTCAACGCGAGCGCGCCGGCCGAGCACCACGCCGCCATGCCGGCGCAGGTGGCGGCGGAGACGGAGGCGGAGGTCATCCTGATGCGCGCGGGAGGCACGAGGCCGTATGCTACCACACGCCTTCCGGGGCTTCCCTGCCCTGAGCCCAGTTTGAGCCCAGTCGAAGAGAGCCCCGGCGCGATGCTATGATCCGGCGCATGCGCTCTCGCGCCGCCAACGCGTGCCTCGTGGGCGCCATCGCCCTGCTGCTCACCATCGTCATGACGTGGCCGTTCGCGCCGCGGATCTTCAGCGCGGGCCGCACCAACTCGGGCGACGGCATGTACAGCGTGTGGAACGTCGCCTGGGTCGCGCACGCGCTGGTCGCCGATCCGCGGCACCTCTACGATGCCAACATCTACGCGCCGCACCGCCGGACGCTGACCTTCTCGGAGCCCAACATCGGCGCAGGCCTGCTCGCCGTGCCGTTCTACTGGTCGAGCGGCAGGAACCCGCATTTTGCGCACAACGCGGTGCTCCTGCTGGCGTTCGTGCTCGCGCTGGTCGGCGCCTATTCCCTCGTGCGCCACCTGTCCGGCGACCGTGGCGCCGCCGCGGTTGCCGCGGCCGCATTCGCGTTCTGCCCGTACGTGTTCTCGCACATCCCGCACATTCAGCTGCTGATGACGGCGGGCATTCCGTTCTCGCTGCTGGCGATGCATCGCTTCGTCGCCGCGCCCACCGCCGGGCGCGCCATCGTCCTCGGCCTCGTCCTGGCGGCGCAGGCGCTCTCGTGCGGGTACTACGGCATTTTCGCGGGGCTGCTGGTCGGGTACGGGCTGCTCTTCTACAGCGGCTCGCGCCAAGGATGGCGCGAGCCGCGGTACTGGCTGGGTGTCGCGCTGGCCGCGGCGGTGTCGATCGCGGTGGTGCTGCCGTTCTTCGTTCCGTATCTGGCGCTGGCTCGGGACGCCGGTTTCTCGCGATCGCTCGAAGCCGCGGTGCCGTACTCGGCCAACTGGCGCTCGTACTTCGTGTCGTCCGCCTGGACGCACAGGTGGGCCCTGCCCTACCTCCGCCCCTGGGCCGAAGTGCTCTATCCGGGGACCATCGCGATCGTCTTCGGGCTGCTGGGCCTGCGCGGCCTGCGCCGCCGGGGGGCGCCGGCGGCCGGCCGCGACCACGTGGTGTTCTACGCGTCGGTCGTCGTGCTCGCGATCTGGTTCTCGTTGGGTCCGCAGGCGGGCCTGTACACCGTGCTCTACCGGGCGCTCCCGATCGTCTTCTCGTGGATGTGGGCGCCGCAGCGGATGGGCCTCATCTGCGTGCTGGGGCTCGCGGTGCTCGCGGGGTTCGCGATCGCGTCGTGGACGTCGAGGTCGCGACGGCCTGTCCTGCTGACCGGGATCCTCGTGGCGATCACCTGCGCCGATCTCTTCGTGGCGCCGCTTCGGCTGGTCGAACCGCCAAAGGTGAGCCCCGTGTACACCACGCTCGCATCGCTGCCGGACGGCGTCGTCGCGGAGTTCCCGTTCTTCTATCGCCGGCCCGACTTCTATCGCCACACCGAGTACATGCTGTACTCGACGACGCACTGGAAACCGCTCGTCAACGGGTACAGCGACCACATCCCGATGGACTTCCGCGAGGTGGTCATGACGATCGCCAGGTTCCCCGACCCGGGAGCGTTTCGCATCCTCAGAGCACGCCACGTCCGCTACGTCGTCGTGCACCTGGATCTCTACGGGGATGCCGCGGGCACGATGGCGCGGCTGATGCAGCCCTACCTGCAGTACCTCCGCCCGCTGCACACCGCGGGCGACGTGACGCTCTACGAAATCGCCAACTGGCCGCCTTCGCGATGACCTTGTGCCGTCAGCGACGTTGGACACAGGTGGAAGCTGGCTTCAGCCAGCGCGTCAGAGGAGCCGGCTGAAGCCAACTCCCAGTGCGCCTGTAAGGATATGGAAATACATAACAGTAGCAACTACCGTTTCCGATCTTGTGGGCGCGGTCGGATCAAATAGTCCCAGTCGCCGTGGAACGCGTGCCGTTCGAGGCGAAGGGTTTGCATGTCCCCGTTGGACACCTGGCGTCCCGTGGCATATTTCCGTCGGTCGAGCCGGCACGTCACGGTCAGGCCCTTCGCGGTGGTGGTGCGGGCGATGAGATGCACGATGGTGTCGTCGTCTTGCAGGGGTTCGCCTCGCCAGTTCGACGAGATGAACGAAAACAGCCGATGCTCGACCGTGTTCCACTTGCTCGTGCCGGGTGGAACATGACACACCGACACCGTCCGTTGCGTGTCGTCCGCGAACCGCTGCAGTTCCCATTTCCACGGGGTCCACCGCGAGCGCCAGACCGCCATACACCGCAAGCACCACCAGGGTCCCGACGAGACCAGCCCGCCGACGCGCGCCAGTGGCCTGCCCGTTCACGCGCCGCCCTTCCCTGTGAGAAACGACAGATCGGCGTGCGCGGCGACACGCCGGTGTCGCGGGCGAGACTCGCGATGGAGGATGTCGTACAGCCGCTCCATTTTTCGGACGAACGCCGTGATGTCGTAGGCCTCGGCTGTCTTGCGAGCCGCCGCGCCAAGCCTGTCCCGCTCTTCGGGGGCGTCCATCAGACGAATGATGCGATCGGCCAGCGCCCGGGCGTCGCGTCTTTGCACGATGAGCGCATCCACCTCCGGCGTCAACACTTCCATCAACCCGTCGGCGTCAGTGGCCACAATCGGGCGCGCCGCGCCGAGGGCTTCGAACACGGTCAATGGGGTTCCCTCCCAGAGTGAAGGGAAGACGGAGATGTCGAAGGCGGCGAGCACGCCGCGGACATCTCGCACGAAGCCGCCGAAGATGAATCGGTCGCCGAGATCGAGGGCCGCCGCCTGAGCCTGCAGGCTGGCCAGCAGCGGCCCTTCGCCGAACAGGAAGAACCGCGCGTGGGGGCGCGCGTCAAGGACCAGTCGCGCCGCCTCGACCAGATACTGGTTGCCCTTCGAGTCGTGCAGCCGCGTCACCGTTCCCATCACCACATCGTCCTGCCCCACACCGAGCGCGGCACGGGCGGCTGTCCGTTCGTCGGCGGTGACGGGTTGGCCGAATTCATCCAGCGGCGCCCCCAGGTACACGACCCTGACCCTCTCGGCAGGCACCAGTCGCGCCCCGATCACGAACGATGCGGTGCTCCTCGAGACGGCGAGCGCGATGTCCGTATATCGTCCCAACAGCCAGTCCGCGACCTTCTGAAACCAGGGCGTGCTGGTCAGATTCGCGTGCTCATGGAGCACCACGGGAATTCCGCGCAGGGCCGCAGCCAACCGCCCGAAGGTGGTGGCCCCGTACCCGTGCAGGTGCAGCACATCGATGTGCTTCGCGTCGATGATGCGCAGCAACGCGACGAGCGTTCTCGGATCGAACTTGCTGCGCTCGAGGTAGGCGATGTCGATGCCCAGGGCGTCAAGGGTCTCTTCGGACAGGTCCCGCTTCCTCAGGCTGACCAGCGAGACACGGAACCGTGACGGGTCAAACCGCGGGATCATCCACGCGAAGAGGCGCTTGACGCCATGCATGCGCGACCCTTCCCACCCCAGGTGGTCACAGACTTGGAGGATGTTCAAGGGGCGTTGGGGTGGCATCAAGATGCTGTTTCGGAGAAGCGGCGCTAGTATATCGCTCGCTCCCAGGAGGGTCAACGCGGCTCGCGGCTCGCAGTTCGCGGAATCTCTTTGGAGTCTGGGCGGATGTTTTCCAAGGCCACTCACCAGACGCCGTCACACGTGGCACGTGTCTTGCTTGGTCAGTCCTCCAGGAGCCTATTGAAGTGCGGTCGACAGCCCGATAAGCCAGTTCAGTCCCGAGTCCTTCTTTTGGGGGCTGGTATGCCGATGACGTTTCTTGCACGCCTTCCGCGTTTTTTGTCACTCGCGCTCCTTCTCGCGGTCGTGGCCGCCGCTGGCTGCGAAGTGGCGAAGACATCCAACCCCCTGAGTCCGTCGATCGCCGGCCCGATCGAGGGGGTCAGCATCGCGCCCCCGAAGATCCTGGAACCGGCGACAGGCTGGAGGATCCAAGACGAGCAGCAGCCGATCACGCTGCTGATTGAAAACCCGTCGAGCAATAGCCCACGTCCGTACATGCTGCGGGTGGAACTCGCCGGTGACTCCTGGTTTGTCAATGTGGCATTCACCGCCAGCGGACTGCAACCGGGCCCGAACGGCCGAACCAGCGTGCGGCTGCCAGACCGTCTGGTTCCGGGGCTGGCGTACTTCTGGCGCGCCAAAGCCGAAGACGGCGCGAACACCAGCGAGTGGTCGACGGCGGCCCAGTTCGAGGTGCTGGGGCCGGTCGTCATCGGTACGCCCGTGCCTAAGGCGCCTGTGGCCGGCGTGAGGACACCCACCCTTCAACCGACGCTGGTGGTCGCCAACGGCACATCGAGCGGGCCGCATGGGGCGTTGTTCCATCTACTCCAGTGGTCCACGAACGACACATTCAGTGGCACACTGACGGCCAGCGCCGAACGGCCGCAGAACCCGTCCGGCGAGACGTCACTGGCCATTCCCACGGTGCTGCCCTACAACACCGAAGTGTTCTGGCGGGTCCGCATCTCCGACGGTCTACACGTGGGTGCCTGGTCGAAGACCGAATCCTTCAAGACGCCCCTTACGCCGGTGGGGCCGTCGCCGTCGCCGTCGCCGGCACCATCCGGGTCCTGCGCCAGTTCCAATGGCGACGCGATTGTCTCCTGCATCGAGCGCAAGTACCCCTCGTACCTGGCGGCTGGCGTGAGTGCGAGCCAGCGCGAAAAGAACATGGAGTTCCTGCGCAACCGGATCATCGAAGCCGGCATCTGCGGCGGCCTCGACCTGGCGTGGAACCTCAAGCGCGGAGTCGGACCGCACAGTATCGATGCCCTCGCCTGGCGCACGAACGGCCGGGACGAGGTGGTGGACATCGGGTCGGCCTACGACGACACCAGTTCGCCCCTCCGCCTGCAGTGGGGCATCGTCTCCGGCCCGGCCGGCTACGACCAATACACCCCGCGCCCCACCTGCGGGGGTTGATCCCCCGCCGACGCACGCGAGCCGGACCGTACACCATTCGGGCCGTCCCCTTCAGTGGAAGGGGACGGCCCGATGCGTTGTGGGCGGCCAGCACCGCGATCGCGTTCCTACTTCACCGGGAACCAGCCGCCGCGCTTGTTCCCGTAGAGCGCCTGGGCCTTGGAGGCGCCGCCGGTGCGGTTGACGTAGCTCTGACAGATCCACCAGCGGCCCGCTTCGTAGATCCCGGTAATCACGAAATCATCTTGATAGTACGTGACCTTCGAATCCGCCAACCAGAAGTCCCAGAATCCCGTGTCATTCACGACCATGGATGCTGCTGTACCCGGGAACGAGGCCATCTGGTTGTAGATCGTCACCCTCTGTACGATCACCAACTGCCGATGCAGGATGATGTCATTCCGCTCGTCGTTCTTTCCGTTGGGAACGCTCGCGCAGGACTCACTGAAATCGACCAGGCATGCCTCAGGGGGAACGCTCGAGTTGCCAAACAGGTCAACCAGGAACTTCCGCGCCAGTTCCTTCATCTCCGCCGTCGAGTCATGCACCCGGAACGGCGGCGCCTGCGACACCACCCGGAACTCACGCTCGACGATCTGGTTGCCTTCAACCGCCTGGTATTTGTCGATGACCGTGAGCGTGACCACCACGTTGATGCCGGCCGTGATCCCCCCGTCGTGCCGCCACGTGGCCGTCGGGCCGGCGCCGACGATCGCGCCAGCGCTGGCCGACCACTGGAAGGACAACTGACTGACGGGTGTTTCGGCGTCCTCCACGACGGCGGTAATGGTGACGTCCTGGCCGGCTTCCACACGGGAGGCCGGCACCGCAATCGACCGAATGATCGGAGGCGTCGCCGGTCCCACGACGGGCGGCGCGGGCGGCGTGGGTGCCATCGGGCTCCCGCCGCAAGCCGCGGTTGCCACCACACACGTCAACCAGATCCCACGGCGCACGATGTCCCAGAACCGCCGCCGCCTGCCGACAGTGGCCAGCACGCAGGGCCGACGATTGGACGCACTCACAGGTTGGACCTTACGACTGATCCCCGGCTGCCACGGGCGTAGCCAAGGGGATCGACAAGGACAACACCAATCTTCATGCTGGGGTTACCACACCAACCAGCACAGGAGGTGGCGTTGTCCCTGCGCGAGTGTACCAGCATTGGAACGGTCCTGAAGCGGGCCAGTCTGACCCGCACCTCCTGAGTACCCGCGCCGGCCGATTGGCCTAGAACCGGATGCGGATGCCGCCGCCAATCTGCATGCCGCCGACGGGAATCTGGACCGTGGAGCCACCAGTCGGCGTCACCGGGACCTTCGCGGTCGAGTAGCGGGCGAAGCCGCCGGCGCCGAACGTCTTCGTGAACTTGTAGGTCACGTCGGCGCCGATGTTGAAGCCGACCTTGCTGGCCGAGACCTGCGACTTCGTCGCGTTCATCGTGACCGAGGTGTAGGGCGAACCGACTTCGGAGAACGGCGGCGTGCCCAGTCCGACCACGTCCTGCTTCAGCTGGAAGAACGTCGGTCCGCCGAAGACGCCGACATCGAATTTCTCGGTCGCCGGTATCATCCACATGGCGAACACGTGAATCTGCTGTTCCTTGTGCGTGAGCCCGGTCGCCGTGCCGCTCGTCGTGCGGGGGCGATCGTACAGCAGCGGATGGGGCACCGATGCCGACAGCGCGGCCTCGCCTGTGGTGCTCAACTGCGAGTAGGCCACGCCCAGGCTGAGATTGCGGTAGACGCGGACCCCGCCGCCCACGTCAAACGTCGGCCCCTGGCCCTTGATGACCTGCGCCGCTTCGATGGTGGCCTTTTCGCCGTAGACGTCCGGGGTGGCCGTCGAGGTGACCGTCTTGTTTCCCTGAATCTGGAACGCGAAGTTACCGAACACGAACCCGCGATCGCTCGACACCGGCGTCTGCGCCATGACGGGGACCGACACCAGGACGGCCACCACTACGACCAGCATCACTCGCACGGCATACTTCATTATCAGCTTCCTTTGAGCGTCGTGGCCCGCAGAGGCGCCCCTCGACGGTGACGTGATTCCGTACCTCGTCCGTCCCCTGTAGCGGCGTATCCTTTTCATCCTAGCACAAGCCCTGCCGGGGACACGATGGCGTGTTGGCGGATGCGGCGGTGCCGGCGATTCCGGCCCGCCGCCCCGGGTCCCGCGCTTCTCAGCCGTGCGGCATCTGAAGTAGTATTGGGGAATGGGATGTCCCGATCCGGCGTCTCTGCCAACTCACTTGGAGTGCATGCATGCAGAAGCAGTGGTATCTCTACGGCCTCAGCGCCGTCATGGCTCTTGCGGTCGCGTGCGGCGACGACACAAGGACGCCGGCCTCGCCCAGCGTGCCGACAGCCGCGACAGCGAACGGATCGACGCTGAAGGTGTCGGCCGCGGCAGCGGACGGATCGACGCTGAAAGTGTCGGCACCGGCACCGTCTTCGCCGGCCTCGGGCGCCAACGTCGACAGCCGGGCGCCGAGCCTGGTGGTGAATAACTCGACCGGCACGTTCGTCAGCGCCCCGAGCCTCACCTACCGGTTTGAAGTGAGCGAGACGTCGGGCGCGGTCGCCGAGACGGTGGTGGAGCCGGAGGGCGCCGGGTCCGGCGGCGCGGGCCAGACGATGCACGTCGTGTCGGCCAACGCCAATCTGAAGGCAACCACCACGTACCGGTGGCGCGCGCGGGCCGAGAGTCCGGCCGGCATCGGCCCCTGGTCGGTATATGCGACCTTCATCACACCCGCGTCGGGTGGCGGCCTCGACTCCTATCAGAACTCTTCGGAGCTGTGGGACAACCTGACCGACGGCAAGTCGATCGGGACGCTGGTGAATGCCCAGCTGACGCCCAAGGGCGTCTACCTCCCGACCTTCAGCTCCCATGTCACGTACCAGTTGCGGAGCACGCTGTCGTCCGGGACGATTCAGTTCCTGATTGAGGGGCTGGATTCCGATACCAACGGCGGGAAGACCAAGATCGTCAGCATGCAGCAGGGGTACTCGGACATCACCGACAACCCCTACCGGTTCAACGTCGAGAAACGCGGCGACGACCATCCGGATTCCGGCAAGTTCCGCATCCGCATCATCACCGGAAACGCGGCGACCGGCTTCTACGACTCGGATCGCCTGGTGCCTTCCAGCCTCAGCCGCTCGAAGACGTATCACGTCAACGTGACCTGGGGCAGCGGCGTGGTGCGACTGGTGCTGCGAGAAGGCGGTAACACAGGCCCGACGGTGCTCAACGGCGGCATGACCTACCAGG
>Ga0315292_10000399_pt1 | contig 20112 bp, 21 predicted proteins | sample YL17G13_0_MG_FD_204029 | JGI IMG/M metagenome (GOLD analysis project Ga0315292, IMG submission 204029) | Sediment microbial communities from Yellowstone Lake, YNP, Wyoming, USA - YL17G13_0 | ecosystem: Environmental > Aquatic > Freshwater > Lake > Sediment | place: USA: Wyoming | collected... | reverse complement strand
GCGTCTGCTAAACATTGTTTGGTAGGATATTTATCGACGCGAGTTTCAAAACCTAATGATTGTAATTTATCAAGTACTTCTATTTTAGATTGGAACCCATGAGATTTTCCAATCCCAACTAAATTAACCAATGCTTGTAAACCTTGCGCATTATATACCTCGACATGAATTTGTGATTGCAATGCGCTGGCTTTTAATTTGTCTATTATTACTATATCGGCCTGAATCCCATTTGAATTTTCTTTATTTTCAATCGTGATTGTAGCCTGAAAACCATATTCGTTAATTTTACTAATTATCGTTTGTGACTGAAAACCATTTGGTAAAAGTTTATTTTCAATTTGAATATTAGATTGTAAACCAATTGCTTTTAATTTGTCTAAAATCTGAATGTCTGATTGAAACCCATAAAAGTTTTCTTTGTTAATTACGCCTTGACCTTGAAAGCCATATGAATCTTGTTTGTTGATAGTTATTTTTGATTGCAATCCATATGCGTTTTCTTTATTGATAATAATCTGTGATTGCAATCCATATGCGTTTTCTTTATTGATGACAACTTGAGACTGAAAACCCATTGACCCTAGTGCATGACTAGTTAAGTATTGATCGTCTAAATAGGTATCATCTAAATATCCATATATAACTGTCATGTTCTAAGTCCTCTAGTACTAATCAAGAATTCTCCACGAAGACTGGCTTTTTTCATCTCATCTTTAATTGATGGTATTAGTTTATTTCTAATATATGTTTCATCAAGACTTTGAGATGAAGCTTCTATATTCATTTCTATATTAAAACTATAATTTGTATTTCCAGGTGTAGGATTATTTAAAAAAGATTTAACTGAATTTCTGTCAACAACAAATTCTCCAGATTGTAATAATGCTGGTACTTCTCCGCCACCGGCAACTAAACCACCAGAATGGAATTTATTTGCCTCAAATATTTTCATTATTATTCCGAATGTTTTTTCTTTGACGATATCCCAAAGTTTACTTGGATCTAAGTAAGATAATCCTTCTTCAATTGCACCAACAACATTTTTTGCTGTGTCAGATATATTTCCACCGGCTGTTTTTGCAACATCAGTTATACTACCAATTCCACTTTTGAATTTTGGAATATCTAATTGTCCAGATAAAATCATATCAATTAAAGATTTTACGGTTGGATTAGACATTAGTGATCGTGGGATGATTGCTTCACCTGGAGATAGCATTGCAAGTATTCTGTCGTTAAGAAAAGAATCTCCAGCAACTAGTGCGTTTCCATTTAGAACACCACCTTTAGCAAACTGAACAAATGGCAAGTTTATACCTAATGTTTTTTCAACAGTACCACCCATTTTAGGATCTGTTTCACTTGGATCTATTTTAAATATTTTTGTAAAAATGCTTGAAGGATTTATTAAATCTAATGCGTCTTTAATTACTTTTCCTAAACCACTCAATCCAGATTTTAAACTGTCCCAGATTTGAGTGCCGAACTTTCCAAATAAATTACCAGCACCTTCAACCGCACCTTTCAGTTGATCCCAAATTTGAGTGCCAAGCTTTCCAAAAGTTTCAAATAGACCTTTAAATGCCTCATCTATTTTACCCTTGAAAATATTAGTAAAGAAATCTTTAAGACCGTCCCAGGCTGTTTTTAAAATACCGATGAATGGTTGAATTATATAAGTGTTTACGTATTCCCATGCTGCCTGAATAATTTGTGTCATTGGCTTAATATAAAGATCGTTAATTAAACTCCATGCAGCAGTTAATAATTCTGGTATTGGTTTAATAAATGTTTCGTAAACAAATTTCCAAGCAGCAGTTATAATCTGTGTCATTGGTTTAATATAAAGGTCGTTAACTAAACCCCAAGCGGCTTTAAATATATTTACTAGACCATTCCAGATTCCACTAAAAAAATTAACTAATCCATTCCAAACATTTGTTAACAGATTTATTAACCAATCCCAAAGTTTAGTTAATGCAGATAGCATTTGATCCCAAACACCTCTAATCTTTTTACCAACCGCTTCCGCTGCAATATCTATTACATTTACAACGTCACCAGCATTTTTCATTCTACTGACTGCATTTGCCTCTGATTCTAAATCTAGAATTTTAAAAACCTTGGACGATTCTTTGGCAACACTCTTTCCAAGTTCGGCAATGCCTTTGCCAAGCTTCTTGGGAAGGTCAGCAATGCTATCAATAAAAGCAGGTGCTTTGATTCCCTTGAATATCGCACCTAGAGCCCGTACTAGCCCTCTGACAACGCCATTAACCAACGCCATAGCAATGCGAGGGATACCCTTTATAAATGCAACCACGATCTTCTCTAGCCCTCCGCCAATCCAGAAGTCTATAGACGCTGCTACTATTTCGCCCATCGCACCTATAATTCCAAAAATAATTGATTCCAGAATATCCGGTAACCGATTCAAAATGGCAACTATCATGCCAGGGACCGCCTGGATCGACTGAATTATGATCGCTGGTATAGCTCTGAACAATGCGTCTATTATGTCCGGTAGCCGTGAGAGAAGTTTATCTATGATCCCAGATAAAGCAGAGAAACTTTTCCCAACTAGTTCTGGAAGTCGATCCAAAAATGTAACTAAAGCATCTGACAAAGAATCAATCATCTGCGGAAACATTGAAATGATCTTATCGAAAATAGATCCTAATGAATCAAATAATTTTGAAATCACGGTCGGTAAAGATTCTATGATTTTTCCTATGGCATCGGCTAAAGAATTAAATGCCTTCATCAATAAATCTGGAAATTTAGAAACAAGATTTGATAGACTGTCGGCTAATCCTTGAATGAATTCTGGATCAAACATTTTCCCGATGGCACTAGTAAAAGTGCCTAATGCGTTTACGATACCAGGCACTACCTTGGCCACACCTAGAGAAAAGTTTTGTGCAGACGATTCACTCACCTTTGTAAAATTAGTAAGAAACGCCATCGAAGCCTGACCCCAAGCTTCACCTTGTTCTCCAGTTGATTTTAATTGCACGTCAAATATCTTTTTCTCGGCAAGATCAGTTTGAATTTTCATTTGCGTTTCAAGTTGATCTATAATTGCTTGCCCAGTTTCTCCGGCAAGTTTTCCTTCAGCTTCTAATTGTTGTTTTCTTATAACCAATTGTTCAAGAAGAATATCTCTTTGTGCTGCAATCTGGTCTTCTTGTGCCATACCATACATAAGAGAATTATTTGCCATATTTTTTGTTTCAACTTGAATTTGTTTCAATGTTTCAAGTTGAACTTGATTTACTTTTTGCTCCATTAACTGTTTTTGTAAATCAAGTTGCTTGTTCAAAGCATTTATTATTTCAACTCCAGCAGACCCGGCTAGTTTACCTTCTATTTGTAATTGTTCTTTCCTTGATTCTATTTGCTTTTGAATAATTTCAAATTGATTTCTTAATGAATCTATTTGAGACATTCCAACTGCTTTAGATTCATTCGCAATTTGTTCGTTTTCAAGTCTGATTTGTGCAAGTAAAGTAAGTTGTTCTTTTGATGGGCCGGGGATAGCCACTTTAGATAAATCATTAAATGCTTTTTTGGTTTCATGAACTTCTTTTGTCGTATCTTTAAACGCACCTTTTACGGCATCGACGGTTTTAACAATGGTTGACAAAATAGCACCCATGTTTAAACCTTTTGCAGATTCTACAAAATCTTTATTAAGTTTGTTTATTGATTCGTCAGCACTATCAACTGTATTTGCTAAAGAAACAAGCCCAGTTCTTATGAGATTAAGACCATCATCGGAAACTACCCCTATCTTATTTAAAGGCTCTAATATCGATTCAAAAGCAGATAAAGCCGCTATTCCTATTTGGGAAAAACCTTTTATGGCACGTTCAAATAAGTTCTTTAGGCCAATCCAAATTGTATCTGTTAGTAAAGGTAATCTATCTAAGTTAGCAACTAAAGTATCAATAGCTAAAACTAGACCTAATACAGAGGCCGTAATTAAAACAAATTTTGCTGTGAATAAAAGAAGTTTTGGGATTAAACTATTTAACGCTATTTCTAAAGCCATTAAATTTTCTGCAACAAATACCATTTTGGCCATTGCTGTTATCCAAGTAATAACGGCAGATGCGTTCATTGCTAGTGTTAAAACACCTATAGCTGCTGCTAGTTCAATAACTGCAATAGTCAATTCTTTTAAAGATATTTCTTGAATAAGTTTTTTAAAAACCATAAGATGTTCGCCGACTGATCTAATAGCTTCGGCTACGCTATAATATATTTCAGTTTTATTTTTTAAAATATCAGATAGACCTATAAAATTAACTATTGTCTCTCCAGCCGCTTTGAACGCTTCTTTTGTGGCATTCTTTAATTGTTCTAATTGTCCAGAAATAGATACAACAGTTGCAAAGGAAGCAAATTTCTTTCCTGCCATTTCTATACCAACACCAGCTTTTAACTGTGCTTCGGTAAGATCCTTCATGCCAGGAATGATCTTGGCTAAACCACGCCCAACAACCCCGTTTAATTGTCCGAGTAAGTTTTCAAGAGCAGATGAAACATCCATTCCAAGAGCATTAGACATACCAATTGCAGTTTTTATAACATCTTTTGTAGCCGCATTTGTAAGACCATAAGTTTTTGCTAGAGTAGCCATCTTTAGAATAACATCGTCTTCAACGACAGTTACTCTTTGCATTTGTTTTGCAAATTCTTCTAAATCAGCAAAAGCTTCTTGAGTTTGAAAACCCATTGCTTGCAAAGTATTTGTCAAAACTAGAACAGCTTTTTCTGCTCCCAAAAATTCTGTTATCGATTCCTTAACTGGATCTATTAAAAAATCATATGCTTTGGTTGCAAGTTCTATTGCCTGATTTAAATAAATAAAAGAAAATCCTAGAGATTTATTCGTCTTCTCTTGAGCTTCTAAAGCCATACTTGCAGATTTTACATTGGTTGATAATTCGGAAAATAATTTAACCATTGCTTCGTTGGCATCTTTTACTTTTCCAACGTCTATGTTAATTTTTACTAATAGGTCTTCGGTTACTGCCATTGTCTTTTCCTAAAATCATTTCTGCTTTGGATGTAAATTTAAGCATATCATATTTTCTAAGAAACCAAGACAGGGATTCAATAAACCATTCTGGTTGATTTAACAGACCGCCATCGAATAACATCGTCCCTGTTTCTGCGCAAATAATAAGCTGTTTAAACTGCTCGTATACTTGCAAATCTCTTGTCGCTTTCCCTGGACAAAATCCGTAAAGTTCTCCACCCTCTAAAATACGAATCGGGAAGTTACTACCATCGTCTGATGTAAAGTCTTCCCGATCCTCCAAACAGCGTCTAATTTTTTTTGTCGCCTTTACACATTGTTCACAATTAAAAGTTCTGCCCTTTAACTGTTCTTTGCTGGCAAATAACAACTCAAGTAAAGCTGTTATTTTTTTTTAGAATCATTTCCCTTTTTAGAATTCATCAACGCTGTGTAAAGGTCGTCAACAACACCAGCACCTATCAGTTTTTCCATAATTTCACGAGATGCCCCACCTTCACCGTCTTGTTTGTATTCAAGTGTACCATCGGTATTAGGTGGGTTGTCGATTCCAATAAGACTAAGACGAACTTCTTCGATTACAAAAGACATTTGAACTGTCATCTCACCCTTGGTTGACATTTTTACTTGTTCATTTTTTATTTTGCAACTTTGTGCATAAGATAAATTTCTTTTCAAAATGAACTTGCTTGGTATTTTACCTGGGATAACTGACAGTTTTGATTCATCAAGATCCTTTAAATATTCTTCATATGTTTCGCGTGAAACATTATCTAGAGCATCGTCGCAGTATAATACTACTGCGATTTTTGATTCTTCCTTTGATGTTAGAAAAGCCATGATTCGTTTCCTTTTCTTTATAGATAACTAAGTGTGATTTCGTCGGCCAAATCCATACCTGTTTGATATGCTAAACCAGTAAAAGAAACGGGAATACTACCAGTGTCAGGGATTGGAAGTTCAGGAATAGTGAAAATAATTTTTGGAAATTCAACTTGCAAATGTCTACCAGCGGCATCACCAAGAATTAGAGTAATATCGTTTCCTGTAAATTCTTTTAGATTATTTAGAAAACTTACTAATTCTTTATTGACATTAAGCTCCATTGTTACTTCACAATTAAAACGTCCACCTGGTGCGAACAACGCTCCGCCTAATCCGTCTGATCCGTAACAATAATTTAATTTTTCATGATTGTTTGTTGAATTGATCCCGAATGAACGAATGCAATTATCAATCGTAGAATATCCTGCGATTGTAATAGAACCCATTAAACCCGTTACTGGATTGTTGATTGCAACTGGAGTTTCAGGTTCAAAATAAACTAGATAAACAGGTGTTATTGATCCATCTGCATCAGCAAGGACTGCTCCGTCAACTGTTACAACATCACCCGTCACACTTGTCACTGTACGTGCGCTACCTGCTGGTGTGTCTGCAGATTTTGTGTTTGTTGCATCAATGATCATTACCTTTGATCCAACTGGAAATCTGGCACCTTCGCCAGTTTGCAAAGTTACTGTATGTGCGCTATTTGCTATTATGCTTTTTCCAATACCAACAAGATAAGAAGTTTTCGCCGACCCTGCCCATTCTGTCTGTGCTTGTCCGTCACCTGGAAATGTCATATTTGCGGATTCAACAAAAGCACCTGGTGTTTGCTTTGCCCATACATCACCAATTTCCATAACTGTAAATGTTACATCTGGAATAAGGCTTGTATCATAAACTGGAGACCCACCTGTTACGTTTTCGTTACCAAACATCGACTTATGAAGTAAACGAACAGCAGGATCTATTTCCGCAACTCCAGCCGCTACAAGAGTTTCGTCGATATTAAAAAATGCTGGAATCGTCCAAGTAGTATCTGTTTTTTGTTTAATACCGTTCGTGTGGTGACGACCAGACTTATGAGGTGAGGATTCAAATGGTTGTGTATATTTTACACTAGCACCATTTAGTGTCCAAATAAAATCTGCGCCTGTCGGTAGAACCATCGTCCCACGTACTGTTTCTACTTTAGCAAAAATCTTTTGCTCTAATGCACTCGAATCATTTCCACTTGCGTATAGGCTAGGATAATTTTTCATCAACATGCTCCTGTTAAATTGTCATAATACAAAACATCAAAATTCTGTTGTAAAATGTAATAAGGTTCCATTGTATGGATGTCGTTTATATTACCAGTATACACTAAATGAACAACCCCTGGAATCTTTAAATTAGGATTTAACCATAAAGCTTGTTCAAGTTTTCTACCAAGATCCCATAAATCGTACTGTGTTACTGATCCCGTAACTAAAGACTTCATGATTAGTTCAAGTGTCATCGACCAGGATCTTAATGCACGACCTCGTTCGTGAACGATTGATTCGCCAAGGCTAAATAATTGTACTGCTGGGATTTCATGATCATTAAAATCATGAATAGAAATAAGAATACGATTGGTATTTATCGTTTTTAGTTCTGTAACCGTTGATAATGCAGATGCTAGAGCGTTGGCTATGTTTACTTTAATAGTACTCATTGAACTAGTGACCTCAATATTTCTACTATTCTACCAGCCTGTGTTTTTAAAGCGGGATATAGATAAGGTCTTTTTCTAATGTTTACTTGTCTTACATGTTCTCTTACATTAACAAATTTAGGATTAACTGGTCGTCCCCAAACTTTTGTTTGAAGCCTTTTATGTTCACGAATATTCATTGGCCCTCTATAGCCAAATTCATGAATAGCCGCGTATGGTACGGAGTAAGAACCTATTTCAATCCCATCTTTTTGTAGTTCATATTTTATAGAATTGAAAAGAGTACCAGTCTTAATTAGATGATGTCGTCTAATATTTATTTTTGTTTGGGTTTGAACTAATATTCCGATTCGAATTAAGGCTTCTTCAAATTTTGGAGATGCGTAATCAAACGACTTAATTCTGTCGGAAATTCTTCTCCCTAGAATTTTCCCTAAATCATCCATTTTGAATACCCTGGGCCGAAGAAGGAAATTCAAATCGTTGGAATGGAGTGAGCATAGTTTTTATAACTGGTGGCAAATCAGAAATGAATGTCACCGTTTCAGCATTTTTGCTTTTACTAGTCACTCCAATGCGTCTGTCAGATTTCATATCGTACATAAATTCTACTGTCCCAATACAAGCCTCGGCTATAATATAAGGGACAGTAGTAAAACCACCAAGATAAACAACTTTAATATTTCTAATCCCTTTTGGGAATCTAACTCCATTTAAAAGCAATACTCCACAGTCACCTTCTAGTTCATATTCGTTCGTTCCTTTTTTATTTAGAACATCTGTAAATAAACTAGAAGAATCAACCCATAGTTCACTTGGCTTTACTGCTGGCCATTGTCTTAAAAGAAAACGGTCGTTACTTCTTCCATCATAAAATTCGGTATAAGAACGTTGCAAAACTTTTCGATCAAGAAATTGCTCGATCATCATTGACGCGGCGTTAATCATGCGAATTAGAATATTATCTTGAGTTATTGTCAACGTAGGAATATTCAAATGTTCTTTAATATCTGCAAGTGTTGTTAACGCATATGTGTCAATGACGAAAGGCATATTTAAATCTCTATTGCTTTTGTTTCTAGCTTTTTAGTATCAACAATTTTCTTCTCAACAATTGCTTCCAACACGTCTGGATATTTTGCCAAAAGATCGTAAGCAAAACCAGGTTCTAGTTCTTGGGATACGTCACCAATTTTTTCTAGAAAAACTGGTTCTCCATGTGGATTATAAAAAGTTACGGCATCATTGCCAGAAATCCTTCTTGCCTTAAATTTGACTTTCATAAATATTTCTCCTTTTTCTAAATGATTGCATAACTTTTAATTAGTAGCAAATAATATCACTTGACGGAGTTGAAAAATTAACCTTCATTAAACCGTTGTCACAATATTGAATCCAATCGTTTCCACTTTGAGTAATGCAATAATTTATCATTTCGTCGTCACGAAGAATGCGACTAAAATCAGGTCTAACCCACATTTTACTAGCCGCTGAACTAGCACCGTAATAAATATCTGAAGAACCTATAGCATCTAAATTGTGCATAAAAGCAGATATAGAAATGAAATTAAATTTTTCTTGTCCTAATTGGCACTCATCTGCAATTACACTACACGCCGCTACTTTAAATCCATACCATTCGCTGTATTCTTGAACGGTATCGCCACGAACTGACCATTGAGATGCGGATTCATAGTTACCGCTACTATCAATTGCAAAACTTTCCATTAAATACCAATCGTCTTCGGTAAGAATAGATTCGAGTTCGTCTGGATTGTAAGTAGAATTTAAATAACTCGGATCGTTATCTATTCCCCAAATATGACTAGGTCGCCATGCGTTAATAAAGCATAGATTTGCATTTGCTTGTGAATGTACATAAGCGACCTTTGTATTAACGGCTTCGCGACTATTCGTTAATACTGTACCAAAATCATATCCAGCCTCGTCAAAGAAAATACCATTGACTAATAATGTTTCCCAATCATCAACTTTAGATTGAAAGTCTTCTAAAGATTGATTAACAGATACATAACCAAATATTTTACAATTAGGATTTAACTCTTGTATTCTTGCAATTATAATTTCTGTGTTTGCATAATCACCATGATTTGGATCTTGAAGGCCATTACCTAAAACAAGTAAATTATATCGAGATAACTCAAGTGATACTTTTTCATTATTCCATTGGTTGTGTGCTGAGTTAAAAGCATTAAGCCAACCGTAATAGATAAGTAAATTATTCATTCTACACCTTCCCATTTTGCTACTGTTGACGCATAGTCACCAGTTGTTACGGCTTCGTTACTCATTAGTTTTTTGAATTGTTCAACAAGAGTTATGCCAGCATTTACTACTGCTCTGTTTGTTTCAAATTCCGGGAAATATGTTTCATCATTTAGAACTTCGTTGATATCGTCAAGTTGATGTGCAGACCACAAAACTAAAATATCTTGTGCCAAATACAGATCAGCGATACAAGTAGTGATAAGATTATACATTCTTGTTCCAAGGCTCTCTACTGCATTAGATAGTTGTGCCACGGCTGGATTATTGCCATATAATATATGATCACAATTCTGTAGATAATCTGCCTGTGATACGGCTGCACTATCAAAAAAGTTTTTTAGTGCTTCACATGTAGTAATACCATCTATGAATTCAGATTTTTTTAGTTTAGTTGTTACTGTTACTGCGGTTGTATCAGGCGTTACAGCTCCAACTAATGTTGTCGCATCCGATTTCCAGTAGACCGAATAAATACTAGTAGCTTCATGGTGTACTGTACCTAACGATGTTATTAACTCTTTCATTTTATTTTTAACTACTACTGCTGGGCATGTCATAATAATATTTTCCTTTTAAGTTACTTGAAAAAATTGATAACATACTGGCCTTGCACATGATCCAGATGAATTATATGTTCTTAATTCATCTAATGCGTTTAAAGATATATTTAACCCAATCAATGTGGCTTTTCTAGAACTAGATAATGAAATGCTAGTTAAAAGAGTTTCGGTTGTCCCATCCCAAAGAAATATTTTAAATGTAACTGTTGAACTACTAATCGCACCAAGAGATATTTCTCGTAATATAGAATTTCTCGGAACAATAAAACCTGTCATATCACTATCAACGTTTGACTGGTATTCTAAATATCTACCAACGCCTGAATTGCCATCAAATCCGCATGAAATACAATATCTAGCTTTTCCCTCTGCCGAATTTTTTGCTTCTTCGATTGCTGCTTGTACATCAGTTGATGTAAAACCATTCGTTGAATTATCAAATGGTGTTTGATTTGCTATTTGATTTTTTCCCATTATATGTGTCATGGTTCAAAATCCAATACTGCTTCGTAATCAACAGTCGAGACACTGCCTTTAATTTGTATTTGTTTAATTCTAGGTGTACCTCGAAGTGTACCTGACATCCATTCTCCAATACCTAACAATCTATATGTAGTTCCGCCGTCAATGGAGACTTGTAGTCTTTTTGTAATTGGTGTTTGATCTATTTTACAACGAACAAAATAATGACCTATCTCTTTATTTGCTGCCGTAGGAATATTAACAGCAAGTGTTCCAACTGATCCTGCATAGGATACAGTTGATCCAGCAGAATCATCTATTTCAAATTGAGGTCTTTGATCAGCCATATTTTGTCCGGTAAAAAGACGAGACTAAAAAATAATCTCGTCATAATAAAAGGAGAAAACGAATCACGCTTTTCTGAACATATGAGGATAACGTTTTAAAATGTCGTCCTCGTTCTCGAAAGAAAAAACTTTACCAATATCTCTGGGAGTAAATTTATAAATCTTATCTACAATCATAACTCCAGATTTAAATTGCTGCGAAGGCTTCTCAATCGTTTCCCCGTTTTCATCGAGAATCTTTTTTACACCTTCTCTGCCTTTAAAAACTAAACCCATTAGATCAACTCGTTCACTGTTAAAGTTCCACGGCAATTACTTTCTACTGTCAAGTTTTTTGCTTGGAGTTTTAATGTTTGTACGCCAGTTGCGCCAGCAGTAAAAGTAAGACCTGGTAATTCTTGTGCGAAAGAAAACGCGCCAGAACCAACCAAGATACCTTCTGCAATAATAGTTGTTGTTGTGTCGTCAACTTGAACTATTTGATAAATAGCATCTCTAAAACAACCTGCGATAAAATTTATGTTCTCATAAACTTTTTCTACAACAAGTGTCAAAGTAACAACATCTTGAAAAGAACTTGTGTTACCTGCGACGCTTCCTGTATCGCCTAGACTTGTATAGTCTTTGGAATCGCTTACAAGCAAATTTCCAGCGGCGTCCACGTTTAAATAAATAAGATTATCAGATGCATCTTTAGCAACCAATGCCGCCAATGCGTTCTTACTAGCCGCCGCATCACCTTCAGCGACTTTGTGTAATGGAAGTCCAGCTTGTGTAGAGACATCTTCTAACACTGGAAAACTTGTTCTTAAATCAGCCATAAATTACTCCTTCAATTTAAGCATCATGTTCTGTTACATATAGAAAAACCGATACGTCCAAGATCGGCCCATATGTCTGATTATATTTTACATCAATTTGATCACCCGTGGAAAGAACCTTAAATGGATCAAATATGAATTTATCATTGTTAATTATCGGGTTAGTGAAAACACTACCGATTAAGTCAGAATTTAGATAAACATCAAATCTAACATATGCCCTGCAATGAACAGATAATCTGCGCATTCTCCATTGTTTTGCACTTGGTATTACTTGTGATATAACTGTTTGTTCTGTTCCAATTATTGTTACATCTGAATACGGAAAATCTTTTGGTGTCCCAAAACTTTCGGAAAAACTTATCGATCCCTTATCACCACGAAGAAAATAGAGTTTACCATCGGTATCGTCTAATATCCCAGCAATCATTGCTTTGTCGATTAGAGGATAATGGGTTTGCCCATCACGAATTAAAGCCTGATCAAGATCGGAAGTAGAACTAGGGACTACTGTTACGTAAACGGAAAATTCGGCATTGCCACCCGTAACAATAACTTCGCAAACAACTCGGTGATGTATTCTTGGGACAAGGATTCTAAACGTTGTTGGTGTTGTAACACCAGAAATTATATCATGTGATATTAAGTCAAATCGTTCGCCGTCACTAGCACCAGTTGTTGTGTCATAATAATTGACTTTTAATGTAGCACCAACATCAATCGATTTAACAAAAACTGATGAAAGAATCGAGTTTCCTCGAATATCTCCAACTTGAACATATGTCCCAGGTACTCTGGATAATAATTCAAAAAAATCACCAGAGTTATATTCTTTTAGGTTGACGATTGTATCTACAACCATTGATTAAACCTTAAACTAAAAAGGGACTGTTTTTTTATATTACAGTCCCTCTGAAAAATTATCGAGTATATTTTATAAGATGTTGTAACCAACGCATACTGATACTTCGGAAGCACCTTGTGCATGGCCTTTGAAATCATGTCTTGACCATGAGCAGATCAACCAAGAATCATTTGGAGGTGTTGGATCCATGATTGCTTTTACTCTGATTGGTCGACGTTGTCCAACATAGAATCTATTTTTATTTACAAGAAGAATACGACTAAATGTATTTGGGCCTAAAGCTGTGTTGTAACCAGTAGCCGCTACATCGTCACGCATGTATTCAGAAATTACTATTGGTATACCATCGATATTTGCCAACGAACCTTTGATAATTGTAGCATTTGGACCCATCTTGTCAACTGTCGTAACTTCGGTGATTCCCATAAATTGATTGTATGTTTTTGGAGATACGATCCATACAAGTTCAAGTGCATTAACACCATATTTTTTCATCTTTGCGCGCATGTCACGAATAAGTGTAATGCTTGCAACCGCACCTGCAAAAGACTTGTTACCGCCGTTTGCACTGTTATCCATACCCAATTTAACAAGACCATTCCAAATACGCTCTGACGCGATTGCGGATCCTGCTTCGGTGTCGGCATCCATGTGTGTACCTGTACAACCATTTACGATTGCGGATTCGATGGCTGAAATTTGCGCGGTGACAACATCTTGACGAGCTAGCTCGAGAATTGCTGGTGCGCTGTCTTCGTTTAGTTCTTCAGTCAATGGATAAAATTCAGTCAATTTATTGGCTGCATTAAAAGATATCTTTGTTGTACCAAAGTTTGTCCCTGCAAGTCCGCCGCCTTCAGCTTGGATTCTTGCTTTTGTTTTGTTTGTTTGAACTGGCAAATCAAATGGGTTTGTTGGCATATTGATTTGACGAAAGTTTTCCGCAACTGCTCTTACTAATTGATACTCTTCGATGTAGTTTGACGAAATTCCTGTAGGAACCCATTCATCACCAGCGCCGGAAACTGTCGAACCAAAAGCTTTGATTCTTGGTGCTAGAATATTTTTCCCGTAATAAGAATCCAACATGCCTTTAACATGAGCAGGTTGTTCTTCTCTGTCTAGAGGTTGACCACCTAAAATTTGTTGTTGCAAACGAGAAATGTCCACACTCTTTTTTAGTTCAAGAACTAGATATTTTAGTTCATCAGGTACTCGTGCAAATTTTTCCGCTCCAACGTTTACACTGAGCAGGTCTTTAACATGAGATACACCAAAGTATACCAGTGCTTTTGCCTCGTCTGAATTCGATCGCTGCCCAACTGTAGGTGTCATATTCTGTCCTTTATTGATTATATCTAATTTTGCCGCATCCAATTCCTTTGTTTGCGCTTCTATTTTCTGCATTCTCTCTTCCAACGCCTTGGCCTGAACTTCCAATTGTTCCAAGTTTTCCATCATATCTCTCCTAGTTGATTTTCAATTTTCATGATGCGTTCTTTTATATCATCGTATTTTTTTCGATAAGCGTCAAGACTCTTTGTGTTATTTTCAGGCTGCGCACTTTTTTGAGGCTCTTGCACTGGTGCTGGAGGTGGGACTTGTTCTTGAGGTTTATCAAGTTTTTTCGACATTGTTTGCACTTCATTTATTAAAGCACCAAGTAAAATATTTGTTTGTCTTGCCGCATCTAATTGAGGACTACCGTTATCTTGATTCTGTGTTTCGGTATTTGCTGCATTGATTGTTGTCGTCGCTTGTGGAATTTCTTCTTGAGATGCCTGTCTTATTTCGTATTGGATATCTTTTGCTAATTCAAAAAGTCTTGAGTAATAATTTTTATTCAATGTTACATTACATTTTCCGTTTTTAGAACATTCGGAGATAGCAATAGCGATAGCCTGGTCTTGATCTTTTCCGTCTTTCATGCACTGACGAATTTTATCTGATACACACTTTTGAAAGTCTTCTACCTTTTCTTCTTTTTTAGGTTCAATTTCTATTTCAGGTTTAGGTTCTTCTTTAGAAACGTCTTCTTTATTTGCTGCACGAAGTTCATCTAAATCAAGTTTCATTTTTTCAGATATATATTCTAGAATAGGTTCTGGAACCGGAGTAACATTACCAGCAAGAATATCGACAATATAATCAGTTTCAAGTTCAAGATCCGTAGCCATCTCTTCGATAGTTGCCGTTCTATTTTCGTCAGTAATCTGTTCGTTGATCTTGCCAGCAACCAATGCACCTTTAGTAGTAAGTACTTCATTGCGAATCTCGGTCATCGATTTTGTCTTTAACATTTTACCCGATAATTCAAAAATAGAATCTTGATTCATCGGTACACCAACGATTGACACTTCGTATAATTCCGCTTTACTAATTGTTCTGATGTTTGATTTTGCATCAACGTCAGAATCGATTGCCTGAAAGCCTACAGAAAAAGCTCTAAGAATCTTTTCTTCGACTAGACCTCTAATGCGTTTGATAACTGGATCATCAATGGTAGCTAGCCTAGCCTTTACGTATAGCCCGTCTTTGGTTGCTTTAATATCTGTAGCCACCCCAACTGGTGTCCCACCAAGCTGTGCGTCCATACCGTGATTATAAAGGATAACCGGATTCTTTTTGTAATTGTCTAACTCCCAAGCATCCTCGGATATAATTTCTTGACCTCGGTCAACTACCTTTTTATTTGCAAATCCTTCGATAAAAAGGCCGTCCTTGTTGGCCTTAATCGAACCAATACCGCTTAAATAAGTCATTTTCATTTTGTATTACTCCATTTCGTTTAGTTTATTATATCTCAAAATCTTCGCCTGGGGGAAGCATAATAACTGTACACCTACAATTTATAACTTGACTGGCATCGTCAGACCGCACATCTCTTGGCCAGAATAGCCCGTTTGAAAATGGTTGATCAGCGTCAACAACTTCTCCCGACACCCCACCTTTTGATTTATCCAAGTGCTGATCTCTTACCTTCCCATCATCAGAATTAAGCCATGCTTTTTTAAGCCCTGGAATAACTTTATTTGCGTGAACTACCGCCGCACCTTGCCCAATTGAAACAGCGGTAAGAGTTTCGGTCCGTGCAATTGTTTCAGCGCGTCCCGTTAATTCCGGTACTTTGTCTGAAATTCTTTTTGCTATTTGTTGTACCGTATCGTTTTCTTCAACCCCTGCAGCTATCGCGCGCATGATTGTATCTGTTTGGGTTTTAGATATTTGGGCAAAACTTTCAAGACCACGTTCTCGTAAAATCTGATAACGTTTTTGTTTATCTTTAGCTCTTAAAACATCTATTTTATCACGATCAGTTTTATTAAATACCAACTTCGCTTGCTGGTCATAACCTAGTTCAACTTTTGATTCTAATGTTTTTGTATATTCATCCGCCCAAACTTCTTCAAATTCATCAAATGCTTTTTGAATATCTTTTTTTAGTTTTGTCTTAGACGGGACTTCTGCTGCCTTAACCTCATTTAGTCCGCGCTTAATTATTGGGATCACTGCTTCATACATTGACGTAAGGGTTTCCATTGCTAGGTCTTCTAATTCTTTTTTATTAACTTCGTCATCTAATTCTTTTACTGTTAAATTAACCCAACCGGCTTGACGACGCTCCATTATGTCCTTAAGTTTTTGGGAATGAGGAATGATTACTTTTTCTTCTTCGGGTGCTATACTAAAGGTCGAAACTGGTTGAGGTTTAGCAATGAATGGCGAATCATATCCTTCCATAGATTCCGCATCCCAAACCCTCGATCTCACTTCATTGATCGACAATCCTGCATTAAGCATCTCTTTCGCCAACATTGCTTTTTTCATTTGATCATCTTTTAAAGCCTCGACCTCGGTCAGATCAAATTCAAAAAAATATTGTTCGCCAAGTTGTTTTTTGAAAAACTTATTAAGAGAACCAGTAATCATTTTACAACATGGAATTAAGGTTGCTTCCCAAAAATTTCTAAGAGCTATTTTATATTCTTCAGACCCTAGTGATCCTGCCGCTTGCAAACTAAATTCATGCTTTGGTGCGCGGAATAGATTTATTATTGTTTCTCTATTCATGTTTATTAGATCAGTAATCTTTTGATCCGCAATTGAATTTGTTGATGTCGTAGCCTTTACGCCTTTAGGCAAAATCATCGTGCGTCTTTGGTTTTTGCGGCCTGTGTACGCGAGCTCAAAAGAACGAAGCTGACGTAGTGCCATTGCCTCGTTAACTTCGCGATCCATTTCTAGAATCATTCCTGGTGTTGCTTGCTTTAAATAATATGAGTTTAAATAGTCAGTAGAATATCTATTAAATAAAATAGATTTTCTCCCTGGAATAAGTGGTGTCAAACCCCAATACATCGATGCCGGATTTGGCCTTTTAATATGTATTATTTCTTCAGGTTTAAATGTCGTCACATTAGACGTACCTTCATCGTTACTTACCATGTAATATTTAATAGTGTTATCATCATTAAATACAATCGATGTAAGCGACGAACGAAGTGTAATTAACCAGTTATTAGATTTTGAATACCATTCAACGGCATTACCTAATAATGCGTATTGAACGACTGTATTATACATCCACGATGTATAGTCCTGATAAGGATTTGGTTCTTGAATAAGTTTATTAAGTGGATGGTTATCAGCGTAGTCAACGGATTCAACGCCATCATTCATGGTGTTTTTCATAACGTATAAAGGTCGAGAAGAAATTTTACCAGCAATTAGGTCAATTAAAATAAAGACCCAATCCTCGGTATAATATAATGATTCGATAGTCATCATATCGGCCCAAGCTTTTATTTCTTCAGACCACAACTCGTTTGCTGATACAGACGGTTCGCCATCCCTAGTTATGTCGTATGCCATTTAATTATCCTCTAAAAGATCGGTATAAAATTTATCAATTGAAAGGTCTTTTTCTTTAAGATCGTCAAGAAATCTTGTCTCAAAATCTAATCCAGCAAATTCACGTGAAGCAGCGTTTGCCAATGCTAGTGAAATAACAATATCATCATGAAATCCTGGAGGCGCGTTATAACGCATCATTCCTGTTTCAGACACATCAACTTCGTACACGTCTAACTCCCTTAACATTTCACTTAAGTTTGGTATTATTATATCTTTTTTTTCAAAGGTAAGTCCAAGAGTATTGATTAAACTTGATTTGGATGAATTTGAAAATGTTACCCCATGAAAAGGAAGGTCGATATTGCAAAGCATATCGTCCAGAGCTTCTCCAACTCCGGTCTTATCGTGCCAAACAGTTGACACTGATTTAAACTTTTTTGCAAATAGGTATAATTCTTTTACCGCTTGCATATACGATATACCATGAAATCGCATATAGCCAATAACCTTGACTGGTTTATGTTTATAGTCGATTGCAACAAAAACGGTATAGTCAGTATGTTTTGCCCAGTCTACTCCGATAACAATGTCACACTTATCAATATCTTTTTCCAACCAATAATTCTGTGTGTCTATATATTTATCAGGTTCGTTGATGCAATCTCTATATCCTACAAAGACAGCACCTTGATCAATAAACTCCGCTAGATAATATTGTCTGAATAAACGTTCTGGTGTATTTCGTCTTGCCTCTTCAATTGCCTCTTTTGTTACGTATGGATTTGCAGACGAAGGTGCGGTTAAAAATATTTTAGACGGCTGAATATTATTTGCTAAAGACCATTCCATTTCTTCTTTTGCTGACATGCACTTATTATAAAACCAATTCTTCCCTCGTGGGGTTGAGAACGCTACCATGATCCCACGAGTAATTGTTGTTGTCGTTTTTGCGGAATCGTATACTTGTTCTGTCATTTTTGCACATTCGTCAAGACAATAACCGTGACATGCTTCTCCCTCAAGATCCTCTGGATATTTACCCGATCTAAATTCTATGGAAGTATTTTTCTCGTTTATTTTAAGTGTAAGATTCCCATTGTTAATATCGATTAGATGTGGAGGGAGTATTGTCTTAGCGTATTTAAAACCTATCTTTGCTTGGGAATAGATCGGTGCGACCCAACGAAATAATCCATTATCAGTAATAAACGCGCGTGACAAAAGACAAGACGCTCCGGCTAAAGACTTACCAAACTTTGATCCTGATGCAACCCATATCTCTCTTAGGTTCTCACAGAACATAGATTGCATCACTAGCTTTTGTTTTCGTGAATGAGGCTTTGGCAATACTAAAACTTCTTGCATTATATTTCATCCTCGTCACTTTGTTTGAGTAGTTCTAATGTTGTTAACTTTTTGTCTTCTCCAGAAATAATTTTTGTGTCGGTAAACATTTGCCCACCTTCTCCAAATTGAACTACATAGCGTTTTTCAGATACATTGGTGATAGCAATATTTGCCGTATTAAATATCGGTTGTAGAACAAACTTCGCTACAGACGTGGCAATACGCTCGTCTGGTGATGCTATTAGTCTTCTTAATCTTCTTAGTGCTGCCGTCTGAATTTCCGTGATTAAAGCTATAGTCCCTTTTTGCAAATCAGCCATCGCTCTTGCAACGCTTGGTTTTTTTAACCGATCACGAATTTCTTTTTTTGGAATATCAAGAAGTGTTGCCAGGGTATCTATATGAATCCCAGGATATTCAAGATTTATCTGAATGATTTTTTCATCGGTCGTATCTAATTTATAAGAATCACGAACGCGATTATATTCCTCAATATTTGAAGACCGACGCTTAATTTCTTCTTCTTGTTTTAATGTTCTTTTCTTGTTCATTTTCTCATCAGTATATATATATATACTAAATGATACTTTATTTAGCAGAATAAATCTAGTTATTTTGGAAGGGCAACTACCCAGGCTGAAAAGGTTTTATCCCAACGATCAGTAGTTAACTCTGGAAGGCGATAGACTAAAACAGTAGAACACGAAACACGGGTGCTTGTCCAGAATTCTCCGCAAATATTCCACTGATTAAAATCATAGCCATCACGAATCATGCGTGCTACTTCAAACGAATGTAAAAGACGAGCTTTATTCTGCTTTAAGAATAAGCTCATTTTGTAGGCGGTGAGTTTAGTTGATGATATTAGCATTTCTTTTTATTCCAATAAAGACGCTCTAATTTTTTCACTTTTTGATTAGCACCAGCCATCATCCCACGTTTATTTATATCGACTGTTTCTTGAAACCGAGGATCAGCTATATTAAATTC
>Ga0315292_10000398_pt1 | contig 20150 bp, 15 predicted proteins | sample YL17G13_0_MG_FD_204029 | JGI IMG/M metagenome (GOLD analysis project Ga0315292, IMG submission 204029) | Sediment microbial communities from Yellowstone Lake, YNP, Wyoming, USA - YL17G13_0 | ecosystem: Environmental > Aquatic > Freshwater > Lake > Sediment | place: USA: Wyoming | collected... | reverse complement strand
AAAAGATTACCAAAGGGAGGAGATATTAGCTTCCCCCTTTGAAAAAGGGGGATAGAGGGGGATTTTATAGTGATTCTTTTAATTTTTTTGGCTTTTGAAATTCATTTTTCAAAAGGCTAAACTGATACAAAAACCTTAATTTAGCCCCGGATCCGATAGGCGGGACATTCTTGTCCCGCCAAGACGGGGTTAGAAAACCCCGTCTATCGGGATGAAAAGAAAAACTCTTTTCAAAAGGCTAAATTGATACCAAATTACAAATCCCAAATGAATCCCAAACTCCAATGTCCAAATGCCCCCCTCACCTCATTACTCTCCCCCGTGGGGAGAGGGGAAGGGTGAGGGGATTTTGAATTTTGGTATTTGGAATTTATTTGTTATTTGGTGCTTGAGATTTGGGATTTCCATTTGTTTATCCATATCGAATTCGGGGATCGACGATCCCATAAAGGATGTCGGCCGCGAAGTTTCCTATGAGAACGAGCACGGCGGTGATCGTGTTGATCGTCATCACCACGGGATAGTCCCTGGCGAGGACGGCCTGATACGCCAATCGTCCGATCCCTGGCCAAGAAAAGACGGTCTCCATGATGATGGAGCCACCAATAAGTCCCGGGATAAGAAATCCGAAGAGAGTGACAATTGGAAGGAGCGCGTTCCGAAGGGCATGCTTATAATAGACCGTTTCCTCTGGAAGCCCCTTCGCCTTGGCCGTCCGAACGTAGTCCTGACGGATCACCTCGAGCATGCTGGAGCGCGTGTATCGCGAGAGGGCCGCAATGCCTCCGATAGCCAGAATGATGGAGGGGAGCATCAGATGCCACAGACGGTCGAGAATGACTTCGGCAGTGGTGAAGTCTTCGGTCACAAAAGATCTCATGCCAAGGACCGGGTAGCCGAAAAGCTTCACCGTCCCCAGAATGAGAAGATAGGCGAGCCAGAAACTGGGGATGGAGATTCCCAGATAGGCCCCGAATGTCCCCAGATGGTCCAAAAAGGTATATTGTCGCTTTGCCGAAAAGATGCCGAGCGGAATCGCCAGGGAGAAGATGATCAGCATGGCCACCAGGTTGAGGAGAAGCGTATTCCAGATTCTTTCGCCGATCTTTTCCATCACCGGTCTCCCGTCCTTGAAGGAGTGAAGGTTTCCGCTGAAGAGACGTTTGAGCCACAGGAAGTACTGCTGATAGATGGGTTTATCCAGGTCGTAATTCTTCTCCATCTGTTCGATGATTTTGGGGGAGACCTTGGGATCCAGGGTCAGTGCGATCGGACTTCCGGGCGCCTGGGTGATGATCAACCATGAGATCACGCTGATCCCGATCAGGGTAATCAGGGTATAGAGGAGTCGCCGAAGAAGGTATCGACCCATGTTATTTGCAAACCCTCAATGCAAAATTTTCAATTCTCAATTAGCAATTCTCAATGATGAAAAATCCTATCTCTCCAAAACCGTCTCCCTGGGAACATACCACTTGATCAGATCATACGTCAAACCGGCCTTTTCGAGCTGAATCGGAGAAAGCTTAAGTTCCCTGCCGGCCCGATCCTTTTCCAACAGGAAAAATTTTTTTCGAAGGGCGGTCATGCCTAAGGGGACATAGAGAAAGGTATAAGGTTGATCTTCAGCCATCAATTCATGGATCCGCCAATAGATCTCCTTTCTCTTCTCCTGATTGTATTCTTTTCTCCCCTCCTCCAAAAGGCGATCCACCTCGGGGTTCCGGTAAGAGACGAAGTTAAATCCTTTCTCAATCTGGCTGGAGTGCCATATCTCATAAGCATCCGGGTCTACGGAGAGGGCCCAACCGAGGATGCAGGCATCAAAGTGTTTTGCATTAATAAAGTTTTTCAGAAAGACGCTCCATTCATAAAGCTCGAATTTCACATCGATCCCGATCTCCCGAAGCTGCCTCTGGACCAAAACCCCTACGTCCCGCCGGGTGTCGTTTCCGCTATTGGTGATCAGGGTGAAAAGAAAAGGCTTCCCTTCCCTTTCTAAAATCCCATCCCCATTGGTGTCCTTCCATCCCGCTTCAGCCAGAAGCTGGCGGGCTTTCTGGGGATCGTAAGGAATCGGTTTGACACGGGGACTGGCATACCAGAGATGGTTGGGAAAGGGGCCGGTTGCCACTTTCCCCAAACCATAGAGGACATACTGGACGATCTCTTCCCGGTTGATGGCATAGGTCAAGGCAAGACGAACCCGTCTGTCCTGAAAGAGACGATTTTTGAAGTTGTAACCGATATAAGTATATCCGAGGCTCGGCTGGGAATAGATTTTAAGGTATGGGACCTGACTCATTCGACGGAACTGATAGGGGTAAACACCTGCATCATCCACCCCTCCCGTGAGAAGCTCCATTTCGCTGAGAGCCGTCTCGGGGACGATTCGATAAATGATCCGGTCCAAATTTGGCCGGCCTTCGAAGTAACGGGGATTGGCCTCAACGACAATCTTTTCGTCACTCACCCACTCCATAAACCGAAACGGTCCCGTCCCGATGGGTTTGCGGTTGAACGTAGTCGTGTTGATGTCTTCTTTTTCCAAAAGATGTTTTGGGATGATTCCAATCCCCCAGCTTTCCAAGCCAGGGGAGAAGGGCTGTTTGTAAGTTACTCGGAAGGTATACGGATCCAACACCTCGGCCTTTTTCACCAATTCGTAACTGCTTCGGCGGACGGTATTGGTCTTCTCATCCATGATCTTATCGTAAGTGAACTTCACATCATGAGCAGTGAACCCCTTTCCATCATGCCAGAGCACACCCTTTCGCAAGAAGAACGTGATTTCAGGTTCAGGGCCTTCCTTGACCTTCCAGGATTCTGCCAATTCCCCCACGAAGTTTTGTAGGTTTTTGTCGTATTTGATCAGGCCATTGAAGATGAAGGAATTGATGTCACTGGAAGCCGAATCCTGGGAAAGGATGGGATTGAGAAAGGAGGCATCGCCGATGGAACTGATGATTAACTGGTTGACCTTCTGGGGAGGCCGGGAGCCGACGAAAACAATATTGATCCCCAGGAGGATGACGAAAAGAATGGGAGAGATGAGAAGAAGGGTCTTGATCTTCAGAGGTTGTTTCCCTTCACGTTATTCTGCTTTCCATATATTCACATTATAAAGAAAAAATCAGTCTCTCACAAGATCGAGAGTTTTTCCGCCAAGGTTAACCTGAGAGTTACATAACTTTCGCAGGGAGGTGAGCTCCTAAGGCTTTGCAAAGCGGTCATTCATGAGATTTATGGGTAACAAGACGTTTTCACCTAAGGCGAGTTCTGGAACGGGCTTGAAACCTCTGGAGCCATACGTTAAAAGGTTCGCTTCAAAGCCTTTTCCGCCCACCTCCCTGCTCTTTATGCGGCGTTTTTAATGCAATGTTAAGGTTAAGGCTGATTCATTGGTTTCGGGTTGTCAAATTCTGACCCGGTGACCCTATCCTTTCTCTTCTCTGAACCGCATCACCATCATGGTAATGTCATCGGACTGGGGCGCTCCGTGGGAAAAGGATTTGATTTCTTCCATGGTACCTGCAATAATTTCCTGAATGGACTTTCCTTGGAGTTTGATGGTCTGTTTTTTGAGCCGTTCGTCCGAAAATAGCTCTTCCTGTTCATTCATTGCCTCCGTCACGCCATCCGTATAAATGAAAATAGAATCTCCGGGCTTCAATGGTATCCTGTCCGTCTGATAGACATAGTCTTCCATCGCACCTACGACAAGACCTTTCGATACGGCAAGAAATTCCACTTCACCTGAAAATCCCTCATCACCCCCTTCACGAAAGGGGGGATGATTTTCACTGCGTATCATCAATGGAGGATTATGCCCTCCGTTAGCGTATAACAATTCGCCTGTCTTCGTGTTAAGGACGGCAATAAAACTGGTCACAAACATGCATGCCTCATTCCCCTGGCTGAGGTCTTTATTCACCTTTGTCAAAATGCTGCCGGGGTCAGCATCCCCTAATGTTTTTGCCTTGATCAGTGTTTTTGTAACGGCCATAAAAAGCGATGCAGGAACGCCCTTGCCTGAGACATCCCCAATGGTGAAACAAAAATGTTCATCATCGATGAAGAAAAAGTCATAAAAATCTCCTCCCACTTCCCTTGCAGGCTCAATCATTGCAAAGATGTCAAACTCCTTCCTATCAGGAAAGGGTGGAAATATCTTTGGGAGAATACTCATCTGGATGTCATGGGCAATTTTCAATTCGCTCTCTATCCTCTCCTTCGAGGCGGTGGTCTCTGTCAGTTGTTGGATGTATTCTTTGAGTGACTTCTCCATATATTGAAAGGCTTCTGAGAGCTTCCCTACCTCATCCCCTGATTTTGCAGGCGGCAGTTCAACATCCAAATTTCCTGTGGCGATTTCTTTCGTTGCCCGGGCCATGGCCCTCAAAGGATTTGTAATCGAACGGGCGATGAATGCCACGGCGATGGAAAGCAATAATAGACCTGTGATTCCGAGGATGATAACGATTCGGTTCAGCCTGACAATATCGGCCATAAACTCATCCTGTGGGAAGAGCACAGCGAGAGACCATCCATTTGAAGGGATGGGTGTGTAATACATCCAGCATTCTTTTTCGGAATCAATGCTCCGAAAAGGGACAAAACCTGATTCGCCCCTAATCATCTTCCTGCCGATTTCCCTGAGATGAGTGTCTGCCCTTCCTTCTGCGACACCGAATAGGGTTTCATTCATGATTAACTGTTTCAAGGGATGGGTAATGACGGTTCCATTCTTGGAGATCAAGAAACCATATCCTGTTTGGAGCACTTGAATGGAAGAGACAACCTCTTGGAACCATCCCAGATTGATATCTGCAGTCACAATCCCCATGAATTGTCTTTTCTCACCCACGTTTTTATAAAAAGGCACGGAATAGGTTGCCATGAGGATGTTGCCGCCTCCCTCATCATAGTAAGGCTCGCTCCAATCAGGGCGGTTGAGTTCTTTTGGGATCTGGTACCAGTCCAGATAAGCATAGAGGTACGATGGGGTGCCCAGATTCATGAATTCGATCTTTCCATTATGTTTATAAAAATAGGGTGCATAGCAAGGTAATCCCCTGTCAAAGGTATATGGCTCAAAGGCAATGGCAGCGCCATAAATCTCAGGGTTGTTTTCCACCACCGTGCGGAGCAGAGAGAGGAGTTCTTCTTCATTGTATGAGCTGGTCTCCAGAAATGAGGCCAGGTTTTCAGGGATCTTCTTGACAGAGAGGAGGACGGTTTCAATCTTGTTCACCTTTGACTGAACGAGGTTTCGTGCATTATCTTCTACATTCTTCTCTATGATATTCCGGGAGAAACGGTAATTGAAACTGAAGATGAGTATGAAAATAAGACCGACGCTGACACAAATAGCAAGGATAAGTTTGAAGGCGATGCCTCTATTTTTCCACATCCTTGTCGCACCTTACGAAAAAGGAATAGTAGCTTGGCGTTCTTTTAACTAAATCGTTTTCTTTAAGCTCGTAATCCACTCTTTCATAATCTCGTGGCTGGAGCATCCCGATAGGACTACCGTCCGGAGGAGAGATCAGATCTTTCATTCTGTTCAGCATCCACTTCTGGTGTACCCTGTTGGCAGGGATTTTCGCCTGGGATATATATTTTAGAACAATGTCCAGCGCCTCCTCAGGGTGGGAAAAGGCATAGAGCCAGCCCTCGATGGAGCTTTTCACAAAAGCGCCTGCCAGCGCGGGATCTTTTTTGAAGGTTTTCTTAAGGGTATAGATGCCATCCTCGGGAAAGTTTAGTCCGTGCTCATGGAATAAAAAGGTGGTCAACTCGTCCGGATTGAGTCCTGAGTTGATAATGGTATGATATTCGTTGTACCACATCGCTGATGCAACATCGACGCCGCCTCTAAGAAAGAGATTGACAGAAAAGGACTGGGGGATAATTTTTACGTCCAGGTTGTATCTTTTAAAAAAGGCCTTCGGTTGAATCTGAAAATCCTCTCCCCAGAGACTCACCTTTTTCCCATTGATATCCTGAGGTGTTTTTATATTGCTCGATTTTTTTGCAACGAGCATCAGCGCTGAACGCTGGATGATCTGGGCAATGTTCATGATGTCTTGCCCATTGGCGGCCAGTCGTACGGCCGTCGAGAGCCACATCGTCGCAAAATCGGTCTTACCCGTTGTAAGAAATTGAGAGGAAGGACGATCGGGGCCCCCTTGAAGAATGGTCAGATCGATGCCCCGCTTCTTATAAAATCCCTTTTCATAGGCAACATAATATCCGGCGAACTGTGCCTGTGGGCTCCAATGAGGGATGAAAGACGCCTTCTTAAGGACATTCTCCGCAGCATGGAGAGGGGGAGTTGCTCCAAACAGGACGAGAAATATAAACAACAGGATTCTAATCATTTATCCTTCTTGATGGTAAGATTCAGGATATTCTGGTTATTTTCCCGGCGGTATCTTACCTCATCCTTTAACTTTTTTATTAAAAAAACTCCAAGGCCACCGATTTTTCGGTGATCCACATCAGCGGTGACATCAGGATCGGATAATGAACTCATATCAAAGGGTATCCCAGAATCAATGATCTCAATAATAAAATGATTATCGTTAGCGTTGCAGTTTATTTCACCGTCTCCCGGTTTCTCAGGATAGGAATGTTTATATATATTTAACTCATACCTCCTCTGTTGAAAGCTCGATCTCGCTGATCCTTTTTTGGTCAAATCCCTGTGCCCTTGCACATTCCGATACAGATTCCCTCAAACTTTCAAGATTTTTAAGCTGGGTAGTTAAATTTATGCTGAGATAGATCTGCATCGATGAAGCTGTCCGTTGCAGAAAGGTTTTAAAGTTCAGATTCCCTGATTCTCTCTCATCCAATCCTATATCATACCTGCTTCCTGAAATCAAAACGCTTCTTATTCCCACTGCAATTCAGACACTGGACCCCAGTCCCGCTAAGGCGGGATTAGATATCAGACTCTTTATAAGACAAACCAACCCTCGCTGATGTCCATCTTTCCGAATTTCCTTGTAAACCTTTTTGTGAAATCTCTGGCCATTTCCTCCCCTTCGGTCTGATGTCTGGAGTCTATCGTCTAATGTCTGAATCACAGTTATTCCCATTTTGTTCCATTTATGTTCTGTACGAGGACAGCGGGTCTCACCCATACGGAACGATCGAAACATCACGTCCAGGGATATCTTTCAGGCTTCGGATGGTGAGGAGGACGGTTTGTGTAATGTAAAGGCTACGCGGTAGCTATTGCCACCGATGGGCATCAATAGGCTACCACTCGTCAGCTTGAGGTCAAAGCAGCGGGTTTCTCCGTTCCCACTGACTTCCAAGGTCCCTTCCAAGGGCCATGAACAGCCGTCGGCAGTCACTCTGTGGGCTAGGATCTTAAGTTCTCTTGTCCCCTTCGCTGGAATTAAAAAGGCTGCACTTTTCAGTTCCGAAGCATTTTCTACAATTCCTCCCGAGGATCGAAGGTTTTTGGTCCCTTCCCGGTACATCAGGCTAACTTCGGCCTCCAATGGCTTACTAGCGGACATAATTCTAAAAAGATTTTGTTCCCCTTTTTCCTCAGTCCATCGAAGTTCGATTGCAGTTCGCCGTACGAAACACTTTTTCATAATAATCCAGATCGTCAGGACCAGGATAAAAACCCCAACAACCAGAACAGCGGCACGTGCTCTGGGTTCCTGCCAGATGAAAAGGCCATAGATGAGGAGACTTGCCATGAAAATGAGATATATACCCGTTAGAACAATTGGGTTACCGAAAAAATTGAAGACTGTTCCGGGGATATGTTCTCCTTTCCTGCGGCTTGAGACTAGCATGAGGACCGGAAAAACACCTCCCAAAAGCGGTACGACGATGACTCCTACAAAGTTCAAAACTTTGGAAAACGAGGCGGTCCCGGCGTAAAGCATCCACTCCGTGATCAGAAAGGCAATCACAATGGGGCTGATGCGGATCATGAATCGTCCATGTGCGCTGAACAGAAGGGATTTGAGAGCCACCACTGCAGCGGACAGGGGTCCAGGAGAAGGAAACCCTGCCTTGTGACCCGCTGAATTCGACACCGTTTTGTCCAATCTTTCCCAAATATGCCCCGGTAAGCTGCTTTTCCGCCTGGGCGCAACGAGGGCACGGTATATCGTTTCGGTACCGACTCCTGTCTTCAGAATGAATCCCCTGTGAGCCAAATTCTTCAACCGTTCAAGGGCCGAGTCCAGTGGAATCTCCATAAGAGTTGCCGCCTGATTCAGGCTGACTTCACCGCTTCGCAATATATGGTTAAGTAATTTCCGTTCAGATTGAGGAAGGTCCAGAACATCACCCACACTTATTCCGATCTGTTCCAGATCACCTTCAAAGGTCATGGCCATGGATGTGTCGCACCGCAAACGAACAAATTCTGGCTGAGCTTCCATGACTTCGAAGGAGAGGGCGATTTTCCCACCTTCGAATCCCTTAAGCGGCTTAAGCATCCGGTTAAGGTCCAGCCAACCAGAGGAGATGATTTCTTCACGATGTATCTCCCCTCCAAACTCTGTTTCCAGTAGAAAACACTCCTTTGTTCTCTTCAGTCCAAAGTAGGTTAGACTGACCCGAGGTCCCGTTCTGGCTTTACGTCCTCGTGGGAGAAAGGTGATTCGTCCATTGCGACGGGGTAGAACCATTATCAATGCTCTGTGGCTCGGAAGTCTTTCCCCAACCATGTTGAACAATCCAAGAGAAAAGTGGACAGAGGCCATGCCCATACCCAGAACAACGAAGAGTGATCCCAGGATGATGACAATAGGCCCGATCTTCGCAGCCAGTGGCGTGAAGGCAGTGCCGGGCAGTCCTTCGAACACCCCCGGTTGGATGGCTCCGTTTACGGCGATGACCCAAACGGAGTAAATGATAATGGTAAGGACCATAGAGGCCATGCTTCCCCATATCAGCGAACGACCGCTCGGATCCCGCCGGAGTACTACTTTGCCACAATTACAGATGGATAAGTGGCCGAAATAGGCCGCGAGGACGACCCCAAAAATCAGCTCCAAAAGAGAAAAATCGAATGCCTTGCCACCCCATAACCTGACTTTAAAAAGTTCCGGATTCAAATGGCCAAAAGTCAGGATGGAGATAAAGAGAATGATGGCCAAATTCACCGCACCCACCGCGATGGCCGAAGCAACGGTGGAGGCAAGGGACTCCCGCGTGATGTAATACATTCCGAGAGCAAAAATGGCTGCTGTAAAGAACCATGGAGGAATCCCGGTGGCTTCAGCGAGCGTTGTTGAGAAACCTATATAGTACGCCTGTAGTACAAAGAAACAGAGCAGACCGAGCCCAAAGGAGAGGATGATCGAAGCTGCCGGTCCCAGGTAATCAGATAGTACTTGCCCAAGGAAGGCATTACCATAGCGCATCGTGCCGCTGCGGGTGATGGCCTCGGCCATGAAACCGATGGTCACCACATTCATTAGGCCAAACACGACAAGGAGGAAAACACCTGCTACCGGCCCCACCCTCGCCAGGGCGATGGGCAAAGCCAGAATGGCGGCCCCAACAGTCTCGGTTAGAGTTAGCGAAAAGGCGGTCCAGAACGGCGGCAGAGATTCGACCCGGTCGGCAAGCCTGGAGAATACCAAACGCACCCTATCCGGAAACCGGACCCGCGTGCGGTAAATCGAAGCTAAGGGCTGATGGTATAAGTGGTGAAAGGCGGATCGCACCTCCTCCTGATCAAGGCCAAGTGAGGCTCTGATTTTTGGAATATCCCGATAAGTAAAGGCGTACTTTTCCGAAATCAGGTGGGCGAGAGATGCCCGAAGCCTTGGATTGTCCGGCACGAGATGAGCCCAGGATAGAGAAAAGCGTTCCAAGTCTCTGATAGTTGGGGGCTCAGGTGGTTCGCGGCCGGTCACGAAGGCCTCTAAAAAAGCGGTATCCAGTTCCCGATCTGTTTCCTCGCCAGAAAAGAGGTCCATGGCGCGTTTGGACCTGACGGCAAGCAGCCCCAACCGATTTTCGATAAGAAAAAGAAGGGTCCGTGCCTTTTTTGCAGGCAAGCCACCCAAAATTTCTTCTTTTGAAAGGAAATCATCGGAGGACATCGAGACACCTGAATGAGAGGTTATTCATTGGCGATGATCCGGTTGGCTATCCCATCGATCTTTTTTGAAATCTCATGTTCTGGGTGCTTCAAGCAGAAGATCCCGCCGCTGGCCAGACGAACCATATCCAAAGACAGGGGTAGAAGTCCGACAACAGGGGCCTGGTATATCGACTCTATCTGGCGTCTGATATCCTCGAAATCGAAATCAGGAAGCACCTTGTTTACGATTAAAAAAAGGTTCTGCACTTGCAACTTCCGGGCTACCTCCACGGTTACTGCCGTGCCCTGAAAGTCTTGTTTATCCGGCCTGAGAATCAAAATCAGTATGTTGGAAACAGCAATGGAAAGGAGCGTTTCTTCATTGAGGCCAGGATGGGTGTCAAGGAAGAGGTAATCAAGCTTCAGTCCACGGATGAGATCCCGGAATCCGTCATTTAAGGCGCCCACATCATATCCTTCCCGCAGGATCCGTGTGATCTCACCCGTTTTGTTGCTGGAGGGGATGAGATACAATCTACCACCTACGGCTGCTTTTTCATCCTCACACGGAAATAAGGAACTTACGTCGACAGCAGCTTCTTCGATCGAACACTTTCCCCATAGATAATCATTTAGAGTGTGATCGACCTTCTCGATGTCCAGGTTGAACAGAACATAGATGCCCGGTGACTGGATATCTGTGTCCACAATTCCAACCCGGTTCCCTTTTCTGGCGACAGAGACCGCCAGGTTAGCCGTCATATTCGATTTACCTGTTCCGCCACGGAAACTATGAACAGAAACAATTTTGCCCATTTTCCCTCCGAGAGACAAAGGGTTTCAATGCATGAGACATTATCGCCCCTCGCCTTTTAAATCCTTCGCTTTCTTCTGCAAGTATTTAAAGTATTCTGTCTCTGTAATTTCTGCTACATCCTTTGCCTTTTGAGAATGGTCGATCTCGATTCGGACCTTACGGAGCTCGTTCTTGAGCTCAATATTTTCTAAGGCTAACTTTTTCTTGGCGATCTCAAGCTCCTCTTTTGTCTTTTCTAGGTCCTCGATGATCTGCTCGAGCCTGAACTCCCTGGTTTCTATCTTTAGGATCATCATACTGAACGATTCGGCCAAATCGGCGACCAGTCTCGGTTGCTCCTGTTCCTTGGTCAGCTCCACCAGATCGTTAACCTTATCGTAATTCCCAGCAGCGAATTCTTTGCACAAGACAATAAGCTGCTCAAGCACTTCCAGAGCGATCTGGAGCTCAGCCTTGGACCGTGCCAGGCGTTCTTCGATCTGAATGCGATCGGTGATGTCCCGGACCGTCTCGATCGCACCCACAACGTTTCCCTGAGGATCGTACAACGGGCTTGCCTTTGCCCAGAAGTACGCACCCCCGGGCCGAAACGTCGGGATAAAAATATCGACTACGAGAGTATCGCGGATCCGCTGGACGGTACGATAACTGCTCTCCACCTCCTGTCCCGGCATGAGGATCAGGTTGGCGAGCATCGGTTTTCGCTCACCATAGAAGGGAATGGCATACTCGTAGTTCCCTTTCCCAATCATTACACTCGCAGATACTCCGGTGAGCTCCTCCATGGCATGGTTCCACGCGATCACCTTCCCTTCAACATCTATCACAAATGTCGCGTCCGGGAGGAAATCGATGATCTCCCTAGAGTATTCTTCTCTATGGTGTGTCATGGACATCCCTGGTACCAAAGCATGAATGTTTATCCTGTATGAATATTCTTGACACGGGGCGTAGTTTCACTCTATCGGGTTATGGGCGAAATGAGAGTACGTAATAAAACGCGAGAAAAACGCATGCCCATGACATTAAGACCGTTCCGAAAATGATAAGAGCTCGCTTTTGCTTGAGTTGAATATACGGAAATAGGAGTTGAATGTCAAGCAAAAAGGCCGCAAGGAGTAAAATAATAGGGTCATAAAATAATAGGGTCAGGCATTGATAATAATGTATTGACATGACCTCGTCTCTATGATACAAAAGCGGCGTGGCTCGGAGACCTCGGGTTCATTTTCCCAATGCCTTATACCATGTCATCGCCAGGGGGAACCAAAGGCAGGATCTCTTCCTGGATCAGAAGGACTTTCAAACCTACCTTTCTCTTCTTTCAGAGTATAAAACCAGGTATCCGTTTCACCTTTATGCCTATGTCCTCATGAGGAACCATGTTCACTTGCTGCTGGAGGTGAAAGCCACCCCATTGTCCAAGATCATGCAGGGGCTACAGTTTCGTTACACTCAGTATTTTAACCGACGCTATGGAAAAGTAGGGCATCTTTTTCAGGGGCGGTATAAAGCTATTCTGTGCGACAAAGATTCCTACCTGTTGGAATTAGTGCGTTATATTCATCTGAATCCGATACGATCCATGGTGGTGAAGGGGCTTGAGAAATATCGGTGGGTGAGTCATTTGAGGTATCTTGGTAGGATCAAGGATGATCTGATAGATGAGGAATTGATACTGAGTCAATTTGGGAGGAATGAGAGGATTGCTCGAAGAGGATATGAAAAGTTTATTTTGGATGGTTTGAAGTTGGGGCACCAGGATAAATACTATGAGGTGAAGGACCAGCGTTTTTTGGGGGAAGATGAATTTGTTGAGCATATTGAGTCTATCAAGGAGATGGAAGGGCCCATGTTGTACGAGATCCCGATAGGAGAAATTGTGAAGGAGGTGGGGAAATGTGTGGGAGTTGCCGGGGATCGGATGCATTCTTTGAGGCGAGATCGTGCGAGTGCTTATGGGCGGGGTTTAGTGGCCTTTTTGGCGAGGAAATTGGCAGGCTATTTGGTAAAAGATGTGGCAAAATATTTTTGTCGAGAGCCGATGACGATCAGTCAGGGGATCAAGAAGGTGGAAGATCTTTTACGGAGAGATAAGGATTTAGCCCGAAGAGTCGAGTTGATGGAGAGGCATCTGATTGGGAGGGGAAAGAAGAAATATCTTATTTCTAATGCCTGACCCCAAAGCCTTTCCCTTGAGGATTTGGACGACCCGACCAAAGGCGATGCCTGGGATTCACTGAAAGTGGTCGTCCGTGAAAAACCGTTATCCTGGAGGGATGAACTAATCGACCGTCTAATGGGCGTAGAGGAATAGGGATAATGAGGGACGCTTCCTATGTTTATATTTGGGGCGGTGATCAGGGATGTATCCTATTTTCTAATACTACTGCGTTAAGTATGGATTGTCATTGCGAGCCCAAGTTAGGAAGCCCGTTTCGTTTAGGGGCAGACGGTTACGTGAAACGTAGGGCAGGCGTCTCGCCTGCCGCATTCGGTCGGCAGGGTCGCCGACCCTACAAATTCGTGTTTGTGGAGTGAGATTGGCCTGCTTCCGTAGGTCGCTCGCAATGACGATGTCAAGGGATTTAATGCGTTCGCAATAATTACCTATCTCTCCCAATCTTTTTTGACGATTTCGAGAATCTTCTTGGCCCGGTCGGAATAGAGCTGGATTCCTTCCCAATTCGGCTCTCCAATAATTTTTTGCATCAGCATCCCATCAACGTCAAACCATCGGGGCAAGATTCCACCCAGGAAAAAGCCGCGCTTCCGCAAGATATTCACAGCGTGGCCGATCCAGGGCCAACTTAGCTTCAGCCAGACTTGAAGGACCACCACTCCTTTTTCCAAGACAGATCGCTCCTCCCTCTCAAGGACGCCTTCAAAGTCCCCCCCTGCCTCATGCACCGCCAAGCGAGCTACCTGCGCAAAGTCAAAGACTTGAGCTTGGACCTCTGTTTTCATCGGAGAAGGCAACTCGTCTCTGGAAAGAACGAGATCGCGACCGTCGTCCAAACCACTATAGATGAATCGCATGCTCTCCTCGTAGACCGCCGGCAAATAGACGGTGTGAGGTTTGGGCTTAAGCGTCTTAAAATCCAATAGAGCAGTCACACGGCCCGAGGCGCTTTTCTCCTTATCATAAGCTTGAGCGGGCATGAGATCAATCTCTATGGCCTGGGTTATCCAACCCACACTTGCCATGGCCTTTTGAGCAAATGGGTGGTTGCAGACGGGCTCTCCATAGATAAGCTCGATATTAAATTTCTTAGCAGCCATCTCCTCTCCATGCACTCCAAGGCTTGTAAAGATGCCTTTACCTCCCCTATAGGCGGGATGCACCAAGCCGGCTCCGGATTCATAGATTCGATCATAAGGTGCACTGCGAAAAAGAGCGCAATGGCCGACGATGTCGCCTTTGGGTGTTCTGGCAACACTCGAAATAGTCCGGCCAGCAGCGTTCTCCTCGATCAGAAGTTTGGGCTCGATGAATATTTTAATCGGGTAGCTATCGCCATAAACGGTCCTGAAGAGTTGTGACACCCCTTCCGCATCTTCGGGCCGGAAGAGATCAAACTCATAAGTTTGTTCAGGTTCGATATCTTTCATCTCAAGCTCCTTTTTTTGTCAGAAGTGGTATTAAACTGAGAGATAGAAGGATGAGAGCGCCGCAGAAGTAATATAGCGCTCTATAGTCCCAGGCAGCTAATATCCAGCCTCCGATCACCGGCCCTAAAAAGAGGCCTCCCTGAAACATCTCCACCCCCAGGTTCGTGTTCAGGGCCCGGAGCCTGGCGGGTGAAGAGTCGAAGAGAAGGCCGCTCAGGAGGGGCATGGCAACACCCCAGCAGAGCCCAAAGAATAATCCTAACGCATAAAAGAGAACCTTTCCTGATGTATTAGCCAGAATGGGGTAGGCTGCAACAAGTCCGATCAGGGAGTAGGCTAGGAACCGGGGCTTGCTCATCTTGTCAAAGAAAGGTCCCCCGAAGAGGCGGACCGCAATTTCCGTAAAAGTTGAAAGCGTAAAAAACCAGCCCGGGTTGGGAATTCCAATCTTATGTCCATAGCCTTTGAGAAAGTAGAAGACCGGAGTAAAGGCCACGTAGAGGAGAAGCGAGACCGCGAGAAGCGAGAAGATTTTTGGATCTTTGATATTGTCGATCAGGTCCCTTTTCGTAATCTTCTCCGAAGGTGAAGAATCTTTCGACGAGCGGGCTCCCTTCACAAACAGAAGTAGAGGGAAGACCAAGACCATCAGTAAAGCGGTGAGATTGAGTACGGGAATAAAGCCACCAAAAATTTTGATGAGAGGTTCCAGAATGGGTGGCATCACCGCATAAGGGAGAAGGGTGATGACAGAGATAACTCCAAAGGCTTGGCTGCTCTTGCCAGGGGGGATGGCCCCAACGATCTTGGCCATCATGGCCGTTCCCATAACGACGTATACGCCTCCATGAATGACCCTGACAAGGGCCATGGACCAGAACCCGCGAGCAGGCTGGTAAAAGAGAAGGGAGACAATGATGCCTATGGAGCCGAGAAAGATCCACTTTTTTGCATTGCCGGGATGGAGCAATGGGCTGATCAAAGGTCGAATGACAAGGCCTGTAAAGGCGAACAGGCCGATGAGGAATCCTATCCACTCCAGGGGGATTCGCAGTTCATTTTGGAGATATTGATGAAATTGGAAGAAGACTGCAATGTTGCAGAAGTTGAGGAAGATGACCACATTGAGGGCAAGGAACTCTTTGGTCAGGATTTTTTCTTGATTTGACTTCTGCTCCTGCTTCAATGGCAAACCTCTCTCTGAAGAGTCAAAAGACGTACCATTAGATTCCCTGATACAAGGCGCCGGTATTCACCGCTTGCACGGATATCATCGATCGGTTCGACCGCACTTCGTGCAAGGCAAGCTGCCTTCTCCAAGATAGGACGTGACAGACGATTTCCAACCAGCGCCTTCTCCACTTCAGGAGAAGTGATGATCGTGGGTCCGACGCTCCCCCATGCAAATCTTGCTTCTTCGATCACTCCTTTTTCAGAAGCTCTCAATAACCCTGCCAGACTGGCAATGGAAATGGCAAGCGCTTTTCGCTGCCCCACCTTCTCGAAGTGATAGAGGTTGTACCCGGGGGCTTTCTTTACCCATATCCCAGAGACTATCTCACCGGGCTGCAGAGAGGTTTTCCCTGGCCCTTGAATAAATTCCTTCAGTGCCATCCGTCGGGAGGTATTTTTTGACCGAATCTCCACCTCTGCCTCCAGCACATATAATGGCGGCAGGCTATCTGCAGCAGGGGAAGCAGTGCATATGTTGCCGCCAATGGTTCCCATGTTTCGAATGGGCGGAGACCCAAGGAGTTCGAGAGCTTTTGTCAAAACAGGGAAGTTGCTTCGAATGATTGGATTCGCAAGCAAATAGGCATGGGTTGAACAGGCTCCAATGAACACCTCATGTCCAAACTCTTGAACCCCCTTCAGTTCTTCGATTCGCTCCAAGCAGACAAGGCAAGACGGATCAACAAGGCCTTGCCGGAGCTTCACAAGGAGATCCGTCCCCCCAGCATAGACGGCCGCTTGAGGTTCGGCCCTTAGAACCTCCCACAATTCTTCAGACGTGTGGGGAAGAAGTACCTTTCTCATGAGTTAAAATGGCAAAGCGCGTAGAGCATGGCGCATAGCGTAAGGAACGGTTTTAAAATAGATTCTCATTTAATTTTCAGAGCTCCTGCTTTGACCGCATCCACGATCTTCTGGTAGCCGGTGCAGCGGCAGAGATTGCCGCTCAATCCCTGACGGATCTCCATCCGTGTGGGGTTGGGGTTTCGCTGAAGGAGATCCACTGCAGAAAGGACCATCCCCGGAATACAAAAACCACATTGGACCGCCCCATGCTCCACAAAGGCTTCTTGAAGAGGATGCAGTCTGTCTTCGGAAGCGATCCCTTCGATTGTGGTAACGCTTCGGCCTTCAAGCTGGGCAGCGAGCATGAGACATGAAAGTCGACTTTCACCGTCAACCAGAATGGTGCAGCCACCGCATTCGCCTGCACCGCAGCCCTCCTTGGTTCCCGTGAGGTTTAAATCCTCCCGCAGGATGTCGATCACCCGCCGGTCGGACGGCACGTCAATCTGATTCGCTTTTCCATTCAGAGTGAAAGAGATCTTCAAGGCTTAACCTCGTGGGGAGCTTTCTCTTTCATGGCCGAGAGCACCCTCTCTGGCGTAAATGGAGAACGAGAAACACGTATTCCGCACGCATCGGCGAGGGCATTGGCCACTGCGGGCAAAGGACCGTTGATAGAAATCTCCCCTATCCCTTTCAGGCCGAAAGGTCCGGTCGGCTCGTCGATCTCCACTGGGATGGAAACCATCTCCGGCACGTCCAGGGTTGTGGGGATAATATAAGTTGACAAATCTGGTGTGAGCCCCTTACCCTCCTCGACAATAAAGTCCTCGCTTAAGGCGTATCCCAATCCCTGGGCAATCCCACCCTGGATCTGCTGTTCGTAAATCTGGGGGTTGATCACCCGGCCGCAGTCGCTCACAGACAGATAAGTCTTGATTTCAATTTCGCCGGTCAGTTCATCCACCTCCAGGTAGGTCAGATGGGCAGCATATGAAAAAAGGATGTGTGGAAGACCGAAGACTTTAGAACTGCTATGGAGTTCTAATTTCTCTTGGGCTACAGGAGCTCGGTAGTAATGAGTGCAGGTGCGCTCTGACGGGTCCATTAATTGAGCCAACTGTGACAAGGGAACTTCTTTCCCACTTGGCAGATGACGAATTCCTCCCGGGATGAGAGAAAGGTCATCGCTGGTTGGAATCATGAGAAGGGTCGAAGCCCTCTCGAATAGCCGCTGTTTGAATGCTTGAGCCGCCCTGATCAAGGCATTTCCATAAGTGTAAGTGCAGCGGCTGGCTGAGGCTGAGCCGGAGGGCAGGCTTCTATCTGTATCCGGGAGGATCAACTCCATCGAATCAGCATCTTGGCCAAGAATATCGCCAGCGATCTGGAGGCAGGTGCTGGCATTTCCCTGGCCCATGTCGGATACGCCACAGAAGATTCGCAACTTGCCTTCGTCGGTCAGCTCGATCTTGGCATTGGCCTCATCCGGTATGACCGGCCCATATCCAGAACCGTGGGCCATACAGGTAAGACCCACTCCCCGCAGCTTGAAGGGCCCGGCCGACTCCTTCCATTTTTTTCTTTCCTGCCAAAGGGGATGCGCAGCAAGGGTTTCAAGACAATCGAGCGCGCCCGTGGAATTGACAAGAGTCACACCGACACAGTTTCTGTCGCCTTGCCTCACGGCGTTTTGCCGACGGATCTCCAGGGGATCCATCTTCAGCTTCGCCGCAAGCATATCGATCATCTGCTCCATGGCCGCCGTTACTTGAGGGACGCCGAACCCACGAAATGGTCCGCCCGGAGGGTTGTTCGTATAAGCGCACCAGCCTTTTATGCTGGTGTGAGGGATCCGGTATGGTCCGCCAGCGTGCTCCATGGCCAGAGCCATGATCTCGCTGCTCAAGTGAGCGTAAGGCCCGGTATCGAAGTAGAGCCGGCAGTCGAGGGCGTGTAGGGTTCCATCAGCCTTGGCCCCCAGCCGGTAATACATCCGGGCAGGCAGACGTTTCACCCCGGCCAGGAAACTCTCTTCCCGATCCCACCACATCTTAACCGGCCTGCCCTGGCTATTTAAGGCGGCCAGTGCCAAGAGGGATTGCACGGTCAGACCATCTTTGCCACCGAAGGCGCCTCCCAAATAGGGAGCGATCACCCGGATCTTGTCAATGTTCAGTCCTAAGGCGGAGGCGATCTCAAAACGGTCGCGGAAGGGAGTCTGCGTGGAGGCGACAATCACCAGTCGTCCATCCTCAGCCAGATAAGCCCATCCAGCTTCGGTCTCGAGGTATGCGTGTTCCTGAAATGGGACTTCGAAGGAGCCCTCAATGATGGTGGTGCATTCTAAAAAGGCTTCTTTCACATCACCCACCTTCACTGAGATGTGCTGCAACAAGTTACCGTCTGGGTTATTTTCGTGCACAAGAGGAGCGCGTTCCTCCAGCGCTTTCTCTGGATCGAAGATGGCCGGCAAGGGTTCATAATCGAAGTTGATGAGATGGAGTGCTTTGTTAAGAGTGGGTTTGTCTTCAGCCAAAACAAGGACTATGGCATCGCCGCAATGCCGGATCTTGGCGTCAACCAAGACCGGTTGGTCTTTGAAGATGATACCCTGTCTATTTGATCCAGGCAAATCTTTATGAGTGAGCACCGACAGCACGCCCGGAAGTTTCCTGGCCGCCTCGACGGCTATGCTTTTAAGCCGGGCATGAGGGACACCTGCCCGTTTCACGGCCGCCCAAACGAAATTCGGGCTATAATAATCGGCAGCATACTTCTCCTGTCCTGTCACCTTGCTCAAAGCATCCGCCCGGGGGATTGCGCTGCCAATCTTAAAGATGTCACTTTTTACAAGCATCAGGATTCGCTTATCACACTTATTAGTCAGTCCATAATCATGTAGACACTGGAGATTAAATCCCTCCTTCCCTCCTTTTACAAAAGGGAGGAATTCCCCTCTTTGGCAAATGGTTCGACGAGACTCACCATCCTGAGCCTGTCGAAGGAGAGGGGTTAGGGGAGATTTTCAGAACAATATGTCTGCTCAATTAGCTTGAAAATAGCACCTAATATACCTCCTCTCCCCTCTGGGGGAGAGGATTGAGGTGAGGGGGCAAAGGCTTTGACTCACCCCCACCCTCTCCCATCAAGGGAGAGGGGGAAACAATTTTTTCATGGTTCGAGGGTGCCCTCTGGGCATGCAGTATTATGGACTCCTTAGTATCATTAGAGGAGAATCTTCTTCAAGGCCGTCACAAATGTCTCCATCGCTTCGTGTGTGCCAATGCTCACCCTTATCCAATTGGGATATCGGAACCCGGTCATGCTGCGGACCATGACTCCATGGGTCATCAGCTTGCGGTAGGCCAAGGTGTCACTCATGGGGATCTTAACCATCATGAAGCATCCCTCGCCGATCTGAGTTTCAAGATTCAGTCGATCCATCTGCTGCTGAAGGTAGACCTTCTCAGAACGGATCAGTCTGCGGGTACGTTGCAGATGGTCATCATCATCCAGGGCGACCACGGCTGCTTCCTGGGCTAGGGTATTGACCGAATAGACGACACAGGTGCGCCGGATGACGTTGACCACTTCCAAGTTGCCAACTAAGTAGCCCACCCGTAG
>Ga0315292_10000396_pt1 | contig 20176 bp, 36 predicted proteins | sample YL17G13_0_MG_FD_204029 | JGI IMG/M metagenome (GOLD analysis project Ga0315292, IMG submission 204029) | Sediment microbial communities from Yellowstone Lake, YNP, Wyoming, USA - YL17G13_0 | ecosystem: Environmental > Aquatic > Freshwater > Lake > Sediment | place: USA: Wyoming | collected... | reverse complement strand
CGGTGGATCGCTTTCCGGATACCGTGGTTATTTCAACGACATCGCCACGGTAAAAGCTCTTGGATGCAGCGACTATATTGCCTCTGAAATAAATTCTATTTCCGGGTAGTACGCAGTTCGGATGAAAAGGATATTCTGGAGCGCGTTCCTTTGGATATATCCCAGCACCCATTCCGTATAAATCAGCTTCGCAGTGAAAATTGCATATATCAAACTCAACGTGCCTATCACTTAAATTAAATTGTATTCCAACAATATCGTCAGTGTAAATCGCATCGCTAAAAGCAGCGTCACCATAAGCCCTTGCCATTTCAGTACGTGCTATTCTTTCGGTATTGTATCGTTCTTTGAAATATGATGCGTATTTAATGGCATTTTCAACTTGTGCAGCGCTTGATTTATTTGTAATATCCAGTATGTTTTGGTAAGCCCTTTTAAGTTTTGAGGTATCTTGATCTGTGAGGCGATTAATTCTATGCTGCACAATGCTAATCTCTTTTTTGTACTCTTGGTAAGCTTCCGAGCTATTCGTGAGGCCATATACACCCCTTGCTTTGTCTATAATACTTTGTACATCTTTTGCCACATCAGATATTATTATTTTTTTATCTGATAAATCCTGTGCAGCCTTACGCCACGAACTCCCGGCAGCAAGTGATCGCGTTATTTCTTTTTTTACTGCCAGTATATCAGTAATAGAATTTAGTGTAGTCTTAATCGGTACACCAGCAGCATTGTATGCGTGTTCTGCATACCAATATTTAAAGCTATTTACTCGCTTTTTTCCTGCTATTTCTGTACCAATTCCAATAGATACAGATTCAACAATGTAATTAAGCAGTAAATTTTTAGTCTCTTTTTTAACATTGTACTTTGTGTATATCTTAGTGATTTTATCTGATATTACAGATACACTATCATTTTCTGATATAGTAGAAATCAGTGCATCACTAACCTTTTTCAGCAATACACCGTTTTTTTTCTCAAAATCAGATACTGCTTTTTGTATCTTATTCACCTATTGCATCACCTTGATTAGTTAATGTCATAGATTCACTAAGTTGCATTTTCTTTATCTCTGTTGCTTCTATCAAATCAGCCTCAAGAGCATCCTTTATTTCCTGCAATTTCTCAGGATCATTTTTCCATCTGCGCTCTGCAATATCAAGCCACAATAGTTTTTTAACAGATTCTGGCGGGAACTCCTTGAGTATCAATAATGCAGTTGTAATATCGTCGTTATCAGCAGTAGGGCTAAATGAATGCGGATATTCTACATCATACGGTATATCGCTGCCGATATACAGACCAAACAACACCGCCAGGTCTTCCTCTGTTTCTTCCCCGCACTCGCTTGTTTCCTTGAGTACCTGTTCCTCTGCTCGGAAATCCCATTCTTTTGCAATCCCGCTTTTCGATTCCACCACACCCACTACACCAGCCTGTTTAGCCTCGTCCTTTATCTCGCCCTTGAGCCGTTCGCAGTTATCTACCAGCGTTTTGATACCCTCTTGTGAAGGCGCAATGTACTGTGGAGGCCATTTGCTATCAGTGCCGCAATCGAGGAAAGTAGCAGGGCCAAGCGACTTCGCTCCTGCACCTAACCCGCTTGTAACGAGGATGCTAAACGTCTGCATAATCTCCATGAAATTAACCTGCGACTCTTTATTAAACAGGCCATGTACCAGTACTGCTAAATTGTAAAATTGCGGATCGGGAAACTCTTTAATTTTCGCACTGGAAGCAAAGGCCGTGATAATTACCACCGGGATAACACCGAGACCGTGTATTCCTTCTTCTTCTACGATGGTAATTTCTTTGCCATCAGTTCTGACAATGTAAAACAACTTCCAGTTCTGGTTATCCCATTGCCTGAAATACTGGCGGCACTCTGTTTTATCACCGGTTTTCACTTCCTCGTACTTGTCGTAAAACGTGATTGATACCAGCTTGCCCTGCGCGTCGCAAACATGATTTTTCACTTGTTGCGGCTTGCGCTCGTAGATGTACGGCAATGCGCGTTGTGCTTTCATCTCCTCTGCAGTCTGCGCTTGTGCCACAACATCAGCCGTGAGATTATCCATCACGATGAAATTGAGTGAGAACAGCCGCGCATGTTTAATAGCGTTTTTCATAAACGTATTGAGCGACGTTCCGGCGTTGTCGCAGTTGTCAATGAAAGCCTCAAATAGTTCGTTTGTAGTTTCGCGCCTGATCTCGCCTTGAAAGCAAGGATCAACCATAGCATTGATGATCGGTTTAAAAACATTAACATAATAACTTATTTTCCTGCGCGTCTGATAAAACATTTCCCTATCGGTATACTGTAAATAACCGCAATCTCGATAATGCCGCGACCCCTCAAACGTATGCTCCAGAAAGTCATACTGATTAACCGTGCGGTAATCTTTGTATCCTGTATAATCCTGTAGTATGCCTGTTGTTGGGTTATTGTATATACTGCTATCAGGTACTAACTGCGATGCTGTTGGCAATCCACTTTCATTTGACATATTCAATCCTTGTTAAATTTCTGTATCTTCTTGACTTTTTTGCTTTATAGCATTAATATAACCTATTTCATGGTCATGTACAAAGGCTTTCACTTGTCCGTATCGGGCAAACCAATTACCTCGACCGCTATGTATGTTCTGTGTGCTATCACCGGTATCATCAGAACGAGTACAAAATATTTGTACAGTATCAAAATGCAATCGCAATTCAGATACGCATTTTTCTACTCTTTTAACATCGTAATTATTAAATTCGTTCATATCGCTAATCTCAAAGCTTGACCAGGAGCTGGGCCGAGCGTCTTTGATGCAAGCCAGTACCGCCGCGCATCCATCCGGTGATCAAACCCATTGCTTGCAGGCACATCAAGTATTTTTCCGTTCTTGTCCCGCGCCCACATATAATTCCGCTGCTCTTTTATAGCCCCGATACTGCGTTCTGTCCAGACCTGTTTATACTGGTTCACTTTCTGGATTCCAGCTACAACGCTGTCCGGCCCTTTTATGGCAGGCTTAATATTCCACCCCATACGGTGCAACTCCTCAATACTTTTTGGCTCTGCACAGTCCGCAACGATCTCATCACGCCCCCTTATCAGCCCCACCGCAATCATTCGCGTAGAAAGGTCGCTATTGGTTAATCCTGTTTCAGCTATTACCTCATCAGATACTAAAAACTCGTTCATAACTTTATTTCTAACCAGTACACAAGGATCATTAAATCCAAAGTCCAATCCGTACCCGGTCACATTGCCATGTTCTGGCCAATCTTTAATCGTGGTGAAATTAGGATGGATAAGGCCATCTATTTTACCGACAAGGCCCAACCCGTAGACGCGCCACCAGTTCGGGTCTTTGTCCCGGTTGCTCTCAATGTTGTCAATTACCTTCTGGATAATCTCGCGTGAGATAGGATCAAAGAAGCCTATCACGGCCTTTACATCGAGGTACGTGCTGTGTATAAAAGTGGTCAGCGGGTCAGTAGTTAACCCTTCTGTATGTGCCCAAAACTCGCAAGTAGGGTTCCAATCAAGAAAAGTGAAACGTGAGGTACGAATATCTAACTCACGATATGAATCATAATGCACATTATTACACTCGTTTATATAGAGAATGTCCCGGCGACCACCACGCATTTTAGTTGGATCATCAGCAGGAAAGAACTCTATTATTGCACCATTACCAAAATTATAAATATGTTCTGATTTATTAAATTTCTCGTCTTCATAATCATCGCCAAGTATACGCACGAAATCACGAATACACCCTCTCCGCAAATGTGGCAAACTCTCACTGACCACTGATATTATCAACGGTCTGATCGCACATTGGGCGATATAGATTAAGAGTGATATTATAGAGTGAGTTTTGCTGGAAGTTGTGCCACCCTCATTGAGGGCGCGGCGTTTTGTCTTGCTGAGGTACGCGGCTGCATTCTCTTTATATACCCGCGTTGGTATAGTTTTCATTATTCACCAGATGAAAGTTTTTCAACTATAGATTTTAATTCCGGGTCGGTAGTGAGAAATATTGGAGCGGTATTTAACTGTTTATTTTTCGATGTCACATCAATTTTCTGTTTGGCTTTACCGTCAACCTGTTCAATTGCGAATATTGCGGCTTTGAGGTCACCTTGATCCAGCGTAGCGTCAACAACTCGCATAGCCTTTTGATACATCCCTTTGATGGAAAGTATTGCACCGGCTTTTGTGCGACCGCAATGACCAGGACGCTTATCATAGCCGAGTTGTTTTTTTGTTGATACATCAAGCATAATAGTTACGTTCTATACATTGTTTTTGATGAAAAAACGCATTTCGCCCCTTACCCCTACGGCGATTTCCGGGCCAGTGCTTTGCTGCACATAGGGCGCATCCATGCTGCCCTCGCTCCCGTTAGTGTTGCGGCGTATTATCCCGTGCCCCTGTTATTCAGGACGCGCCCCGCTTGCAGTAGAGCCGAAAATAGGATATGCTGCACACAATGCCCCTTATGCTATATTTAATATAATCTATTCTTAGATATAAATCAATATTTTTCTTTTTTCGGTTCCTGAATTATTGATACTTGCCAGAATTTATCACCGGCTTGATTTTGCATTAAATCTATTTTATGGTGGTTTGAGTATGTGCGATCCAGGTCGAAATACAAATTAGGAACCGGTTTAATCGTATCGTTATACGTCAGGAAAAGCCAGCCATTGCGGTAATAGTCCTGGTATTGACCGGATGATAGGCTAAACATTAATAAGGCCATTGTCGGGGCTTTAAACGTGTATTTCATGGTACTATGGGACACATCATACATAGCGCGTCGAGTTTGTGATTGATATTGTTCTTGTAGATGATGCAATCGGCGCATGGGGATTGCTCGATGTGGCCGTTGGGTTCGGTTTGCTCTTTGGGGAGCGCAGGGATCTCGGTTTGATAGGTTTCCATGAGTATAATATAGGTTATTTAATTGGATATTTCAACATTTAAATGAAAAAATATTTGACATTTATAGGGAAATAGGTTATAATGTATGGTATGGACGGCTACTGCCGTTTACCGAAAAAATCAACGACGAGACTTAAATTGATCCACGTAAAAATATATCCGGCTGCAACTAGTTGCTGTTTATAGCTCTCGTCGGCTATTTATGGCTCGGGCTTTTTGTGGCCGGATTTTTTAAAAAATTATGGCAAGACCAAAAAAAACAGGGTTAGATTATTTTCCTGTAGATGTTTCTTTTGATGAAAAAATAGAATCAATAGAAATGCTACATGGTAATAATGGACTTGTCTGGATATTAAAATTCTGGCAATCTGCGTACAAAACTGAAATAGGAGAAGTTAATTTTAATGGATTATTCGCCGAATTACATGCGAATAATTGCCGAATAACCATAGAAGAACATGAAAAAATACTCAAAAACGCCATATCTGTTGGCTTTTGTTATGAAACAGAACATGGATTTTATACTTCAAATGGAATCAAAAAACGTATAGGATCAGTATCAAAAGAGCGTTCCGATGCTATTCTCAGACAAGAAGAAAGAAAGAACCAAATAAAGAAGAAAATAAAGAATAGTAAAGTAAAGGAAACTCCCCATTATTCGACGAATAATTTAACCGATTTAAATATTAATACAAATACAACATTTTCAATACCTTGTCATTTATCTAAAATATGGCCTTATTATCTTGAGATGAGAAAACTAATAAAAAAACCAGCAACTGAAAACGCTCAAATAAGTATTATAGCAAAACTTGAAAAACTTGCTCCTAATGACTTTGAAAAACAAATATCTATAATTCAGCAATCAATAGACAATTCGTGGCAGGGGGTCTTTGAATTGAAAAATATCAATTCAACAACAATACAACCAGTAGAAAGATGTAGACTATTATGACCAAAGAAGAGTTTTTATCAGAAATGACATGGTTTCTTGAATATTATGATAAAAAACTCAACGATATTCAAACAAAAATATGGTTTGAGGCTTTTTCTAATTACAGCAAAGAAGTTTTTGCAAATTCATTGAAAAACCATATCAAAACAAGTGAAGTTCCATTTATGCCTTCCTTGGGAAATATTTATAACCCTATAAAGCCGAGAAAGTTACAATGAACACTTACGAGCTATACATTAGTTATGGCTTATCTGTTATTCCATGTGAAATGAAACGGCCTATGATTGCATGGAAACAATACCAGACCCAGTTGCCAACTAAATTAGATGCAGCATTGTTTAAAGCGTCACAGATCGCCTGTATCTGCGGGAAAATATCCGGTGGGTTAATATGCATTGATTTCGATGTAAAAAACGGTGATATGTATAATCCCTGGCTTTTCCTTGTGAACGAACAATATCCAGAACTGCTATCTAAACTGGTTATAGAAAAGACTCCGTCAGGTGGTTATCATGTAATATTTAGGAGCAATATATTAATAGGCAACGTAAAACTTGCCAACAACTTTGAGCACAAGGCGACCATTGAAACCAGAGGAGAAGGCGGATATTTCTGCTGCTATCCATCGCCAGATTATTTGCTGGAATACGGTCAATTCGACAAAATAAGCCTTTTGACCAATGAAGAAACGGAATTATTGATACAATCCGCTCGTTCTTTCAACCAAATTACAGAAGAACCAAAAGAACCAGCGGGAAACATTATAAATACACGCATAGGACGCTCGCCATTCGATGATTATGATTCAAGGCATACTCTGGATACACTTCTAATCAAACATGGTTGGCGGGCTTTATTTAGCGTAAAAAACAAGGTGTATTGGCAAAGACCAGGAAAACAGGACCGGTCTATCTCAGCAACATGGAATGCCATACCTGATAGATTCTATGTTTTCAGCACATCGACAAAATTTGAGAATAATCACGTATATAAACCGAGCGCAGTTTATGCAACACTTGAACACAATGGAGATTATAGTGCAGCAGCCAAAGAGTTATATGCTTTGGGTTATGGTGATAGAATTGAGAAAACAGAACCTGTTTTTGGTTCTAAGATTGAAAAAAGGTATGAGGTTCAACTAATTAATCCAGATAAAATATTGGATAGAATAAACAATATTATAAAAAATGGGTATCCAAAAGGAAAAACTACCGGATGGGAATCCCTGGATCAATATTTTTCAGTGCTAAAGGGTCAATTAACGGTTATCACTGGAATGCCGTCTCACGGGAAAAGTGAATTTATGGACGCGCTCGCAATTAACCTAACAGTTCTTGCAGATTGGAAATTCGCCGTATTCAGCCCTGAAAACTACCCGATTGAAATGCACTATCATAAACTGATTGAAAAAATAACAGGGAAAAAACTAAGAGAATCAGGAGATGATTTAATAACAGCTATTAAAATAATAGGAGAACGGTTTTACTTTATAGATGCGTTAGAGGAAGATATTGACCTAAACGCAATACTCGGCCAGACTGAAATATTAATTAAGGACAAAAATATAGATGCGCTTATTATTGATCCGTGGAATGAAATAGAATTATCAAAACCTAAAGATATAAACGATTCTGACTTTATAGGTGTGTGCTTGCGGAAACTAAGAAAATTTGCACGCAAGCATAATATTCACCTTTTTATCATTGCTCACCCGACAAAAATGACAAAGGATAAAAACGGAGTATACCCAATTCCTGAGTTGTACGACATACAAGGCTCAAGTCATTGGAGGAATAAAGCAGACAATGGTATATGCGTTCACCGGGATATGATAAATAACATTACTGAGATACATATACAAAAGATAAAATTCAGATACGCTGGAAAGCAAGGTATGATAACCTTAAAATATGATGAAAGGTGCGGACGGTATGATGAAACTCAAACAGGCTTTTTTGATAATCCTTGCGACCGATTTTAAGAGCAAAATAATCTGTATTGCTAAATGGGTATTATACACTCTAACCAGAAAGGCGCAATCATGGTAACGTATCAGAAAATATCACGCTGTCAATCACTCGACTTTGTAGACCTGGATGATATCGGCGTATCGCCAAAATCCCGCATCCTATGGATACCGCAAGCGCACGATTTCGGAGCATCGTATAGCCCGGTACTATCGGATAATATCAGCAGCCCGGTACTGAGCCGTGGATCGGTTGAACGTGGGAGTAAGAGCAGCGGAAGGGTGCGGGCTGATAATACGTGATGAACACCGCTAAACCTTGGCGCGATATGTCACTGGCAGAAAAAGCCGCCGAATGCGAGCGCCTGGCCGAGCAGTACACCGACTGCCCGGCTCGTGATAGGATACTGGAACAGGTGCGGGAATATCGAGATAAAATTAAATTGAAATTAAATAAAATAAATATTGACTTTGCAGCAAATAAGTAGTATATTATACAATATAAGCGTAATTTACTATGCAAAAAGGATAAAACAATGTTTGAAAAGGGCCACAAAATAACCAGAACTGGCGCAGCACGTAAAATAGATGCTACAGCAGTTTTAAAACGCGAATCATACTTAGAGGCGGCTTTGAGTGCCCCGATGAGCCGAGGACGCGACCTATACGTCAAATACGTGCAAAACAATACGATCCTGACCCCAATGCAGGCTATTGTGGCTCAGTGCGCTCATTGTTCCGGGTGGTACGTGGATGGGAAAGTGGATTGTGATTGCCCTGATTGCCCGTTATATCTATATATGCCGTATGGCAAATATCGCAAGCCAAGGGTCCAGGGGAAAACTAAATCAAGCGAGGTATAATATGCCAATGCCGACAATTGCGTTTGAATCGCGCAAAAAACGTATCGCGTGTATGATGGACGAAATGAAAACTCCATCTTACAGAGTCCCGACAATTTTTGAAGTGATGTACGCTGCAGCAATCCTGCGTGACGGAAACGATATAACTCCGTGTATCGGTCGCACCTGGCCGGAGTGCCTAACACGCGAGGTAACAGGTCTAATTTTATGGTATAATGTGGGCAAGGATACGCACAATATCACATTGCCACTGCCTGATCGACGCAAAGCGGACCGCGCAATAGGCCCGGCGTTTGAGCGATTATAAAAACCTAATCCGAGGAGCAACTAATGGAACTCACTTATTTAGCAGTCAGCGACTCGCTAATTGAGGAATTGCAGGTATTAAGCGACAATGTGTTTGAGCTTGAAAAGCATTACCGCAATTATTACGCAATGACCGAATATCCCGACAAAGCCACTGCTTCACTTGCAATGATCGGAGGACAAATTAAAATGTTGAACCAATGGATTGAATCACGGAACATACTGAAAAGGACATACCACAATGAAACTGTATGAAATCAGCGGAGAACTGAGCAACCTGCTATCCTGCCGTGATGCAGAGGCGGCTATCAATGAGGGCGTGTATAGTGACGATTGGGATACTAAAATTGACGCCATCCAGATGGATATGAGCGATAAGGCCATATCCTGCGCCCACTATTATATCAATGAGAGCGCCATGGCAGATGCGCTCAAACAGCAGGCCGACAAGCTGCTTGACCGCGCACGTACTCACGCTAAGAATGCTGATTGGATCAAGGGCTACATGGCGCGATGCGTACCGCAGGGTAAAAAAATTGAAAATGATACATGCGTTATCGGTTGGAGAAAATCGGTTAGTGTTGAAATACTCAATCCGGCATTACTCGATGACAAATACATTGATGTGAGAACAGAGCGCGTACCGATTAAAGCAGCTATCAAGGAAGCTATCAAGGCAGGGGAAGTCGTGTGTGGCGCGGCTCTGGTAGAGAAAAATAACATAACCATAAAATAAATTTGACAACCATTAACTAAAGGATTTATCATGCCTATCATTGCCAGGAATAACGGGAAAGCATACGAGCCGCTGCCAATCGGAGTAGTGCAGGCTGTATGCGCCTTTGTTGAGGACATCGGAACTCATGAAACCACGTTCCAGGGCAAGCCAATCCAGAAGCACCAAGTTGTCGTGTGCTGGGAAATCAACGCACAGATGACAAATGGGGAATACGCCGGAAAGCGATTTATGGTCAGCAAGTTTTACACGCTATCTCTGAACGAAAAGGCTAACCTTCGGAAAGACTTGGAGAACTGGCGCGGTAAGGCATTTACAGAAGAGGAACTCGCAGGTTTTGATGTCGAGCGTCTCAAGGGGATCAACTGTATGCTGAATATCGTTGAGTACAAAAAGCTCGACGGGACAACCAGCCAGAGGCCATCTGCAATCATGCCGTGTATCAAGGGTTTGGAAAAAATGATCCCTGAAAATACAACCACACCGGCATGGATTGATGAGATGCGTAACAACTCTCTTGAGGCGCACGAGAACAGAGTAAACAGTGGCGTTGACGCACAACCGACAGCTACAGATGATGGTCTCCCTTTTTGACAAAGGATAATTTCCATGCCATTTTATACCGCGCAGCAGCAGAAAAATATAATCCTCGTTATGATAGCCCGTGACGAACTCGGATTATGCGTCAGGGAGGCCGTTGAGATGGGTCTCGGTACCGAACTGCGTAAGCGCCTGAGCGAATTGCGCCGAGATGGATACGAGTTTACCGAGATGCAGGAGCGCAATTCGACAGGGCGTGGTTATCATAAACGATGGTGTCTTAAATCATTTCCGGTTAGAGAGGAACGATATGTTGCACCAGATTATATATTTGATTGTCAATATGCCATTATCTGAAAAAATACTGGTTGGGATATGCGCTTTTATTCTTATGTCAATATTATTTCTCAGTATATCATGTATCCACTCCACGCCATACGATACTGAGCGGCATTTCAAGCGGAGGAATAAAAGATAATGGACGCATCAAAATACTTCGCCCATATTCCGCACGATCAAAACGATCCGCAATACTCTACTCCCTGCGTAGGCCAGCCGGACCCGGATTATGATGAGTTGACGGACGAGGAAAAAGCTGATGTGGCCTGGGAGAAAAATATCGACAATGAATAAAACAAATTAAGTGTAAGGCATTTCAAAAAAAAGTATATAAATTTTGTCCTGTTAATACTAAAAAAACATGTTATGCAGATTATCCGTGCAAAATTGTGAGAACTAAAAAGGTAAAAACTAAAATTGATCGACCCAATAAAAATATTTATGAGGCGATAAAATAATTATGCCACAATTAAAATTCACAGTCCCAGGAATCCCGGTTGCGAAGGGTCGTCCGAAGTTCGCTCGACGTGGAAATTTTGTAGCGACATATACTCCGGCCAAGACAGAAAACTTTGAGGCGCAGTTGAAATATTATTTCATGCAGGCAGCCGGGATCGCGTGGCGTGTTCTGGATTGTCCCGTCAGCCTAAATGTAACAGCGTATTTTCATTTACCAAAGTCTAAAAAAAATAGATGGGAATACAACGAGGGATTATTTTGCAAATTGACGAAGCCGGATATTGACAACATAATAAAAATTGTTTGCGACGGATTGAATCATGTCGCATGGAGAGACGATTCTTTAATTTGGGATGTTGCTGGAAGGAAATTCATGTCGGAAGAAAATCCTCATCTTTTGATAACAATGGAGTGGATGGAATAATGCCAATTTACAAATGCAAACACGGACATACAAGCACAGCGCAAGGTTATTGTGCGGTATGCTTTACCGATACGGGCGAGGAAATAAAACTCCGTGAGTATACGCATAAAATTGAGCCAGATAATTCCAGAATTATCGAGGCGCACAAAGAGCAGAAATTTATGGCAGGTTGTTAAATTAAAATTAAATGAAGAAATACATTGACAGCGACAACAAATAGGTGTATATTTAAGTATATGACAAAACAAATTAAAATGGAAAAAAGGTTTGTATATGCTGAACCGGCATTTTGGGAACTGCTACAGCGGCTATCAAAGATACACGGATGCCAACACCATACAGCAGGCTCGATGAGCGAGGCATTTAGACGGTTCGCGAAATGTGGTATTTTAAAAATTACTCCGAATCTCGAAAATACAAAAGATATTAATTGGAGTGAGAAGTATATTTAAGTATATTACAACATACAAGTAGTTATACAAAAGTTTTAACGCTTTTATTGGAGAGTTTTTATGCTTGACCATGATATTTGTGCTTTTAGTGATTTTGTCAGGCAACATGCCACGGAACAAATGGATCGTGATTGCTGGGAGCGCATAAAAAAGTATTGTAAGGAGGCGTTAAAACCTTCGTACAACAACGCAAGGGATGAAATTATACAAGATTGTGGAAATTGTTACTATGGGTATGTGCATCAAGGGCCGTTTAAGTGTTTGCGACCTGATGATGTTCCTTGTTGTCATCATTCATATTGGAAATGTATAACTTCACCCGTTGCGTAAACGTTAGTTGCAATGTTTGCACACGAAAGGCAGATTTGATATATGGCGGCAAAAACATTTGACGACTGGTGGAAAAACGAATGGCATTGCGATGAAGAAGCTGGGTTTCGATCATGCTGGGATGCCGCCATCAAGAGCTTGGAAGGTGTGCAAACACAGACAACCAACATCGACTATGTGACGGCGTTGCGTTTTGGAATAGCGGCTATCTTAGATAGTGTACCTGATACCTAAACGATCACTCGTATCATTAACGAAGTGCAACGCCTCAATGCGCAAAAGGACGCGCACTGCACATAATCGCAAACGTTGTACGCAATACGGCTCTTAAAAAAGGGGTTTAATATGGCGGCGAAGAGATTAAAATATCGTTATCTTAGTGCAGGTGAAATTATTAGGCCTACCGACGAGTTTTTTATTATAGACCCGATTGATAAGTGGGTTACTGGTTCGTTAAATGTCGGTAAAAAGTTACCACTTGAGTATGTTATGCAATATCGCCGCCTTAACATTAAGGAAGCGAGCCGAACAGTCAACCAACAGGCAAAGGGATGCCGCAAGGCTAAATTACCGAAGCGGTAACTTCTCGCGTTTGGCAACGTTATACGCAAGTTTTGCAGCTTTTAATTAGGAGGCGCTAGTGGAATTAATATCAGCAGTCAATATGGTAAATAAATTTTTAGGAGATCATGTAGGCGACAGCCTCAACGCCTCGGAAATTTGGCAAGCGTGGTTTACGGTTCGCGCTAAAACTTTGGAAGCTGCAAAACCAGCGTACAACAACGCAAGGGATGAAATGCTGCCAGGTTGTAGCGGTTGCAAACATATAGCGCACGATCAAACTTTAGATACTTATCCATGCCGTGGGTGTATTCGAGTTCGCCGCACAGATTTATTTGATGCTGGCAGCACTTCACACGTTGCGTAAACGTTGTAGTCAATACCGGCACACGTAAACCACGATTTGAAAGGGGCGCGCAATGGCAGGACTCGGCAATGTAACTATTAACGTTTCAAATCACTTTATTGAATTACAAGCATTAATGAGTGAACGAGACGGTATGACTGCTGAAAACACCTACAGGGATCACCTTGGTCAAGGTGTCGCATACACCGATGCAGATTTTGGCAAATTAGCCGAGCAAATGCGCGCCCTGAAGATTGTTGAAGGTGTGCCGGTACAGCCTACAACATGTAAAGCCCAAAATGGGCCTGCTTTTGAAGATGGTGTATGAATATAACGGCCCACTTCGGGCGTTTACAAGACGTTAGATGCAAGTTTTTTAACTTTTTAATATGGAGGCGCGATGAAGAACTATAGCAAAATGAAGTTTCCCGAATTGATGTTTGAGCTTGGTCAAGCCTTGGCTAGTTTGAAGCGAGATTTAAAAGAATCGCGCTACACTAAGATAGTTAAAAAACCAGCATCTAACAAGCGCAGATTGAAACGCGCAAATCCGCGCATCAAGCAGGTGCGCTAAACGTTGTATAACATGCCTGCCGAACCATTTTATAGGCGGGCGCAGGAGAAAACATGATTATCGGTACTGTATCTAAAATTGACAAAGAAATTCCTTTTTTTGTCGGCGGACGTGACAAGGCATATTTGCGTATTGCCTTAGTCGAGGTTTTATGTGATGACAGAATGGATATTATTAATCACGACTTTGAAATTGGTCAAAAGGTTGTTATCGTTAATGACGAAGAATGCGCCCGCAGGATAATGCTGAGTCGGCAGTCACGTCATACAACAGCGCCATGCCGTCCGCTTCGCAAATCGCGCAAAGCCGCGACTTCGGCATAGCGCAAACGTTGTACGCAATAGTCCACTTAACATAAGGCAGGTTAATATGTCGCTTGCAATCGAGTTCAAAGAGTGGTTCCGTAAAAGTGTCTTTACGCATAGCAATGGAGCAGTGTATCGCTTCGATAAACTTTGCAAGCGACTGGAAACTTTGGAAGCGCGGCCTAAAGCGCACAACAAACAAAGTATGCCACGCTGCGAAAATTGTGGCGGTAAACTTGTTACTACCTGTGTCAATAAAAAGTGCGATTGGTCGCCAGTTACATAGGGCGCGGCACACATTTGTCATACGTTGTAAGAAATAATATCACACGTAAAGCGGTTTTGATAGGCCGCCGCAAGAAAGGAAAATATGAACCTGTGCTCATATAATCACGAAGAAATATGCTATGAGGGTCGTCAATGTCCAGCCTGTGCGTTAAAAGAGGAAATTGACGCTTGGGAAAAGGAAAACACGGAGCTTAAGTTGCGCATCGAAGAGTTGGAAGAAGCGGCGGCAGAAGACTCGTTGAAGGTGTGATATTACATCTTACAACATCCGCAGCTTGAAACGGCTTTACACTAAGTATTATTGAATTTGATAGGCCGCATCAAGCAGGTGCGGCAAACGTTGGTTGCAATGTTTGCACACGAAAGGCATGTTTAGATATGGCGGCAAGAACATACAAAGAGTGGTGGGCTAAAAATAGCTATAAATATTTTTGGGCTGAATGTGTTGCTGAAACAATCTGGAATGCCGCCATCAAGAGCTTGGAAGGTGTGCAAACACAGCCAACCAACAACGCAAGCCCAAAATTGCCTAATCCCCCGTGTATGGTATGTACTAACGGTGATAAGTATGCAGGCAATCATGGTAATTATTGTCAGTGGTGTGGGCGGCAACTTCGGGCAATTGCGTAAACGTTGTACGCAAAGTTTGCACACGTAAACCACGATAAATAGTTTTTTGGCTATGAAAGGCACGTTGCGCGTCCGGCGCAACAAGAGAAAAGAAAAATGCAAAGAGAAAAAATACTTCCGACCGTGTTAATAATCATCGACGTTGCCGCTGCGTTTGGATATTTACCAACCGGCAACTTTAGAATGGTTCTTTATTGGTTAGCTGCGGCAACTTTAACAACGGTCGTAACATGGTAAAACCATACTACCAGGATTCGGCAGTTACGATATACCACGGAGATTGTCGGGAGATATTGCCGACATTGAATCAGGTCGATTTGGTTATAACCGATCCGCCGTATGGAATAGACTTTGTAAAATCCAACAAGCACCTTAAAGATTATCATGGTAACGATAGAGTATGGGCTAACATAAAAAATGATTCTGACGTTCCTGATTTATCATTGGTTTTTGTTGCGGGGATACACGTTGTTGTTTTTGGTGCTAATTATTTTCCATCTATCCTTCCGCATCGTGGACGTTGGATTGTATGGGATAAAAGAGTAACAGAAAGAGCGGATAATTTATTGGGTTCGCCTTTTGAAATTGCATGGACGAATAGAACAAGCGGGTATGATTGGATATTTAGAATACAGCATGGCGGAGTTATTAACGCCGATAGTTATGGAAAAAATAATCTTCCGAGGTTTCATCCAACTCAAAAACCAGTAAGATTATTCAAGGCCATAATTCAAAAATTTAAAGATAACCCGCAAACAATTCTTGACCCGTTCATGGGTTCGGGAACAACCCTTCGAGCAGCCAAAGATTTGAATAAAAAAGCAATCGGTATTGAGATTGAAGAAAAATATTGTGAGATAGCGGCTTTGCGGATGTCTCAAGAAGTTTTGCAATTTGAAAGCCAAGAACCGGCATCCATGCCGGAAGAAGTTAGCCAAAAAGAGAATATTGAATGTGTGCAAAATCAGCGCACAACACCGGCGTTATGCAATGCGGATAACACTATGGAGTTGGAATTGTAGCCGCACTGCACAACACCGGAAACGTTATACGCAATTACACGAATCTTTATTTGAAAGGCGGCGACTAAATATTTTAACCTACCTGAACCCATACCCAAACCCGAAACTCCACGATGACCGCCGTTTTGCTGTTACCGACACATCCACAACCACAACCACAACGCTCTCCGTCCAGTCAAAATAACCCGTACCAGTACCATTGGTCGCCGTGATCCTGTATACTGTGGCCGCTTTAGCCGCTCCAGGCGTCCCGGCTATTGCTCCTGTACTGGTATTGAGCGCCATTGTAGGCACCAGAGTGCCCGTTGTGAGCGCGTATGATACCACGGCACCTCCGGTCGAGGTTACGGTATAACTGGCCGCCTTGCCCACCGTATCAATGGCAGGTGAGGTATAGGAGATGATCGGCAGAGCATCCTTCACGGTTATCGTATCATATCCAACCGCCGAATCAGTTTTATTTGATCCGTATGCAACCAGCCGATACCCCGCTTTTGCGGTCATTGTGGTCGGAGTGCCGGTTACTTGGCCGGTTGTTTTGTTTCCCGACAATCCACCCGGGAGTGCTGCAAAATTGAAACTGTCAGCAGTACCATAACTTAGGACATTCGCCATTGTGACTATCGCCTTGCCAACCGTGTCAATCTGTGGCGATTGAGCGCAAGAGAGCGTGCCCAGAAACAGCACGTTTGAATTGTTCCCGCCATTGGTATTCGTTGCCGCAGCGGTAGACGTTCCACCCATTCGATTGATGTCTTTCCAATATCTATATAGGCTCGTAGTAGTCGGCCCCGGTATCCACCACCTTGCCTGAGTACCGGGAGAACTGGAAACAAAACTATCCTGCGCTCCGACCGACCCATCAAGCTTACCAATAGTATCAACCCTTACTCCAACACTTGCCGGTAGAGTGATCTTTCCTGCATCGCTCACCGTTAATTTATTGACCTTTGTACTATCCAAAAATGTAAGCCATTTACAAGTGATCTGTCGCAATTGTGCACCATTGGCGGTTACAGTTTGTGATCTATTTGTAGCGGTATCAAAAAATATTCCACCGCCAGTTGCATAAGAGGCAGTTGTGTTACGTAAGAAATTACCTGTAAGAATAAGATTGCCTGTACTGGTCATGCTATCAGGCGAAATATTGGTATAGTTTTTTGTGCGGATTGTATTCGCGCCTACTGCCAGTTTTCCACTGTTATTTTCAAACGCAGAATCTGCTTGCACTGAGTCAACCAAAGTCACACGATGAGTTGCGGAACTCGCATTTTTCAGTACCCAAAAGTGTTTTCCTGCACTGGTGATTGATCCGGTTGAATCTATGGTGACGGTGGATGTGCCAGGTCGTATTGTTTTATTTTTACCTATCAAGTACGATCCAGAAACAGTGCGAGTTGACGACATCATACTATCAACGTACGTAGATCCGGAAGAGTCTCGTGAAGCAAAATCTATTGACTTCATGTGGCAGACAGAAGAACCATAAATGAATTTGCATACTACTGTAGCGGTTATGGACGTTGTACCCGCAAGAAGAGAACCCCCAATATTAAAATCATAGTTATTGGTTTTAAAATAACGAGTTGATGTTGATGATTGAGAGTATATTAAATTTCCATTCCATACAAAATTACCACCCAAGTCGACGTCTGTCGTGGTACTAATTGTTAATGCCAATGTACCCGTCCCCGTGTATGTAGTCGCTGGAATAGTAATTACCGATGAGACCGCGGCCAGATGAGTAAACGATCCAGTGCCATTAAACGTAACTCCGGTTCCAATAGTCCATAAATTAACTGTTCCAGTTGGACGAAAAGTAATTCCAGCGCCATTGTGTGTTAATGTTGCATTGTTCCCAATTATCAATGCTGCCCCAGATGAGGGGTTTACTGATTGTGCTGCTCCATTTGTGATTGTTACACCACTACTCGCCGCAAGAATATAAGAATAGTTATTTGCAGCTTTATCTAAGTCAAATGTATGCCCTGTCGAATTAAAAGTAAATACACAACTCGTTGCCGTCTGCGTTCCCACCGTACTCTCATTGTGTAAGGTGCTATTCGTGCCATCCATAGTTATGAAATTGCCATAATTATTCCACCCGTTATTAAACAATACATCCCCACCGGCTACAATTCCGTATCCGCTGAATGTCGCTTTGCCTTGCGTCAAGGTAAAGTCTCCACCAGTGGCAGTTTTGAGCGTGTCGGCAAACGTGACGAGTTTTGTAGAGTCAGCACAATTTATAGTGAGATCATATACTCGTATTTTATTTGCTGAAGTAAATGTGCAAACGTCTGTTATTGTAATAGTAGACGTTCCAGTATTTATGCTGTCCCCCGAGATAAATGTAATATTTCCGGCTATAGACAAATTACTGACTTTTCTTTTTAAAATATTTGTATGGCCTGATACAAAAACCAATGACTTTATTGTATCGTCTATGTCTTGCACGCATAGCCCATTACTCGCGCTTGTAAAATAAACAGTATCTGTTGTTGCTGGTGTTGACCCACTTGACCAGTTGGCAGCCGTAGACCATAGCGTATCAGCTACGAAATTAAACGTATCCCTGCCTCCAAACGCCACGCTTACCAGCGCAAATATTATCAATAAAATATTTCTCATTTAGTCCCCCAATTCAGATACAGGCTCTTCAACCGGCAGCGGATTTACAGGCACCGGGAAAAATTGCGCCTTGAGTACTATCTGATACCGAGCGCCAACATTGTAGTGTTTCAGGAAAAGCGTTTGATTCGTCACCGTGTCAACGAGCATGAGCTTGAGCGTATTCCCGGTTGTCAAGTACTTCTCATTATCTCCGGGATTCCACGCTTTGTCCACCACCGCTTTATCGGCAACAACCGTCACGCCGCCCTTTACCGCGGCACTGTCACGCTCAGAGCGGTACTCGCTGATGATAGCGTCCTTCTGCTGTGTAGCAGTAGCCATATCCGTTACCTCTAACCCACCGAGTAACGCAACCGCAGCGATTAACGCAAGCGTTGTTTTGCTTGTCGGTTTGGCATCTTTCGCTTCGACATCTTTTATTTCTTCTGGCATTTTGTAATCCTTTCAATAAACTTTTCTTTTGGAAAAACAAATTTCATTTCCTGCCCGTCTTTCGTCCTGATTGATACCGTATTGCCAATTGTGCAACTGTAAATCACGCAGTATTGCACCGTGTCGTATATGCCGATCTCGTTTTCACGGATCAGCAAACAATCAACTCCGTTGGTATCGGCAATCATTACTTCTCGCTTACCGGCTTAATCGTCAGCAGGCGCAGGACCACGTTCCCAATCGCTACCACCGCTCCGGATATTTCAACCGGGATAACTTTCCCATTGAGCGCGTCAATAACCGTGATAGCTCCGGTGATAGCGTTAAACCAGAATGTCCGAGATTTCAATAGCTTCATTGCGTTTTTCATTATTAAACCTTTCGTTATTGGTTTATAATCAAATCAAATTCATCACCCATTAATTCGATGAGTTTTTCCATACCTTTTTTGCTATTAATAATTTTATTGCTCTCAATATCTCTCCCAAGACCTACCAAAACGCAGCCGTGTGTTTCGTCAACAAAATTACCTGAATGCAACAATATTCCCTCACGGTCCGGCACGTTTCGCACACTATAAACATTCCGCAGCCTACCATCAAAAGAGCTATCCATATATACACATTTATATATGCCTGTAGGGATACAACTGATATTATGCGTGTTGTCAAGCCAAGGCCGTTCAAGCGTATATAACGGCATCCCATCTACAAACATAGTTCCAAGTATGCAACTATGCCCCATAATGTCACGATTTAAACGAGAAGATTTCATTTATTTATCTCTCCAGTAAAAAGCGCACCTTTTTCCTCTGGTCGTCAGTCATCAGTATAAGCTGCATTTTTTCCATACGATCGAGTTTTTTAATTATTGCATCATGGTCAACATCGTTCCTATTTTGCTTTGCATCTATCGTTTTAACCCACGGCTCAACTTCTGACTGTATAACAATATCAACCTGCCTGCGTATATCAGGAGTCGCCAAGGTTGACCATGCCAGAGCCACAAGCGCAGCGCAGGCAAGCAAAGAAGAAGATACAGTCCCGACTTTAAACAACAGATT
>Ga0315292_10000392_pt1 | contig 20276 bp, 18 predicted proteins | sample YL17G13_0_MG_FD_204029 | JGI IMG/M metagenome (GOLD analysis project Ga0315292, IMG submission 204029) | Sediment microbial communities from Yellowstone Lake, YNP, Wyoming, USA - YL17G13_0 | ecosystem: Environmental > Aquatic > Freshwater > Lake > Sediment | place: USA: Wyoming | collected... | reverse complement strand
ATACTCGAAAAGACAGGAAGCGAGCCATGCCAAATACTTCGCTGATCGTCCATCGCGATCCGGAGATTCTCGGCGGGACACCGGTCTTCGTGGGAACGCGGGTTCCAGTGAAATCCCTTTACGACCACCTCGAAGCCGGAGATACGCTCGACGAATTTCTGGACAGTTTTCCCTCGGTCAGCCGACAGCAAGCGGTCGCGGCACTCGAACTTGCCCGTGAGATGACCGAAGCTCATGTTGCTGCTGCTCGATGAGTGCGTCCCGCGCCCACTGAGGCGAGATCTGGTTGGGCACGACGTCCGCCACGTCGTTGACATGGGGTGGTCTTCGAAACGCAACGGTGAACTGTTGCGGCTGATGGTCGCGGAACGCTTCGACGCCCTGCTCACCGTGGACCAGAATCTCGAGTTTCAACAGAACCTTCGAGCGTCGGGTATCGGCGTGGTCGTCGTGTTGGCGAAGACCAACCGTATCAAGGAGCTCAGGCCTCTCGTGCCTCAGATTCTCGCTGCCCTCAATCGCGTGACGGCGGGCGAGCTCATCCGAGTGGGTGGCTAACGAAGCGGCTGCACCCGACGGCGCTGCTGCCATCGTAAGCGCCGCGGGTGAGCCGCGGACGTTCGCCGGGGCCACGTACACGAGGACCACAGGCAATCGCACAGGAAGCCAGATTGACAGAGCGACCCCGGTCGCGTACGTTATAACGTACCTGTAGGGGGACTCCACTTGACGACGATCACGGCGACCGAAGCGAGGCGACGACTCTACAACCTCTTGGAAGATGTCGCTGATTCCCACGAACCGATTCAGATCGCCGGAAAGCGACACTCCGCGGTCTTGGTGTCGGAGAGCGACTGGCGAGCTATTCAGGAGACCCTCTTCCTCGAGTCCATTCCCGGTATGAGGGCCTCGATTCTCAAGGGGCTGAAGACTCCCGTCGCCAAATGCACCAGGGACCTCACCTGGTGAATTGGACGATCGTCTACACCTCGCAGGCGAGGAAGGACGCCAAGACGCTGGCTTCCTCCGGCCTCAAGCCGAAGGCCGAGCGGTTGCTGGCCGTGCTGGCGAAGAATCCCTACCAGACGCCGCCACGCTTCGAGAAGCTGGTGGGAGATCTCGCGGGCGCGTGTTCCCGTCGAATCAACATCCAGCACCGGCTTGTGTATCAGGTTCTCGACGAGATCAAGACCGTCAAGATCATGCGGATGTGGACACACTACGATTAGCTCGGCGAACAACGGCTTGCCGGCGACTCGCCGACGCTCGCGCCTGAAGCCGGGCGTTCGGCGGCAGGGCAGTCACAAGACATGGGGAAGGGCGAACCGCTTCACCTGCCGACAGGGAGTGTGCTGATGCGAAACGTCGTCAGTCGGAAGAAGAGATTCTGGACTCGTGCCGCGTTGGTCGCGGGAGTTTGCTTGACCATCGGCGGCGGCGCCGCCGGCAATGCACACACCGACAAGAAGACAGAGGCGGTCATGAGAACCCGGGCGAGCGGAAGCTTCGACGTCACACTCGCGCCACTGACCCTCGGCGACAAGGCCGCGGATGCTACCCTCGGTCGGATGTCCATCGACAAGGTATTCCACGGCGATCTCGAAGCCACCAGCAAGGGCGAGATGTTGACCGCGATGACTGCGGTCACAGGCTCGGCCGGTTACGTGGCCATCGAGCGGGTTGGCGGGGCACTGCACGGTCGTAGGGGGACCTTCGTCCTCCAGCACACGGGCACCATGACGCGAGGCGAACAGCAGCTCTCGATCACGGTCGTGCCAGACTCGGGAACCGATCAGTTGGCGGGCCTGGTGGGCAGGATGACGATCACGATCGAGGACACAAAGCACTCGTATGACTTCGAGTACACCCTGCCGGTGAAGTAGCTGCGCGCACGCCGAACCAGAGCGCCCGTCACTCACGCGACTCGAATCGCAGCGGTAGCCCCGACCCCTGGAGCGGCTGGCTGAGCGAGATCGACATCCGGCCCTCCTGGCCCACGGTGTCGATCCAGTGGACGTCAGCCCTGCGCGACCTCTCGATGTCCGGGATCGCCGCCGGCCACCGGCCCAGCCGCGCCCTCAGCAGGCGCGCGTGCCGCACGCGATCGATCAACTCGGCGTCGAGGATCAGGCGGTCAATCCTGAACCGGTCGTGATCCGCGCCCGCTCGCAGAGTCGCAGCCATGGCCTCGCCCAAGGACAGGACTTCACGCACGGGAGCGGCCGGCGTGAGTTCGCCGGCGAGTGGGGCCCCGAACTGCAGATCCCGCAGCCGGACCAACTCGGCTCTCGTCACATCCAGGTGGTCCGCGCGGGATGCGCGATCCAGCTGGGACGCGCCCGCCGGGAGCATGCGGAGGCCACTGATGGCGTCGACCACCAGCGCCCGCATCACGCTCGCGCGGTAATCGTGATCGCCACGCCGCGCGCGCCACGACGCGGGGTCGATCCGCAGCCTTCGCGCACGGCCGGTCTGGGTACGCATGATTGACTCAGCGGTGAGTGGCGAGAGGCGGTCGGGACGATCGCGCAGCGAGGCGTTCAGCTGCCACGAGGCGAGCAGCGCGCGTTCGGCGTCCCCGTCGCGGCCGCGGGACGACTGGGCCGTCCCGTCCATCAGGCGCGCGGCTCATCTGGCACGTTAGACGCCGGCATACGTGATCTGACGATCACGACAGATCTTGCGAGCGAGGAACTCGTCGACTTCCCGATGTCGGGGAACGGTGGAGCTCCTCCGGGCGGCAGGGTTGACGTAGACCGAGTGATTCGCGCCCTCGCGGAGCAGTCGGCATCCCTGAGATTCGAGGTGACGGATCAGATCAACGCGCTTCACGCCGTGAGCTGCAGCGGTTCCCGGATGACGTCGACGCCGGCGGCGTCCTCGCGCGCAAGGGCACGATTGGCCTCAAGTACGAGTTCGACGGCCTCGGCGAGGTTCGCTCGAGCTTCCTCCAGCGTTGCCCCTTGGGTATTGGCGCCCGGCAACTCTTCGACGTAGCCGACGTACCCGCCGGGAACCGACCGAAACACAGCGGCGAGCTGAACGGTCATGACCGCATGACAACGCCAATCGGAAACGGCGTCTAACGGCTTGCAGCCGACGGCAGCCGGCGCGACAATCGGCCGCCGCGCCTGACGCCGAAACGTGAGGCGAACAGGCAACCCTGCCCGGCCTCGCACGTCGGCGAACGATGCCGATACTGTTGCGAACCCCCTCGGGGGCAGTCAGTCTGGCCCTCAGGTCCTCGAGGCGTCCTCGGACAACCTGGGCGCTGCTTCGGCGCCTGCCGGTTCGCGGAACGGGTCCATCGGAATCGGGACGTACTCGACGTCGAGGATCTCGAGGTGTTCGGTCTTCGTCGGCGCGTGCACGGCGACGCGGTCGCCCGGCGTCGCCTTCATCAGCGCGCGCGCCAGCGGCGATCTCCAGCTGATGTAGCGGCGGTTCAGGTCTACTTCGTCGATGCCGACGATGCTGACGACGTGTTCGTGGCCGGCGCCGTCTGTGTAGGTGACGGTCGCCCCGAAGAACACGCGCGTCGCCGCGGCTGCCGGCCGCGGCGCGGCCGGGTCCACGACTTCGGCCGCGTCGATGCGTTTCACCAGAAAGCGGATCCGCGAATCGATCTGGCGCAGTCGGCGTTTGCCGTAGAGGTAGTCGGCGTTCTCGCTGCGGTCGCCGTTGCCCGCGGCCCACGCCACCACCTGCGTCACCGCCGGCCGTTCCCGGTTCATCAGAAACCGATGTTCGTCCTTCAGGCGCTGCACCCCTGCGGGTGTGATGTAGTTCTTCAGCGTCGGCCCCGGCGCGTCGCGCACGGGTTCTCTCAGGGGCCTCTTCGTTCTCATGCGCAGCGCGCCTTCGTCATCTCCCCGCGGATGATGCGAGGATGGCCTCGGTCGATACCTCGCCTCACGTGGCCCGGGGGCGGACGGCAGCGCGAGCGGCCGCGCCGATCCCCGCGCCGGCCAGGCTGATGCCCGCCACCAGCAGCGCTCCCCACCCGAGGCCGGGAAGCTCGGCCGCCAGCAGCGGGCCGGCGACCAGAATGGGCGCCAGCCACCAGCGCAGCCCACCGGCGGACGCCAGCGCTGACGCAAGAAGCAGCGCGCCCGCCGTCACGCCGGTGTCATCCCAGCCCGGCCGCGTGTCCATCGCCGCGATGAGACATCCGGCGGCGATGGCGCCAAGCGCCAGCGCGGCTGGAAACAGGCGCGTCGACCACCAGATCCCTGGCTGCTTCTTGTCGGAATCCACGGCATCCCCCCGTTCACGCCACCCGTCTGGCCAACCGCCCAAGGGTGCGCCCGTCGGAGACGATGGCCCGACGAGTATACCGGACCGCCTTCCACGGGGAACCGTCACAGGCTAAGATCACAGGTCAACATGACCCACGACGCCATCGCCGTCATCGACTTCGGGGGCCAGTACGCCCACCTGATCGCGACCAAGGTCCGCCGGCTCCGCGTGCTGGCCGAGATCCGCCAGCCCGAGGATCCGATCGACGCGTTCCGGCGGTACAAAGGCATCATCCTCTCTGGAAGCCCGAGTTTCTCGTCGTTCGGCGAGGACTCCGGCTACACCAAGGCGATCTACGACCTCGACGTCCCGATCCTGGGCTTCTGCTTCGGCCACCAGGAAATGGCGAAGCACTACGGCGGCACGGTCGTGCACAGCGGCCGCGAGTGGGGCCCGGCAGACCTGCAGGTCATCGCCGCGTGCCCGCTCTTCGCGGGCCTGGGCAGGACAGAGCGCGTCTGGATGAGCCACTTCGACTCGGTCACCAGCGTCGGCCCCGGCTTCCACGAAGTCGGCTACACGACGCTCGGCGAAGGCGGTGCGCCCCACCGCTTCGCCGCCATCGCCAACGAGTCCCTCCGCCGCTACGGCTTCCAGTACCACCCTGAGGTCGACGACACCATCCACGGCAGCGAGATGATCGCCAACTTCGTGTTCGGCGTCTGCGGCTGCCAGCCGTCGTGGACGATGGAGCGGTACGTCGAGGAGCGGATTGAGCAGGTGCGCCAGCAGGTCGGCGACCAGTCGGTGTTCCTGCTCGCATCCGGCGGCGTCGACTCGACCGTGGCCGCGCGCCTGCTCGGCAAGGCCATCGGCGCGGACCGGCTCCACCTCCTGCACGTCGACAACGGCCTCATGCGGAAGGACGAAAGCCGCGAGGTGCTGGAGACTTTCGCCGCGTTCGGCCTGGATCGCAACCTCCACTTCATCGACGCAAGCGACACGTTCCTCTCGGCGCTGGCCGGCGTGGTCGAGCCGGAGCAGAAGCGGACGATCATCGGCAACGCCTTCATCGAGGTGTTCGAGCGCGAGGCGAAGCGGCTGGGCATCGAGGGCCACCTGCTCGGGCAGGGCACGATCTATCCCGACACGATCGAGACCGGCGGCACGAAACGGGCCGACACCATCAAGACACACCACAACCGCGTGCCCGTCATCGAGCGGATGATCGAGCAGGGCCGCGTCATCGAGCCGCTGGCGGACCTCTACAAGGTCGAGGTGCGTGAGCTTGGCGAGAAGCTCGGCATCGCGCACAGCCTGATCTGGCGGCACCCGTTCCCCGGTCCCGGCCTTGGCGTGCGGCTGCTCTGCTCGTCTGGCGCGGAGGTCCGCGACGGGTTCGACGAGATCGAGCCAGGAGTCGCGGAGGTCGCGCGGCGTTACGGCGTCGGCGCGATGGCGCTGCCCATCAAGTCGGTGGGCGTGAAGGCCGACCTGCGGTCGTACGAGCACCCGGTGCTCATCAGCGGTGATGCGCCCTGGGAACGGCTGCTCGAACTGGCGGCGGCGGTGTTCAAGGACGTGCCTGGCATCAACCGGTGCATCTGGAATCTGGGCCCGTCGGCGCCCGCGCGCGTGCGCCCGCTGGCCGCCACGGTCACCCGCGAGCGGCTCGACCTGCTGCGCGAAGCCGATGCCCTGGTGATGGACGGCCTGCGGCGCCACGGCATCTACGACCAGATCTGGCAGTGCCCGACGGCGCTGGTCCCGCTCGAGGTGGACGGCGCAGGCCGCGAGTTCGTCGTCATCCGGCCGATCCACTCCGAGCGCGCGATGACGGCGACACCGGCGTCGCTGCCCGCGGCGCTCATCCTGGAATTGCGCGAACTGATTCTCGCGCTGCCCGGCGTGAGCGGCCTGGCGCTGGACATCACCACCAAGCCGCCGGGGACGATTGAGTGGGAATAGACTCGGGACTCGGGACTCGGGATTGGGGATTCGGGGTTCGGGGTTCGGGGTTCGGGACTGAGGCTGTAACTAGCGAGACAGGATCTTCCCCAATCCCGAATCCCTAATCCCGATCAGCACGCTTGTCAGAACCCCTGGTATTCCGTCCGCGCGATGATCTCGTCCTGCAGCGCCGTGGTCAGGTCGCAGAAGTAGTCGCTGTAGCCGGCCACGCGCACGATGAGGTCACGGTGCTTCTCGGGCTCGCGCTGGGCACCGCGCAGGGTCTCTGCCGTCACGACGTTGAACTGGATGTGGTGCCCGCCCATGCGGAAGTACGACCGCACCAGCTGCGCGAGGTTCTCCAGACCCGCCTCACCCGCCAGCACCTGCGGCGTGAATTTCTGATTGAGCAGCGTCCCGCCCGTCCGGGAGTGATTGAAGTGCACGGCGGACTTGAGCACCGCGGTCGGGCCGCGGCGATCCGTCCCCTGCACCGGCGAGATGCCGTCGGACACCGGCTCCCACGCCTTGCGGCCGTCAGGCGTCGGCCCGGTCACCGACCCGAAGTACACGTGGCACGTCGTGGACAGGTAATTGACGTGGTAGACGCCGCCCTTGGTATTGGGCCGGCCGTCGAGCGCCGCATGCATGGCGTCGCAGACCGACGACAGGATGGCGTCCGCGTACGCATCGTCGTTCCCGTAGCGCGGCGTGGCGTTCCAGAGCGCCTGGCGCATCGCTTCCAGGCCCTCGAAATTCACGCGGAGGGCATCGAGCACCCCGGCCATGGTGAGGTCCTTGCGCTCGAATACGTGGAACTTGAGCGACGACAGGCTGTCCGACGTGGTCGCCGGGCCGACCGGCATCATGTAGGTGGTGTTGTAGCGCGCGCCGCCGGCGTTGTAGTCCGCCGCCTTCTCGATGCAGTCGTCAGTCAGCACCGACATGAAGGGGGCCGGCATCTCAGTGGCGTACAGGCGCTCGATCACCTGGTTGCCGCGCAGCTTCACGTCCACGCAGTGACGCAACTGCCGCGAAAAGGCCGCGAAGGCCTCGTCGTAGGTCTGCCAGAGCGCGGGATCCCCCGACTCGATGCCGACCTGCCGCTTCGTGCGCGGGTCGAATCCGTTGTGCAGCGTGAGTTCGAGCACCTTCGGCAGGTTGAAGTAGCCCGTCAGGATGTAGGCTTCCTTCCCGAAGGCGCCGACCTCGACGCACCCGCTCGTGCCGCCGCATCGCGCGTCCTCGAGCGACTTGCCTGCGCGCAGCAGTTCTTCGACGACGACGTCGGCGTTGAAGATCGACGGCTGGCCCCAGCCCTTCCTGATGATCTCCCCGGCGCGTTTCAGGAACCGGTCAGGATTGCGCGCGCTCAACTGGATGTTCGACGAGGGCTGCAGGAGGCGCATGTCGTCGATCGTGTCGAGCACCAGATAGGTGACGTCGTTCACGCCGTCGGCGCCGTCCCGCGTCAGCCCGCCCGAGTTGATGTTGCAGAAGTCGGTGTAGGTGCCGCTCTCGGCCGCCGTCACGCCGACCTTGGGCGGGGCCGGCTGGTTGTTGAACTTCACCCAGAAGCACGCCAGCAGTTCGCGGGCCTCGCCTTCGGTGAGGGTCCCCGCGGCCATCCCCGTCGTGTAGAACGGGAAGAGATGCTGATCGAGCCGCCCCGGGCAGAACGAGTCCCACGTGTTGAGCTCGGTAATGACGCCGAGGTGGACGAACCAGTAGGCCTGCAGCGCCTCCCAGAAGTCGCGGGGCGCGTGCGCGGGCACGCGGCGGCAGATCGCCGCAATCCGGCGCAACTCGGCCTGGCGGCGCGGGTCGGATTCGGCGTCAGCCATCGCCTCGGCCTTCTCCGCGTGGCGCTGGGCGAACCGGATGATCGCCCGGGCGGCGATGCGCATCGCCTTCAACTGCTCGCACTTGTCGAAGCCCCGCGGGTCGGTCAGCAGGTCGATGCCGGCGATCCGGTCGTCGATGCGCGCGATGACATCCACCATGCCCTGCCGGTAGATCTTGTCGTCGAGCACGGTGTGGCCCGGCGCGCGCTGCTCCATGAACTCGGTGAACACGCCGGCCTCGTAGGCCGCCTTCCACTCGTCGGTCATGTGGCCGAACATCAGCTCGCGCATCGACTTCCCGCGCCAGAACGGGATGATCTCGTCGCGATACACCCGCCGGACGTCGTCGTCGACGGCGAACCGGATCTTCTCGCGCTCGTCGATCACGTCCAGGTCGTGCAGGGAATGGCAGCACAGCTCGGGATAGGTCGGCGTGCCCTTCGGCGACGGGCCCCGCTCGCCGACAATCAGTTCGCCGTCGCCGATCCAGATCGTCTTGTGCTCCAGCAGATACGCGAACGACTGCGCCCGGCGGACGGGCACCGACACCCCGGCCGCGAACTCGCCGTAGAACCGGGTCATCAACTCGGCGCGTTCGCTGGAGATCCAGGGCTGCGCCGTCAGGCTGGCCTCGCGCAGGCGGGCCACTCGCTCCGTCATGGTGTGCCTCCCACTGCGGCCTGCAGGCCGCAGTCGGTCAGGATGCGGAGCACGTCCGTGCGGACGTGCGGGGCGGGGGCGTCCGTACCGTCCAGCGGGTCGTCGCGGCCCAGCGCCGCGTACTTCCCCGTACCAGCTCGATGGTACGGCAAGACATCGACATGTGACAAGCCCAGGGACGCGAGAAACTGCCCGAGCCGGCGCACATGATCCAGATCGTCGTTGATGTCCGGGATCAGGGGAAACCGCACCCGGACGTTGGCGCCACGGGCGGCCAGCCGCTTCAGATTGTCGAGGATCTGCCGGTTGGATGATCCCGTCGCCTTCCGATGGGCCGCATCGTCGAGGTGCTTCACGTCGTAGAGCCACAGGTCCGCCAGGTCCGCCACCCGGTCAACCACGTCGGCGGGCGCGGCGCCGCACGTATCTACGGCGGTGTGGATGCGTTTCGCCTTGCACCCGTCGAGCAGGCGCACCAGGAAATCCGGCTGGAGCAGCGGCTCCCCTCCCGAGAACGTGACGCCGCCGCCCGACTGGTCGTAGAAGATGGTGTCGCGCTCGATCTCCTGGAGCACGCGGGACGCGGTCATCACCGAGCCTGCCTGCAGGCGCGCGTCGGTCGGGCAGCCGTCGGCGCAGTCGCCGCACCAGCGGCAGATGGCTTCGTTCAGGACGGGCAAGCCGCCAATCTCGCTGATGGCCCCGAGCGTGCAGTCGTCGACGCACTCGAAGCACCGGATGCAGCGATCCTCGCGGAACATCAGCTCGGGCTGGAGGTCCTGGCTCTCCGGGCTGTGGCACCACACGCAGCGGAGCGGGCAGCCCTTCAGGAACACGGTGGTCCGGATCCCGGGGCCGTCGTGCACCGCACAACGCTCGATCCGAAGCACGTAGCCGGTCACGAAAGCAGAGTATCATGCGCCTATGAAAAACCTGTGCTGGGCCCTGATCGGGCTGGCCGCGCTGGCGTTCGTCGTGGGCACCTGGCTCGCATTCACGCAGACCACGCTCGTCCTGCCGCCCCAAGGCTACTGGCGCGGCGCCGTGGGCTTCCTGGCGTTCGCGATGGCAATCCGGCTGATGGACGACGCCAGGCGCTAGGCGAAGTCCCGGCCGGCATCCCGACACTCCGAGGCTACGGCGCGCGGCCGACCTGGTAGGCGGGCGCGTCCTCGATCTGCCTGAACGCCGGGACCAGGTACGTCGTGATGGCGAGATCGTCGGTGATGACCTGCACGTCGGGGTGTCGGTGGCAAAACGGCATGGAGTGGCCGTGGCATTGTAGGCTGTTCTCGCCCTCGTTGAGCCCTCGTTGAGCCCTCCCCGGAGCCTTTCATGAAGAAGCAGATCCTCTTCGTCCTCGCAACCCTTGCCGTGGCCGCGAACGCCTTCGCGGGCGTGCCGGGCCGCTTCATGCAGTATCCAGACATCAACGGCACCACGATCGTGTTCAGCTGGGAGCGCGATCTGTGGACGGTCCCCGCCGCCGGCGGCGTCGCCACGCGCGTGACCACACACCCGGGCACGGAGAACGCCGCGAAGTTCTCGCCCGACGGGAAGCAGATCGCCTTCCAGGGTCAGTACGACGGCGGCCCGGCCGTCTACGTGATCCCCGCGGCCGGCGGGATCCCGACGCGTGTGACGTTCATGGGAGCCGGCGTACAGACCGTCGGCTGGACGCCCGACGGCACGCGGATCGTCGTCCGTTCCTCCCACGAGAACACGTTCCGGCCGATCACCAAGCTCTACACGGTCACGCCGGACGGCGGCCTGCCCGAGCAGATGCCGATGGAACGCGGGATCCTCTGCTCCTTCTCGCCGGATGGCAGCAAGCTGGTCTACAACCGGCGCGGCAACGAGGAGTACTACTGGAAGCGCTACAAGGGCGGGCAGTACACCGACATCTGGCTGTACGACATGACGGCGAACAGCTTCGCGCCAGTGACCGACTACGTCGGCAAGAACGCCTACCCGATGTGGGTCGGCAACCGGATGTACTTCGTCTCCGACCGCGCCAGGAGCGGCATCGCGAACCTCTACACCTACGACTTCGCCACGAAGAAGGTCGAGCAGGTCACGGACTTCGCGGACTTCGACGTGCAGATGCCCGAGACCGACGGCACCTCGATCGTGTTCCTGCAGGCCGGGTGGATGCACGTGCTCGACACGGCCACCAACAAGGTGCGGAAGGTCGCCGTGGAGATGCCCAGCGACCGCTGGGAACTGGCGGACCGCACCGTCAACCCGCGCGACTACATCCACGCGATGACGGTGTCGAACGACGGGAAGACGGCCGTCTTCGAGGCGCGCGGCGACATCTACAGCGTCGCCACCGACGACAGCCGCCCGCCGCGCAACCTGACGAACACGCCGGGCACCCGCGAGCGGTTTCCGCAGCTCTCCCCCGACGGCACGCGCGTCGGCTTCTACTCGGACAAGAGCGGCGACTACCAGATCTACGCCATGGACAGCACGGGCGCAGGCGCCTGGACCCAGTTGACGACGACGCTGGACCGTTACGCCTATCACCTCGAGTGGTCGCCGGACGGCTCGACGATCTTGTTCGGCAACAAGGACTTCTCGCTGTTCGTCCTCGACGTCGCGACGAAGGCGCTGACGAAATTCGCCTCGTCGAATCAGATGAAGAACGACGAGTTCTTCTGGGAGGTCAGCGACTACTCCTGGTCGCCGGACGGCAAGTGGGTGACCTACTCGTTCGTCGAATTCAACCGCAACAACAAGGTGTTCCTCTACAGCCTGGAGCAGAACAAGGTCTTCCCCATCACCGACGGGTTCTACGACAGCATGAACCCGACCTTCGATGCGAACGGCGAGTATCTCTACTACCTCTCGTATCGCGACTTTACGGCGCGCATGGACATCTTCGAGGACAACCATGTCATCGAGCATCCCGTCCAGGTGATGGCCGTCCAGCTGAAGGCGGGCCAGGCGCCGCCGTTCGAGAAGGGCGCGAAGAAGCCGGAGGCCGGTCCGTTCCGCATCGATCTCGCCGGCATCGAGAAGCGCGTCTTCCCGCTCCCGATCGCGGCAGGCAATTACTTCTTCCTGAAAGCCGGCAAGGGCAACGTCACGTTCGCGTCGACCGACTTCTTCGGCGAGAGCGAGTACGAGACGGTGTTCACGCCGTCGGGCGAGGACAAGTGGACGCTGAACGCGTTCGACATGGACGCGCAGAAGCTCAACACGCATGAGACCACGATCAGTGACTGGAAGCTCTCGCTGAACCGCGAGCAGATGATCGTCCGGAAGGGCAACGTCTTCTCGGTCACGGCCGTGGACAAGGTGGTCAGCTCGAAGACGCCCGGCACCCGTCTCACCCTCGACCTGATGACCTGCCGCGTCAGCCCCGTGGCCGAGTGGACGCAAATCTTCAACGACGCCTGGCGCTGGTACCGGGACTTCTTCTACGACGCCAACATGCACGGCAACGACTGGAAGAAGATCGGCGACAAGTTCAAGGCGGTGATCCCGCAGCTGAACAACCGGGCGGACCTGAACTGGCTGCTCTCGCAGATGGTGGGCGAGCTGAGTGTGTCGCACACCTACGTGTCGGGCGGCGACTTCGCGCCGGTGCAACTCCCGCCGAACCCGGTCTACACCGGCCTGCTCGGCGCGGACCTGAAGGCGGACGCCAGCGGCTATCCGAAGCTCGGGCGCATCCTCGGGCCGACCGTCTACAACAACGACCTCACCGCCCCGCTGGCGCGGCCTGACGTGGACGTGAAGGACGGCGACTTCCTGATTGCCATCGACGGCCACGACCTCAAGGGCGGCAATCCCTACCGCTACCTGCAGGTGACGCGCGGGCAGAAGGTGAAGATCACGGCCAACACGACGCCCTCGGCGACGGGCGCGAAGACCTACGAGGTCGAGCCGCTCCGGAGCGAGAACGACCTGCGCTACAACCGCTGGATCGCGGACAACATCGCGGCGGTGCAGAAGGCGTCCAACGGCGATCTTGGCTACATGCACATCACCGCGATGAGCTCGAACAACACCGGCCAGTTCGACAAGTACTGGCGGGCGTTCCGCGACCGCAAAGGCCTCGTCATCGACGTGCGCGGCAACGGCGGCGGCTGGACCGAGTACTTCATCATCGACAAGCTCGAGCGCAAGATGACGGCGTACAACGTCCTGCGCGGCATGGTGCCGTTCCGGTATCCGGGTTCGGTCACCACCGGCCCGATCGCGGTGCTGACCAACGAGTACAACGGTTCCGACGGCGAGGCGTTCCTCGAGCACTTCAAGGCCCGCAAGCTCGGCACCGTCATCGGCGTGCCGTCGTGGGGCGGCCTGGTCGGCATCCTCAACGGCCAGACGACGATCGACAACGGCACGATCCAGCAGTCGAACAATGCGTTCTACAACGACAAGGGCCAGTGGCTCATCGAGAACCACGGCGGCGACCCCGACATCCTGCTCGAGAACGACCCGGCCTCGGCCTCGGCCGGCCGCGACGTCCAGCTCGAGAAGGCCATCGAGGTGCTGCTGAAACAGGCGAAGGAACGACCGCTCACGTGGCCGGCCGTGCCGGCGTATCCGAAGAGGTAACCGCGTGTCCGGGATTCGGGATTGGGGATTCGGGGTTCGGAGATCGGGGTTCGGAACAAGGCGCGCGGCGGGAGGCTTCGGAGCAAACCATGCGAGCACGGCGATCGCAACTGCTCGACAAACGCGTCGGAAGGGCCGAAATCCTGGTGGGGTGACGTAGTCGTATGAGGCACACGACGGAGTGGGGCCCCGCCTTCCGCCGACGGCACCCTGAAGACGCGTTTGTCCGCCGTGTCGAGCGGTTTGCGAAGAAGCCTCCCGCCGTGCGCCGCAGCGCGATGGTCTGTGGTCTTGTGTTCGGTTTCTAATCTAGGCATATGTCCACTCTCCTCTCGCCCCTCTCCTTCGCCAGCCTCACCTTGCGCAACCGGATCGCCATGCCGCCGATGTGGTCGGGCAAGGCGACGGCCGCCGGGCACGTGACCGACGCCATCGTCGAGTACCACCGCGTCCGCGCGGCAGCCGGCACCGCGCTCATCATCGTCGAGCATGCCTTCGTGCATCCGCAGGGCCGTCACAGCAGCACTCAACTCGGCGTGTACGACGACACGTGCACGCCCGGACTCACGCGGCTGGCCGGCGCCATCAAGGCCGAGGGCGCGGTCACCTGTCTGCAAATCTCCCACGCGGGCGCGCGGGCCAGTTCGACACTGACGGGCCTGCCGGTCCTCGCGCCCTCTGCGGTCCCGACGACGCGCGAAGATCGGCCGGACGTTCCCCGCACCGCCACTGCCGAGGACATCGGCGCCGTGGTGGCGGCGTTCGCCGCGGCGGCCGTCCGCGCCCGTCGCGCGGGCTTCGACGCGGTCGAGATCCATGCGGCGCACGGATTCCTGCTGTCGCAGTTCCTCTCCCCCATCACGAACCATCGAGACGACGAGTTTGGCCGCGACCACGCCGGGCGCAGCCGCCTCGTCCTCGACACGCTCGCCGCCGTACGCGCCGCGGCGGGACCGGACTTCCCGATCTTCGTCCGTCTCGGCGCGCACGACGAGCGGCCGGGCGGGCTGACGCTGGCCCCGGCGTGCTGGACGGCCTCCCAGCTTGTCGCCGGCGGTGCGGCGCTCATCGATGTGTCGGGAGGGCTGGCCGGCTCCGACGACCCGGGGCGCGGCCCGGGCTACTTCGTGGAGTATGCGGAAGCGATGAAGGGCGTGGTCGACGTGCCGGTGCTGGTCGCCGGCGGCATCGCCAACCCGCAGATGGCGGATGTCATCGTCCGGTCAGGCCGGGCGGACCTCATCGGCATCGGCCGCGCGATGCTCGATGACGCCGAGTGGTCCAGACACGCGATCGAGCAGATGTCGACGTAGGACGATATCAATCTCACGCGGACTTCCGGCGCATCCGCGGCGCGAAGATCATGGCCGCCCCGTAGAGCGCGAGCGCCACGAACATCGTCGCCGGCCGGGACTGCATGAAGTCCTGCGCGACCATCTTCAATCCCGTCACCACCAGCAGCGGGTAGACGAGCCAGGCCCATTCGCGGAAGCCCTCGTGGCGGCCGACCCAGGCCACGGCCAGAGCCGCCAGGGCGAGCACCACGGTCCGCAGCGTCGCCAGGACGCCCGGGTCCACGGTGCCCGACGCCGCGCCGGCGACGACGGGCGCGAGGAACCCGACCGCCACGCAGCCGACGGCACTGACGGCGACGAGGATAATCGCGAAGCGCAGCCAGCGCGCATGCGGCCGCGCCTCCCCGCTGCCTTCTCCCGCCGCCAGCCATGCGGCCAGGAGCCCGGCGGCAGCCACGACAGGCGTCCCCAGCCCGGGTTGGCGCCAGACACCCGTCTGCCCGCTCGCGAACGCCCACACCGCGTAGCCCAACGTGCCCGAGGCGAAGCCCGCCGCGAGGAGGTACGCCGCGCCGTGGAGCAGCAGGAAGAGCCGGCCGCTCCTCCCCCACAGGGCGCAGGCGACCACCGTCAGTGCGGCGAAGGTCAGGTCGAGCACCGTGGTCGGCAGCAGCAGGTTGCTCCCGACCACGACCAACACCAGCGCGAGCGTCGTGTAGAAGTAGACGTTGCGGCCGCGGTTCTGCTGGCGGTCGATGAAGGCGAACGCCACGCCGTAGCACGCCGCGCCGAAGAGGATGTTCGCGATGCCGAGTGTCATCGTCCCGGCGCCGGTGGCGCGGGTCACCGAGATCGCGCCGCCGAGCCCGACGATGAGGGCCGCGATCGTCTGCACGACCTCGAACGGGATGACGTTGCGCCCGCGGACGAGCGTGCGGACCGCGATGCTCGCAAGATAGGCGACCAGCAGCGTCATCTGGACGACGAGCGCCATGCCGGGCGACTCCTGGTGCTGGGCGCCGAGCGCGCGCATCGTCACGCCGAAGACCACCAGATCAGCCGCCAGCGCGACCGGCCAGCGTCCGATGAGCCAGTCGAGCGAGTAGCCGATCCACAGTGACGCCACACCGAAGGCGATGAGATAGAACGCGTGCGGCACCACGATGTTGGTGGTCGAGAGCAGCACGACGGAGGTCGGAATGCCGACGCACACGGGGATCCAGGCGACCGCGCGCAGCCGCCGCAGCGCGGCGACACCGAGCATCCCGGCGGTCAGCACCGCCAGCGCCAGCGCGCTCCACGCACCCGGCAGCACGCCGAACCTGACGGTGGCCTCGTAGACGAGCGGGAAGGCGACAAGGGCCGCGGCCACCCCATGGAAGAAGGCGGCGGGCGACCGGCCGCGGGCACCGGCCCGATCGGCCAGCACGAGCCAGACCAGCCCGTAGGCGAACCCGATGGCCACGCCGGCCGCCGGCGGCAGCGTGCCTGCCTCGGTCATCGCGCGGAGGAAGTACCCGCCGCCGAGCACGAGCAGCAGCCGGCCCAGCAGGGTGGCGATCGCGACGGGATCACGCCAGTCGCGGCCGGCCGGGGGCGCTTCACCCGGCGCGGCGTCGAGGGCCGCGGACTCGAGGCCGGCCGCCTCAGGAGCCTGGCTGGCCCTCGCTTCGAGCGCCGCCACGCGGGCGTCAAGCGCGCGAATGGTGTGCCGGAGTTCGTCGATGGTGGATTCGAGACGTGGGAGCCGGTCGTCCACGAGTCCCTCCTGTCGGGTCTGTCGCGCGCGTGCCGCGCGCCTGTTAGGCGTGCCTGGCCGCGGTTTTTTCCTCGTGCCCCCAGGGCGGCAGCAGCCGGATGAGCACCCATAGAATCACGAACGGCAGAATCATCAGCAGGATGGCCGGCAGCAGGCCTTCGCGCGTCGCGAACTCCATCTTGTAGCCCGTGTAGCCCAGGAAGCTCTTCGAGAAGAGCTGCCCGCCGATGACGACGTTCCAGCGCATCGCGAAGATGCCGACCATCGTCAGGCAGCCGGCCACCAGGTAGATGACGCGCCGCACGGGCTCGCGGAATCTGACCAGCTGCGTCAGCCCGAGCATGGCGAGCGGCACGATCGTGCCCACGATGATCTGCAGCACGATCTGGGACGTGAACAGCCGCGTCTTGACCATAAAGTCGAGGGCGCGGAACGACTCATCCGACTCGTAGAGGCGGTGAATCAGATCCAGCATCTCGAGGGAGAAATCGACCACGAACGCGTAGAAGAGGTAGGTCGCGATCGTGTCCACGCAGGCCATGTCGACGACGACCTTCCGGAACCAGCAGGTCACGAAGTACAGAATCATGACCGCCGCGATGCCGGAGACAATCGCCGAGAACAGGAAGACGATCGGCATCAGCGGCGTCGACCACCACGGATTGGCCTTGATCGAGCCGAAGATGAACCCGACGTAGCCGTGGAGCATGAAAGCCGACGGGATCCCGATCACGGTCAGCGCGCGGCCGATCCGGTCGTCGCGATCGAGCGCCCTCGGGCTGATGTTGTCCGACCACAGCGCCATCGCGCCGTAGAGCAGCTTCATCAGCCCCGTGCTCTTCTGCCACGTCAGGACGATCTCCTTGCGGTAGTCCAGCCAGATCTCGAGGACGAGGACCACCATCAGGTACCAGAGGTACACGAACCCGAACATCGCCATCGCGGAGTTCGGTTGCGGGGTGAGATACATCTCGACGGAGCGCTCGGGATGCCCGAGGTGGAGCTGGAGCGGCAGCGGCGCGACGATCAGGAAGGCCAGGGCGGTCAGCAGCGCGAGGCGGTAGGTCGGCTTCACGGCCTGGACGTTGAACACCCGCTCGAGCGAGGCCAGGATGAACGCGCCCGCGACGAGGCCGGTGATGAACGGGTAAAGGACGATGAGCACGCTCCACTGGAGCTCGAGCTCGTTCGGGTAGATGAACCCTTCGACGCCTTGCATAGTCGCCCCTTCCTATCGCACCGAGCCGTCGAGGCCGTTGTAGAACACCTTCGAGCCCGTCGCCATCTGCGGCTTGAGCACCTGCACCTTGTGATCGCGGAGGAACGCGTGAATCGGATCCTTCGGATTCTTGAGATCCGCGAGTACGCGCGTACCCGTCGGGCACGTTTCACAACACGCCGTCGTCAGGCCCTTCGTGATCCGGTGGTAGCAGAGCGAGCACTTGTCCACCGTCTCGGTCCGCGGGTCGATGAATCGGCAGCCGTAGGGGCAGGCCTGCACGCAATACCGGCAGCCGAGGCAGTACTTCCTGTCCACCAGCACCACGCCGTCCTGGCTTTCGAAGGTCGCGCCCACCGGGCACACCTGCACGCACGGCGAATGCGCGCAGTGGTTGCACAGTTTCGGGACGAAGAACACCTTCAGGTTCGGGTCCTTGACTTCCTGCTCGTGGAAGCCGTCGTACCCGCCGTTGGGCGAGCTGACCTTCGGATGCTCGTATTCCGCCGGGTCGACCACGTATCGCTCGACCCAGGTCCGGAACATGAAGTCCTCCCTCGGGACATCGTTCTCGGTCTTGCACGCGCGAACGCACGTGCCGCACCCGATGCATTTCTCGATGTCAATCGACATCCCCCACCAGTGGTCGGTGGCGGTGTAGTTCGGAGCCTCCTCAGGCGTCCCCGCCAGCACGTGTTCCCACGCGATGGCGGCCGAGGCCGTCAGGACGAGAAGCGTGCCGGTACTTCCGAGAAACGAACGTCGATCCTGATTCATGACCGCTCCTGGTCAGGAGAGTTTCGGGTTGTGCACCACATGGCAGTCCGCGCACGAGCCTTCCGGCGCGTGTTCGGCGGGCACCACCTGTGGGAACGATGTCGGCTTCGAAATGCTGGCCGTGTGGCAGATGATGCAGGTCTTGCGGGGGTCGGGCCGCTTCGGTTTCACCCCGTCCGGATCTTGCGCGTGCGCGGCGAGCGCCCCATGGCAAGATTCGCACGACACCTTCGCATGCCTGCCCTTGGCCCGGACCTCGGCCACGTCGGTATGGCATTCGACGCAGACGGCCTGACCTGCGAACATCACCGGCCGCTCCATGTTGTCTTGCACGGCGCCGGCGCGGTAGTGCCCCAACAGGCCGAAATCGGCCGGCACCATCATCCAGCGCAGGAGCAGGAAGGCGGTAATGCCGATGGCGAACAGGCCAGCCATCCGAATGAGGTGCGCATATTCCCCGGAACGTGGCTTCATGAGTCCCCCGACCGTCGCGGCGTCAGGGCCTCCGCGGCGGGTCGTAACGGGCCGGCAGGACGCCCGGACTCCGGCAGGTCAGGCAATTCAGGGTCGAGAACGTGCCGTGATTGCGCTACTGACGGGATTCCGCAAGCCTGGCGGTGATGGGGACGGCGACTGCAAGCCGCAGGCCAGATCAGGAGCGGCGCGTGTCGCCTGCCCAGAACCGGTACGCCGGAATGCCGAGCAGGATGATGCCCAGGCCGGCGACGGCATTCCAGAACTGGCTGACCAGCGCGTTGCCGGCGATAAACAGCGCCGCGAGCACGAAGAGCACGGGCGTCACCGGATAGCCCCAGGTCCGGTAGGGCCGCGGCAGGTCGGGCCGGGTCCGGCGCAGCACCATCACGGCCGCCACCGTCAGGCCGAAGAAGATCCACTGGCCGAACACGACGAAGTCGGCCAGTTGCTCGAACGTCCCTGAGAGGCTGAGGACGATGGCCCAGGCGCCGGTCGCGAGAATCGACACGTGGGGCGTGAGGAACCGCGGGTGGATCCGGCCGAAGCGCTCGAAGAACACGCCGTCGCGCGCCATGGCGAAGAACACCCGCGGCGCGGTCAGCAGGTTGCCGTTGGCGGCGCCCGTGATCGAGAGCAGGATGACCACGCCCAGGACCGTGGCCCCGAGTTCGAATCCGGCGGCGAGCATGGCGTCGCTGGCGACCCGCGTGGACGCGATGAGCCGGTCGAACGGCAGCACGTAGAGATAGGCCAGGTTTGCGGCCAGATACAGCGCGATGATGAGCAACGTCCCGGCGAACAACCCGAGCGGCAGGTTGCGCTCCGGCCGCTGGATCTCGCCGGCGCTGAAGCTCACCGCCTCCCAGCCCTTGTACGCCCAGAGCGCCCGCTGGAGCGCCAGGCCGAACCCGCCGATGAGCGCGGCCGACATCATGGGCGCGGCAGGGGTGGTGAAGCCTGCCGGGTTGCCCTTCGCGATGGCCAGGATGCCCACCGACACGGCGAGAATCGCCGCGAACTTGATGACCATCAGGACGTTCTGCAGGCGCGCGCCCCACCGGGTCCCGAGGTAGTTCACGGCCACCAGCGCGGCGATGAGCACCGCGGCGATCGACTTGGTGGCCAGGAGCGACAGGGGCCCGGTGAACTGCGGCAGGTACTTCGACGCGAACGCCATGGACAGCGTCGCAATGGCGCCGGAGTCGATCACCAGGAAGAGCGTCCATCCGAACAGGAACGCCAGCCGCCTGCCGTACGCCTCGCGCAGGTAGACGTACATCCCGCCAGCCTGGGGGAACGCCGCGCCCAGCTCGGAGAACGCGAGCGCGCCGAAGAAGGTGAGCGCGCCGCCGACGATCCACACCGCCAGCAGCAGCACCGGCGACTGCACGTACCCGGCCATCGCCGCCGGCACGATGAAGATGCCGGACCCGATCACCGTGCCGACCAGAATCCCCATGACGTCGGTGAAACCGAGAATCCGT
>Ga0315292_10000389_pt1 | contig 20338 bp, 17 predicted proteins | sample YL17G13_0_MG_FD_204029 | JGI IMG/M metagenome (GOLD analysis project Ga0315292, IMG submission 204029) | Sediment microbial communities from Yellowstone Lake, YNP, Wyoming, USA - YL17G13_0 | ecosystem: Environmental > Aquatic > Freshwater > Lake > Sediment | place: USA: Wyoming | collected... | reverse complement strand
ACCCGGGGGTCGCCGCCTGTCTCCTCGAGCAGCGGAACGAGATGCTTCACCGCATCGGCGCGTCCGCTCCGCCCCAGTTCCTCGGCTGCGCCCGCCCGGCCGGCCTCCGACGTCCCGCGGAGCCCGCGCACATTCTGTTCCCAGAGCAGTCTCGCCTCGGCTTCCACGGCATCGCGCAGCGACCCGCCGATCTCATGCAAGGCAGCGGCGATCTCGGCGCGTCCCCGCGCGTCCGCCCGTCCGTACGCTCCGGCCAGGGCGAGGGCGGCCCGGCGGTGAAGCTCCGCCGCCTCCCGCGCGTCCGTTTCCGGGCCGTCGGGCCGGATGGCGCCGAGTGCGCGGGCTGCCGCCGCCACCACGCCGGGGTCAGGGTCGCCCAGCATGGCGGACAGCCCTTCCTGGGAGGGAATGCCCCCTCGAGCGCCGTGGGCCGCCGCGGCTGCGCGCCGCACTCCCGCGTCGGGGTCCTGCTGGGCGACCAGGATCGCCGCGAGGTCGTCGGGGCTCCGGGAACCGCAGAGACGCTTCACCGCCGCTGCGCGGCGCCCCGGGTCGGAGGACTGGAGGTCGCCTCGCGAGCCAGCGCGGCACCCGGCGAGGACCGTCGCGAGCAGCGCGATGGCGACCCACCTCACCGGCCCTTGCCCCGCCCCTTCGGCGCCTCGCGACCGCGCGACGACGGGGACCGACCCTTCGGCGAGCGCGCCTCCCGCGCTTCCCGCTCCGGCCGAGGCACCCGCTCCGGCCGAGGCTCCGGAGCGCCGTGTCCGTGGCGGCGCGCCGCCTTGGGCAGCGGCAGAAACGTGGGTTCGGGACGGGGCCCCTTCAGCATGCCGGCCGAGCGCCGGAGCGCATCGACCTCCTCGGCGGTGAGATCCCGGTAGCGCCCGGGTCGCAGCCGGGCCACGGTCACCCCGCCGAACTCGGGCCGGAAGAGCCGGAGCACCTCGAGCCCCACCGACTCGCAGAGCCTCTTCACGAGGTGGCGGCGCCCTTCCCCGACCACGACGCGGATCCAGGAGTTCCTCTCGACCTTCTCGTGAAGGGTCGCCTCGAGAGCCTTGGCGGGCCCGTCCTCCAGCCGGACCCCCTCGATCATGCGGGCGAGCGCGCCCGGCGGCGGATCCGCCTTCACCTTCACGAGGTAGGTGCGCTGGTGTCCGTAGCGGGGGTGCGCGAGCCGGTTGGCCAGTTCACCGTCGGTCGTGAAGAGCAGCGCACCCTCGGCGTCCCAGTCGAGCCGGCCGACGGGGAAGACCCGTTCGGAGACGCCGGTCAGGTAGCGAGCCACGGTGGGACGCCCCTGAGGGTCAGAGAGCGTCGTGACGCATCCCGGCGGCTTGTAGAGCAGGATGTAGCGGTCGCTCACGCCGGTCTCGATGATGCGTCCGTCCACGACCACGTGATCGGTCTTCGGATCGACACGCGTACCCATCTCCCGGACCACCACGCCATTCACCGACACCCGGCCGGCCGCGACCATCTCCTCCGCCTTGCGGCGGGAGGCCACCCCGGCTCCCGCCAGGAACTTCTGGAGCCGCTCCGTCATGGCGACGGTCCTCCTCCGGGACCGGGTACGCCTTCCGGCGGGGCCTCCGGTTCCAGGACGGACCGCACCGAGCGGGTGCTGGTGTCGGCCCGGTCGATGGCCCGCTCCAGCTCCTCGAGGGCCGCATCCCCTTCCGCGCGACCCTTCTCGAGAGCGGCCCGGAGGTTGGGGTCGGCCAGCTCGGCCATCAGCCCCTCGAGGTTCGGCACCTCGGCGGGCGCCTCCTTCTCCACGATCTCCCGGTGTTCCTCGGAGAGCTCGTGGAACTCGCGGAGCGTCGGCATGGATGCCAGATCCTTGAGGGCGAAGAACTCCAGGAACTCGCGCGTGGTCCCGTAGATAATCGGCCGGCCGGGCTCCTCCTTCTTGCCCAGGATCTTGAGCAGCTTTCGCTCGAGCAACGCCTTCATCACCGCGCCCGAGTCCACCCCGCGGATCTCCTCCACCTCGGGTCGTGTCACCGGTTGCCGGTAGGCGACGATGGCGAGCGTCTCGAGAGCGGCCCGGGTGAGCCGCTGCGGTTTCAGGCGCAGGAAGCGGCGAGCGAAGTCGGAGGTGTCCGGCGAGGTGCGAAGCTGCCACCCGTTTGCCACCTCGTGCAGCACGATGCCCGACACCCCTTCGCGGAAGCGGCCGGCGACGTCGTCGAGGGCCTTGCCGATCCGCGCCACGTCGAGGCCGGTGGCCTGCCGGATCGCCTCCACCGGAAGGGGGCGCTCGGCCAGGAACAGCAGAGCCTCGACGAGCGTCCGGGCACGCTCTGGAGAGATGCGGCGCGCCTGTGCGGCCAGCTTCTCGAACGGTTCCTCCCGCTCCGGCGGCCCGTCGGAGACCTCGATGGCGGCCGGCTCGACCTCGTCGAGCGACGGGTCGGCCTTGGCCTCCTCGGCGGCCTGCAGGGCCTGCAGCTCCTCGGCGGTGGGTCCCTGCCCCTGGGATTCGCTCATCGATACTCCTCCACGCCTTCCGTTCCCATCGCGCCGTCGCCCAGCGTCTCGCGCGCCTCGACCATGATCTCCGACTCCAGTCCGCCCTCGTCGCCGGGGCGCTGAAAGATGCGCAGGAGTCGCAGCTTCACCATCTCCAGCACCGCCAGGAAGGCCGAGATGACGGCCGGACGCCCCCCGTCGCCGGAGGAGAGCAAGAGCTCGACGAAGGAGACCCGCTGGCGCAGCCGAAGCACATCCGCCACCCGGCTGATGGCGTCGGTGATGGAGAGCCGGTCGGCCTCCATCTCGAGCCGGGTCTCGGGCCGGGCGTTCGCGAGCGCCCGGTCGAGCGCCTTGATGAGCTGGAAGGTCGACACCTCGGCCAGCCCCTCCGGACCGTCCGGCTGCGGAAGGCTCGGCGCGCGCGCTCGCCGCGCGAAGACGTCGCGGTCGAGGATGTCGTGGCGCCCCAGTTCCTCGGCCGCCTCCCTGTACTTCTGGTACTCGAGGAGACGTCGGACCAGTTCGGCGCGCGGGTCGCCCTGCTCCTCGGCGGAGTCGGTGTCCTCGGCCACCTCCGTGCGGGGCAGGAGCATCTTCGACTTCACCAGCATGAGCTGGGCAGCCATCTGGAGGAACTCGCCGGCCAGGTCGATGTCCATCTCCTGCAGCGACTTCAGGGCGAGGAGGTAAGCCTCGGTGATGCGAGCGATGGGGATGTCGAAGATGTCGACCTGGTGCTCCGTCACGAGGTGGAGGAGCAGGTCGAGCGGTCCCTCGAAGGGCGGCTCCCCGGCCCGTGCGGGCGGCAGGGTGACGCGAAACGCCTGGGGCGCCGGAAATTCGGCCTCGGTGGGGCCCGGGCTGGCCGGGTCGCGGGTCATCGGATGCGCGCTCTTTCGATCTTACAGGTTCTGGTCGAGGTGCATGGCGCGCCGGACCTCGTCCATGGTCCGGGCCGCCTCGGTGCGGGCCCGGGACGTCCCGTCGCGGACCACGTCCCGAACGAAGTCGGGACGGGCGAGCAGCGCCTCCCGCTTCTCGCGGAGCCGCTCCTGGTCGGGGAGGAGCCGCTCGAGCAGCTTCTTCTTGCAGTCCACGCAGCCGATGCCGGCCGTCCGGCAGTTCTCGTTCACCCAGCCCACGGTCTCCGCATCGCTGTAGATCCGGTGCAGGTAGAAGATGCCGCATATCTCGGGGTTGCCCGGGTCCTGGCGCCTCTTCCGGGCCGGGTCGGTGACCGCGCCCATCACCTTCCTGGTGGTGGATTCGGCGCTCTCCCCCAGCTCGATGGCGTTGCCATAGCTCTTCGACATCTTCCGGCCGTCGATGCCCACGACCTTGGCCGCCTCGGTGAGGAGCGGCTTCGGCTCGGGAAAGACGTTGCCGTAGTGGAAGTTGAACTTGCGGGCGATCTCGCGGGTCAGCTCGAGGTGGGCGACCTGGTCGGCGCCCACCGGAACCTGTGTGGCCTTGTAGAGGATGATGTCGGCCGCCATCAGCACGGGGTAGCCGAGGAAGCCGTAGAGCGCGAGGTCGCGGTCGGTGATCTGCTCTCGCGTCTCCTTGTAGGACGGCGAGCGTTCCAGCCAGCCGATGGGGGTGATCATGCCGAGAAGGAGGTTCAGCTCGGCGTGCTCCTTCACCTGGCTCTGGATGAAGAGCACGGCCTTCAGCGGATCGATCCCGGCGGCCAGGAAGTCGACGAACATCTCGAACTCGGCCTGCTTGAGCTTGTCGGTCTCGTGGTAGCTCGTGGTGAGCGCGTGCCAGTCGGCGCTGAAGAAGTGCGCCCGCGAGCTTTCCTGGAGCTTCACCCAGTTGGCGATGGCCCCGTGCAGGTGTCCGAGGTGGAGGCGCCCGGTGGGGCGCATGCCGGAGACGACGATGGGGAGCTGGGGATCGGTCATGGGCTCGGCTCTCAGGCGATGAAGCTGGCGAGGCGGACGAGCGCGTCGATGGCGGCGTTCACCGGGACGGCGATGATGCGCCAGCCGAAGAAGACGAGCCCCAGCAGGAGGAACATCGAGAAGCGGGAGAAGGTCTCCCACGCCCCCCGGAAGCGGGTCGGCAGGAAGGCGTCGACGATGCGGCTGCCGTCGAGCGGCGGGATGGGGAGCAGGTTGAACACTGCCAGCACGACGTTCATCTGGATCATGCTGTACAGGAACGCCGCGGCGATGTGCGGAGCGCTGCGCCCGTCAGCGCCGGCCCCCAGGTCCGGGTAGATGCGGGCCACGATCCCGAGAAGGACCGCCGAGAGGAGGCCCAGGAGGAGGTTCGAGGCGGGACCGGCCAGCGAGGTGAACATCATCCCCTTACCCATGTGCACGCCCTGCCGGAAGCGGGCCGGGTTCACCGGGACGGGCTTCGCCCAGCCGAACGGAATGTTCGTGAACACGGGCAACAGGAACGTCCCGATCGGGTCCATGTGGGCCAGGGGATTCAGCGTGTAGCGACCCATCCGCTCGGCGGTGTCGTCGCCCAGGCGTCGCGCCGCCCACGCGTGGGCGTACTCATGCACCGTCAGTGACAGCAACAGCACCGGCAGAATCACCAGCAGCCGCTGCACGATTTCCGCAAGCGAAGGGAACAAATTGGAATCTCCGGAGGAAAGGACGGTTGAGTAGCACCGGAGGGTCGGCGGGTCAACGAGACCCGCGGTCCCCTGGATCAGGCCCGCGGATGGTGCCGGGCGTGCAGGCGGCGGGCGTGGGACCGGTCGACGTGGGTGTAGATCTCGGTCGTCGACACGTCGGCGTGGCCGAGCATCGACTGCACGGCGCGGAGGTCGGCTCCCCCCTCGAGCAGGTGGGTCGCGAAGCTGTGGCGGAGCTTGTGGGGGGAGACCCTGCGGGAGATTCCCGCCGCGCGGGCGTAGCGCCCGAGGAGCTTCCAGAATCCCTGCCGCGTCATCCGTCGCCCGCGCGGGGTGACGAACAGGTCGCGGGTCCGGCGCCCTCGCAGCATCCGCTCGCGCGGACCGGCCAGCCAGGCCCGGAGCGCAGCCGCCGCCGGCGCGCCCAGCGGGACGAGCCGCTCCTTGCTTCCCTTCCCGCGCGCGAGGACCACCCGGGATTCCAGGTCGACCTGGTTCACCTCCAGCGTCACCAGCTCGGAGGCGCGCAGGCCCGTGGCGTAGAGCAACTCCAGCATGGCCCGGTCGCGTGAGCCGGTCGCTCCGGGGACGCTTCGCGGTGCCGCCAGCAACCGGTCCACCTCCTCGCGGGAGAGGAGCTGGGGCAGCCGGCGGGAGCGGCGCGGCGCATCCACCTCATCGGTGGGGTCGGCGTGGCAGATCCGCTCGGAGACGAGCAGGCGGTGGAATCCGCGCACGGCGGAGAGGGCCCGGGCCTGACTCCGCGGCGAGATGCCAGAGGCCGCCAGCGCGGAGAGATGCGACTGGACATCGGGGCGCAGGACGTCGTCCCAGGAGGTCCGCCCGGCGGCCGAGACGTGGTCGAGGTAGCGACGGACGTCGCGCGAATAGGAATCGACCGAGTTTGCCGCCAGCCCCTTCTCGACGCGCAGGTGGGCCAGGAAGAGGTCGAGCGCAGGAGCCAGCGGGCCAAGCTCATCGGCCGGGGGCGAGTGCCGGGCCATCAGAGGTCCGAGACGTCGCCCTTGCCGACCCGGACCACCACCGGCTCGGGTCCGGTCAGGTTCACGACGCTGGAGGGCTCGTTCGGCTGGTAGCCGCCGTCGAGGATCAGCTCGAGGCCGTGCCCCAGCCGGTCGCGGATGTCCCGCGCGTCGATGAGCACCTCCCCGTCTGGCGTGGCGGCGGAAGTGGAGACCACCGGGTGGGCGAGCGCGCGGACGATCTCGAGGGCCACCGGGCTGGCCGGCAGGCGCACGCCCACGGTCTTCTGCCTGCGCAGCGCCAGCTCCGGAACGAGCCGGGTGGCCGGCAGCACGAAGGTGAACGGGCCGGGGGTCTTGCGGCGCAGCACCCGGAAGGCGGCGTTGTCGAGCATGGCGTAGCGCGCCACCTCGGCCAGGTCGGCGCAGAGAAAGGAGAGCTCGTGGGTGCGCGGCAGCTGCTTCAGCTGGTAGATGCGCTCGATGGCCCGCTTGTCGAAGAGGTCGCAGGCGATGGCGTAGTAGGTGTCGGTCGGGAACGCGACCAGCCCGCCCGAGGCGAGCACGCCGACCGCCTTCTCCACCACCCGCGGCTGAGGGTGCTCCGCGTCGATGCTCCAGATGGTCGCCGTCATCGCCCGTACCGTCCTGCGGCGAGGGTACCAGCCGGGAGGCCACGGTCAATTGCGCATCAGCGCCTGGGTGAGCGCGTCGGTGATGCGCTTCGCCTCGGCTCCCTCGACGCGCCGGCCGTCGCGCGTCCGCACGTAGAAGGCGTCGGCGGCGCGGTGACCCTCGGTGGTGATGCGGGCCAGGTCCACCGTCAGGCCCAGGTCGAAGAAGGTCCGGGAGAGCGTGTGGAGGAGTCCGACCCGGTCGGCGGTGAAGACGTCGATCACGCTGTGGTGCCGTGCGCTGTCGTTGTCGATCACCACCTTGGTGGTCACGCGCGGGAGCGGCCTGGCCTGGAGCGGCGAGGCCTTCAGTCGCCGGGCCATGAGGTCCTCGAGGCCAATTTCCCCCTCCAGGACCCGCTGCAGATCCGCCCGGGCCGCCCGCCAGCGCACCGGGTCGAGGGCCCCACCCTCCGGTCCGCGAAGCTCGAAGAGGTCGAGCGCCCGCCCGGCGATCCAGCCCAGCGCCTCGTCGCGCGGCGTCGAGAAGACCTCGGCGTGCTGGATGTCGATGCGATGGGCGGCCAGGACGCCCGCCACCAGCGCGAGCAGTCCGGCGCGGTCGGATGCGGTGAGCGCGAGATCGGAGTGGCCCAGGGCGGGGCGGTGCCGCACCAGCGCGGCGAGCGGCATCCGGCGCCCCAGCTCGAGAAGTCGCAGGTGTCGCGGCGCCTGGGCCGGCAACTCGGTGAGGAAGTAGCGAGCCGGCATGGCCGAGACGAAGCGGTCGCGCTCCCCGGGCGAGACGTGGCGCGCGTCGAGGGCCGCGGCCACGGCGGCGCGCCCCTGGGACTCGTGGGTGCCTGGCACGGGCCGGCCGCGCTCGCCACCGGCGCTGAGGACGGCCCGGGTCTTCTCGTACAGCTCCCGGAGCAACCTGCCTTTCCACTCCGTCCAGGTCTTCGGGCCGACGGTGGCGATGTCGGCGTAGGTCAGGAGGTAGAGCTTGTCGAGCCGATCGGCGGTCCCGGCCTCGTCGGCGAAGGCGTGGATGAGATCGGGGTCGGAGAGGTCGCGCCGCTGCGCGAGGTTGGCCATGCGAAGGTGCTTTGCCACCAGCCACTCGATGTCGGCGGCGTCATCGGGGTCGATGCCCATGCGCACGCAACACGCCGCGGCGATCTCCGCGCCGCGGGTCGAGTGGTCCTTGCCCGAGCCCTTGCCGATGTCGTGGAAGAGCGTCCCCAGGTAGAGTCCGAGCGGCCGCGGGAGCCCCTGCATCAACTGGGTGAGCCCCTCCACCTGGAGGTCGCCGGTGCGCAGGGCGAAGAGCCGGCGCACCGCGAACAGGCTGTGAACGTCTACCGTGTACACGTGGTAGAGGTCGATCTGGCGCCGCGCCGTGACCCGGGCGAACTCGGGAAGCACCCGCTCGAGGACGCCCACCTCGTGCATGGTGGCGAGGAAGCGCCCACGGGTTCCGGGCCGGGTGAACATCGCCAGCAGCTCCTGGTTCAGCTCGGCGTCGCTGGCTCCCTCGGCGGGGAACTCCGCCGCCGCCTGGGCCGCGACGTCCCGCGCGAAGGGATACAGGTCGAGCCCTTCCCGGTCGGCGGTGGCGAAGAGCCGCACCAGCGACGCGGGAGATCGGCGCAGGATGTCCCGGTCGGCCACGGTCAGGCGCCCGCGGAACACCTTGAACTCGCCGCCCGGCAGGAGGCGGGCGTCCGGGACCGGTGCCGTCGACTCCGCGCCCTTGCGAGACGCGAGCGCGTCGGCTCGCCGCCAGGGCTGGGCCCGAGCCGGCTCGAGGCAACGGTCGATGAGCGCGTCGCTGGCGACCAGGATGGTCTTGGCGGCCAGGTAGTAGTGGCGCATGAAGTCCTCGGCCGCCGAGTCCTCGTCGCCGTACCCCATGAACGCCGCCACCTGGGGCTGGAGGTCGAAGGTGAGCTGGTCGGTCTTCCGGCCGGTCAGGTAGTGAAGCTGGTTCCGGATGCGCCAGACGAAGTCCCGCGCGCGGCGAAGCTCGCGGACCTCCTGCTCGGGAAGCAGCGCGCGGGAAAGTAGATCGGTGATCCCGGCCACCTTGAAGCGCGCCCTCGCCGCCCAGAGCCCCAGCTGGAGATCGCGCAGGCCGCCCTCGGACTGCTTCAGATTCGGCTCGAGCAGGTAGATCGAGTCCCCGAACTTCTCGCGCCGCTCCCGCGCCTCCTTCACCTTGTCGGCGATGAAGGCGTCGACCTTGGCCTGCGACAGGCCGTGAAGCTGATCCCGCTCCAGTTCCTGGTAGAGCGCCCGGTCGCCGTGGAGGTGCCGGAGGTCGAGGAGCGCGGTGCGGGCGGTGTGGTCGCTGGCGGCCAGCTCGTCGCAGGCGCGCACGTCCCGGATGCCGTAGCCCACCTCCAGACGAAGGTCCCAGAGGGCGTAGAGGAACCTCTCGCTCGCCTCCTTCACGAAGGGTCCGGGGTCGCGCTTCTCGTGGAGCAGGAGCAGGTCGAGGTCGCTATAGGGCGCGAGTTCGCGGCGCCCGTATCCGCCGAGTGCGATGAGCGACACCGGCGTCGCGGCGCGGCTCCGGGCGGCCGTCGCGAGGGATGCCTCCCAGATGGCGGTGACGATCCGGTCCATGGCGGCGCTCAGGAGGCGAACCACGGTGTGCCCGCTCCCGCCGGCGAGGTGCACCCCCTCCACGAATCCGCGCAGGGAGGCGAAGTCCGACCTCACCTCGCCGGTGAGCGGCGGCATCGATTCGAGGCGGGACTCGAACTCGTAGGGTGCGGACTTGGGGAGCTTTGCGAAGGAGGCGTCCTGGACCAGCATGCGGATTGCCTATAACCGGGACGCCAGCCGGTTCTGCCCTGCGAACTCGACGACGGCCCGGGCCACGCCGTCCGCCACCAGTTGCTGGTAGGCCGGGCTGGCCAGCCTCTTCTCCTCGGCCCGGTTGGAGATGAAGGCGGTCTCGACCAGCACGGCTGGCATCCGGGCCCCGAGGAGCACGTAGAAGAGCGCGTTCTTCACCCCGCGATCCCGCACCGTTCCCTGGCTCTGCCGGGTGCGGCTGGTGATCTCCTTCTGCACCATCCTGGCGAGCGTCCGGGAGGCCCCGGCGCTGGCCTTGGAGTCCAGGTCGGTGAGGATGCGCTGGACGTCCTTGGGCGCCTCCTCCATGTCCAGCGAACCGTTCTCCCGCGCGGCCAACCGGCGGGCGTAGCGGTCATCCGTGACGTCGAGGAAGTAGGTCTCGACCCCGTTGCGATCGCGCCGGGGGTTGGCATTGGTGTGGAGGGAGACGAAGAGGTCGCCGCGGGCCATGTTGGCCATGGCGGTCCGCTCCTCCAGCTTCAGATAGCGGTCGTCGGTCCGGGTCAGCGTCACCTGGAACCCCTGGGTCCGGAGCTTCTCGGCGAGACGCCTCGCCATGGCGAGCGTCACGTCCTTCTCCCGGACGCCTCGCGGGCCGATGGCGCCCGTGTCGTGACCGCCGTGGCCGGCGTCCACGATGACGCGCCGGATGGGCCGGCGCCCGGACTCCGCATCCTCGTCCTCCGGCGCCGCGCGTGGCACGGCGCGGGCGATGGCGCCGCGCTGGGCCTCGCGGACCCCCAGGTCGACGATCAAGCGCGGTGGGTCATCGAGGGTGAAGATCTGGTAGGCGTCCTGCCCCTTCAGATCGAGCACCACGCGCACCGTGTCAGGCCCGTGCTGCGCCGCGCGCACCCGATGCAGCAGCGAGTCCCCCACGGCTCGGAGCGAACCCTGACCGTCGAGCAGCGCCGGGCGAAGGTCGAGCGCCAGCCGCCTGGGATGGTCGAGGTCGGCGGGCAACTCCTGCTTCTCGAAGCCCACCGGCTGGGAGAGGTAGATGGCCACGCGGGTGTAGTCGGCGCTCGACCAGGTCTGCACCTCCGAGACCCGGGCCGGCGCGGGCACGGCTGCGGGAGCACCCTTCTCCGGCGGAGGGACCTGGGCCGGTGCCGCCTCGGCGACGGCCTCCTCGAGCACCGGGTCGAGTTCCTCCTCCGTCTCGTGGGCCGCTGAGGCGACGGTCGGAGCAGGAGACGGCGGCGCGGCCACCGTGGGACTTGCCTGGCGGCGCGGTAGCGGGGGCGCAGTCGCCAAGGCGCCCTTTTTCGGCGGAGCCTTCGCGACGACCGGCGGGGCCTCGTCGCCGGCCTCGCGACGGATGGCGGCCGCCAGCGTTCCTGCCTGCGCGGCGCCGGCTCGCGACGCGCGTCCGGCGAGCGCGAGGGCCCTCTCGCGGTCGGCCTCCACGGCGGAGAACCGGTACAGGGCGTAGCGGGCCTTGGCCGCGTCGAGGAGGGCCGGGCCGGTATCGGGCCCCCTGGCGGCCCGCTCGAGAGAGCGGATGGCCTTCTCCCAGTTGTGTCGATATCGCCGCTTGGCCGGGCTCTTCTTCACCGAAGCCAGCTCCGCCCGGGCCTTCTGCAGCGCCGGGGACGGGACCCGGGCCGGCGGCCGGGCCGCTTCGCGGCTGCGACCGGGCGGAACGGCGGCGGACGTTCCCTTGCCCCCGTTGGCGGAGCCCTTCCCCGTCGCCTCCGCGGGACCGAGCAGCATCGCCGCTGCGAGGAGCGAGACCGGCGCGAGTCGGAGCCTGGAGGTGAGCCGGGACATGGAGCAGGTCCAACCTACTGCGGCTGATATCGCAATCCAGTTTTCGGTATGATTCCGGGCTCCACCCCTGTGAGGAGGTCAGAGCCATGTCCAAGGAGAAGCACGTCGGAGTCATCCTCTCGGGAAGCGGCTTTCTCGACGGCGCCGAGATCCAGGAGGCCACCCTCACCCTGCTCTTCCTCGACCGTCGAGGGGCCAAGGTCACCGCCATGGCCCCCAACGTGGCCCAGATGCACGTCGTCGACCACGTGAAGGGGCAACCGACCTCGGGCGAGAACCGAAACGTGCTCGCCGAGGCAGCCCGCATCACCCGCGGGGCCATCGCCGACGTGAAGACGGTTAAGGCATCGGATCTCGACGCCCTCATCCTTCCCGGAGGCTACGGCGCGGCGAAGAATCTCTGCACCTTCGCCACCGAGGGGGTGAAACTTCAAGTGAACCCCGACGTGGAGCGACTGGTTCGCGACATGGCCGCGGCCGGGAAGCCCATCGGGTTCATCTGCATCAGCCCGGTCATCGCGGCCAAAGTTCTCGGCAGCAGGAAGGTCAAGCTCACCATCGGGAACGACCCGGCCACCGCCGCCGCGTTGAACGCGCTGGGTGCCGTCCACGTCGATGCGCTGGTGGACCAGATCGTCGTCGACGAGAAGAACAAGGTCGTGTCGACGCCCGCCTACATGCTCGGGCCTTCCATCGCTCCGGTATCGGCGGGCATCGAGAAGCTGGTCGCGGCCGTCCTGGAAATGGCCTGAACGTCCCTCTCGTTGACGGGGGTCAAGGCGCGGAGCGCCGGAGGGCATCATCCTGCGCCGGTCGTGAATCTTGGCGGGCGAGGCCCGTCCACAGGTAAAACCACTCGAGAAGGGGGAGTCCAGTGAAGAAGATCCTCAGCGCCATCGTCGCCGTCGCCTTCATCGCCGTTGCGTCCACCGCCGTCGCCGCTCCGGCGCCCGCCGAGGTCGTCCTGAAAGGCGCGACCCAGCCGCCCGTCACCTTCAACCACAAGCTGCACCAGGGCCAGGGCTGCAAGAAGTGCCACGGCGAAGGCACCCCGGCCAAGGTCGAGCTGCCGAAGGACAAGGCACACGCCCTCTGCATCGACTGCCACAAGGAGAAGGCCAAGGGCCCTGTCGACGCGAAGGTCTGCGCCGCGTGCCACAAGAAGTAGCCTTTCCAGCCAGTCGAGCGTCGCCGAGGGGCCGGGAGACCGGCCCCTTTCCAGTTGCTACTCGAGCCGGCGCTTCATCTCGGCGAGCAGGAGGAGAGCCTCGAGCGGCGTGAGCCGGTCGGGCACGAGTGCGCGCAGCTCGGCGCGGAGTCGCTCCAGGCGCGGATCGGGCGAGGCGAAGAGCCCGAGCTGCTCGGTGCGCACCGGTTCGTGGCGGCGCGCGCGCCGGGCGAGCGCGGCGTGGCCGGTCTCGTCCACCTCCAGGGACTCGAGGTTGCGCAGGATCTCCCGGGCCCGCGAGAGCACCTCCGCGGGGAGGCCAGCCAGCTTCGCCACCTCGATGCCGTAGCTGCGCGAGGCCCCGCCGGCCACGAGCTTCCGGAGGAAGACCACCCGGTCGCCGACCTCCCGCACGGCAACCGTGAGGTTGCGAACGCGAGGCCGCTCGCGGGCCAGATCTTGAAGCTCGTGGTAGTGGGTGGCGAAGAGGGTCCGGCAGCCGGTCTGGTCGTGGAGATGCTCGGCCACGGCCCAGGCGATGGAGAGCCCGTCGAAGGTCGAGGTGCCGCGACCGATCTCGTCGAGCACGACGAGCGAGCGACGCGTGGCGTTGTGGAGGATGGCCGCCGTCTCGGTCATCTCCACCATGAAGGTGGACCGGCCGCGGGCGAGGTCGTCGGAGGCACCGACGCGGGTGAAGATCCGGTCGACCACCCCGACGCGCGCGCGCTCGGCCGGGACGAAGCTTCCCGCCTGCGCCATGAGCGTGAGCAGCGCCGCCTGCCGCATGACCGTGCTCTTGCCCGCCATGTTCGGTCCGGTGATGACGAGCAACTGGCCGGCGTCGGCCACGGCGCTGGAGGAGACCACAACGTCGTTTGGGACGAAACCACCCGACTCCGGGGGCAGCATGGCCTCCACCACCGGATGGCGCCCGCCCTCGATCTCGAGGACCTCGGATCCGTCGAGAAGAGGCCTCCGGTAGCCGCGCTCGGCGGCCACGCGGCCGAGGGACAGGAGCGCGTCGGCGGTGGCCACGGCCGACGCCGCGCCCCGAAGGCGGCCGGCATCCGCCACGACCCGCGCGCGGAGCTCCTCGAAGATCTTCTCCTCGAGCCCGACCCGATTCTCCTCGGCGCCGAGCACCTGCTCCTCGAGCTCCTTCAGTTCGGGGGTGACGAAGCGTTCGCCGCCCACGGTGGTCTGGCGCCTCTGGTAGTCGGGCGGAACCAGGTGGAGGTTCGGCTTCGTCACCTCGAGGTAGTAGCCGAAGACCCGGTTGTAGCGGACCTTGAGCGAGCCGATGCCCGTGCGCCGCCGCTCGCGGGTCTCGAGCGAGGCGATGACGCCCTTCCCGCTCTCGGAGAGCTCGACGACGCGGTCCAGTTCCTCCGACCAGCCGCGCCGGATCATCCCGCCCTCCCCGGTGGTGGCCGGAGGCTCGTCGGCGACCGACTGCGTGAGGTAAAGGGCCAGGTCCTCGAGACCGCGCAGCGCGCCCCCGGTCTCGGCGAGCAGAGGGGTCCCGGCGCCGTCCAGGAGGTCAGCCGCCGCCGGCAGGGCCGAGAGCGTGCCGGCCAGCGCGCGCAGGTCGCGGGCGTTGCCCTGCCGGAGCGCCAGGCGCGAGAGCAAACGTTCCACGTCGGCCACCGGGCGGAGCGCGACGGCCAGCGCCTCCCGCAGGACGGCACCCCCGACCAGGACCTCGACGGCGTCGAGCCGCCGGTCGATCGCCGCGACCTCGGTGAGCGGATAGCGGAACCACTCGGCGAGGCGGCGCCCGCCGCCACCGGTGACGGTCCGGTCGAGCAACCCGAGGAGGGAGCCCTTGCGCTTTCCACCCGAGAGCGTGCGCTCGACCTCCAGATTCGCGCGGGTGCTTTCGTCGAGGAGAAGCACGTCGTCGGTGGGAAGTCGCGAGATTCGATCGACGTGGCGGGGCTCGATCCGCTGCGTCTCCGACAGGTAGTGAAGCGCGCCGGCCGCCGCGGCCACCCCGCGCGGCTGGCTCCCCACCCCGAACCCGTCGAGGGAGGCCACCCCGAGATGGCGGGAGAGCCGCTCCTCGGCTCGCTGGAAGGCCGCGTCGTCCACCTCGGCCACCGGGGCGCCCACGGCCCGGGCCAGGTCGGAGGCCCTGGACGTAGCGGCGTCGGCCCGCGGCAGGATCAGTTCGCGGACTCCCGCGCGGCGCAACTCCTCCGCCAGGCGCGCGTCGGTCGTGACCTCGCCGCAACGCAGGTCGCCGGTGGTGGCCTCGAGGAGTGCCAGGCCGCCGCCTGCGCCGGACGGGTCGAGGAACGCCGCGCCCAGGAAGCTCGACTCGCGCGGGTCGAGCGACTGCTCGTCCAGGACCGTGCCCGGCGTGACGAGGCGGGTGACCTCCCGGCGGACGATCCCGGTGCGTCCTGGCGGCTCCACCTGGTCGCAGATGGCGACCTTGAACCCCCTCTCGAGGAGCTTCGCCACGTAGCCGCGGGCCGCGTGGTAGGGGATCCCGCACATGGGGACCTTGCCGTCCCCCTTGGCGCGGGAGGTGAGCGTGATCTGGAGCACCTCCGAGGCCTGGACGGCGTCCTCGAAGAACATCTCGTAGAAGTCGCCGAGCCGGAAGAAGAGGATGGCATCGGGGTACCTCGCCTTCACCTCGAGGTACTGCCGCATCATCGGGGTCGCCGGCTGTGCGATCTCGGCCACGGGGTGCTTCTAGCACGCCGGTCCCACCGCGTGGCGGGTCGGGGGTCCGGATGCTAGCATCGCCGCGTGTTGCGAGAGGCCATCCACGACCTGAACCGGCTCCGCGAGGTGTCGTCGGTGATCGCGCGCCACGGCTTCGGGGCCTACCTGGAAAAGGTACGGCTCGGATCGGCCGCTCCCCTTCCCCCTCCGGAAGCCGCTTTCCCGCCGCCCGCCGCCCCCCCCTCCGACGGCCGGAACGCCGCCCGATTCCGGCAGATGCTCGTGGACCTGGGCCCGACCTACGTGAAGCTCGGTCAGCTGCTCTCCAGCCGTCCGGACATCCTGCCCTCGGCCTGGATCGCCGAGCTTTCGCTGCTCCAGGATTCCTGCGAGCCGGTGCCCATCGCCGCCATCCGACGGGAGATCGAGTCCGGCCTGGGGCGGCCGGTCGACGAGGTCTTCGCCTGGCTCGACCCGGTGCCCGCCGCCAGCGCATCCATCGCCCAGGTCCACCGGGCCCGGACCCACGGAGGTGCCGAGGTGGCAGTCAAGGTGCAGCGCCCCGGCGTCCGCGAGCAGTTCGAATCGGACGTCGGCCTGCTCACCTACGTGGCCCGACTCCTCGAGGCGCTGGTGGAGGAGACCGGCGTCTACACCCCGTCCGACATCGTCGAGGAGTTCGACCGGGCCATCCACGAGGAACTCGACTTCGCCAACGAGGCGCGCAACGCGCGGGACATGGCGACCGCGTCCCGCGATCTGCCCTTCGTGGTCGTGCCGGGCGTGCACGAGACGCTCTCGTCCCCCACCGTGCTGACCCTCGACTTCGTGGAGGGGGTGAAGGTAACGGACCTGGCGGGGCGGGAGGGCTACGACCCGGAGCGCGTGGCCCGGAACATCATCGAGGCCGCCTTCCGCCAGCTCTTCGGTTCGGGAATCTTTCACGGGGACCCGCATCCGGGGAACATCCTGGTCCTTCCCGGAAACCGCATCGCCCTCCTCGACTTCGGCCTGGTGGGGCGCGTCGGTCGCCCCATGCAGGAGGCGCTCGTCACCCTGGTCGTCGCCGTCGCGCTGCGAGACCCGGAGACCGTGGCACGGGTGCTCTACCGCATCGGCATTCCCGATGGCCACACCGTCATCACCGAACTCCGGGACGACATCTCGGCCATCCTCGACCGGTACCTGGGGCTCAAGCTCGATCAGATCCGATCCTCGACCCTCCTCACCGACATGCTCGACCTCGCGGTGCGCCACAAGCTCCGGGTGCCCCGCGAGTACGCGTTGCTCTGCAAGTCGTCGGTGACCATCGAAGGGCTCATCCGGGGTCTGTACCCGGGGCTCGACGTGATGGAGGTCGGGCTGCCCTACGCCAAGGAGATGCTCTTCGCCCGGTTCCAGCCCGGCGACGCCTCCGGGGCGCTCATGAAGTCGCTTCTCAAGCTCCAGGGGCTCGCCGAGGACGTCCCGGCCCAGCTTTCCCAGATCCTGGCCGACCTCGAGGGTGGAAAATTCCGCGTCCAGGTCCGCTCCGAGTCGCTCGACCGGATCGCCGAGAACGTCCGGTCGCTCGGGCTCACGGTGTTCCTGGGGCTGCTCGCGAGCGCGCTGGCGCTGGGCGGCCTCTTCGTGGTGTCGCGCCAGATGGTGACCTCACACCTGGTGCTCCTGCTCGGCTTCACGGCGTTGCTGCTCGCGGGCTTCCTCTTCGGCGCCTCGCTCACGGTCTACTGGCTGGGTGGCAGGATCCCCAAGCTCTCGCTGCGCAAGCTCATCCGGCGCGGCTCCCGCCCCGGCTGATCGTCGAGCGCGAGAGCGCCCACGGCCGCGAGGCGCCACATCTCCGCCGCCGATGCCACGAGCGCCGCTGCGACGGCCAGGGCCAGCTCCGGGAAGACGAGGAGGGCCCGAGGCCCGCCCCGCAGGCTGCCCGCGAGCGCTCCGAGGAAGCCCTGCACCGAGCCGACGGCGAACGTGGTGGCGAGCCACACCGCCAGGACCGCGACCAGGAAGGCGGCAGGGCGCGCGAGGAAGGAGCGAGCCGCACCTGTCAGGGCGCGCCCCGGGCCCTCGCCAGCCATGGCAGCGCGGGCCACCGCCACGTCCCCCAGCACGGAGAGCGAGGTGGCGATCACGGCGCCGGCGGTCAGCGCGCCGGCGGTGACGAAGGCCACCACGCCCGGCGAGCTGGAGACCTGCGCCGGCGCGCCGATCGCGACGGCCGCCACGACGCCCGCGAGGAGCATCAACTGCCCCCCGAGGCCGAGCAGGAGCGCGGCGACGGCGACCGGCAGGACGCGGTGGAATCGCCAGGCGGCGCCCGAGGCGAAGGTCGGCGGCTCCCCTCGCCTGCCCGCGAGGCGCCAGGCGAGGAGCGGCAGCGCCCCGGCCACCCAGGCCACTCGCAGGGCACCCCAGAGGAGCAGACCGGCGAGCCACAGGCCGACGAGGATGGACCGGGCGCGCGTCGAGCCTCCGATATGAGCCAGCGACAGCGCGATCTCGCCGGGTCCGCCGCCGCGGCTCACGGCCCCGACCAAGGTCAGCCAGGAGACCGCGGTCAGGAACGCCATCGCCGGCAGGGCCAGCAGGCCCCGGGCCAGGGTCACGGCCATACCGAGCCCCACGACCCAGGCCTCGCCGGCGGCCGCGCGGAATCCAGCGCCGAGCGCCTGCCCCACCGTCGATCCGTGCACGGCAGGACCGTACCGCCGCCCCCCGGGTGCGGCAAGGTGCGTGAACGGAAGTTGCGCATGAACGTCCGGACGGTATACTTACGTTCAGGATGTTCAGGAGGTGGCCATGGAAGCCCTCACCGACCGACAGCTCGAGGTCCTTCGCTTCATCGCCAGGCAGATCGAGGATCCGGGCTATCCGCCCACCATCCGCGAGATCGGCGAGGCCCTCGACATCCGGTCCACGAACGGGGTGAACGACCACCTGAAGGCGCTGGAGCGGAAGGGATACCTGACCCGCGACCCGGTGAAGTCGCGCGCCCTCATCCCCACCCAGCGGGCTCGAGACGTGCTCTCCGGCCGCGGGGCCGGGGCGCAGGTCATCTCCCTCGCCTCCCGCTCGATCGCCCGGAGCCCCTCGCGCCTCGTCGAGGTCCCCATCGTGGGGCGAGTCGCCGCAGGCCAGCCCATCCTCGCCGAGGAGCGCATCGAGGACACGGTGCAGGTCGATTCGTTCTTTCTCGGCGCCGGCCGGAAGGTCTACGGACTTCGCGTGCAGGGCGACTCGATGATCGGCGACGGAATCCTGCCCGGCGACTACATCTTCGTTCGCAAGCAACTGAACGCCGACGACGGCGACATCGTGGTCGCCATGATCGACGACGAGGCCACCGTGAAGCGGGTCTACTTCGAGGGCGACCGGATCCGCTTCCAGCCGTCGAACCCACGCATGGCGCCCATCTACGTCCGCGAGGAAGACTTCCGCAGCACCATGATCCTCGGCGTGGTGGTCGGCATCTACCGTCGGCTGCAGTAGCCGTCAACCCCGCGTCTTCGCCTGCCGGATGTATCGGTCGAGGTCCTCCCGGTCGATGAGGGAGAGGATCTCCACGACGTTCTGCCGTTCCGGGCGCCGGTAGATGAGACGCACGTCCGTCGCGACCCGGACCCGGTAGTAACCCGGCAACCCCTCCAGCGGCAGCGCCCGCAGGCTGGGGTGGCGGTGGTCGAGAGCGAGCAGATGGGCCTGCTTGAAGGCCGCCCGCTGGATGCGCCGGTCCCATCCTTCGAGCGAGTCGTAGAACTCGCGCGAGTAGACCGGAAAGAGCCAGGTCTCGACCTCGCTCCCCTCCGCCTCGTCGACGACCGGCGGGGCCCGCTCCCCGCGCGGCTCGGAGGCCGGTTCCGCGCGTGCACCGCGCGCCCGCTCGACCTCGGTTTCCAGTTCCCGCTCCCGTTCCCGGAGTCGCTCCACTCGCGACTCGAGCGACCCGACCTTTCCAGCCAGGTCCCTGGCCTCGCCTCGGGCTCGCTGCGCATCGGAGATCGCATCGGAGGCGCGGAGCGACTCGACCTCGGTCCGGGCGCGAGCCAGCTCCCGCCGCGCCTCTCCAGCCTCGTCCCGCGCCCGCGCAGACTCCTCGAGCGCCAGCGACTCGCGAGCCCGAGCCTCCCGGAGCGCGCCTTGCAACTTCTCCCTCTGCTCCTCGCCACGCTTCCGGACGTCCTCCGCCCGCGCCTCGCCCCGCTCTTCCGCGTCGCGGAGTCGCTTCCCGGCCTGTGCGAGCGCGGAGTCGAGCCGGTCGGCCCGGGCGGACGGATCCTCCTCCGGGGGAGCCTCCTTCGCCCTTCCCCGCCCCGCGCCCTCCGGAGGTCCGAAGTAATGCGCGGCGAGCTCGTCGAGAAGCGGCCGCGCCTGCTCCCGGACCTCCGGGCTCCGATCCGAGAGCACGCGCCAGAGGGAGAGCGCGAGCGCTGCATCTCCCCCGCCGACGGCCAGCAGGTCGGCGGCGCCTTCGCCCCCGAGGTCGAGCCGCGCGAGCGGCGGAGACTCGAAGGCCTTCGCGAGCGAGGCGTGGACCGAGCGCGCCGACTGCGGTCGGTCGCGGATCTCGTCGGCGATGACGTCGCAGCGCTCGACGTCGCCCAGCGCCTCGGTCCGGAAGCCGGGGACGCCGAGTCCGAGCTCCTTCACGATCGCGCGTGTCTCCTCGGGCAGGAGGGCCACGTACAGGAAGACCGAGAGCTGGTCGCGGGTGAGTTCGTCGAGGGGCGCGTCCCGGGTCTGGATCGCCGAGCTCGCCATTCTCCGGGCCCTTGATCGACTCAGCCCGCGTTCGCCAGGACGACCTGCGCGGAGCGGATCCCGCCCCGGTCGACCTCGTACACGTAGCCGCGGGCGCGGCGCACCGGCTCGATGGTGACGCGGCTCGCCGAGCCTGAGCACAGGACCGGCGTGGGGCCCGCCGCGCCAGGGATGTCGATGCGGAATGCGCAGTGCCGGTGGCCGTGGAGGACGCCGGCGACGCGCATGTCGGAGACCAGGCGAACCAGCTTGTCGGCGTCGGAGAGCGGCATGTGGGCCACGAGGGAATCGGACGGCACCCTCTCCCTGGGCAGCATGAGGTGGTGGTGGAGGGCGAGGAGCACCGCGCGCCTCCTTCAGGTGCTCGCGGACCAGCTCCCGGCAAGCCTGCAACTGCCCCGAGCCGATCTGGCCA
>Ga0315292_10000387_pt1 | contig 20342 bp, 19 predicted proteins | sample YL17G13_0_MG_FD_204029 | JGI IMG/M metagenome (GOLD analysis project Ga0315292, IMG submission 204029) | Sediment microbial communities from Yellowstone Lake, YNP, Wyoming, USA - YL17G13_0 | ecosystem: Environmental > Aquatic > Freshwater > Lake > Sediment | place: USA: Wyoming | collected... | reverse complement strand
AATGAGCTCAAATACTCTGTCATCAGTTCAATCAATAAAATTTATGAATAATCCGGGTAAATCAGTTGACTAATAGATATGCATCGCATATAAAATAACTATTATGTTCATCAAAGATTATTTAATGAGCATTTCCCTGAATAAAAAACTCATCGGGATGATGCTCCTGCTCAGCGTGACCGTCATAACCATCCTTATGTTTTTATATGCACAGTCTGAAAAGGCGCTGATGAATGAACTCGAAAGCCAGACTGCGGAGCTTTCCAAGGCGATCCAGGTCGGAGTGGAAGAGGTGACGAGCAAAGGCAACACCGACCAGATGAGGCTGCAGACATATCTGAAGAAGCTCAATGCAAAGGGAGTAAAAGAGATTTCGATCATCAGCCCGACGGATGAGATTGTTGCAAGCACAAACCTTACGAAAATCGGCGAGCAGCTTGGAGCTACAAAAAAGGAGCGTATTATAAAGGCGGAGCTTGGCGAACCGGTTTCAAAAGAAGGCAAGGTATACAACGTCATTCTGCCGGTAATTGCAGGCAACGAGCATTACGGTTATATCCACCTGAAGATAAATATTGAGGACTTTTCCGAAATCATGCAGAGCCATGCAATAAAAAGGATAGTCGCTACCTCGGTGGTTTTCGGAATCGGCATTATCCTTGCCGTAATCCTCTCCTGGATGTATACAAAACCGATCCACAATATTGTGAACGCCGCGCGGACTGTTGCAGCCGGAGATCTGTCGCTGGAATTGAAAACGGAAAGAACGGATGAAATCGGGGAACTGACGCACAGTTTTAATTACATGGTCCAAAAGCTCAGGGAGGAGCGCGCGCTTGAAGAAAAATTGCGCGAGGCCGAACATCTTTCAGGGATAGCGCAATTGGCAAAAAGCATCGCCCATGAAATAAGAAACCCGCTTAATTTTATCAGCCTTTCGATAGATCATCTCAAGAAAAAATATATGCCGCAGGCGAATGAAGATAAGGCGCAATTCGAGACCCTTATTGTCAGTATAAAACACGAGATCCAGAGGTTAAACAAACTGGTGGGAGATTTCCTTGAATACGGGAAACCGATGCGTTTGAGTCTTCAGGTCATTGATCTGGGCAATCTTATCGGCGAAGTACTGGAGCTTGTGCGCGCCAAGGCGGAAAAAGACGGCATCAGGATAATATACCGGAACGGCGAGATTCCCGTGCTGTCGGTAGATCCGGAACTGATAAAAACGTGCATCTTCAATATCATCCTTAACGCCTTTCAGGCGATGCCTGAAGGCGGCGACCTGACTGTGATTACGGAGACGTCCAATGGAAAAGCACATATTATTGTCGAAGACACGGGCGAAGGGGTTTCTAAAGAGAATATGCAAAAACTTTTCGATCCGTTCTTCTCTACAAAAAGGACCGGCCTTGGCCTCGGGCTTGCCATGACAAAGAGGGTCGTTGAAGAGCACGGCGGAAAGGCGGATTTTCAGAGCACGGAAGGAAAGGGCAGCGTTATGACAATATCATTGCCGGTCCGGGAGGGTTAGTGGCTGTTATTCTTGTTGTTGATGACGAGCCTTTACAGAGGGATATCCTTAAGACGATACTCGATGACGAAGGATACGAGACATATACCGCATCCTCGGCAGAGGGCGGACTTAAGATCATAAGAGAGATAAAGCCCGACGTCGTTCTGACCGACCTTAGGATGGATGGCATGGACGGAATCGAGCTTATAGAATCCCTTCCCAACGAGCCGTTTGAACCTACCGCGATTGTTATGACCGCATACGGAACAATTTCCTCGGCAGTCGAAGCGATCAAAAAAGGCGCCTTCGACTATCTCACTAAACCCCTTGATAAAGAAGTGCTTCTAATTACAATAAAAAGGGCTGTTGAGAGGGTCAATCTGCAAAAAGAAAATCTGCGCCTTCATAAGGACCTTTTCGGCAGGTTTGCTATTGAGGGAATTATCGGCAGTTCGGAGAAGATGGTGGAAGCTGTCGAGGTCATGAAAAAGGTCACATCAAGCAGCGTGAACGTGCTGATACTCGGGGAAAGCGGCACGGGGAAAGAGCTTGCGGCAAGAGCGATCCACTATAACAGTTCAAGGCGCACGAGGCCTTTTATAGCCGTTAATTGCGCCGCCATCCCGGAAAATCTTATAGAGAGCGAGCTGTTCGGTCATGAACCCGGAGCGTTTACCGGCGCTATTTCGAGAAATATAGGGTTATTCGAGGCTGCAAACGCCGGTACGATATTCCTTGACGAGGTGGGCGACCTGCCGGCCCTGACCCAGTCGAAAATCCTGCGCGTACTTCAGGATAAAGAGATCAGAAGGGTTGGCAGTCGTGACAGCATAAAGGTCAATGTGCGGATTATCGCGGCAACCAATAAAGACCTTGAAAAGGCAATCATGAATAAAACCTTCAGGGAAGACCTGTACTACCGTCTGAAGGTAATCACTATAAATCTGCCGCCGCTCCGCGAGAGAAGAGAAGATATAACCGAGCTTGTGATGTTCTTTATCAAGAAATATAACCATGAATTCGGGAAAAGAATAAAAGGCATTGATGCCGGCGCTATGAAAGCCCTTAGGGAATATCACTGGCCGGGCAATATCAGACAGCTTGAGGCCGTTACCGAACGCGCGATTATTATGTGTGAAACACAGCATATCAGCCTGAAAGACATCAAGAGCGAACTCAGGTTTTTACAGGGTGCAAGCCTTGTGGAGTTTGAGCTTCCGGATGAGGGCATCAATTTTGAAGAACTTGAGCAGGACCTTCTGAAAAAGGCAATGCAGAGGGCGAACGGCGTGGCGGCAAAGGCTGCGAAGCTTTTAGGCATGACCTATAAAACCTTCTGGTACAGATGGGAAAAGCTCAACCTGAGTTCCCCAAAAAAGGACAACCTTTCCTAAAAGAGGAACACTCCCGGTCTATCCGCCTTGATTTATGGGCTTTTTCCTTATGGCAAGCCTTTTGCATTAAGAAGTTGTTGCGAAAAGAAAAAAATGTTTTACATTTTCTGTACATTTAAAAATGAAAGGAGGTGATTTGGATGAAGAAAACATTAGCGATTATCGTATCTATTATTTTTGTTCTTTCCTTCGCAGGTCTTTCATTTGCAGCCGATAAGCCGGCAGTAGAGAAGAAAGCCGAACCTGTAAAGGCTGAGAAAAAGGCCCCTGTAGTGGCGGAGAAAAAGGCTGAACCTGCAATGGCTGAGAAAAAGGCGGCCCCTGCAAAGGTTAAGCAGGTGACCGGCGACGTTGCAGCAGTTGATGCAAAGGCCAACACCATTACCGTAAAAGGCAAGAAGGGTGATACAGTCGTTGCCTGTGATGACAAAACAAAGATCATGATGGGTAAAGACAAGAAGGCCCTTGCCGACGTTAAGGTTGGTGATAAGGTCACCGTCAAGTTCTCAGAGGCTGACGGCAAGATGACGGCAAAGAGCGTTTCCATTAAGATGGCAGAGAAGAAAGCCGAGCCTGCAAAGATGGATAAAAAGGCCGAGCCTGCAAAGAAGGCCGAGCCCGTAAAGACAGAGAAGAAATAATTTCTCTTGAAATATGGTTAAGGGCACTGAAAGTTATTCAGTGCCCTATTTTTTTGTTTCTTTCGATATTCCTGTGGTTATGCATTCCTTTTCTACCCGCACAATTCCCGGAAGGGCTATTTTTTATCAGTATATGCAATATATAATATAGCAAACAAAAAAGAGGGGGTCGGTTTGAAAAAGAAGATTACCGTTGAATTAGCCTCAAGGATCAAGCATCTTCCGCCATATCTGTTCGCATCGATAGATAAAATGAAACAGAAGGCCATGCAAAAGGGCGCCGACGTCATAGACCTGAGCATAGGCGATCCCGATATCCCGACGCCTTCCCATATTATTAAGGCCATGCAAAAGGCGGTGCAAAACCCTGCCCACCATCGCTATCCGTCTTATGAAGGAATGCTTTCTTTCAGAGAAGCCGTCGCCGGATGGTACAAAAAGAGATTTAAGTCAGATATTGACGCCAAAACTGAAGTCCTCTCTTTGATCGGTTCAAAGGAGGGCATAGGCCATATCCCGCTTGCATTCATTAACCCCGGCGATGTTGTGCTTGTGTCTTCTCCGGGGTATCCTGTTTATCCGATAGGAACACTTTTCGCCGGCGGCAAAAGCCATCTTATGCCCTTGACCGAAGAAAATAATTTCCTGCCGGATCTCGAAGCAATACCGGAAAAGGTCTTAAGGAAAGCAAAGCTAATGTTCATCAACTATCCGAATAATCCCACTTCCGCATCCGCCTCGGAGGAGTTTTTTAAGGAAGTAATAAGGGTTGCCGTCAAATACAATATCATAGTCTGCCACGACGCTTCATACACCGAGATTTACTATAATAAAAAGCCGCTGAGTTTCATGCAGATGCCCGGCGCAAAAGAAGTGGGCATAGAGTTTCATTCCCTTTCCAAGACCTACAATATGACGGGCTGGAGGATCGGTTTCGCCGTTGGTAACAGGGAGGTCCTTGCAGGTCTCGGTAAGGTAAAGACCAACCTTGATTCAGGCGTTTTCCAGGCCGTTCAGGAGGCTGCCATCGTCGCCCTCGGCACCGAAGATTCGGTTCTGGCAAAGATAAGAAATACCTACAGGGAAAGAAGGGACATCCTTTACACGGGTTTGAAGAGTCTCGGCATGGACCTCTTAAAACCCGATGCAACCTTTTATCTCTGGGCCAAGGTGCCGCCGCGTTTCGATTCAGCGTCTTTTGTAGCGCATCTGCTGAACAACGCAGGGGTGCTTGGAACACCCGGCAACGGATTCGGCGCGCCGGGAGAAGGATACATCAGATTTGCATTGACCGCGTCTTCCGAAAGGATTCAGGAAGCGGTCGAGAGGATACGGAATATTCTGTAAACAGATAATGTCTGTTGCCTATATAGGGATCGGTTCAAATCTGGGGGACAGGGAATTTAATTGCAAACAGGCTATCGGTCTTCTCAGGCAAAAGGGGACCACGGTAAGTAAAGAATCCTCGCTGTATGAGACAAAGCCCTGGGGGGTAAGAGACCAGCCCTTGTTCCTTAATATGGCGATAGAAGTAGAAACGGACCTGAAGCCGTTTGAGCTTTTGAGGACATTAAAAGATATTGAAAAGAAAATGGGGAGAGAGGAGACCTTCCTTTGGGGACCACGCATAATTGATCTCGATATACTTCTCTACGATAATAATATTGTAGATGAGAAAGGCCTAAGGATACCTCATCCTCATATGCAGGACAGAGAATTCGTGCTTAGGCCCCTCTGTGAAATAGCGGGGGATGTAATCCACCCTTCATTGCTGTTGAGCATAGAGGAACTTTTACAAAGGCTGAAATCGACCGAAAACATGTAGGAGCGGTGTTGCCGCGCTTTTGCAAACTAAAAAATATATTCGGGTAACGGGAAAGCCATGGAGCTTTTTAATTTTGACAATATTTCTTCTTTGCAGGCCCATATTTCAAAACTGACCGGCCTCTATCTTTCCCTTTACGGAAAAAAAGGGAATATCATCCTGCCGCCGGTAAATGAAAATAATATTCTCAAAGCCGTCAGGGCGTCGGAATTAGGCGGGACCGAATACAATGATTTCATGCGTAAATCCATAGACAAGGCCGTCCACAGGAGCGATGTGTCGGTTTTTAAAGGTCCGGGGGACCAGTATTATTTTTTTATCCCTCTTTGCGTCAATGATAAATTTTTCGTCATCTCAGGCGGCGGGGTATATCTGACTGCCGGAGATTTCGATAAATTTTATGGAAGAAAAGGACATTTGTACGGATTGCCCGCAGGTCGCCCCGAATCCATGCATCATGAAATTGCCGTAAAAGAACTCTCATACCTGCATTACGCTGCACGTTATATCCGCTCGATCTTCAGCCTTGTAGCAAAAGGCGACTATCAAAGCAGTGTGCATGAAAAAAGATATAAGGTGATGAAGATCATCATGAGCCTGATATCCGACATAAAAATAGATAACCAGGCTGATACGGTTTTCGATGTGCTGATTGATATCCTTCTTTTCCTGTTCAATGCGGAAAGCATATCCATTCTGGTGAAAAACAATAACGTCTTTACTCCGCTCAGGACAGGCGGAAGATTAAAAGAATATCTGAAAGGGACTGTTCTAAGGACAACAGGCGTCCTGTCTGAAATGATTGAAAGACAGTCTCCTTTCTATACCGAATCGGCAATGGACATCCTGCATATGGGATTGAATGATAATGTCCTCTCACTGTATTCATTCCCCATTATTTCCGACGACAGGGTCGCAGGTATATTAAATCTCGTCAACTCCCCTGTCACAAAAGAGGATGCAGAGATTATTTCGGAAATATGCAGAGTTGCGGGTTTTATTCTCAGGGTTATGGATATGCAGGACACATATCACAGATATATGAAAGATATAGACGTGCTCGGCGCGGCAGCCGATCACATTACCCCTGTGAGAGACCCGGAGCAGCTCTACGAAGCAATATTAGAAACATCCGTGAGGATTGCGGAAGCTGAAAGAGGATCTTTAATGCTGATGGATGGCAGTGATTCGTCATGTCTCACCATAAAGGCGGCAAAAGGCATTAACAGAAGACTGCTGGGCGAGATAAAGATCAACTCCGGTGAAGGCATTGCCGGAAGTGTTTTCAAAGACGGCGTGCCTCTGCTGGTGGAGGACATTGAACATAATAAATGGGGTCATGGAGAGAGAAACCCGAAATACAGAACAGGCTCTTTCATAAGCATCCCGCTTAAGATAGGTGAAAAGACGATAGGGGTGCTGAACATAACGGACAAGATTACCGGCGAGATATTTTCCGAAGATGACATGCACCTGCTCCGGTCATTCGCGTCATATGCTTCCATCGCGCTTGAACGGTCGAATTACTATAGCCTTGCAGGGCATCTTAGAGAGCTTTCCATTACGGATTCTCTGACAGGGCTTTTCAACAGGAGATATTTTGAGGAGCGGTTCTATGAAGAACTGCACCGTTCGGAGCGCCACAACCTCACATTTTCACTCGCCATGCTTGATATAGACGACTTCAAACTCTTCAACGATACGGAAGGGCATCTTGCCGGGGATGAGATTCTGAAATCAATTTCCGGTATCGCCAAGGACAACCTGCGCATTATCGACGTCATAGCGCGGTTCGGAGGAGAGGAGTTCGCTATAATTATGCCGCAGACCGAGAAACCCGAGGCATTGCAGGTTGCCGAGAGGATCAGAGATTCCATAAAAGAACGGATTCCAAAGATGTGGAACGAGTTCCCCAGGGACGCCATAACCGTCAGCATCGGCATAGCCACATATCCTGCCGACGGAAAGGACCGCAAGGACATTATCCGCAGCGCCGACAAGGCCCTCTACCGGGCAAAGATGGAGGGGAAAGACAGAACGGTGTTGTGGCAGAGCTGAGTAACAGGTATGAAAACGAATTATGCCTTTTTCACAAAATCCCCGAAATTTTTCAATATCTTCAAACCCGTATCCTGGCTCTTTTCGGGGTGGAATTGTGTGGCAATAATATTGTCCTTCCAGACCATTGATGTGAAGGTCATCCCATAGTCCGTTGTTCCCGCAATTATCCCTTCATCATCCGGCGCTACATAATATGAGTGGACGAAGTAAAAATATGACTCGTCATTTATTCCATCGAATATAGGAGGTTTTTCGAGAAGCCTGACCGTGTTCCATCCCATATGCGGCACTTTTAAATCTACCTGAAACCGAACAACCTTTCCCTTCAAAACATCCAGTCCCTTATAAACGCCGAATTCCTCCGACTCGGTAAATAGCATCTGAAGGCCGAGGCAAATGCCGAGATAGGGTTTTCCATTCCTGACGGATTTCAGGATAGGTTCGATGAGTTTCATCTGATCGAGATTCTTCATGCAGTCCCTGAAGGCGCCGACGCCCGGAAGCACAATGGCTTCGGCGTCATTCACCGACCGGGGATCGGTGACAACCTTAGCGTCAACGCCAACCTTAAGAAACCCCTTCTCAACGCTCCGCAGATTCCCCATGCCGTAATCTATGATTGCAATCATAGATTATTATACAATAAACATGATGAATACATTTCTTAGTGGTATGACTCGTTCGGTTGATATTAAAGAGTTCATAAGAAAAGCCACACACCCTCACCCTTGCCCTCTCCCCTCAAGGGAGAGGGGACTTAAGAATCGCCCCTCCCTTGAGGGGAGAGGATAAAGGGGAGGGTGTTTGAATGTGTCCTTATTTATGAACTCTTTGATAAGTCACTTCAGTAATGTACCCGTCGGGCGTTATATTCTAATACTTTTAATGCTGTTCCCATTATTTTCATGCCGGTACCCGGACCAAAATCTTATCGACAAAAAGGCGGAGGTTTCAGAAAAAAGCAATTTCAGGCAATCTCAGGGATTTCCCGGCGAACGGGAATTTGTCAAAGAGGGTGAATTGGTATTTCTCGGGAAAAACGACGGCGGGAAAATCACTAAGATAGACGTTGAGCTTGCCGATGACCCTTATGAATGGGAAAGAGGTTTAATGTATCGGCATTCAATGCCGAAAACATCCGGAATGCTTTTTATTTTCCGGAGGCCGCAGTTATTGTCTTTCTGGATGAGGAACACTTACATTCCGCTGGATATAATATTTGTTGATGGAAGCATGAGGATTGTGACGATGCACAAAAACACTCAGCCGCTATCCGAAAAACAGCTCTTTTCAAATGTCGCCGTAAAATATGCGGTAGAAGTAAATGCAGGATTCTGCGACAGATACGGCATTAAAATAGGGGACCACATAAGGTTTTAATTGACAAACAGGTCCTTCGTTCGTTGACACCCCTTAATTTTCATTGATATACTCAATAATGTGTTTCAGGGGGATAAACTGATATGAGTCTTGTCGGACGTCTTGAGGACCTCTGTCTTTCGGATATATTTCAGATACTCAGCGTCGGAAAGAAAACCGGCGCCCTTGTTCTGAAAGGCAGCCGGGGGAATGCTTTGATTATCTTTAAGAACGGCCTGGTTGTCCGTGCAGAAACTGGAGACATCGAACGCACCATCGGTGAAGACCTGCTGAAAGCAGGTACCATCAAAGACACCATCTTCAACCTTGCCTCGGAAGTAAAAACAAGGCTGCCTCTGAAGTCTATCGCAGAGATACTTTTCGACCTCGGATCGGTCAATAAGGAAACCCTTGAGAAGGTTGCAAGGAAAAGGATGGAAAGGGTCATATGCCGGCTTCTGGATTGGCAGGACGGCGATTTCCAGTTTGAACCGGACGACATCGGTCCGCACGGAAAAGCCGATATCCCGGATATAGGCTGGGAGATTTCAAAGGGAATGAGTCCCGAATACCTTCTGATGGAGGGAGCGCGGGTGCATGATGAATCCACCCAGACCTTCTCTATTTCTTCAAACGAAGGACAGGAATTGTCCTTTGAAGAAGAAGGGAACTGGGAGGATGACTGGGATATGCAGCCTCAACCTGCAAGGAAGGATATCTCATCTCTGAGGGCGCTTACGCAGGAACTCAGGTTCCCGAATTCGGCTTCGGAAATAACCCTTCTTATCCTGAGGTTTGCCAGCGACATCTTTCAGCGGGGAGTCCTCTTCATGGTAGGAGATTCGGAAATTGTCGGCCTCGGCCAGTTCGGTCTGGAAATTGAAGGGGCTGATGATAAGATACGTCAAATAAGACTGGACTATGAAGATAGCGCCTTCCTGAAGGGCATTATCCGGGACAAGCGTCCTTATAACGGGACAATTGGCAAAGACGCCGCCACCGATATAATGATGCGCGAAATAGGCGTTGGATGGCCTGACGAAGCCGCCTTTTTCCCGATCGTTGCCGAAGGAAGGGTTGTCGCTCTTTTATATTGCGACAACCTTCTGTCAGGGGAAAAAACCGGGGAGACGGAAGGTCTCGAGATCTTCATCGACCAGGCAGGTCTTGCCCTTGAAAAATCCCTTCTGCAGAGAAGAATACAGGACATGGAGCAAAATATTTAGCATAGTAATGTTTTTTTTATTTCAATCTGGTAGAATTTAACAGAATGCAAGGAGAAGGGTCCGCAAAAAATATTCTCATTGTAGAAGACTCTGCAACTACCAGGGCTCTCATACGGGCTGTCATCGAGGATATGGGGGATTTCAATATCGTTGAGGCAGGCTCCGGATTTGAGGCATTAAAACTCCTTCCTACACAGGAATTCAATCTTGTCATAACCGACGTTAATATGCCGGACATCAACGGCCTCGAACTTATTCATTTCATCAAGAGCAACCCGAGATACAGTCATATACCTTTAATTATAGTAAGCACGGAAAGAAGCGAGGAGGACAAAAAACGCGGGATTGCGTTAGGCGCCATGTCTTATGTAACCAAACCTTTCAAGGCGCAGGAACTCCAGGAAGTCGTCAAGCAGGCTATACTATAAAAAAATATGAAGGCCTCAAAAAAGGAATTTATTGCAGAGACGGAAGACCTTCTGTTTGAATGCCGGCAGCTTATCCTTGAAATACAGGACACCTTTCAGACGGCCCTGAACCCCGACACTATAAACGCACTTTTCCGCGCCATGCACACACTGAAAGGGCTATCCGGCCTTTTCGGAAGCAAGGGCATAACCGAACTTAGTCATGCCCTCGAAACATTGCTTGACGATATACGGCTCGGCAAGATCAATGTGAATGAAGATGCGGTCAATTTCCTTTTTAAAAGCCTTGATATTCTAAAGGCGGCGATAGACGGTATCAAGGAAGATAAAGAACAGGACCTTTCAAAACATGTCGATGGAATCAAGTCTTTCAGGTCATCCCTAAAAGAAAATGTAAGCGGCCCCGAGCTTAAAGGCATTATCGACGAATCTATCCTTAGAGTGCTTTCGGAATACGAGGAGCATAGGCTCAAAGCAAACTTAAAAGGCGGAAGCGGCATTTATTTTTTAAAGGCGATCTTCGATCTTTCCACCTTTGACACCTCTCTTGAAGAACTGACCAAAAAGATAAAGTCCATCGGAGAATTGATATCCACACTCCCTGTTTCCGAAAATGTGCCTGACGGTTTCATAGGCTTTAATCTCATGTTTTCAAGCAACAGACCCATGGTTGAAATAAAAGAGGAAACCTCCGGCGAGATTGACGTCGTGGCGGAAGCGAGACAGTTGCCTCAGCAGCCTCAAAAAAAACAGGAGCAATCCATAAAGAGCACGACGACCACGGTAAGGGTGGATATAGACAAGCTTGACAGGATACTAAATACCATCGGCGAACTCACTCTGGCAAAGGACGCGGTCAAAAGGATCGGGTCCGAGCTGACCGAGGTCCACCGTTATTCATCGATCGTGCGCGACGTATATAAGATTTCTCAAACCCTTGAACGACAACTTGCGGCGCTTCAGGATGAAGTCCTTGAAATACGTATGGTCCCGGTAGGTCAGTTGTTTTCAAGGCTTGCCCAGGTCATAAGACGCTACGCAAGGGAAATGGGAAAAGATATTGAACTTGCCATGTTTGGCGAGGATACCGAGCTTGATAAATCACTGGCCGAAGAAATTGTAGATCCCCTCATGCATCTTGTCAGAAATTCCATCGACCACGGCATTGAGCCGGCGGATAGGAGAAGACTGAAAGGTAAAAACGATCACGGCAATATTGTTTTGAAGGCCTTCCAGAAAGGAAATTATGTCGTAATCGAAGTGATCGACGACGGCAGGGGAATAGACATCGATAAGGTCAGGGCAAAGGCCGTAGAAAAAGGTCTAATCGAACCCGACGCCGAACTTGATGAGCGTGAACTTATCAATTTTATCTTTGCCCCCGGGTTCAGCACAAAGGAGAAGGCAACCGAGATTTCCGGCAGGGGCGTCGGCATGGATGTTGTGAAAGAGAAGCTTGCCAAGCTGGGCGGGTTCTCCGAAGTTTATACAAAGAAAAATGAAGGGACCACCTTCACTCTTACGCTTCCGATCACCCTTGCAATCATAAAAGCATTAATTGTGCAGGTTGGCGAAATGAAGTTTGCAATTCCGTTGACGGCAATATCCGAAACAATTGCAATCGAGCAGAAAGATTTGCAGTTCGTGGAAAGACGGGAGGTATTCTATTTAAGAGGAGAGATGCTCCCGATTATGGGCGTCGGTCATATCTTCCGGATTGAAACAGAACGGAAGGATATGACCTTTGCGGTTGTTGTAGGTTTCGGCAGGAGAAAGCTGGGGATCCTTGTAGATGAGATCATCGGACAGCAGGAGATCGTTATAAAGTCTCTCGGCGAGTATTTTAAGGGGATGGGCGGTTTTGCCGGAGCGGCGGAAATAGGCAGACATGAGGTTATCCTGGTCCTCGATGTGGAATCCATCATAGAGAAATCCCTGATGAAACATGAGGGCGTATCGCATGTATGAAGAATTCTACGGACTGAAACAGCGGCCTTTCACAAAAACGCCGGACCCCCGGTTTCTTTATCTGAGCAAAAGCCATGAAGAAGCCCTGGCAAGGCTTCACTATGCCGTTGAGGAAAAAGAACTGGTACTTCTTACCGGTGAAGTCGGCAGCGGGAAGACAACCCTGACCCGAGCCCTGATGGATTCCCTTGGAGAGAAATATCGGGTAATCGTTCTCATAAACCCGCGCCTGACCCCTTCACAGTTTCTCAGGACCCTTGCAAAACGTTTTGATATCGAAGTACCTCATAATTACAAGGACAACCTGCTCGACGCAATTTGTGAAAAGGTCTATAAAGATTATGAAACCGGGATAACCCCTGTTATTATAATAGATGAAGCGCAGTTGATCCCTAAAAAGGACACATTTGAGGAGATACGACTGCTTACTAATTTTCAGCTTGATTATACGAATCTGTTGAGCCTTATACTTGTCGGGCAGACGGACCTGAGGAGAAGGCTAAACCATAAGGCGTATCTGCCCCTCCGTCAGAGGATAGGACTCTTCTATCATCTGGGACCCTTGGCCGAACATGAAATAAAGAGTTATGTCGAACACAGGTTAAAAATATCCGGGCTTTATGAACCGCTATTTACGGATGAAGCGCTGCAAAGACTGTATCGGCACTCGGGCGGAATTCCGAGATTAATAAACAGCCTTGCTACAACGGCGCTTCTTGACGGGGTCGGCAAAGAACAGCGGACCATCGATGAATTTCTTATAAATGAGGCTGCACGGGAACTGGGGCTGAATGGATATCGCGAAAATTAGAAAAAAGCTTAAAGACTCCGAAAGCGGCCGGCCCGTCGTTGAGGGCGAAACGACCGGAGTACGGGAAGAAAATCCTTCCGATAATCAAATAAGAGAACTCGAAGCCGTTCATGGACCGACTTCCGAAACGGTTTCAACCCGCGCCGAACAAGAAACGCCGCGCATAGAACCCTCGCCGGAAGAAGAAAAAATCCCATCGGCGCAGTCCCCGAAACCGGTGGCGGCGGCGCCTTATTTTAAGCAGGAAACCGGGCTTGACAAGAAAGAAAAGATACAATATAAAGAGAAAAAGGAAAACGAAGACGAAGACAGGGACGAACCCGACAAAACGGATGAAGTCATAGAGATACTTACATTTAAACTGTTCGAAGAAGAATTTGCCTTCAGGATCTCACAACTGAAGGAGATACTGAGGTTCCAAAGAATAACAAGAGTTCCAAAAATGCCCGGCTATGTGCTTGGTATAACATCTCTCCGGGGCAAGGTAATACCCGTCATCGATCTGAGAACAAAGATACTGCCCCATGAAAAGGCGGCGGAAATTGATGAGAAGCTGAAGATATTGATAATAAAAGGGCCGAAAGGGATGATCGGAGCGGTCATTGATAAGCTTATCGGGGTTATACGCATAGCAAAGGCCGATATCCTGCCGCCTCCCACTCATCTTTCAGAGGAACAGCTCAAATTTATAGAGGGAATAGCGGTTTTAGAGAAACGTTTTATATCAATAATAAACATGGAAGAGGCGATAACCATTAATTTGAACTGATCCGGTTGAGAAGTTGTTTTGCAACTTTCAGGTTAAGAACAGGGGAATCTCAGATTTAATAATTTTAATAAGGGAGGCATTATGGATAGAACGAAAAGGGAGAGTCTCGAATTTAAATATATGATATCTGTTGTAGCCCTTATTGTTGCGGGCGTTATACTTTGGTCTTTTATCTTCTCATTGTACAAGAGCATGAATTTTTTCTCCTGGATTTCAATCTCGCTCCTCTTTATTGTGGGCTTGACCTTTTCTTTTTGGTTTGTCTTTAGAAGGCTTATTATTCTGCCTGTAAGGTCAATCGAAAAGGCCGTCCAGGCTTTGGCCGACGGTGATTTCTCCTGCAATATACCTGCCGGTACGAACGATGAGATCGGAAGGCTGGCTGATATTCTGAAGACGTCGGTTCATTCCCTCGGGCATATGTTATACGGCGTCAAAAGCAGTTCACGGCAGGCCGTTGAAGTCGGCGACAAAGTGGGAAGCGAGTTTAAAAGGATATCGGAGACCACGAAGCTTGAATCTGAAGCAATTGCAAATATAGCGAGTTCCATTGAACAGATGAATTCGGCTACGGCCGAGATCTCGTTGAATAGCGGCGGCCTTGCCGTCTCTGCCGAGAATACCGTTACGTCTATGGAAGAAATGGTCTCGAGCATAGCCCATGTTGCAAACAACGCCCAGGACCTCTCGTCTGCGGTTGATTCCACTTCGGTATCCATCGAGGAATTATCCGCTACCATCAAGGAAGTGGCCCAGAAGGGCGAAGAGCTTACGGCAGCCTCGGAAGAGACGCTGGCTGCGATAGAAGAGATTTCTTCTTCAGTCAAGGAAGTTGAAATGAGCGCAAAGGAATCAGCCATGCTTTCCGAGAAGGTGAAGAATGACGCTTCGACCCTGGGTCTGGCAGCAGTGGAAAAAACAATAGACGGGATGCAGAATATCAAATTATCGGTAGAAAAAACGGCCAATGTGATCATGAAGTTAGGCGGCAGGTCCGATGAGATCGGGAAGATCCTGAACGTTATAGACGACATTACGGACCAGACAACGCTGCTTGCCCTGAATGCGGCAATACTCGCCGCCCAGGCAGGCGAACACGGCAAAGGTTTTTCCGTCGTCGCTGAAGAGATAAAAGACCTTGCGGAAAGAACGTCCTTCTCGACGCAGGAGATAGCCTCTCTAATCCAGGCCGTTCAAAAAGAGGTCAAAGACGCCATCAGTTCAATGAACGACGGCCTCAGGTCCGTAGAAGAAGGCTTCAGGGTTGCGAGTGATGCGGGGGCCGCCCTGAGCAAGATTGTTGAGAGCTCCAAACAGTCGGCGGAGATGTCCTTTTCCATTGAGCGTTCGACAACGGAGCAGGCAAAGGCGGCCCGCCTTGTTACAGAGGCGATGGAAAAGGTAAAGAATATGGTGTCCCAGGTTGCAAAGGCAACATCGGAACAGAGTAAAGGGGCCAATCTAATAACAAAGGCCACCGAGAAAGTAAGGGATGTCGCCAACCGCGTGAAGCTCGCCACTGAAGAGCAGCAGATGAGCGCGCGGTTTATCTCCGAGTCTATGGAGCAGATATCGGAAAAAAGTCATCAGATCGCCAAGGCCATTAATGAACAAAGGGCGGGTTCAAACCAGATATTCATCTCAATCGAAAAGATAAAAGACATCCCGAAAAATAATATCGGCATAATCTCGGATATCGACCAGTCATTAAAAGGTTTGTTCAAAAGCACCGAAAAGGTAAACAGGCAGATGCAGAGATTTAAGATATTGGAGGAGGTCTCCGGTTCCGGACCTGCCGATACAGTGGACAGGACGCCGGCGATACAGGCCGGGGACAAACAGGAAGGTTGAGGGAACGGAATATATGGTGTCGGAAAAACAAAAGGACGCTCAAAAATATGCCGTGTTTAAAATTGGCGAAGAGGATTTCGGTGTGGAGATCAACAGGGTTGTTGAAATCCTGAGTACACAGAAAGTCCATTCAATACCCGATCTTCCGGACTTCCTGTCCGGTGTTATAGCTGTAAGAGGTCAGATAATCCCGCTTCTTGATCTTAGGAAAAGGTTTGGCATAATATCATCATCAAAAAAGGAACTGATTATAGTTATAAAATACGACAATGAAAAGATCGGCGTTCTTGTAGATCATGTAAAGGAAATTACTTCTCTTAGAAAAGATGAGATTACAAACCCGCCCGCCATATTCAAGGGTCTGAAAAGAAAGTACCTTGCCGGGATCGGGAAGAAAGAAGACAGAGTGATTATTATTCTTAATGTGGACGACCTTCTTACTTCGGAAGAAAGGATAATGCTGAAGGAGACTGAAGAAGCCCTTGAGGAAGATGCAGGAACTGGAAAAACGGTTTAAAGACAAAGACGTTGAAATAAGACGCGAGGCGGTTGAAAGTCTCAGAGGGAAAGCGGGCTCTGTTTATGCCGATCTTCTCCTGAATGCCATGGAGGACATGAGCTGGAGGGTCAGAAACAGCGCCACGGACGTCCTCCTTGAAGACCATCCCGTCGAAGCCTATATCCATGGACTGATAAACCTTCTCTACCGCGACGAGAACGCGGGAGCAAGGAACTCCGCGATAGAAGCCCTTGTAAAGCTGAACAGGAAGGCGACCCCTTTTTTACTGGAGGCATTCAATACACCCAATAAAGATGTAAGAAAATTTATTATCGACGTCCTGGGAGAATTCAGGGATGACCGTTCCCTTTCCCTTATGCTGAATGCATTAAAGGATGACGATGAGAATGTCAGGGTAACGGCAATAGAGCATATCGGAAAGGTCGGGGAGTCTTCGGTTGTAGAAGCCCTGATCGGGATTATAGAAAACGGCGACCTGTGGACGTCCTATCCGGCAGTGGACGCTCTTGGAAGGATCGGGGACAGACAGGCCGTTCCCGCACTGATCAAAGCTCTCGGCAGCAAGCCTCTCAGAGCGGCAGCCGTAAAATCGCTGGGACGTATCGGCGACCCTGCAAGCCTTGCATCTGTGGTCCCCTTTATTGAAGATTTCTCGAAAACCGTCCGGGAGGAAACCCTCCGGAGCATGGAGAGATTCTATCGCAAAGGCGTTAGCGAAGAACTTATTACCGATGAGATAAAAAGGCTTATCGGCGACAGGATACTTGATATTCTTATATCTTCTGCAATATCTCAAAAGCCCGAAGTAAAGATTTCCGCTATCCTGATACTCGGGCTCTTAAAAGATGAACGGGCCTTTGCCCCTTTGCTTGAGATTTCACAGGAAGAAGAGTTTGCCGAAGACGTCAAGCGCGCCTTTGTTTTTATCGGCAATGACAGGCCCGAGTCTCTGTTAAAACTCTTTGACACCGAGAACACTAACCAGAAACGCTTTATATGCGAGGTGGCCGGAAGAATAGCCTCGCCGGTTTACTATCCGGTTTTTGAAAAGTTTTTGTATGACGACGACGGGCATATCCGTTCCCTTGCCGCCATAGCGTTGTCCCGAATTCAGGACGCGAGGGCCATAGAGAAGTTAAAAATACTTTTGGATGATCCATACGAGGACGTACAGGAGGCGGCTGTTGAAGCCCTGTCGGGCTTCGGTCCGCTCCTTTCCGTTGATGAACTGGTATTATTGCTGCATGATGCAAATCCGACCCTCAGAAAAAACGCCGCCCTTTTGCTCGGAAATATCGGAGCAAAAGAGGCAGTCCCCGACCTTGGTTTCACACTCAAGGATGGAAACGTAGATGTCAGAAAAGCATGTATTCAGGCTTTTTCCAGGTTGGGGACGGAAGATTCCATCAGGTTCCTCATACTTGCGCTTACCGATGAAGACCCCTATATCAGAGTTTCATCGGCAATCAGTCTCGGCCGGACCGGTGGGAAAGGGGTTTTTGAAGCCCTGTCTCTTCTCATTTCAGATTCCGACGATTCCGTTCGTGTTGCAATAGCAAAGGCCTTAGGCATGTTGAAAGACAAAAGGGCCGTGAATCTCCTGATGGAACTTCTTTCAGACAGGAACGGTTTTGTTGTAACGACGACTATTGAATCCCTCAGCAGAATAAACGGAGACCGGGCAAAGTCGGCATTGTTGCAAATGCTCAAACATGATGACAGGGAAGTAAGAAGGACCGCAATTAAAGCGCTCTCATCTTTTAACGATGTCGAAGGGGATATATTGCCTTTTCTAAAGGATGTCGACTGGGCAACGAGAAAAGCTGCGGCAGAGGCTTTTGGGAAAAACCCGCAGGGAGCGGTAAAAAAAGAGCTTGAAAGACTCCTTGATTCGGAGGAAGACCCTATAGTTAAAAAGGTTATCGAAGATAGCCTGAAAAAACACTCAATAGTCGTTGGTCAATAACCGCTATATGTTTGAGAAAGAAGAGATAATCCCTTTAGATGAAGACGTGTTCAGGCTCCTGAGAGACCTTATAAGGGATTACTGCGGCATATATTTTGACGATGATATGCGGTATCTCCTTGAGAAAAGGCTCTCCAGAAGGGTCAAACACCATCATTTCAATAAATTCAGGGATTACTTCAGATATCTTCTGTACGACAAAAACCGGGATGAGGAGCTTATATCCATTGTGGACATCCTCACGGTCAACGAGACTTATTTCTTCAGGGAGCAAAACCAGCTCAAAACGTTTAGTGAAGAGATTCTCCCTGAACTGCGGGAGACGAATAAGGACAAAAGAAAACTGAGGATCTGGTCTGCAGGGTGCTCGACCGGCGAGGAGCCATATACGATTGCTATGCTGATCCTTGAAATGGGTTTGTTCTATGACTGGAATATCGATATAACCGGGAGCGACATCAACCAGAGGGTGCTTCAGGTCGCAAGAAGCGGTTTGTACAGAAAAAATTCTTTCAGGACAACGGACAGGCATTTTCTGAAAAAGTATTTCAGGGAAGAAGACAGCCTTTGCAGGATAACGGATGCCGTAAAAAAGCATGTCAATTTCAACCACTTGAATCTTCTTGATCCCTTCAAGGTGAAATTAGTAGGTCCGATGGACGCCATATTCTGCAGAAATGTGCTTATCTATTTCGACCATCCGTCGAGGAGAAGGGTCATAGAAATGTTCTACGACAGGCTTTCAGAAGGAGGGTATTTACTTCTGGGGCATGCCGAATCACTGATGAATATTTCCACCGCCTTTACCCTTAGACACTTCAAATATGATATGGTATATCAGAAACCTTTACGTAAAGGGGCGCCTATAGATGTCTAAGATAAAAGTACTCATTGTCGACGATTCTGCATACAGCAGGCAGACGATTAAAAAAATGCTCGAAACGGATTCCCATATCGAAGTCGCGGGTGTATCGTCCGACGGTCTCGATGCTATGTCAAAAACCATCAGGCTCAAACCCGATCTTATTACGCTTGACCTCGAAATGCCTGAAATGGACGGGTTTACTTTCCTCAGGTGGCTGATGAAAACCAGGCCGACTCCCGTCATCATTATCAGTTCCTATTCGGATTCAAAGACCGTTTTCAAGGCGCTGGAACTCGGAGCTGCCGACTTCATTGCAAAACCTCCCAGGATATCCTCGCCTGACTATCAGGCCATGGTGAGGGACCTGCTTCTTAAAGTCAAGGTGATGAAGTCTCTCCGGCTTGACAGGCTGAGCAGAAATCTTGAGCTTGTTGAACAGGAAGAACCGCAGGAGAATGCGCCGTCCGTCCAGGAATATAACATTGAAGCCGTTGCCATCGGTTCCTCAACAGGCGGTCCTTCAGCACTGAATATCGTTCTAACCAAGTTTCCTGCGGATTTCCCAGGGGTAGCCATAAGCCAGCACATGCCTAAAGGGTTTACTGCTTCGTTTGCAGAGAGGCTGAACGGTATCTGCAAGATAAAGATCAAAGAGGCGCAGGAAGGCGATGAACTGGAGACCGGCACGGCCCTTATCTGTCCGGGCGGCGCCCATATGGTTTTCAGGAAGAGAGGCAGAAGAGTAGTTGCCGTGATAAAAGAGCCTAAGGGCGTTGATAAATATGTTCCTTCCGTCGACGTTATGATGTCATCTATCGCCGAAATATACGGGCGAAAGTCTATGGGCGTAGTGCTTACCGGCATGGGGAATGACGGGACTTCGGGGATGCTGGACATTCAAAAAGCCGGGGGTTATACTATAGTGGAATCGGAGGAAACGGCGGTCGTATTTGGTATGCCGTCCGAGGTTATAAAGGCGGGCGCTGCGGGGAGGATATTACCCATATCGGATATCCCGCTTGAGATGCTGCGGTTAATTAAAAAAGTTAAAAAGAAGGATATTGGCCCGTAGGCGGAGGATGGATGGAAAAGGAAACAGGTATATTGAAAAAGGCCGAGGAGTTTCTTCAGATATTCAAAAA
>Ga0315292_10000386_pt1 | contig 20350 bp, 13 predicted proteins | sample YL17G13_0_MG_FD_204029 | JGI IMG/M metagenome (GOLD analysis project Ga0315292, IMG submission 204029) | Sediment microbial communities from Yellowstone Lake, YNP, Wyoming, USA - YL17G13_0 | ecosystem: Environmental > Aquatic > Freshwater > Lake > Sediment | place: USA: Wyoming | collected... | reverse complement strand
CGTCTCGCCAGTCGCGGCGGTTTGGATATACGATCAGCGCATGATCGACCCGGCCTACGTTCGTGACAACCCCGACGTGATTCGCCAGAAGCTCGCGCAGCGCGGCGCGCGCATGGACGCGGAACTGGACGCGCTGGCGGCGCTCGACGCCGAGCGCAAGACGCTCATTCCCGCGGTGGAGGCCCTGAAGCGGCAGCAGAACGCGTCTGGCGACGAGGTGGCGCGCGCGAAGAAGGCCGGCCAGGACGCGTCGCACCTGTTTGCGGCCAGCAAGGCGCGCGGCCAGGAGATCAAGCAACTCGAAGTGAAGCTGGAAGAACTCGAGCAGCAGCGTCAGAAGATCCTGCTGATGATTCCCAACCTGCCGCATGAATCCGTGCCGGTGGGCACCAGCGCGGCCGACAACGTCGAGGTGCGCCGCTGGGGCACGCCGCGCGCCTTCGATTTCACGCCGAAAGCACACGGGGACATCGGCGTCGATCTCGGGATTCTCGATTTCGAGCGCGCCACGCGGATGTCGGGCGCGCGGTTCTCGGCGCCGATCGGCGCGGGCGCGAGGCTGATGCGCGCGCTCATCAACTTCATGCTCGACCTGCACACGCGCGAGCACGGGTACACCGAGGTCGACCCGCCCTTCCTCGTGAGCGCCGCTGCCCTCACCGGCACCGGCAACCTGCCGAAGTTCGAGGCGGACCTGTTCAAGATCGCGGGGGAGTGGGATCTGTATCTCATCCCGACCGCCGAAGTGCCGCTGACGAACCTGCACCGCACCGAGATCCTGGACGGCCGGCAGTTGCCGATCCGCTACACAGCCTACACGCCGTGTTTCCGGAGCGAGGCCGGATCGTACGGCCAGGACGTCAAGGGCCTCATCCGCCAGCACCAGTTCCACAAGGTGGAGATGGTGAAATTCGCGACGCCCGAGCAGTCGTTCGCCGAGCTCGAGAGCATGGTGGCGAACGGGGAAGAGGTGCTGAAGCGCCTGGACCTGCCGTTCCGCACGATCCTGCTGTGCACCGGCGACATGGGGTTCGCGTCCGCGAAGACCTACGACATCGAGGTGTGGCTGCCGAGCCAGAACACCTACCGCGAAATCTCGTCGTGTTCGAACACGATGTCGTTCCAGGCGCGCCGCGCGAACATCAAGTACCGGCCCGAGGGCACGGGCAAGGCCGAGTACGTCCACACGCTGAACGGGTCGGGCCTGGCGGTGGGCCGCACCGCGCTCGCCATCCTCGAGAACTATCAGCAAGCTGACGACGCGGTCGTCATCCCCGAGGCCCTGCGGCCGTACATGGGCGGGCTGGAGCGGATAGAGAAGAAGTAGTCAGAAGACAGAAAGCAGAAGTCAGACTCCAGAAGACGCCACGCGTGGCTCAGCGCATGCTGAACTGGACGTCCCGCCGGATCGCAGCGGTCCCCGGGCGCCGTCCCGCCGCGGGTGCGGCCTCCACGGTCAGCAAGTGCCGGCCGGGCCGCAGCACCGCGATCGGCAGATCGACACGGTAGTCCGCCAGACGGCCAGCCAAGAACCGCTCCGGGCCAAGCGTCGCCGTGTCCTCGAACACCGTGGTATTGCGGGCGTCCACGATGCGCAGGACGAGCGTGACGGGCACACGAGGCGTCTTTCCGCCCTGGCAGAGACGCAGCATCGCCGTGACTTTGTCATCGCGCGTGAAGAGCCGCTCGCTCGTGGGGCTGACCGGCAGCAGATCCCGCAGCCCGTCCTTCGGAGCCGATGGCGCGCCCGGGGTCATGCTCATCACCAGGCCCGACATCGTGACGCCGTCTTTCGTGAAGTCCGGCACGTCGACGTCGGTGTAGACGCTGCCGCTTTTGCGAAGCAGCGAACTCTCGGCGGCCACCCGCAACTGGTACCGCCCCGGCTTGAGATCGAGCCGCAACAGCGCTTCGTAGCCCGTGGCGCCAGGGTAGCCAGGCTGGCGCACGACCCGTCCGGTCACGCGCGCGGCGCCCCCCCGTTTCCCGCTGGTGTCGTAGGCGCTCACCTGCACATCGATGTTGTCCACGGCCGGCCCCGGGCCGGCAGGAGCGGGCGTGCGGATGCCGACGATGATCGCGACGGCGGCGTCCCGCCGTCCCGCCGACGTGACCGCCGCCACCGGGAACGCCGCGGCGCTCACCTGCATGGGCACGTCGGTCTTCTGCACGGGACCGTCGAGCGCGGCGGCCAGCAGGGACGGCGGCGCCTTGGCAGCCTTCTTCTTCTCGTTCTTCTCGACGGTGGGCTCAAAGTACCCCTCGCGCGCTCGGACCGTGACGCCAGGCCTGTTCACGCGGACCTCGATGCGGCGGTACCGCCCCTCAGACTTGGGATCGGGATTCTGGTACCCGAGCAAGTAGTACGAACTGTTCTCGCGGAACACCTGCGCGATTCCGGGGCCGGGATCGTTGTCGTCGGTGATGGCGAACCCGCCGGTGTTCGACGAGACGGCCTTGAGAAAGTCCCTGTTGTCGTTCAGCGTGGGAACGTTCGTGCGCAGCCCGCCGGGGTCGACGCTGTAGATGTTCACGTTGGCCCGCTCGGCGGCCGTGAACGCCGCGAGCAGGTCCTGAAGCAGCGCCCAATTCTGTCCCGCGGAGTCGCTGTGATCGCCGGCGGTGATGCGCGGCGCCAGGTTGCGCATGTCGAGCGGAATCCCGACGCTGATGAACACCAGCGCCTTGCGGCGTTGCGGCAGTTGCGTGAGCGCTTCCGCCAGCGATCGCAGCGTCCCGATCGTCGCCAGATACGCCTGAAAGGCTGACGGGTCGTAGCTGGTGAACGGCATCTCGACGACCAGGCCCTCTTCGATCTTGGTCCCCGTTATGCCGCTCATGAACCGGTCGGCCGCAGCCAGCAGCCGGGCCCGATCCCGCGTGAGTTCCTGCCCCTTGGTCTTGTTGAAGGTATAGACGACGGCCGCGAGATCGTCCGGGCCGAGCTGGTCGATCACCAACCGCGCCGCGTCGATCACCCGCGGGCCGTCCCTGGCCGGCATCGGGGTCGCATCGTCCAGCACGATGATCATCGTCCGGCGGTCGGCGAAGTCGTCATTCCGGACGATGTCGGGGCGGGATTCGCGCGACCAGACGGGCGCTGGCGCGTCGGCAGCCGGGAGGTCGATCGCGGAGAACCCTGTCACCGGTTGTGGCTTGCCGTTCTCGAGGATCGTGAAGTCGTCCCCGGTGAGCCCGCGTACGGGGCGGCGGTCTTTGTCGAGCACAGACACGTCGACGGTCACGACGTTGACACCGCTGCGGAAGAGCGGGACCGGCGGGACCGACTGCGGCGTCTGGGCGGCGGCGATGACGATCAATGTCATCGCGGCTGCAGCGACCGGTGCGAGAGCGAACCTTGTCGTCATCGTCGCGTCTCCCGGGGACGGCCCCTGGCGTCTGAGGGGATCGGTTGGGGAGAGACCCGTGGGCGGCAGTATAGCGGGTCTACGCGGGATCGACGCTCCCGCAAAACGGCCGCCCATCGCGGCGTCCATCAATCCGACCGCAAGGCCTGAATGGGCTCCAACCGGGACGCGCGCAGCGCCGGCACGATGCCGGACACCACACCGACCACCAGCGAGCAGGCCAGCGCGGCGGCGGCCGCCGTCCACGAGATGCTGGCGTCCCATCCGCCCAGGACGGCGGCTGCCAGCGTCCCTGCGACGCCGACCGTGACGCCCAGCACGCCCCCGCTGCCGGCGAGCAACGCGGCTTCGACGAGGAACTGCACGCGGATGTCGCGCGGCCGGGCGCCCAGCGCGCGGCGCAGGCCGATCTCGCGGGTGCGCTCGCGGACGGCCATCAGCATGACGGCCATGATGCCGACGCCGCCGACCAGGAGCGCAATGCCGGCCACGCCGCCGATGAGCCGCGTCATCGCCTGTGCCGCGTCCCGCTCCGTCCTGATGAGGGTTTGCTGGTTCTGGATCGTGAACGTGTCCGGGCGTCCGTCCGCCAGCCGTTGCCGCTCACGCAGCAGGTCTCGCGCGTCGCGTTCGACCCGGTCCATCCACGCGCGCCCTTCCGCCTGGACGTAGATCGTCTGGATGTACGGGACATTCAGCAGCCGTCGCATCGCCGTCTGCAGGGGCACGAACACCACATCGTCTTGATCCATCCCCGTGGCGTCGGTGCCCCGCAGGCGGGCGGTGCCGACGACTTCGAACAGGACGCGCCCGATCCGGATGTCCTGGCCGACAGGATTGGCGGCCCCGAAGATGTTCCTCCGCACGGTCTGCCCGATCACGGCGACGCGTTTCCGCAGGCGATCGTCATCCGCGTCGAACGGGCGGCCTGATGCCAGCGGGACGCTGCGGACGCGAAAGCCGTCGGCGCCCATGCCGATGACGGTGGTGGTCGTGTTGCGCCCTTCCCCGTGGACCACCAGCGATTTCGAGACGGCGGGAACGGCCGCGGTCACGTGAGGACATTCTTCCGCGAGGGCCCGCGCATCCTGAACGGTCAGTGTCGTGACCGTCCCCACCGTCCGCTGCCGCCCGATCATCAGGCGGGCCGGCGCCGCATTCACGGTGATCAGGTTGGTGCCCATCCGGCCGATGCGATCGAGGATGCGCCGCTCGGCCGCCTGTCCGAAGGCGACCATCAGGATGACCGCGGCGATGCCGGCGACGACGCCCGCGATGCTCAGCAGTGTTCGCAGCGGGTGCGCCGCGAGGATCTGGCAGGAGAGGACGGCATTCCTGGAGAACTGCACGGTGTGGCGCCCGCCCGCTACTGCGGCCCCGATCCCGGCGCGTTGACCGCCATGCCCGCCGCGTTGGCCGCCGTGCCCTGGTCGCCCGCCGGCATGCCCGGCGCGTTCGCCGTCATGCGGGCCAGTTCGGCGTGCGCGTCGCGCGGGCTGGCGACCGGCTGATCCCCGGTGATGCGGCCGTCCTGCAGCACGATGCGGCGGGAGGCGTGCTCGGCCACCGCCGCGTCGTGCGTGATCATGACGAGGGTGCGGCCCTCCCGGTGCAGGCGCTGGAAGATCGCCAGCACCTCCAGGCCGTTGCGGACATCGAGGTTGCCCGTCGGCTCGTCAGCCAGGATGAGCACCGGATTGGTGACCAAGGCCCTGGCAATCGCGACGCGCTGCTGCTCCCCGCCGGACAGTTCGGCCGGGCGATGACGGGTGCGCGTGCCCAGGCCGACCGCCGCGAGCGCCTGCCCGGCACGGGCGTCGTCGTCGCCGGCGCCGTCGGCGTAGATGAGCGGGAGCATCACGTTCTTGAGCGCGTCGGCGCGATCGAGCAGGTAGAACTGCTGGAAGACGAACCCGATCTTGCGGTTGCGGATACCCGAGAGCTCATCGTCGGTGGCCTGCGCCATGTCGAGACCGTCGAGCCGGTAGGTGCCGGATGTGGGTCTGTCGAGGCCGCCCAGGATATGCATGAGCGTCGTCTTGCCGGAGCCGGACGCGCCCATGATGGCCACGAACTCGCCCTTCTCGACGCGGAAGCACACGCCCCCGAGGGCCTCGGTCACCACCGCGCCCTTGGCGTAGCGCTTCGTCAGGTTCTGAACGTCAATCACGAGAGTCTCCTACTGGCCTTTGGTCTTGAGCGCCACCGCGGGATCCATCCGCGACGCCTTGCGCGCCGGATAGAGCCCGAATACCAGCGCGACGAGACCGCACGCGAGCATGGCCGCCGCGAAGGGCATCCAGGAGATCCGGCTCGTCGCGACGCCAGCCCATGAAAGCAGCGCCGCGCCCAGCACGCCGCAGGCCGCGCCCAGCGCGCCGCCGCCGAGCGTCACACACAGCGCCTCGATGAGGAACTGCCCGAGGATGTCCCGCTGGCGCGCGCCCAGGGCCCGACGCAGGCCGATCTCGTGGACGCGCTGGGACACGGAGATGAGCATGAGATTCATGATCACCACGCCGCCCGCAAGCAGGGCGACGGCCGCCAGCGCGATGAGCAGCGTCGTCAACGTCGACGAGGTGGTGAGCGCCGCCTCTTTGACGTCCTCGGGGCCGCGGACGAAGAAATCGTCCTCCGCGGCCGATCGGATCTGGTGGCGCTCGCGCAGCAGTTGCTGCACCTGCTCGACCGTCCTGGGCAACGTCCGGGCATCCCGCACCTGGATGACGATCTGCTCCAGGTACAACCGGCCGAAGAGCCGCCTGGACGCCGTGGTCAACGGGATGACGATCCGGTCGTCCCAGTCGTCCCCGCCAGGCGTGATGCCAGCCTCGACGAACACGCCCTTGACCTGGAAGGCCTCCTTGCCGATGCGGATGGTCTGTCCCACAGGATTGTCGCCGCCGAACAGCACCCTGGCGGTGCGGAATCCGAGGACGGCCACCTTCGACATGTTCACGACGTCGGCCTCGGAGATGAACTCGCCGTGCTCCACCGCGCGGCGGCGGATGTGATGCCAGTCGGGCCCGACGCCGAAGATGCGTGTCTTGACCGACGCGTTGCCGAATACCACTTCCCAGCCGCGCTGGTTCTGCACGGCCGAGACGTAGCGGATGTTGCCGATCGTGCGCTCGATGGCCTGGGCGTCCGCCTCCACGAGCGACGCGATCGTGCGGTCCGTCGTGGGCGCGAAGACCTGCCTGGCGGCGCCGGCGCGGACCATGATCAGGTCCCATCCCTGTTTCGCGACCATGTCCATGACGCGCGCGCGGGTGCCCTCGCCGATGCAGATGACGGCGGTGAGCGCGGCCACGCCGATGATGAGCCCGAGCATCATCAGGAACGATCGCTGGGGATTCGACAGGAGCGTGCCGATGGCCTGCCGAAACAGCCGAACGGTCCGGTTCATCGCTTCTCGCTTTCCGGATCGGGCCGGTCGAGCAGAATCCGCTGCCCGTCCGACAACCCCTGGGTCACTTCCGTCCACGCGCCGTCTTTCCAGCCGAGCCTGACTTCGCGCAGCTCGGGCCGGCCGTTCACGAGGACCTGCACGAAGTGCTTGCCGCCCTCGCGCCGGACGGCGTTGGACGGCACCGCGAGCACCTGCCGCGACTGGAGCTGGATGTTGACGCTTGTGGTCATCTCGGGTCGCAACCGGCCCGCGTACGGCGAGGTGATCTCGACGGCCACCACGTACTTCACGACGTTGTCCTGGATAGTGGCCTTCGGGTAGATCGCCGCGACCTGGCCGGCGAAGTCGTCGGCCGGGTACGCATCCACCGTGAACACCACGTGCTGGCCGACCGCGATCTTCCCGATGTCGACTTCGTCCACGTAGGCTTCGACCTGCAGCCGCGCGAGGTCGATGATGGTGACAAACGTCGGCGCATTCAGGCCCGCGGCGACCGTTTCGCCTTCCTGCGTGGCCACCGACGCGATGACGCCGGAGATGGGGGCGGTGATGATCGCGTAGGAACGCTGGACCTCGGCGTGCGCCAGCGCCGCGCGGTCACGGTCGCGCTCGGCCTGGGCCTGCTTCACGCTCTCGGCGTGCTGGGCGCGTACCAGTTCGAGCGTCTTGCGCGCCGCGCCGAGTTGCGCCTCTGAGACCGCCAGCAGTTCCTGCGACAGGTCGAACCCGCTCTGCGGCGCGAGCGTGCGATCGAGCAGAACCCGCTGCCGGTCGAGGTCCTTGCGCGCCTGTGTGACGGTGGCGTTCCACCGGGCGATGTCCGCCTCGGCTTTCGCCACTTCCGTGGGAAGCAGGGTGTCCAGCGCCGCGAGTTTCGCGTCGGCGAGCCGCAATTCGGCCCGGGATTGCTCCACCAGGGCTTCCAGGTCGGCCTTCTCCAGTTCCGCGATCACCTGCCCTTTGCGTACCTGGTCCTTGATATTGGCGTGCAGCCGAAAGACCCGGCCGGAGATGCGCGACCCCACCTTCACTTCCGCGCCGACCTGCGCCTTGACGGCGCCAATCGCGGCGACGTTCGAGGAGAACGTCCGCCGGGTCACCGTGATGGTGTCCGCGTTGCCTCCGCTGCCAGCGCTGCCCGTTCCGCTCGCGGCGCCCGCGTTGTCCGCGCTACCCGCTGCGCCCGCGCCACCGTTCGCCGAGGGCTGCGGTTGCCGGCAGCCGGCGCCACAGACTGCCAGCGCGACGGCCAGCACGATCGCCGCCCGCCGAGCCGTCATCTGTGTGTGCACGTGGTCTTGGCCTTCCGTCGTGGTGCGGATCATTGTCCGCGCAGGGGAGTGCGTGTCAAGGAGCGGCGGGGGAGGGAACTCGCTGGCGCAGCCAGTCGAAGGGTGTCGGGAAAGGGTGCGGGCCGTCAGAGCGGTCCGCCTTCGCAACGGTCCGGCAGGATCTCATTCCTCCCGTTGCTTCGGCGAGACAGCCTTCGCGTGCGGTGACTCGCCTGCCTAGCCGAAGCTGGCCGAAGGTGAGCGAAGGCTGGCGGAGGGAGAGGGATTCGAACCCCCGGTACGGTTTCCCGTACAGCGATTTTCAAGACCGCCGCCTTCAACCGCTCGGCCATCCCTCCGCGAGAACAGATTATACGCGCCGCGTCGGGGTCAGATCCAAGCCGGGCTGTGGCTGTCCGGGCTTGGCTCTGACCCCAACGCGCCGCGTGGCTACTTCCCGGGCAGCACCTTCGCGCCCTCGATCATGATGGGATACGAGTAGCCCGAGCCGAAGTCCTTCTCGAGGACGAGCGTGCCAGTGACGGTCACGGTGGCGCCGACCTTCACGTCGGCGTCCGACGTCACGGTGATGTCGTTCGTGCCGTCCTTCTCCGTGCCGGTGCCATCCTGCAGGTGGAACCAGTTCTTGCCCATGATCCCGCCGTTGAACTTCACCACCAGGCCGCGCACGGTCACGCTCTTGCCGCTGAGCGCCGCGCGGTTCGTCCACAGCGCCGCCACGGCCGTGCCGCCGGCGGGCTGCGGGATGACCTCGGTTACTTTCGCGCGCGCCGACCCCGCCTGGCTATGCCCGGGCGGCAGCGCGCCGGCCATCGCCGCCATGGCGGCCGTCCCGGACCCGGCCGCGCCCGCCTTGCGGATCTGCGAGGCGAAGTAGATCAGCGGGAAGTCCCGCTTGAGCGCGTTGCTGCGGAAGTTCTCCATCGGCATTTCGAGCGGGATGGTGAGCGTGTCGCCGACGGCCACCTTGAACTGGCTCGAGGCCGCCCAGATCTCGCCCTTGTCGGTCTTCACGCGCACGTAGGTATACGTCGCCGCGTCCATGGTCTCGAGCACCGTGCCGGTCACGGTCTCGAACCCCTGCGGCGCGCCCGCCGCGGCGCCGGGCGCCTGCGCGTGCGCGGCCTCGGGCACGATCGCCGCGCCGGCCGCCGCCGAACCGGCCGCCGTCACGGCCGCTTCTGGCTTCGCCGCAGGCTCGGCCCCCTTCGAACACGCCGACACGGCAGACAGGGCCGCCGTCAGACACACCAGAGCCAACGCCATCTTCTTCACGGAAACCTCCACCTTGAGAATGATCCTATTGTGGCGCGGGAGGGTGCAGCGAGTAAACGCGGCCGGCGCCCTCGACGTGCTCGAGGCGCAGCCAGTCGCCGAACCGGCCGATCCGCGACTCGACCGCGGGCCATTCGCCGGGCTTGTACAGGTCGGTATGCACGACGATGCGCGAGACGCCCAGGAGCGTGAGCCGGCGCAGACCCTCGTCGGTGGGGAACTCGCGAAGGTTCTGGAAGATCAACTCGTGCACCGGCGCCCTGAACCCGCTGTAGCCGTGCACGGTCTTCTGCCAGTGGGCGGTCGCATGCATCATGTAGGCGGTCTGCCGCCGCTCGAACTCGCCCGGACTTGCGGGGTCCGGCAGGGGGACCTCCGCGATCGCGAACGGTCCTGGCTGGGTCGCCAGCCAGCGATCGATCGGCGGAATATCGACGCGATACGGGTTCACGTCGAGCGGAATCGCCAGGAACTCCGTCACGAGCAGGACGCCCACCACGAGGGCGGCGGCGCGCGCGTGCTCCGGCCTGAGCCGCGCACGCAGGCGATCGAACCCGATGCCGGCAAGCACAGCGAGGCCGAGCATGCCGAGGATGGTAAAACGCGACGGCACGCGGATGAAGCTGAACCCGGGCATCCAATAGACCAGCGGCCAGAGGCCGAGCGGCGGGCCGATCGACAGCAGGATCGCGAGGATCGTCAGCAGGAGGTAGAAGCCAAGCGCACTCGGGCGCGCCGCGGCCTGCCATCGCCGCCAGGCCGCGGCGCTCGAGAAGAGCCGCCGCCGGATGCGGCGGGCGGCGTCGATCGGCACCAGCCGCGCCAGCGCCAGGCGCGCGGCCACCGCGACGAACGCGAGCAGCCAGGGTCGCCACAGGCTGCGCGCGGAGAACAGGACAATGTCGCCGGCGCGCACGCGCGACGGGCGGTAGATGGTGAGCAGCGCCGCGACGACGACGAGCGCCACCGCGACCAGCTCCAGCAACACCGCGCCGCGCGTCAGCCAGATGGCGCGCGGGTGGCGGGATCCCGGTTCGGCGGGGCTGAAGCCGCGCTCTACACCAGACCCGGCACCTGCCGTGAGACGGCTGAGCCCGTGCAGCCCCGGGCCTTCCGCCTTCGCATCACGCGTCGGCGGGCCGCCGTGGCCTGGGCGGAGGAGGTCAGACCCGTGGGCAACGGCATCGGCGCGCCGCAGGCGCGCGGGCCGGATGACCAGGGCGGCCGCCGCCAGCAGGAGCACGAGGAAGCCCGGGAAGAGGAACGCACCAGCGGTCTCGAGAACCCGCGCATCCGGCATCAGGGCGACGATCCACGTCTGCACGTGCGTCGGCGCGGCGAAAAAGCTCGTCGCCGGCACCGTCCAGTTGTCGAGCGTGCGGCGCAGGCCCAGGCCCTCCTGCACGCGCCGGTAAGGCAGCACCGACCACACGACCGGCGCGAGCAGCAGCGCGCCGGTCAGGCCGAGATCCCGGAGGCGCCGCCACGGGCGAAGCGGTTCGTCGAGCGCGACGCGATAGACCAGCAGCGCGCCAAAGGCGATCAGCATGAAGACGGCGCCGTGGCCGCTGGTGAGCGCTTGGAGGGTGAAGAAGAACACGGCCCACTTGAGGTGGCGCGAACGGCCCTCGTCCACGTAGGCGTGCAGCGCCGCCAGGCCGAACGGGATCCACTGCACCGTCCCGAGGTGCATCTGTCCCATCCGGAAGAACCGCGGCGGCGAGACCGCGAACACCACGCCTGCGACAAGCGCCGCGGCGCGTCCGAGGCCGAGCCGGCGCGCGAGCAGCCACGTCCCGACGCCGCACAGCAGTGTGGACAGCAGCGAGGCCGCGTTGAGCGCGAGGACGGGGTTGCCGGTGATCCACTGGACGGGCGCGGAGAAGATCGCCGTGCCGATCAGGTTCTCGGACAGCGCGAGCGTGTCGCGCAGGGGGTAGTAGATGTTGGCGTCGAAGATCGCGAAGGGCTGATGCAGGAACGCGTGGGCGTCCCACGAAAGCGTCCAGAGGTACAGTTCGCCGTCCGGCCCGCCCGGGAGCATGGTCGAGGCCGGGTGCCACCACACCGGCCAGGTGGTGAGCAGCACGAGCGCCGCAAAGAGCAGCGTGACCGCGCGGATCTCCGAGGGCTCGGGCCGGCGGCCGACGGGGCCTCGCTCTTCAGCCTTCATCACAGAGGTTCATGATAGTCCGGCCGCCGTCTACCTGCCGGCCGGGCGCCGCAGCGCGTAGAGCCGACCGGGGCCTTCGACGCGTTCGAGCGTCAGCCACTCCGGGAAGCGGCCGATCCGCGCCTCCACGGCAAGCCAGTCGGCCGGGTCATAGCCGTCGCTGTGGATGACGAGGTGGGTGACGCCGAAATCGACGAGGCTGCGAAGGCTCTCGTCGGTGGGAAAGCGCCACAACTGCTCGTACAAGAGGGTGTGCACGGGCGAGCGGAATCCGCTGTAGCCGTGGACCGTCCTCCGCCAATGCGCCGTCGAGTGCAGCATGAAGATCGCGTGGCGGTTCTCGGCGCGCACGTGATCGGCCGGATCGACGACGGGCACCTCGGCAATCACCGACGTGTCCGGCAGTTGCGCGACCGCGCGATCAATCGCGGGAATGTCCGTGCGGGCGGGGAACACTTTCAGCGGGACGAGGCAGAACTCGGCCAGAAGCAATCCGCAGGCCAGCACGGCGGCTGCGTGCTGCCGGGCCGGCCACCAGCGGACGCAGATCCGCTCAAACCCGATCCCGGCCAGGATCGCGAGGCCGAGCATCCCGAGAACCGTGAAGCGCGACGGCACGCGGATGGTGTCGAAGCCCGGGAGCGAGAAGACCAGCGGCCAGATGCCGAACGGCGGGCCGATGGCCAGCAGGGTCGTGAAGAGCGTGAGGGCGCCGTAGAAGGTCACCGGGTTCGTGCGGTGCCTGGCTCCGAGTTGCCGCCAGCCATCGCGCCACTGCCGGAATCGCGCACCCGGTTCGAAGGGGACGCGGCGGATCAGCGCCATGCGCAGGGCGACGGACACCATGGCGAGGAGCCACGGGCGCCAGAGGCTGCGCGCGGTGAACAGCACGGTGTCGCCGAGGCGGACGCGCGCGGGCCGGAAGACGGTCAGCAGCAGCGCGCCGATCAGCAACGCGGCCGCGAGCAGTTCGAGTGCGACGGCCGCGAACTGCGCACCTGCGGAATGTTCGCGTGCGGGCCTGTCTCGCCGTAGCTCGTCTGGTTGCTCCCGAGCGAAGGCGGGCCGTACCAGCAGCGCGGCGCCCGCCAGCACGATCGTCAGGATGCCTGGAAACAGGTACGCGCCGGCGTGCTCGAGAATCCGCGCGTCGGGGACGCGCGCGGCGAGCCACGCGTGGACGTAAGTCGGCGAGGCCAGGAAGCTGACGCCGGAGACGCCCCAGTCCAGCAGGTCACGCTGGAAGCTCATCTCGGCGCGCACGCGACGGTACGGGAGCGCGACCATCGCCACGGGAAGCAGCAACAGCGCGCCGCCGATCCCGAGATCACGCAACCATCGCCAGGGGCGCACCGGCTCGCCCAGCGCGACGCGGTAGAGGAGCAGCCCGCCGCACGCGACGAGCATGAAGACGGCGCCGTGGCCGCTCGAGAGCGCCTGCAGCATGAAGAACAGCGCCGTCAGCTTCAGATCCCGCGGCCGGCCCCGATCGAAGTAGGCGTGCAGCGACGCGAGGCCGAAGGGGATCCACTGGACCGTCGCGAGGTGCAGTTGCCCGATCCGCAGGAACCGCGGCGGCGCGAAGGCGAAGACGATGCCGGCGAGGATCGACGCCACCAGGCCAAGGCCGAGCTGCCGCCCCAGCACCCAGACCCCGATCCCACACAGCGCGCAGGACAGCAGCGACACGACATTGAGCGCCAGCACCGGGTTCCCGGTGAGCCACTGCACCGGCGCGGAAAAGAACGCCGTGCCGATCAGGTTCTCGGCGAACGCCAGCGTGTCGCGGAACGGGTAGTAGATGTTGGCGTCGAAAAGGGCGAACGGCTGGTGCCGGAACGCGTGGGCGTCCCACGAGAGAATCCACAGCACCAGGTCCGCGTCCGCCCCGTTGGTCAGCGTCGTCGACGCCGGATGGACCCAGAGCGGGAACGTCATCACCATTGTCAGCGCGGTGAACAGCGCCGCCACCGGCACGAGCGCCTGCGCCAGGGGCGCCCGCACCGGGCCCGACACGTCGTGACCGCGCACCATGGATGTCTATGATAGCCCGGCGCCGCGCGGTACACTCTGCGCCATGACCCGCCGCGCGTTGATCGTCCTCGCCGCGATCGTGGTGCTGCTGTTCCTGGTGGCGCCGCGGTTGCGCGCGCCCGGCCCGGCAGAGTTCTACATTGAGCCCATGACGAGCATGCGGCTGGTCGCGCTGGAGCCGGGCACCTTCGAGATGGGCAGCCCCGGGACCGAGTACGGGCGCGGCGACGATGAGAGGCGGCATCCGGTCACGCTCACCCGCAAAGTCTACATCGGCGAGCACGAGGTCACGCAGGCCGAGTGGAAGCAGGTGATGGGCACCACGCCCAGCCAGTTCAACGAGTGCACGCGCTGCCCGGTGGAGACGGTCGACTTCTACCAGGTCAGCACGTTTCTCTCGAGGCTGAACGCCGGGAACTCGGCGATGCGGTATCGGCTGCCCACCGAGGCGGAATGGGAGTATGCGTGCCGCGCCGGCACGACGACGGCCTTCAGCTCGGGCCGCACGATTTCGACCGGGCAGGCGAACTACGACGGGCGCTTTCCGTACTCGGGCGGATCTGGCGGCGTGACGCTCGGCAAACCAGCGCCGGTGGGGTCGTACCCGCCCAACGCCTGGGGCGTCTTCGACATGCACGGCAACGTCTGGGAGTGGACCGGCGACTGGTACGGCGAGTACGCCGCCGGGCCGGCCACCGATCCCGTCGGTGCCCCAAAGGGCCGCGCGCGGGTGATCCGCGGCGGGAGCTGGCGCTTCAATGCCAACAGCATGCGCTGCGCCATGCGCTACACTCACGCGCCCCCGGACAAAGGCTCCAGCCTCGGCTTCCGCATCGTGGCGGAGCCTATACGCTCGCGGGATCGGCGGTGACGCCAGCCTCGCGCGTCAGGTGCCGGCTGAAGCCGGCACCCACGCGTGTCGCGCGGCGCGTGTCACGCAGCGCGTGCGGGGGCCGTCGTGGCACCCACGCGTGTCGCGCGGCGCGTGCGGGGGCCGTCGTGGCGGCCGTCGAGGTCGTGACTGTCGTGGGATCCGGCTTCAGCCGGATCCCGAAGAGCGCCAGCGCGCCGGTGGTGAGAGGACCGGAACCATGCGGAGACATCTGACGACCCGGACGCACGTCACGATCGTCCTTGTGCTCGCCGCGATTGCCCTCGTCGCGACGCGCGCTCCTCTGGAGGCGCGGCAAGCGCCTGGGCCGCTTCTGGCCAACGGGTCCTTCGAGGACGTCGCGAACAACGTGCCGCAGGGCTGGCGCAGCGTCACCTTCCAGCGGGCCGCCGAGTTCGCCGTTGACGCGACGGCACACTCCGGCGCGCGCAGCGTGCGCATTTCATCCGCCGAGGGCGCCGACGCGGGTTGGAGCACGGTGATTCCCGTGCGGCCCTACGCGCGCTACCGGCTCAGCGGCTGGATCAAGACGGAGAATGTTCAGGCGGACACCGGGATGGGCGCGCTGCTGAATCTCCACGGCTGGGGCCGCACGACGACGGCAGCGCTGACCGGCACGCGCGACTGGACCGAGGTGTCGCTCGAGTTCGACAGCGGCGGCACCGACGCCGTGCAGATCAACTGCCTGTTCGGCGGCTGGGGCAACTCGCGCGGGACGGCGTGGTTCGACGACATCAGGATGGAACGGCTCTCGGCGCGCGAGCTGAAGCCGGCCGTCACCATTGAGGCGGCGGCGACGCGCGCGCCGATGTCGAAGTACATCTACGGCCAGTTCATCGAGCACCTCGGACGCTGCATCTACGGCGGCATCTGGGCCGAGATGATCGAGGACCGGAAGTTCTTCTACCCGGTCGCCGAAGGCGAGTCGCCCTGGACGCTGATCGGGCAGACACGCAGCGTGACGATGAGCGCGACGGGGCCGTTCGTCGGGGCCCACACGCCGGAGATTGCCGTCGCGGGCGGCACGGGGGGTGGCGGAGGCGGCATCGGCCAGACCGGCCTGGCGCTGCGCGCGGGCGCGAAGTACACGGGGCGCCTTGTCCTGTCCGGCGAGTCGGCCGCGGATCCCATCGACGTCAGCCTGGTCTGGGGCGGCGGCGGGCGCGATCGGCAGACCGTTCGCATCGACATGGTGGACGGGAAGTACCGCTCGTTCCCGCTGGCGTTCACGGCCGGCGCGTCGACGGACGACGCGCGGCTGGAAATCGTCAGCCGCGGCAGCGGCACGTTTCGCGTCGGCACGGTGTCGCTGATGCCTGCCGACAACGTGGAGGGATTCCGTGCCGACGTTCTGCAGTTACTGCGCGAGCTGAACGCGCCGGTCTACCGCTGGCCCGGCGGCAACTTCGTGAGCGGCTACGACTGGCGCGACGGCATCGGCGACCGCGACACGCGGCCGCCGCGCAAGAACCCGGCGTGGAAGGGCGTCGAGCACAACGACGTCGGCATCCACGAGTTCATGGCCCTGTGCCGGCTGATCAACACCGAGCCCTACATCGCCGTGAACAGCGGCCTGGGCGACGCGTCCGCAGCGGCAGACGAAGTGGAATACGTCAACGGCGCCGCGACGACGCCGATGGGGAGACTGCGCGCGAAAAACGGCCACGCCGGGCCCTTCAGGTGCCGGTGGTGGTCGATCGGCAACGAGATGTACGGCGACTGGCAGCTTGGGCACATGCCGCTTGCCGACTACGTGAAGAAGCACGGGGTGTTTGCCGACGCCATGCGCGCGAAGGATCCGGCGATCGAGTTGATTGCCGTCGGCGCCATCGGCGCGTGGGACGAGGCCATGCTCGCGGCGAACGCCGGCAACATGTCGCTCATCAGCGAACACTTCTACGTGCAGGAGGGCGCGGGCCTGATGGGCCACGTCGCGCAGGTGCCGCGCGAAATCCGGCGCATTGCCGAGGCGCACCGGCGCTACCGGGCCGAGATCCCGGCGCTGGGCGGCAAGGACATCCGCATCGCGCTGGACGAGTGGAACTACTGGTACGGGCCGCATCTCTACGGCGAGCTCGGCACGCGCTACTTCCTGAAGGACGCGCTCGGCATCGCGGCCGGGATCCACGAGTACGCGCGCCAGGCCGACATCATCTTCATGGCCAACTACGCGCAGACGGTGAACGTGATCGGCGCGATCAAGACGACGAAGACCGCCGCCGCGTTCGACACGACGGGCCTCGTGCTGAAGCTCTACCGCGCCGAGTTCGGGACGATTCCCGTCGCGGTGAGCGGCGCGCCCGAACCGCTGGACGTCGCCGCCGCGTGGCGCGAGGGCGGCCGGACGCTCACGCTGTCGATCGTGAACCCGACGCACGAGGCGCAGTCGATCGCGCTGAACGTGACGGGCGCCAGCTTCGCGCCGGACGCGCGGCTGTGGAGGATGACCGGCGCGGACGAGAAGGCCTACAACGAGCCCGGGAAGCCGCCGCCGGTGGCGTTCCGGGAGACGGTGGGGGAGCGCGTGCCGGCAAGCGGCCCGCTGACCGTGCCGCCGATGAGCATCTCGCTGTACGAGCTGCGCCTCGCGCGCTGAAATCACATGGGGTCAGACTCGATGTTTCCGCCAGGTGAAAGCTTCGAGTCTGACCCCATGTGACGGGCTACCTGAACAGCGCCGCCTCGACCGCCAGCCCGGGACCGAAGCCGACGGCGAGGCACGGCCGCGGCGCGTGGCGCCGCCGCAGCCGCTCGAGGATGAAGAGAATCGTCGGCGACGACATGTTGCCGAACTCGGCCAGCACCTCCTGCGAGATGGCGTAGTCGTCGCGGCCGATGCCCGTCGCCTGCGCGACCGACTCGAGGATGCGCGGCCCGCCCGGATGCACGGCCCAGGTCGCGATGCGATCGACGGACAAATCCTGCGCGGCGAGCCAGGCGTCGAGCCACGGCCGCAACTCGCGCTCGATGACGCCCGGCACGCGCGCCGAGAGCGACATCTCGAAGCCGTGATTGCCGATCCGCCAGCTCATCAGCTCGGCGGAGTCCTCGAGCAGCGCGGCGCCGCTCCGGGCCAGCTCCCACGACTCCCCGGCGGCCGGGCGCGCGCCGCCACCGACCACCGCGGCCGCGCCGTCGGCGAAGATCGCGTTGGACACGAGCCAGTCGCCGGTCCAGCCGTACTGATAGTGCACGCTGCACAGTTCCACGGCGCAGACGAGAACGCACGCGTCGGGCTGGCTGTCGGCGTACGCGCGCGCGACGCGCAGCCCGTTGAGCGCGCCGTGGCACCCCATGAACCCGACGTGCGTGCGCTCCACGGTTCGACGCAGGCCGAGCGCGCGCACCAGGCCCAGATCGAAGTTCGGTGCGGCGAACCCCGTGCACGACACCGACACGATGTGCGTGATGTCACCCGGGCTCCTGCCGGCGTCGGCGAGGGCCGCGCGGGCGGCCTCCGCCCCCAAGGGCGGCGCCTCTCGCTCGTAGCGCGCCATGCGCTCAGCGGTCGTTGGCCCGCGATCGTCCGCATCCCGCATCGGCGGGAAGAAGGATTGCGTCGCGTCGCCGCCCTCGCTCCCGGTATCGAGGACGACGCTGTGGCGCTTCCTGACGCGGGTCATGCGGTAGAGGGCCTTGAGCTGCCGCTGCTGCTCGTCGCTGGTGCAGCCGAACTGCCGCGCCATCGCGGCGGCGTGCGCCTGGGAGATGGCGTGTGGCGGGGACGCGGTTCCGATGCCATACACGAAAAAGGGCACGACGCCTCCTCAGGATCCGGATGCGCGAGGGTGAAGATGCGCCAGCCACGGGCGCGCAAGGCCCGGCTGGTGCTGCAGGAGCGCGACGATCGGCGTGACCAGGGCGGGGCTGCGCAGGACGCGGGCCACGCCGCGGCACCAGCGCTGCTCGCGTCCGATGCGCCGCGCGTACATCCCGGTCCATGCCTCTGCCATGGCGTCGTCCCACGCGGCGATCGCGCCAACGGCGAGCGGGACGAGGGCCTCGGCGGCGGCGAACGCCCACGCCATGCCTTCGCCGGTAAAGGGTTCGACGTAGCCGGCGGCGTCGCCGAGCACGAAGAGGCGACGGGCCGCGGGGCGCGCTGTCCGACGCGTCAGGGGAATGGTGCCGCCCCACTCGACGGACTCGAGACGAGGATCGAATGACACACCCGCCTCGGCAAGGATGGCCGACACCGCGCCTGAGGCGCCGCCGTGCGTCTTCAGAAAGTCCGCGTCGAGCGCGGCGGCCACATTGATGCGGCCGCCTTCGACCTCGACAGCGCCGACGTAGCCGTGGCGTCCGATCGCCATGGTGATCGCGCCCGCGGACACCTGGATGGCGCCCTCCGGCGCGAGGCCGCCAACGCCTAAGCGCGCGCGCCTGGAAGGCACGCTGCGAAGCGGCGGACAGTCACGCAGTGACGACTGGGCGAGGCCGTCGGCCGCGAGGACGAGGCGCGCATGGGCGATTGACGCCGCCGCGCCTCGGGGCTGGAGGGCGACTCGGCGGAAATCCTCGTCCGCACGCGCGGGTTCCTCATCGGTGACCAGCGCCATGGTCTCCGGCGCGAACACCGCGCCGGCGTCCCCGGCGGCAGCGGCCAGTTCGGTGTCCAGCGCCGCGCGCGACACCGCGAGGCCGGGCGGGAGCGCGAGGACCGCCATCCGCGATCGCTGGCACACGCGCACTGCCGCGATCGGGCGCGCGCCCAGCGCACGCACCCGGTCGGTGAGCCCGGCCCGATCGAGCGAGGCCAGCGCGTGCGCATTCAGACATCCGCCGCACACCTTCGACCGCGGGAACGCCTTGCGCTCGACCAGCAGCACGCGCGCGCCGGTTTGGGCCAGAAGGCGCGCGGCCAGCGACCCGGCGGGCCCTGCGCCAATCACGATCGCGTCCCAGGTGTAGGCGCTCGTGCCGGGAGGGGTCGGGATTGAACCCCGCCCCCTCCCGGAGCCCTGGTTCGTCACGGCCGGCGCCACGTCAGTAGCCATCGTTGCGGCCAGTGGGTGGTGACGCGCGCACCGTCCAGCCCCGCCTTCGCGGCCAGTGACTCCGCTTCGGCGGGCGTGTAGGCCGCTTCCACCGATCGCGTACCGTCCACGTGGAACACGCGCGACCGGGAGAGCAGGCGGCAGCCGGCCCATGCGAAGAGGTAGCCTGTGGCCGATCGGCGCAGGTCCGAGACGAGCACGGCGAGCCGCGCGGCGGCCGCCATGCGCTGAAGCAGCGTGACCGCCCCGTCATCTTCGAGGTGATGCAGGAACAGCGTGCAGATACTGATATCGACCTCGGCCGGCCACGACCCGCGCAGCGCGTCGACGGGTTCGAACCGTACCCGTTCGACGCCGGCGCGCGCGGCCAGGGTTCGCGCGTAGTCGATGGCCACGAGACTGATGTCGCAGCCGGTGATGTCGAGGGAGATGCCGTCGCGCGCGGCCAGGCGCGCCAGCGCGACGGCCACGTGCCCGCCCCCGCTGGCGACATCGAGGAGGCGGAGCGGCCTGCCGGCGGCCGCGGCCCTTTCCGTGCCGCCCGCGTGTGTCTCGGCGGCCCGGCGAATCGCCGGCCAGAGCGCATCGGCGGTGCGGCTGACGAGATTAGCGCGCCCCAGCGCGGTGAGGGCCTGGACATGCTCCCGGATGTCGAGCCCGGGCTGATCCATCAACTCGGCCTCGCGCCGGCGCGCGTTGAGATTCACCTGACTGTTATCGCACCGACTGGGGTCAGAGTCGACATGATCTGGGGTCAGAGTCGACATTGGTTTGACCAATGTCGACTCTGACCCCGGAGTTGATCGACGGAAATGTCGACTCTGACCCTAGTTGCCGACGACCTTCACCACTATCCCGCGACAACGCGCGCGACTCTGCCGAACACGTCGTCCACGATCGCGCGGAC
>Ga0315292_10000385_pt1 | contig 20360 bp, 11 predicted proteins | sample YL17G13_0_MG_FD_204029 | JGI IMG/M metagenome (GOLD analysis project Ga0315292, IMG submission 204029) | Sediment microbial communities from Yellowstone Lake, YNP, Wyoming, USA - YL17G13_0 | ecosystem: Environmental > Aquatic > Freshwater > Lake > Sediment | place: USA: Wyoming | collected... | reverse complement strand
CGTTTGCTCAATTTGGTGGGCACTTTGACTAGGATCTGGATATGCTGGTCGCCTTTTCCGAAGCCGTCCACATGAGGAATGCCCTGGCCGCGCAAAGTGAAAACCTGGCCCCCCTGAGACCCGGCAAGAATGGATATTTTCTTGGACCCGTTGAGGGAAGGAACTTCAAGCTCTGCTCCCAATGCGGCCTGGGTGAAGGAGATCGGAATCTGACATAGAATATCATCGCCATGGCGTTCGAAGAAGGGATGGGGTTCCACGTGTATCACCACGTAGAGGTCCCCCAGCCGGCCACCCCGTTCTCCCTCCCCCCCTTCGCCGACAATTTTCAAACGACTTCCCATATCTACTCCTGCTGGGATCTTGATGGGAATCCTTCTGGGCTTCTTGACCTTCCCTGTGCCGCGGCAATCTGTACAGGGGTGAGGAATGAAAAAACCCTGGCCGCGGCATCGCGAGCACGTCGTGCGCAGCGTAAAAAAGCCCTGGGAGTGCGTGGTTTGCCCGCTCCCCCGGCATGCCGGGCAAGTCTCCTTTTTCGTCCCGGGCTTGAAGCCCGCACCTTTGCAGGTTCCGCAAGATTCGAGGCGTTCAACCTCTATCTCCATCTCCTTGCCCAGCGCCGCATCCAGGAACGCAATGGTTAAATCGTAGCGGAAATCCGCCCCTTTCCTGGGGCCGGATGCCCCGCGTCGGCCCGTGCCGAACCCAAAAAAGTCCTCGAAGATATCACCGAAGCTGGTAAAGATGTCCTCAAAACCGGAAACCCCCGAAAAGCCGGTTTTCCGAAGGCCTTCATAGCCATAGCGGTCATAGAGGTTTCTCTTCTCCGGATCACGGAGGACCTCGTAAGCTTCTGAAGCCTCTTTGAATTTTTCCTCCGCCTCTTTATTTCCTGGATTTCGATCGGGATGGTACTGGAGAGCTATTTGCCGGTAGGCTTTCTTGATATCGGCCTCATTGGCATTATGAGGAACCCCCAGGATTTCGTAATAATCTCTTTTGGTCATAGATCTGGCTCGCCTTCCTCCTGGAAGAGAATATTAGCATTCTCAGGGCCAAAGTCAAGCTTGGGGTTTAACTTGACATTTTTCCCCCGTTTGATTATTATTGGATCATATTTTGGGAAAAGGTAAGAAGGGAGGATAAAAGGGGAAGTCAAGCAGGGAAAAAAGTCATGGGCCAGAGCTGGCGAAAGGAGGTTGTATGCTGAAACGGTTGGGACTTTTTAAGGTGGTCGCAATTCTGGTGTTGGTCTTTTCAACGTTCACCCTGGTATTGGCGTTTGAGAAGGCTAAGTTTGTAGCTATTTCCGACCCGCACATTTCTATCCCTCAGCAAAAGGGTGTTGCCGATGGGTATAAACTCGGCCTGAAGACCGTGATGCTGACAGAAAACACAATTGCGGAAATCAATAAGATCCCAGATTTGAAATTTGTCCTGGTTGCTGGGGATCTTACCCAGGATGCCGAACCGTGGAATATCGATGAACTACGAAGGATTCTGGATCAGCTGAAGGTGCCCTATTTTGTCGTTCTGGGAAACCATGACCTCAGCCGTGTCCCGCATGAAAAGAAAGATCAACCGGTCACCCTATCCAAATATACCGTCGCCAGTGCATTCATAGGCAAGTCTGGGGGCATGCTGCCCGGAATGACCTATTACTCTCATACGGTGGCCAAGGATCTCGTTCTCATCGGCCTGGATGCGTCGCGCGCCCAGATATTTGTGCCGGAAGCCAATTTAAATGATTACGGCGGCAAGATTGATGTCGGGCAGGTGAGGTGGCTGGAAAAAATTCTGAAAGCAAACCAGAATAAGACAGTCATTATCCTTACCCATCACAGTCTTGTTCCCTGGGGAGAAGGGGATAGAACAAACCATAACTATTGGGGATGGTTCCGGGTGGATAATGCGGAGGAAGTAAGGGCGTTATTGAAAAAATACGGGGTCAGGCTGGTCTTTTCGGGCCATCGACACATCTCCACCCGTTATCAGCAAGTTGACGACATCTATCATTTCATCACCCCGGCGATTTCCACCTATCCCATGCGATACACGGTTTATGAGATGACTCCAAAGGAGTTGAGTTGGCAAGTGAAGAATATCCCGGCTCCCAGCGAGGTATGGGAACTGGCCAAAAAGAATTTTCTGGCCGATAAATGGTGGAGAGGACCGGACCATCCGGATACACCTGAAGGGAACGAGAAATATTTGGAGTTTTACGAGAGCCCGACAACTCTAAAAGGAAAAGTAATCTATAAATGAGGCCCGGTAGGGGCGGGGTAGAAAGGGATTTCACGTCATCTTAACAACAATGTCGCCGATCAGGTTGGCGGCTTCATCGCCCCGGTCGGCGGCATTGGAGAGATGGCGGTAGATTTCCCTCATTTTGAGCATGTAAACCGTGTCTGCGCCCTTGAAAAGGTCGGCCAAGGCCCGGTGATAGGCATTCTCCATCTCATTCTCGCAGGCCTTGGCCTTGGTGGCATGCTCCAGGGCAATGCTGGGGTATTTCTGAATTAAGCGGATGGCATCGCTCAGCTCATGGGTTGCCTTGCGCAGGATGTCGATCATCTCGATGATATAACGATTCGGCTTGACCTCATAGATTTCCATCTCGTCGACGGTCCGGTCGGCGTAATCCATGACATCATCGATGGCCCGGGATAGGGAGAAGATATCTTCCCGGTCGAAGGGAGTGACGAAAGTCTGGTTGAGTTCTTCGATGAGAATTCGTCGAAGCTCATCAGACTCCCGTTCCACTTCCTTCACCCTAGAACTCTTCGCCCCCTCCAGCCCTTGCGCCCAGGCGTGGAGGGCGTCGAGTCCTTCCAGGACTTTCTCAGCCTGGGCATGAAGCATCCCGCTAAAATCAACCTTCTTTTTCCGCAACCAGGACATCTAGATTCCCTCTCTTTTATCGGTTCGCTGTCCGTATTCTACGGTTGGGGTCCATGACCTGTCCAGCAAATTTTAAATCCATCTTTTGATGAGCAGAAGAGCAAGAGCTGCCAGGATGGCTGAGCCGGGAATGGTTATGATCCAGGTGAAAAAGATTTGCCGGCCGATTCCCCAGCGCACAGCCCCAAGGCTCTGGGCAGATCCCGCTCCCAGGATGGAGGAGGAAACAATCTGTGTGGTGCTCACGGGAAACCCGAACAGAGAAGAAAGGTATATGATCGCCGAGGAACAAGCCTGGGCGCTGAATCCATGTATCGGCCTGACCTTGTAAAGCTTCGTTCCAAGAGTTTTCATGATACGCCAACCCCCAAAGCTTACCCCTAAGGCCAGGGCTACGGAGCAAGCCAGGATCACCCATTTGGGTACATAGAAAGCATTATGGTCCATCGGTTGGTATATTTTCTCCATCACCTTGGGGGAAATCTGGTAGAAAATGACCAGGGCAAGACTGATAATCCCCATACCCTTCTGGGCATCGTTCGATCCATGGCTCAGGGCAAGGGTGATCGAGGTGAGGATCTGCAGTCTTTTGAAGAGGCGGTTGGCCCGGTTTGGTTTGAAGTTTTCGAAGAGCGCAAGAACTTTTTTAGTCAGGTAATGGCCGAGAATCAGCCCCACAATGGGTGAAAGAATGAGGATAGCCAATACCTCCCAGACTTTCCCCCAGTGAATCCACTGAGGCCCTGAGCCCAGGGCTAGGGCTCCCAGGAGTCCGCCAATCAGAGCGTGCGAAGAACTGGAGGGCATCCCAAAATACCACCCTCCTAGATTCCATAATATCGCCGCGAAAAGAGCAGCGAATATGGCGGAGAGGGTAATATTTTGGGGGTTAACGATCCCTTTGCCGAGGGTCTGGGCAACAGCCGTTCCCAGAAACCACGCCCCGATAAACTCGAAGACGGCCATGACCAATAGTGCCTTCCGTGGGTCTAGGGCCCCAGTGATTACCGGGGTTACCACTAAGTTGGCACAATCGTTGAACCCGTTGCTGAATTCGAACAATAGAACGATCGCAATGAGTAAACAGGCGATGATCAGAATGTTGGCTTCCAAAAATTTACTCTCCATAAGGCAGGAGGATTATTTGCGAAAAGACGAAAAGCTCAATTCTTTCTTCGACACAGTTCCATAAGGACTTTAGGTTTTTCCCCCAGCTTGGTTGTCAGACCAAACGAGCGGTTACTGATCATCTTTGAGTATCTCCGCCACGCTCTCCCAAACATAATCGGGTTGGATGTCGGATTGCCGTAAGGCTTCGCGGGTGGTTACCCCCGTCAAAACAAGGGCAGTGGCCATCCCGGCTTTCTTCCCCATGACCATGTCGGTTTCCAAGCGGTCACCCACGAGGAGACAGTCCTGTGGACGAAGGCCCATGGCCTCCACAGCTACCTGAATCATGATATCCGAAGGTTTGCCCACGATGGCCTCAACCTTCTTCCCCGTAGCCCCTTCGACGGCGCCGATCATAGCCGCGCAATCCGGTATTTCCCCTCCTTCCACCGGGCAGGTGCGGTCCGGGTTTGTGGCCACGAAATGGGCACCCCTTTTAATGGCTTGGAGGGCGATATTCAATTTTCGGTAATCGAAAGTCCGGTCAAAGGAGGCGACCACATATTGAACTTCTCCCGGTTCTTCGCTGATGCGGAATCCCTCCCGGCGCATTTCGGCGATCAGAGGCGGTTCTCCGATGACAAAGATGGCCGCACCGGGAGCCTGATGGTAGAGCCATCGGGCCATAACCATGGAAGAGTTGATTATTTCTGTGGGTTCTGTAGGGACCCCCAGGCGGGTAAGTTTCTCTGCGTAGTCCTCGCGAGTCTGGATGGGCTTGTTGGAAAGATAGACAATCCTTTTAGAAAGGGATTTCAATTTTTCTATCGTCTCTCTAGCGCCCCCGATGAGCTTCTCTCCCCGATAGATTGTGCCGTCGAGGTCGAAAACATAACCGGAAAAGTCTAAAGGCCCCATGAAAATTTCCTCAAAAAAACCAGATAGGTATATGGACGAATTATTGGTTCTCCATTGCCCTTTGAAGGCGTATCAATCAAAACTAGGTAAATCTATTTGGAAAATGGTACCATTGTCAATGATAAAAATTTCGCCAACTCTTAGAAAAGCACTCTTTTAATTCGGCGAATCCTCAAGAATAGTAACCCTGTGTCTTCCCCCATTGCCGGGTTTTTCCAAAGACCACTTATATCAGACAATCTTATTGACATTCGTTATCCCTTAAGTTATTTTTACACCAAATTGACGCAAATGTTATCCGGTCATCAAGACCATTTACGTTTTTCAAGGAGGGAAACGGATATGAAAAAGAAATTGCTTCTGGGAATGGTCATTTTCTTTTTTTCTTTCTCATTTCTTTACTTTTCTCCCGCAAATGCCCAGCCAATTGAAAACGAACTTTACCTGATCACCCCGGTATCCAAGGATGTCCATGACCCGGCGCTGACGCAATTTGCCGCCTACGCCAAGAAAAAGTGGAACATCGATGTGAAGACCAGCGCTATTCCCAAAGGAACGCCCGTGGCTTATGGACAGATCCTGGAGTGGAAAGGCCGGCCCCAGGCTGATGTTTTCTGGGGTGGAGAGGGAACGCTCTTTGATAGTTTGGCTGCAGAGGGGCTTCTCGAGCAAGTAAAGATCCCCCAAAAGATGTGGGATGAAATTCCGGTTACCATTGGGAAACCGGTAGGCCTACCCCTGAAAGACCCGAAGAAATTCTGGGTGGGAACTACCCTGGAGCCGTACGGCTTAATCTACCAGCCGAAATTGCTGAAGCGTTTAGGCGTGGAAATCAAAGATTGGGATGACCTTCTCAACCCAAAGCTAAAGGGACAAATCGCTCAATGCACACCCGACCGTTCGAGCTCCAGCCATGCTTCCTATGAGGTGGTTCTACAGACCTACGGCTGGGAGAAAGGCTGGAATTGGTTGAAAAAGCTGGCTGTGAACACAGGAATCTTCACCGCCCGCTCCCGCGACGTTCCCAACGTAGTGGCGAAAGGAGAATTTGCCGTGGGGGTTGCCGTGCCCAGCTACATGGCCTTTGCCGAGGTTTTGGGGGGATACGATCTCATGTTCGTATATCCCAAGAATGCCTATGTTACGCCCGAGCCGATGGCGGTTCTGAAGGGCGCTCCCCATCCCAAGGCAGCCCACGCCTTCGTCGAGTTCCTGTTAACCGAAGAAGGGCAGAAGATTTTTATGGAACGGGGGCTCTATGCCATCACCCCCAAGTATAAAGTGCGAGGTGCTCCGGGCTCCAATGCCGAGAAGGCCGTCCAATTTACCGCTGGAATGAGATCCTTCTTCGACATCCAGGTAGGAAATGTCTACGATGATAAGATCGCCGGACAGAAAAAGAGAATCGAAGAGGTAAACTCCTATTTCCGGAAAGAGATTTCCGAGAAACACAAGGAAATTATCAAGTAGAAGTGAGAATCAAACTTCCTCTCATCCAGATATCTTAGAAAAACTCCTTGAGGGGCAGCCCTCGGGGAGTTTTTCCATTAATAGTATTCCTTTGCATTTCACACTCAAAAACCCGATCCATACATGAATATTCAGTTGAAAAACATCGTGAAAAGGTTTGGAACGCTGGAGGCCGTGAGCCACGTCTCCCTGGAAATCCAGGACGGTGAGCTCTTCACCCTCCTGGGGCCTTCAGGATGTGGAAAGACAACCATCCTCCGTTTAATCGGCGGGTTCCACAGGCCCGACGAAGGGGAGGTCTACTTTGGGGAAAAGGCGGTCTCGGGGATTCCTCCTTATGAGCGGAACATCGGAATGGTCTTCCAGAACTACGCCCTATGGCCCCATATGACTATCTTTGACAACATTGCCTACGGCCTCAAGCTCAAGAAGTTTTCGAGAGCTGAAATTTCCTCCAAAGTCCTCCATACCCTCACACGCGTCAACCTGTCGGGCCTGGAAAAGCGCTATCCAGGGCAATTGTCGGGAGGGCAACAGCAGCGAGTGGCCCTGGCCCGGGCGCTGGTCTTGAACCCTGACGTTCTCCTTCTGGACGAACCGCTGAGCAACCTGGACGCGAAGATTCGCCTCCAGGTGCGGGCCGAGATCCGCAAGCTTCAGAAAGATCTGGGTATAACGACGATATATGTCACCCACGACCAGGAGGAAGCGCTTACTCTCTCTGACCGGATCGCCGTCGTCGACCATGGAAAATTGCAGCAGATAGGTTCCCCTCGGGACCTCTATGCCAAGCCGGAAAACCCCTTTGTGGCTGATTTTATAGGGATCAACAACCTGATTCCCGGGGAGGTCCGGGAAATCCAGGAGCGCGAAAGGACGATGAAGGTCCAAACCGATATTGGCCCCCTGGTCTGTACTTTGGAAAGGCCCTTTAAACCCGGGGACCCCTGTATGGTCAGTGTCCGCCCGGAGACGGCCGCCATTGGCCAGACAGAAAGGGGACAAGGAGAGGTAAATATCCTGCCGGGAACAGTTAGTTTTGCCTCCTACATCGGCAACACCATTCGCTATGACGTGGAAATCCAGAATGGGAAGATCTTCAAGGTTGATATTCAAAACCCCTGGTACCACCAGGTTCTTCCCCTGGGGGAAAAAGTTTTTGTGACTTTTCCCCAAAAAATTACCCTGGGGATTCCCATCCCCTGAAGAGGGAGTTCTGACGTGAGCCCTCAAGGCCAAGCATCCATCGCTTTACCCCGGGTTCGCTCCTGGGCCCAGATGAAAATTGGTGGCTTGCTGGGATATACGGGGATCTGGGCCTTTTTCTGCATATTTCTGATTTACCCCTTGATCCGCCTGTTCTATGACGCTTTCACGACCGCCGACGGGGCGTTTACTCTGAATAACTTCTATGACTTTTTTACCGACGCTTATTATCTCAAATCCCTGGTCAATTCCCTTCTCCTGGGAGGAGCGACGGTTGTTACAACCTCGATCCTTGGCATCGTCATCGCTTACCTTCTCTTGCGTTATGATTTTCGCGGAAGAAATCTTTTTTCTTTCCTCACCATAGTCCCTATGATCATGCCTCCGCTGGTTGGGGTAATGGGGTTTGTCTTCATTATGGGTCGGGCCGGGACCGTCAACATAATCCTGATGGATTATTTCGGTTTCCAGAAGCCGGTCAATTTTATGTATGGCATCCATGGGGTCCTTCTGGTCGAAACCCTCCATCTCTTTCCACTCATGACCCTTTCCATCGTCGACGCCCTGGGAAAGATCGACTTGTCCCTGGATGAGGCGGCGGAAAGTGTTGGATCCCGGGGGCTGCGGAAATTCTGGGATATTACTTTTCCCCTTACGACCCCTGGCTACGTCTCCGGGGCTCTACTGGTATTCATCTGGACTTTTGCCGATTTTGCTACCCCCCTGGTCGTGGGGATTGATGACCTCCTCGCTTCCCAGGCCTATCTGAACATCGTCCAGTTTGTAGACCGGCGGCTTTTTAAGATGGGTATTGTCATTTCGGCCATCATGGTCCTTCTGGCAATCCTCTTCCTGATCATCACGAAGAAATACGTGGCCATCAAAGACTACAGCTCCCTTTCCTATTCGAAGATTGAAAGAAAGAAACTTTCACCCTGGGGACAAACTCTGGCTTTAATTTTTCTGATTGTCGTGCTGACTTTCGCCTTCATACCCTACCTGGGAGTCGCCCTCGATTCTTTCGGCAAAGGCTGGGCGCTCACGCCCATTCCGGTGAAATATACCCTCCAGTATTTCGAGCGGGTAGCGATTGAAACCCCCAAATTCATCTTCAACAGCCTGATTTATTCCGGCATCTCGGTCTTGATTTGCATTATTGTCGGGGTCCCTGTGGCCTGGGTCATGGCCCGGACGAAACTTCCCGGAAAAGACCTCTTGGACTCTCTTACGACATTGATCCTGGCGCTCCCGGGCACCGGGCTTGGTATTGCTTACCTGCGAGCTTTCCGCGAACCGATGCCCTTAATGAGCACCGCACTGATCGGAATATGGGTGGTGATCCCTCTGGTGCTGGGAGTGAGGCGCCTTCCTTACACGGTTCGCGGGACCTTCGCGTCCCTTCTCCTGGTGCACAAGTCGATCGAAGAGGCGGCCGAATCGGTAGGAGCCACCAAGGCCAAGACTTTTAAGGATATTGTGGCCCCGCTGATCTGGAAGGGGATTCTTGTCGGAGCATTGTATTCTTTTATCCTCGCCCTTCAGGAGGCCTCGGCCACTCTCCTTCTGGTGATTCCCGGGCGAGAAATGATGACCGTAGGAATATTCAATTTCTATATCGGGGGCTCTGTAAATGAGGCGGCTGCGCTCGGGCTCGTCCTGATTATCCTCGGGGCCCTCTGCCTGTGGACGATCAGCAAACTTGCCGGGACTCGTATGGGCGGGGTGTTTGGATAAAGGCCAAAAAAAAATTGGACGCAGATGAACGCAGATTTTCATGATTAATAATATTAGAATGCAGGAGTCAGAATGTGGATTCCAGAAGAAAAACTCATGAATCTTTTTCTTCCGGGCTTCTGAATTCTGGCGTAAAAATTTTTTCTGCGTGCATCTGCGAAAATCTGCGTCCTATGAAGGTAATTTTATGAAAACCGGAAAACTCTGGGGAGAAAGGTTTGAAAAGGAACCGGCGGCCTTGGCCGAGACCTTCACTTCGGGCAGAGATGTACGGGGGATTCCACCCGCCGATGAGCGGCTGATCCCTTATGACCTTTGGGGGAGCCGGGCCCATGTAGTCATGCTGGTCAGGCAAAAGATTCTAGCCAGGCGGGAAGCGCGGGCGCTGATCAAAGGCCTGAAGGAGATAGAAAAATCCTGGCGGAAGGGAGATCTCCGCCTCGGCCCATCTAAAGAAGATGTCCACAGCAGCGTTGAGGCTTGGCTGATAAAAAAATACGGAATGGAAGTGGGAGGAAGACTCCATACGGCTCGTAGCCGAAATGACCAGGTGGTTTTGGACATGCGCCTTTATTTGCGGGATTGCGCTCTGGACTTTATCGGTGAACTCACCTCCTTTGTGCATGTCCTCCTTAGTCAGGCCCAAAAATATCGGGACGTAATTTTACCTGGATATACTCACCATCAGCCTGCTCAAGTCACCACATTGGGCCACGTATGGTTATCTTTTGCCGGCGCCTTTCTGCGAGACGGCCGGCGTTTTCAAGATTGGTACGAGCGGTTCAACCAAAACCCTCTCGGATCCATGACCGGCTACAGCACAAGTTTTCCCATCGACCGCAATCTTACTTCCAGGCTTCTCGGGTTCGACGGCCCGTGCCAGAACTCTTTAGACCCGATCCAAAATCGCTGGGAACCGGAAGCGGAGATGGCGTTTGACATTGCCGTGACGATGAATCATCTGAGCACTCTGGCTCAGACCCTAATCATTCTTGGCACAGGCGAGTTTGGAATGCTTAGGCTGGACGATGCCTATTGCTCGGGCAGCTCGATGATGCCGCAGAAACGCAACCCCGATCCTTTAGAGGTGATCAAAGCAAAGGCAGCTGTAGCCCAAGGGTTACTCAACAGCCTGCTTTCCATGGGCAAAGCGAACTTCCTGGGCTACAACCGGGACACCCAATGGACCAAATATTTGATTATGGATCTCATCGATGAGTGTTTCTATGGTCCGAGGATTATGTCGGAGATCGTTTCTTCCTTGCAGGTTAACGAAAGTCAAATGACCGCACTCTCCCGAAAGGGATTCATCGCCGCCCCAGACCTCTTGGAACGAATCGTACAAGAATGGGGAGTGCCCTTTCGCAAGGCTAAGTTGGCGGTGGAGAAGGCGGTGAGGTATTCTGAGGCTGAAGGGCTTGACCAGGTTTCTTTTGCGGCTATGAAACGGGCATTGAATGAGGAAAGTCTCAATCTGAAGATTGACGAGCGGAGTGTTCAGGCAGCCCAGGAAGCCAAGGATATCGTCTCCCGCAGGAAGGCTCTCGGTGGGACTGCCCCCCGCGCCCTGCAAGAGAATATCCTCTCCCTCTCCCGAGGAATTCAACTTTTGCAGAAATGGCTGTCCCAAAAGAGAAAACATCAATTCCTGGCTAAAACCAAGCTGGCGGAGATGGAACGGAATCTATAGAGAATAATCCCCCCCAATCCCCCACCTCTCTCTGATCAGCTTATGACTCGCGAACTTCACCCAGGCAACCCGGAAACCGTTCCGAATGACGGGAGATTTCTCAGGAAATTTTCATCGTATAGGAAATTATAAAAATCTTTCACCGCAGAGCACGCAAAGAACGTCCCGCTCCGAGCGGGATCCAATCATTCAAGAGACAAAATTCAAAAAAGTCAGATGTTTCTTGGGTCTTTCCATTTTAATTATTCTCTGCGTCCTCTGCGCTCTCGGCGGTTAATCTTTTATTTTTAATTTTGCAATTTTCATTTTTCAATGATATTTGCCGCTTCTTTGCAAAACGCGAAATGGTTACCCTTGCTTAAATATTCGAATAATATTAGAATGATAGAATCATGGAAGGGGACAGAATCTTTTCCGGAAGGCTCGCCCGTATCCAGGAGCTCAAGAAGAGCGGGAAATACGGCGAGGCCGAAAAGGAAATCCAGGACCAGTTGCAAAAATCACCCGGCGACCTTTTGCTCAAGACCAGCCTGGCCGACTTGCACCTCCGGCAGGGCCGCCTGGCCGAAGCAAGAATCCTGGCCGAAGAGGTCCTGGCTAAGGACCCGCAGCATCCTCAGGCGCTATCGGTCCTGGGCGATTTCTTTTTGGAAGAGCATTCTCCCCGCGGGGCTCTGGAATGCTTCCGGCAGGCTTCCTCCCGCGACCCCAGGCCCTATCTGCATCTCAAGATTGCCCGGGTTCTTAAAGAGATGGGCAAATTCCCGGAAGCTCTCGACGAACTGGAGAAAGTGCTGGTGGTCCAGCGGGACAATTTCCCTTTCCTGAAAGAGAAGGCCTTGATTCTCAACCGCATGAAACGATTTGACGAAGCCCTGGCCTGCTACGAGCGGATTCAAGGTTTCCACCCCGATGACGGGTTCGTGCAAAAAGAGATCCTGCGGCTGCGGTCCCGGAACCGTCCGGGGCCGCAGGTCTTGAAGGAGCTCACCACAGTCATGGGAATGGAGTCGAAGAAAGACAACCCCCAGATGCACGGCCTTCTGGCCCAGAAGCTGAAAGACCAGGGGATGGTCCGGGAAGCGGCGGCGGAATATAAAACCGCAGCCACCCTGGACCCGGAGAACTATTTTTTTCTCAAGCAGGAAGGATTCTGCCACTACCGCCTGAAGGAGTACCCGGAAGCCATCCGCTGCTTAGGCGATGCTTTTCAGAAAGACCCCTCGGATTACGTGGTTCGTACAACCCTGGAAAAGAGCTATGAAGCCCGGGGCGACCTGCCGGGATTTCTGAAACTGCTGGAGGCGGCGCTGCACCAGCATCCCCAGAATAAACCCCTCCTGGGTGTCATCAAAAAGATCCGGAAGAGGCTGAGCCCGGGTTCTTCCGGGGGGCCCTGATGGAGCTTCTTCGCCCCGTGCAACCGGCCGACGGAGAACATCGCCTCAGGCAGGCCCGTCTCCTCATGGAGACCGCCTTCGGGTTCCGCGATTTCCGCCCCGGTCAGGAAGAAGTCCTCGAAGCCATCTTCTTTGGTGAAGATACTTTGATCGTCATGCCCACCGGTGGGGGGAAATCTCTCTGCTATCAGCTTCCGGCCCTGATCCTTCCCGGAGCTTCGCTCGTCATTTCTCCCCTCATCGCCCTGATGAAAGACCAGGTGGATACCCTGCGCGTCCGGGACCTCCCCGTTATCTCCGTCCACAGTCTTATGGGGATCGACGAACAGGAAGAGGCGCTCCGCGGCATCGCGGCCGGATCTTACAAGATCATCTACGCCTCCCCGGAGCGCCTGCGCAGCGGCCCTTTCATGAGCGCCCTCAAGAAAAATCCCGTATCCCTGGTCGCCGTGGATGAGGCCCACTGCATTTCCGAATGGGGCCATGATTTCCGGCCCGATTACCTTAGGATCAGTCAAGCCCTCGACGGGCTGGGCCGCCCCCAGACCCTTGCCCTCACGGCCACGGCAACGGCCCGGGTCCGGGATGACATCGTCCTGCAACTCAAACTGCGGACTCCACGCCAGTTTGTTACCGGCTTCGACCGCAAGAACCTCTTCTGGGAGGTCTCTCCGGCAATGAATTCCAGAGAGAAGCTCCTCATCCTCTCCGACCGGCTGCGCGATCTTAATGGGGGCTCCATCGTCTACACGGGGACAAGGAAGAGCGTCGAGTCGGTCGTGGAGTACCTCGGGGATCATGGGATTTACGCGGAAGGGTACCATGCGGGCATGGAAGAAGAAGAGCGGACCCGGGTTCAGGAAGAATTCATGGAAGGCACCCTGGACCTCATCGTGGCCACCAACGCCTTCGGCATGGGCATCGACCGCTCGGACATTCGCATGGTCATCCACCACCAGCTGACCGGAAGCGTGGAGGCCTACTACCAGGAGTCCGGGCGGGCGGGGCGGGACGGCAAGCCTTCGGTCTGCCTCCTCCTGTTTTCCCCTGCCGACCGCCGGCTCCAGGAATTCTTCATCGAGGCCAGCTACCCCGAACGCGAAGTGATCCTGGCAGTCTGCAACGCTCTCCGGCAAAGGCCCGAAGACCCCATTTGGTTGACTTACAAGGAAATCGGGCAGAAATGCGATCCACCGGTCGCTGAAGTGGCCGTGGGCTCTTCCCTGAAAATCCTGGAAGAGGCCGGGATTATCCACCGCCTCCACCGCTTTGAAAACCGGGCTGAATTCTACCTCCGTACCTCTCCGGCGGTCCTTCTCCAATCCCTGCCGAAAAAATCCGCCGCCAAGGCCGCCCTGATAAAAACTTTTCTCGATCATTACCCGGGGGAAGAGCTCCTGGAAGGAATCCAGTTCCTTCCCGATGAGATCATGGCCAAAGCCGCACTCTCCAAAGAATCTTTCCGCAGAGTGATGGACGACCTGGAAGAAAGGAAAGAGGGCGTCTACATCCCCCCTTTCCGGGGAAGAGGGCTCCGCCTCCTTTCCCGGGAGCCTGCGGCGGAGCTGAGAATCGATTTCCAACGACTGACTCTACGGAAAGCCCATCAGCTGGAAAAGCTCGACCAGATAATGGCCTACGGGACGGTCGGGCGGTGCCGGAGGGCCTTCCTCCTGAGCTACTTCGGAGAACGTTCCCGGTCAGAAAATTGCAACGGCTGCGACGTTTGCCGCCGTTCCCTAGAGACGCCTTCCCTCACCAAAGAGGAGACTGATCCCGTCCTGGCCGTGAAGATCCTGAGCGGGGTGGCCCGCCTCGGGGGGCGTTTCGGCCAGTCCATGGCGGCCAAAATGCTGGCCGGGTCCAAAGAGAGCAAACTCGAATCCTTCCGCCTGCACCGCCTCTCCACGTACGGACTCCTCTCCGAGTTCAGCCAGGCCCAGATCGAAAAATGGGTCCAGGAACTTTTGGGCCACGGGTGCCTGAGCCAGCGCCGCGTCGTGATGGGACGGAAGCCTTATCCGGTCCTCACCCTAACCCCTTTCGGGAGGGAGGTCATGAAGGGCAAGGGGCAGGTCCTTCTTTCTCCTCCGCCATCGCAGCTCGGTGTTGAGAAAGCCGGCGGCGAAGAGGAATTCAAGGAAGAGACCTTTGAGGAATTGAGAAGGCTCAGGTCCCGGCTGGCCAAGCGGGAGAGTCTTCCTCCCTACTGCATCTTTCACGACCGCACCCTGAAGGAGATGGCCCGATCCCTTCCGGACACCCCTCAGAAAATGATGGCCATCGTGGGGGTCGGCGATGTTACCTTCAAGAAGTACGGGAAGGATTTTCTTGACCTCATCTTCTCCCTTCTTTCCAAGGGAAAAAATATATCCAGGGAGGGCGCTCCTTGACCCGGGTCGGAGATTTGATCGAGATTCCGGAGATTAAAACGGTCATTCAGCTGAAGGACCTTCAGGAATCCCATCTCCGGCGGATGATCCTGGATTCTTTCGTGGTCACCGGCGAGGTGCAAAGCAGCCTGGAAGCAATCCTCAATTCCCTCTCCCGGCACGAGGGGAGAGGAATCTTTCTGAAAGGCCATTTCGGCTCGGGGAAATCTCATTTCCTGAGCATGCTGAGCCTTCTCCTCCGGGAGAAAGAATCCTGGTCCCCCCTCCTGGAACAGGCGCCTTCCCTGAAGAATCTCCGCCAGAGTCTCCTGGAGCACCGGTATCTGGCCGCCGAGATATCCCTCATCCAATACCGCTCCACGGAATTTCTCGAGGACATCTTCCTGAGGGCGATCTTCCGGGAGCTTTCTCTTCGCCTTCCTAAGCCCTTTGAGGGAGAGGAGTCGCGCCAGGAGACTTTCGCCAAGATCCGCAGGACCATGGTAGGTCTCGGCTTTTCCGGGCTGGTCCTCCTGGTCGACGAGCTCTCCGAGTTCCTCCGGTCCAAGATCGATCCTCACGCCTTCAATGAAGACATCCGCTTCCTCCAGTACCTGGGGGAGGAAGCTTCATCCTTTCCCCTCTGGATCATCGCTTCCCTCCAGGAGTGGATCGAAGAGACGGGGGATCTCAACCAGGACACCTTCAACAAGATCAAAGACCGCTATCCGGTGCGCATCGGCCTGGGCCGGGCGCACATCGAAGAGCTTATTTCCCATCGGCTCATCCGCCAGCGGGAAGGCGCTCCGGAGAAAATCCGGGAGATCTTTCATTCCCTGAGGCGCTACTTTCCCTCTTTTCCCGTGGATGAATCCCGCTTCCGTAAGCTCTACCCGGTTCACCCGGCCACCATCGCCCTTCTGGATCGACTGAAGCCTCTCTTCTCCGAACACCGGGGCATCGTGGATTTCATCCATTATCGGCTCAAAGGGGATGGGGAGCGGGGAATCCCTTCCTTCCTCGAAAGGCCCGCCCAGGAGCTATTGGGTCCTTCGGTCATCTTCGACCATTTCATCCATCGCCTCCGGGAGATGTCCGAAACCCAGCCGTTCGTGGAAAAGGTGTTCCATTTTTACGAGGAGGAAATCCCCCAGATCTTTAAAGACCCGGACCAGCAGAAGGTGGCCCTGGAAGCGGTAAAGCTTTTGATCCTCTTCGCCATCTCTCCGGTGCGCACCCAATACACGGCCCGACACATGGCGGAGATGGTCCTCTTCCGGGTGACGGACCTGGAAACGAGCATCAATTACCAGTATCTCCGCGACATCCTCGACCGTCTGGCCAAGGAAAGCTCATACCTGGCCGTCTCTTCCGGGAAAGATCCCCTCGATGACCAATTTGCCATCGACCTCAAGGCGGACATCCCCGGCATCATGCGCCGCAAAATCCGGCAGACTGTGGCCGAAATCTATCCCGGCGACCGCCGCGTCTTTGACCGTCTGCTGCCGCTGGCCGACTCTCCCCACCTTCCCTTTGCCGGCTGGGCCGAGCTAAGGCAGCAGCGGGTTTCGGCCACCTGGGAATATACCCGCCGCTCCGGCCTGATCCTCTTGCGCCAGGTCGATGAAATCCCCCTGGCGGAAGCGCAAAGCCTGGGTGAGGAATGGAAAAAGGTGGAGGAGGATTTCTTCCTCATCGTGGGCACGACCCATGGAATCGACCGCCAGTACGATCACCTGCGCCAGGTTTTGCTTCCGGCCCTCCGCCAAAAATACCCGGGCACATTTCTCTTCTGGATTCCCGCCGCCTTCGAGGAGGAAGAGGAAAACTGGCTTCGGGAAACGCTGGCCGTGGTGCTTCTCCTGGACCGCTTGGGAGGGGAGGCTTCCGAGTCCGGGCAACGGGGCAGGGAATACCTCGTAAATCTCCTCAACGGGGCCAAGAAAAGGCTGGGAGAGATCCTTACCCGGGCCTATTTCGGCGGCCTCGTCCTCTGGGATGACCGGCAGGTGGAAGTCTCCGCTTACGGGTACCTCAGCCAGGAAAAATTTCTCGGAGAGTTCATCCCTCCCCTTCTATCCCGGAGGTTCCCCCGGCATAACCGGATCCACCCGTATCTCGAAGCTCTTCCTCCCACGACCCTGGCAAACCTTCTGCGGGATTTTTTTGCCACCGGGATGCTGGAAGTAAGCGAACGGACCCAGTTCGGCCTGCGGGCGGTTCTGGATGGACTTCTCAAGCCCATGGGCCTGATCCGGAAAAAAGGAAATCAGTATGTCCTCCAGGTTGATCCCCGGCATAACGAACTGGCCGAACATTTCCTCTCCCTTCTGGAGAAGGGGCCGCTTCCCCCGGAGACCCTTTACTGGGCATTTCGCAAAGGGGATTACGGCCTTCTGAAGAATCAATTTGAAGTCCTCGTCTTTGCCCTGCTCTTCTCCGGGAACACCATCGCCTACCAGGGAACGAGGAAAAGAGGCCTCGAAGAAATATCCCGCATGGGACTCCCGGGAATCACCAGCCTGGGCAAGGGCGAGATTCTGAGCGAAGAGCTTCGCCTGGCCATTCCCCAACATCCCCTGATTCCCGACAAGTTCCGCAAAGGCCCTTTCACCCTTCTTTCCCAGGAGGAGGTTTGGGGCGAAATCAAGGCCCGAAAAGAGGCAGAGGTTGAATCCCTGAGAAACCTCCTCCAGAGGGTACGTTGGGCTTCTTCTTTTCAGACCTTCAGGAGCCTCCCCTGGGACTCCTGGGACCAGGATATTAAGGATATTCTTTCTCAGTGGGAAGAGGTGAAGGTCACCTTTCCCTCGAGAGAGGGGCTGGAACGGTTCCTCTCCGCCGCCGGCAAGGAGCCCTTCTTTGCCGACAAGCTCAGCCGCCTGGAGAGGGTGAAAGCTTTTCTGGACCATGCCGAAAGGGTTCTCTTCGTTCATCAGTACCTAAGCGACCCCCGCCTGTCCATCCCCGACCGCCCCTCCTACCGTAACCTGCAAGAGGAAAAGGTGGCGCTGCTTCGCTTCTTCGACGCGGAAAATATTTCCGCCGCGCCCGAGGCGATTCAGGATCTTTTGCAGCGGTTTCAGGATTTCAGGGAAGGGTATATTCACCTCTACCTCGAAGAACACCGCCGGGCCCGCTCGGGCGACCAGTTTGCCCCCTATGAAAAGCTTCGCCAATCGCGGCGCTATGCCCTCCTCTCCCGCCTGAACCAGGTCGAGATCGTCTCTGTCCGTCACAACCTGAGTTCCATAGACCGGGCCCTGGCTTCCGTGCTTCTTCTGCAGTGCCATGTCGCCTCCCCGGATGGCCTCCAGCGGAGCCCCGTATGCTCCTGCGGCTTTGTCCTGGGGAAGGAAACATCGCTCTCTCCCCTGCGGGAGATGGAGGAGTCCATCGACCTGGGCATCCAGGAGACCCTGGAAGCCCTGAATGCGCCCACCTACCAGGAAAGGCTTCTGCCCTATCTGAACGGCCTGGAAGAGGTGGGAGAAAAAGAGAAAGCCTCGGCCATCCGCAGAGTCCTTTCTCTTGCTCCGGTCCGGGACGATTCTTCCCTGGCCAGGCTGGAAGAGGCCTTGACCCCCCTGACTGTGGAGGGGATCAACGAGGCTTTCCGGGGAAGGGTTGTGGTAGTCCGGAGAGACCTGGATCAACTTTACGAAGCTCTCGTCCACCGGAAATATACCCTGGCCCAGATCCGGAAAATTTTTCGCCAGTGGCTGAAAGAGGAAGAAATTTCCGAGGGAACCTTTGTCCAGTTCATCGGTAAAGGAGAGACTGGGAGCAGCCCGGCCGAGCGGGAGGGGCTCGCGGCCTTCATGGAAAAAGACTTCCCCCACCTTCTCCCCCTGCTCAAAGAGCTCGGCCCGGCTTCCTTTCAAAGAGCCCTCCTCTTTTCCCTATGGATTGAAGGATACGGCATCCCCCCGCGGGAGATCTCTTCGCTTTTCCCCTTCCTGCAAAATGAGGGAGAGGAAAGAAACGATCTCCTGGTCCGCCAGCTCGCCGCAGCCGCCGGAGCCTTGCGGGAAAAGGATCTCCACCTCTTCGAGGGGATGGTGAAAGAGACGGAAAAGGAGGAAGGAAACCTGGCCGGGCTCTGGAAGCTGCTTGCTCCGCGAACGGCAGGGGAGATCTTCCGCAGGGAGGCGATCTTCTCCTCCATTCTGCGGGAATCCTGCGAAAGGTTGCTGGCCTCCCCGGAAAGGGAAGACAAGGAGGGTAAGGTTACCCAGGATTCCGGCTCGGGCGGGCAGCCTTCTGTTCTAATCGCCAAGAAAAAAGAGATGGGGGAGGCGTTGGATGATTATGCCCTTCTCCTCCAGAAGATCTCCGCTTTGCGGAAAAAAGAAGGAAGCCCGCCCCAGGACTTCCAGAAATGGGAGTCCCTGTATGTGCAGAACCTGAGCCCCTTATCCTTCCTGGCGGAAACGTTCCCTTCTGCCGTGGGCAGGCTGGAGGTTTCCCTCCCTTCTCCTGTCAGGGAGCACCTGGCCCAGGCCCAAAGGCTGAAGGACTTCTTCTCCGCAAGCTTTTCCAGGTTCTACCGGGAGAATCTTGCCTCCTGGGAAGCCGGGGAGAGGAAGCGGCCCAAGATGATCGAAGATCTTCCCTCCCTGACCCTGCGCCGGGGGCACGGGGAGAATCAAAAAATATACCTTCTCATGGATGGAATGCGCTGGGACTTATGGGAGTACCTGAAAGAGAAATTCTTCGGCCCCTTGGCCAACCAGCTCCGGATCGCCCAGGAAGGAACGCTCTGGGCCCACCCGCCCTCATCCACGCCCAGGCAGATGGAGTTTCTCAAAGCAGCTCTGGAAAAGGAGCCGGCCCCCGGCGCCAGCCTGGAAGAAAGGGTCTGGAAGGTCGCCGGGATTGATGAGCGGGTGCACACGGAGAAGGGAACGCCGGAGCACCTCTTCCGCAACGTCCTCCAGTACCTGGATCTCGACCTGGCCCCCCGCCTGCGCGAGCTTCCTTCCCGGAGCCTCCTGATCATGTTCTCCGACCACGGCTTCATCGAAAACCGCCATTTTGCGAAGGCGGACAAATACCGCACCTCCCGCTACGCCCACGGCGAAGACTCACCTTTCGAGATCATCGTCCCCTGGGCCGTGATCACAAAAATCTAGCGTCGTGTCTCACCCCGCCTTGCCGGGATTACCGCTACCCACCCAACTCATAAGTACGGCACAGTCTCTTGGGGGGAAAGGGCTTCGACCGTGAGCTCAGCGGAACGATCGAGGTGAGGCCCCCTCACCTGCCCGCGTAGGGGCTTTTCTCCCTGATCTTTCAAATGGACGGAAGAGGGGACCTTGGTTCTGAAACAACTTGCCGAATCCCTCGCCTTCCAGAATACCAAGAGTTTTCATTGTAAGTTGTCGCGGAACCCTCGTCCCCTATTCCTTACGGGACAAAGGGAAAGTGGGACAAAGGTTCCTTTTCAGCGCTTTTCCCAAAGGAGAAAAAGGGGTTGAAATTCTTTTTGAATAATTATACTATCCCTGCAATCTCTATAGGTTTTGCGTTGAGAAGAATAGTTCACGCCAAGAC
>Ga0315292_10000381_pt1 | contig 20437 bp, 19 predicted proteins | sample YL17G13_0_MG_FD_204029 | JGI IMG/M metagenome (GOLD analysis project Ga0315292, IMG submission 204029) | Sediment microbial communities from Yellowstone Lake, YNP, Wyoming, USA - YL17G13_0 | ecosystem: Environmental > Aquatic > Freshwater > Lake > Sediment | place: USA: Wyoming | collected... | reverse complement strand
GTTGCACCTGAGACTTTGCCTGCCGTTATCGAAGAGCCATCACAGCAACGTGATGTTGAATACGACTACGAATACGCTCGCACCACACATCGCGACCTTCTAGAGCAGGGACAGGATGCCCTGCCCGACCTACTCAAAGTCGCGAAAGAGTCGCAGCATCCTCGCGCGTATGAAGTCGCAGCCGGATTTCTCAAGACCCTCTCCGACATGACCGACAAGCTCATGATTCTCCACACTGTCAAAAAGAAGTTGGATGGTGAAGATGGCGGTCCTCGTCCGACCACTACGAACATTGATAAGGCTGTCTTCGTTGGAAGCACGGCAGAACTATTGAAGCAGATCAAGAATGAGCCTACCGTCTAATCCGAATCCAAACGTCCTCGCTTTCAAGGGGTACATGGGTTCCCCGAAGCTCAAGCGCGTCGGTATCAACATCTCGCTATCTCAATATGAGATGGACGAGTATCGCAAGTGCGCGGCTGATCCAAACTACTTCATCGAACGCTACGTCAAGATCATCACGCTCGACAAGGGACTGGTGAGCATCACGCTGTACCCGTTTCAGCGGGATGCCGTAACGAAGATCACACAAAACCGCGAAGTCATCATCAAGGCGGGTCGTCAGGTCGGTAAGACCACAATGACCGTGGGTGTTCTCCTATGGTACATCCTCTTCAACGAAGCCAAGACCGTCGCCATCCTCGCAAACAAGGCAAAGACGGCTCGCGAAATTCTGAACCGGTTGAAGATTGCCTATGCCGAAGTCCCAAAGTGGATGCAGCAGGGTGTCATGGAATGGAACAAGGGCGACATTTCCCTAGAGAACAACTCCCGCGTCCTCGCAGACTCGACCGCATCTACCGCAATCCGTGGTTGGTCCATCAACTTCCTGTATCTGGACGAATTCGCGTTCGTCCCAAACAACATCGCAGAAGACTTCTTCTCGTCCGTCTACCCAACCATTACGTCGGGTGAAACGGCACAGATTCTCATATCCTCTACCCCAAACGGCATGAACCACTTCTACAAGATGTGGACCGAGGCGGTGGAAAAGAAGAACGATTTCGTCCATATCTCGGCATCGTGGCGCGAAGTACCGGGACGCACTGACGAATGGGCAGAGAAGCAGCGGCGCAACTTGGGCGACGAAAAGTATCTACAGGAAATGGAGTGCGAGTTCCAAGGCTCCCAAGGCACGCTCATTTCGGGTATGGTTCTCAAGAGCCTAGCCTTTGTCAGACCAGAAACCTTCGAAGGAATCGTCGGACTTTGCTTCTACCAGAAGCCGGTCGTCGGTCGGAAATACGTGACAGTTTGCGACACTTCGCGCGGAAAAGGGCTTGACTATTCCGCTTTCGTGGTCATAGATGTAACTGAAATTCCATATAAGGTCGTCTGCACCTACAAGGACAACGATATTAGTCCTATTTTGTTCCCGTCCATCATCGCTAAGATGAGTAAGTGGTATAACCAAGCCTACGTTCTAGTTGAAATTAACGATAACGGGCAGCAAGTGGTCGATTCCCTCTTTGACGACTACGAGTACGAGAACATCCTTTCGACCGTGGTGAGCAAGCAGAAGGTCGTCCTGTCGTGGGCATCGGGCGGCGCAGGCAGCGACCGTGGTATTCGTACCACGAAGTCGGTCAAGCGGCTCGGCTGTTCGCTCATGAAGACCCTGATCGAGTCCTACCAGTTGACCTTCCAAGACTTCAACATCATTGCGGAGCTTTCAACTTTCATAAATAAGCGGAACAGTTACGAAGCCGATGAGGGGTCAAACGACGACCTCGTTATGTGCCTAGTCCTGTTCTCTTGGATGACCAACCAACCCTTCTTTTCCGACCTGTGCAACACAAACATCAAGGAAAAGCTCTACCGAGAACAGATGGCTCAGATTGACAACTCTGCCCTGCCCCTACCCCTCTACAACGACGGCAATCCGGTGGATATGTCCTACGTCGAAGACGGGTCTGTGTGGGAAGTAGTGAGTCATTGAAAAACCTAAATAAACGGCAATTCCGAATTCCTCTTATCAGGAGTAGACCCTCATGACATTTCAAGTATCTCCCGGCGTAAACACTTCCGAAATTGACGCAACGACAGTTATTCCTGCCGTTTCGACCTCTTCCGGTGCAGTCGCAGGACCGTTCGATTGGGGTCCAGTCGAAACTGTTCGCCAAGTTTCCAATGAAAACGAGCTAGTCTCGGTCTTCGGAAAGCCTTCGACAAACTCCGCAGCAGTCTTCTTCACTGGCGCAAACTTCCTTGCCTACGCAAGCGACCTTCGCGTAATCCGTGCGGCAAACACCTCTTCAAACAATGCTTACGGAAACGTCGGCAGCATGGTTGCGGTCTACTCTCCTAACGAAGAAATTCACGAAGCTAACACATCCCTAAACACGATCACCAACAGCGTAGCAATCGCACGCTACCCAAGTGTGTTGGGCAACTCGCTCAAGGTCAGCATCCTCGCAAACACCTCGTTTGGTACGTGGGAATATGCTTCTCTGTTCGACAAGGCTCCCGGCACTTCCTACTTCGTGCGCAGCACATTTGGCAACACGACCGCAAACGACGAACTACACCTTGTTGTCGTTGACGAAGACGGCGCATTCACTGGTTCTCCCGGCACGGTTCTTGAGAAGTTCGCAAATCTTTCCAAGGCAACCAATGCCAAGAGTGAACAGGGTGAGTCGCTCTACTGGAAGGACGTAATCTTCCGCAAGTCGCGCTACGTCTACATCACTGGTGTTCCTTTCCAAGCATCCGGTTCGGTTGTCGATAACTGGGGCGTTGCAGCAAATGCAACCTCCGCATTCCAGACGACCGTTGCAGCAAACGTTGCGTTCCAAACCATGTTCTCGTTCTCCAATGGATCGTCTACTGTACTAACAGACGGCGACTACATTCGCGGATACGACAAGATCGCACAAGCCGAAGAAGTCGATGTTCAGTTGGTCATGCTCGGCGGCGCAAACTCAGCCGTCGCAATCGACGTAGTTGGCACGGTCGAAAGCCGTAAGGACTGCGTTGCATTCCTGTCGCCACGCCTCGCAAACGTGCAGGCTACCGACGCAACCACTTCGGTCATCAACTACCGCAACAACGAACTGTCCAACCTGTCTTCTTCCTACGCAGTCATCGACTCCGGTTGGAAGTATCAGTACGACAAGTACAACGACGTTTACCGTTGGGTGCCTCTAAACGGCGATATCGCCGGTCTATGCGCACGCACCGACACGGATCGTGACCCTTGGTTCTCGCCTGCCGGTCTAACTCGCGGACAGATCAAGAATGTCATCAAGTTGGCGTACAACCCAACGAAGGCAAACCGTGACGAACTCTACAAGAACGGTGTCAACCCTGTCGTCAGCTTTACTGGCGAAGGCACGATGCTCTTCGGAGACAAGACGCTGCTCGGTCGTCCATCCGCGTTTGACCGCATCAACGTCCGTCGCCTCTTCATCGTCCTTGAAAAGTCGATTGCGAAGGCATCGCGTTCCAGCCTGTTTGAGTTCAACGATGAATTCACTCGCGCACAGTTCGTGAACCTCGTTGAGCCATTCCTGCGCACCGTTCAGGGTCGCCGTGGTATCTACGACTATCGCGTAGTCTGCGACGAAACCAACAACACAGCCGAAGTAATTGACCGTAACGAATTCATCGGTGATATCTACGTCAAGCCTGCTAAGTCGATCAACTTTATCCAGTTGAACTTCGTCGCAGTTAGAACGGGTGTCGCCTTCGAAGAAATCGTCGGCAAGTTCTGATAAATACTAGGCTCACAGGAGATTAACAGATGTTTAACGTAGATAGTTTCAGAACAGCGATGCAGTTCGACGGAGCGCGTCCCAACCTCTTCGAAGTTGTGTTGCAGTTCCCGTCATTCGTTCAGCTAGGAAGTCAGGCAACGTCCCTCTCGCGATTCTTCGTGAAGACGGCGCAGCTTCCCGGCAGCACGATTGGTGCAGTAACCGTTCCTTACTTCGGTCGCGAAGTTAAGGTCGCAGGCAACCGTACCTTCCAAGATTGGTCAGTCACCGTCATCAACGACGAAGACTTCACCATCCGCAACGCTTTCGAAAGATGGCACCGTGGTATCAACGGCAACCAGACGAACCTTCGTGAGCCGGGAGCAGTTTCGACTTCTCCTCTCGCACCGGGAACGTCCTATTCCGTCGATGCAGAAGTGTATCAGTATTCGAAGGCAGGCGGCTCACCTCTCAAGAAGTATCGTTTCGTCGGCATGTTCCCTAACGACATTGCAGGCATCGACCTTGATTGGAGTTCAAACGATACCATCGAAGAGTTCTCAGTAACCCTCTCGTACCAGTATTGGCTGTCCGAAGATACGAAGTCTGCGGTTCCGCAGTCTAGAGCTTAATTTGAAAGTGGGAGCGTTGATCTTAAAGTCAACGCTTCCTAAATTTGATATGGAGTAAAGCATGGCACAAGAGCAACAAGGCATCTCGCTTTTCGGGTGGCAGATCACTCGGGCTACTGGTAATCAAACGATTGACCAGCAAGCACCTGCAATTGCAGCACCTCAGACAGATGATGGTGCATACACGATCAACGCCGGTTCGCTCGGCGGCTACTACGGCACTTACCTCAATCTAGAATCCGCGTTCAAGAACGAGAACGAACTAATTTCTCGTTATCGCACGATGGCTATGCAGCCAGAAGTGGAAGCGGCTATTGATGAAATCGTCAACGAAGCAATCGTTCACGACAAGAAGGGTATGACTGTTGAAATCATTCTCGATGAACTCAAGCAATCCGAATCAATCAAGGGCATGATTCGTGAAGAGTTTAAGGCTGTCCTGCGAATGCTCGACTTCGACAACAACGGACACGATATTTTCAAGCGTTGGTATGTCGATGGTCGTCTGTTCTATCAGGTACAGATTGACGAAGCACAACCAAAGAACGGAATCGTCGGTCTCGTCTATCTCGACCCACGCAAGATTCGCAAGATTCGTACCGTCATCAAGAACAAAGACCCACGCACAGGCGTAGAGTTTGTGTCTGGTTATGCAGACTTCTACGTGTACAACGACAAGTCGATGACTGCCGGTAACATGGTCATGTCCTCACCTGTCGATGCTTCGATGAAGATCGCAGAAGACGCAGTTGTGAACATCAACTCCGGTCTGATGGACGTAACCCGCAACATGGTTCTGTCCTATCTCCACAAGGCAATCAAGCCACTCAACCAGTTGCGCATGATCGAAGACGCGGTGGTTATCTATCGCCTATCTCGCGCACCAGAACGTCGCGTGTTCTACATCGACGTTGGCAACCTTCCTAAGATGAAGGCTGACCAGTACATGAACGATATCATGACGAAGTTCCGCAACAAGATCGTCTATGATGCACAGACTGGTGAAGTCAAGGATGACCGCAAGTTCACTTCGATGATCGAAGACTTCTGGATTCCTCGCCGTGGTGAAGGTAAGTCTACTGAAATCACGACACTTCCTGCCGGTCAGTCGCTAGGACAGTTGGACGACGTAAAGTATTTCCAACAGGTTCTCTATCGCTCACTCGGCGTTCCTGTGTCGCGTCTAGAGCCACAGCAGGGATTCTCGATGGGTCGCTCCAACGAAATCACTCGCGACGAACTGAGATTCAATAAGTTTGTCGAACGAATTCGCGCAAAGTTCTCGACCCTGTTCGATGAACTCATGCGCCGTCAGCTTGCGCTCAAGGGCATTGCGAGCTATGAGGAATGGGATCAGATCAAGGAATTCATCTACTACGATTACCTAGAAGACAACAACTTCTCGGAACTCAAGGACGCAGAACTCCTCAACAATCGTATCATGACCCTCAACGTAGTCACCCCATACGTGGGATTGTACTATTCGATGGAGTGGGTCAAGAAGAACGTCCTTCATCTGTCTGAGGAAGAAATCGAGAAAATGAACGCTCAGATCGAAGCAGAGCAGGAAATGCAGATGGCGATTGCCACTGCCGAGGCTGCAAAACAGCAGGTTCTCGCAAACACGCAGGTTCCAACTGTCGGACCACCAATGGGTGCGCCGATAGGTGGACCACCTAGGTAAATCGCTAAATAACTAATGCCAATTTTCGGAGTCGTATCAATGCCTAACGCAAACCATCTGATCAACGCCCTTGCCGCCGACGACAAGGATGAAGCCAATTCTGCCTTTGAATCAGCGATTCAGGACAAGATGAGCGACTACCTAGAAGTCCGTAAGGTCGAACTTGCATCGTCTATCATGGACGACATTCAGGAAGGCGCACTCACGAACAAGTACGACACGCTCGCAAAGCCACTTCACGTTCCTCCAAAGGACGTAAGTGTGATGCAGAGCATTCAGACCCGCGTTGCTCTCAAGGCAAAGAAGCTCGGTACGTCTGAGCGTAGACTGTGGAACAAGATGCGTCTGAACAACAAGTCCAAGAGACTACAGGGTGAAGAAGCTATCGTAGAAGGCGGTCCTACCCGCAAGCACTTTCAGCAGACCGCAGACTTGATCAAGCAAATCGAACATCCTGAGAAGCGCAAGGAAATGGCGAATCATCACGCATCCCTGTTCGCACAACAGAACCCACGCTTCGATAAGGCTAAGTTCATGTCAGCAGCCGGTGTCAACGAAGCTCTGGAAGGCGGATCGAAGTCTGCTGCCGCAGCACCTTCGAACGCACAGTTGAATCGCAACGTCATGGCAAACATCCGAAAGGCTGTTACAGCACTCGGCGTGAAGGGTGTCAACCCATCGAATGCCGCTGCCGGTCATCGTGACTTCTCCAAGCTTGTCGCCAAGAACCCAAAGGCTCCCGGCTACATGCTGCTTCGCAAGCTCGCTCCTGCAAAGGCGCAGGCTGTACAGTCGTTGACACAAGCCGGTGTTCCGCTAGGTGGCTCGCTAGAAGCTAATCCTAATGAGTTCAATCAGGTCGTTCAGCGCATCAAGAGATTCAAGTAACATGAAGTTCAAGGAACTACGTTCTAAGTTGAATGAGGATAGAGCACTCAGGGATGAAACCATTCCTGCGCCTATGCTCGTTCTGCGTCGGCGTGGTATCCGTATTTTCCCTGATGGAAAGCATGTTGCACTTTACACTAATGATAAATACAATCTGGTGTTCACAATTCCTTATGGCGGCTCTGCCGGTAATTCGGACTTGACCGCACCAATCACAGGGTACTCAACGAATGGATAACATTCTAGAAATCCTAAATTTGATCTTGGAGCGAAAGCTAGTTTCCTACAAAGAGGAAGTAGCCAAGAGCCTAGATGAAGCCAATTTCAAGATCGTGAAGGCGCGTGTGCGTAACGGAAAGATTCAACGCAAGAAGAAGGTTTCCACTCGCCCCGGCTACACGATGCGTGGTGGTAAGCTTGTCCGTATGTCGTCTGGCGAGCGCATGAAGCGTAAGCGCGGCGCACGTAAGGGCAAGGTCAAGCGCAAGGCAAAAATGGCACGCGCAATGATCAAGCGCAAAAGATCACTTAGAAAGAGACAGTCCCTAGGGGTGTAAGATGAAGCTAATCGTAGAAACAATTCAAGACGTAAGGGTTCTCACCGAAGAAAAGAACGGTGTCAAGAGCCTATTCATCACTGGTCCGTTCCTAGTGGGCGAACAGAAGAACCGTAACGGACGTATGTACTCCAAGTCCATCCTTGAGCGCGAAGTCAAGCGATACAACGAAGAGTATATTACTAAGAACAGAGCATTCGGAGAGTTGGGTCATCCCGACTCCCCATCAATCAATCTTGACAGGGTTTCACACCTGATTGTCAACATGCGTCAGGAAGGTGCATCCTTCATCGGCAAGGCAAAGATTCTAGAGACTCCAATGGGCAAGATTGCTCGTAGTCTCCTAGAAGGCGGTGCCTCCCTTGGAGTATCTTCACGCGGCATGGGTTCCCTCAAGGAAGTCAATGGTGTGAACATGGTTCAAGACGACTATTTTCTCGCTACAGCAGCGGATATCGTGGCTGATCCATCCGCCCCCGGTGCCTTTGTCCAAGGCATTATGGAGGGTAAGGAATGGGTTTGGGACAATGGAATCGTCCGTGAGGTCGATATTGTCCAAATGTATGATGAAATCAAGAACGCAAAGTCCAGACAGGTCGAGGATATCTCATTGAGAATCTTCGAAAATTTCCTGTCAAAACTTTAAGTTTACTAAATAAACGTACCTAACAGGAGTTAGAACATGAGCAAGTCCCTATCTGAATCTGCTGCCGAAATTCTCGCAACGTCCCTTGGAGCTTCCAAGAAGGACGCAATGCCTGTTGGTCCCGGTGGAGCCGAAGACCTCGGTGGAAGCGACAACCAGAGCAAGCCAGAAGGCGATGCTATTGGTGTCAAGGTTTCCGCAAAGGCTAAGGAAGCACCTAAGCCCGGCACTTCCGGCGCACCTTCTGAGAAGGCTGTCGATCCTACTAAGAAGAAGGCAGAAACGACTGCCGTTTCTTCTGTAGAGAAGATGCCTGAGTCTGTCGAAGATGAAGATCTTCCAGAACTCACCGAAGAAGAAATCGACGCATATCTCGACTCCCTAACCGAAGAAGAGCTAGAAGAACTAGCTGCTCTTTCGGAAGAAGAGCTTGTCGAAGCCAAGAAGTGCGAAGACGATGAAGACGACGAAGACGACGAAGATGACGAAGACGAGGACGAGGACGAGGACGAAGATGAAGACGACGAGAAGAAGTCCAAGAAGTCCAAGAAGGATGAATCTGTCGTTGAAGACGAAGCTCCTGCCCTAACCGAAGAAGAGATTGCTGCGGCTCGTACCGAAGCTCTCAAGGCTCTAGTGTCCGAGAACATGGGTTCTTGCGCACAGGATATCGACGCTCTGTTCGCAGGCGAGTCCCTATCCGAAGAGTTCAAGACCAAGGCAACCACGATTTTCGAAGCCGCTGTCCGCAGCCGCGTCGAAGCAATCGTTGAGAAGGTCTCGGCTGAGAACGAAGCAATCATGGAATCCACCGTATCTGAGCTTGAAGAGCAGATGACCTCGCAGGTTGACGAATACCTGAACTACGTGGTCGAACAGTGGATGGAAGACAACAAGCTAGCCGTTGAGTCTGGTCTGCGTACTGAAATCGCAGAAGACTTCATGGCAGGACTTAAGAACCTGTTCACGGAACACTACATTGAAGTTCCAGAAGAGAAGACTGACCTCGTTGAAGAACTTGCGGCAAAGGTCGCAGCTTCCGAAGAAGCTCTCGCAGAACAGGTCGCAAAGACCACAGAATTGACCAAGGCTCTTAACGAGTCTAAGGCTGTCGAAATCCTACGCAAGACTTGCGACGGATTGACCGAAGTTCAGGTCGAAAAGATTAAGTCGCTCGCAGAGGGCGTAGAGTTCACCACAGAGGGTGATTATTCGCAGAAGCTCGCCGTGATTCGCGAGAACTACTACCCAACCGGCAAAAAGGTCAGTGAAGGACCACAGGCTCTCGTAGAGACTGCTGCCAAGGAAACCAGTAGTGTTATGGATCGCTATGTGACCTCAATCAGCAAGCAGCTTAACAAGTAAGTTGCAAACTAAACTAAACCTCTAACGGAGAAACAAAATGTATCTATCAGAAACTTTCGTAACGAAGTGGGCACCGGTCCTCGACCACCCTGAACTCGCTGCAATCAAAGACCCATACAAGAAGGCAGTTACGGCTGTCATTCTTGAGAACCAAGAAAAGGCAATGCGCGACGAAGCAAGTGCATATGGTAACATGTTCGAAGCTGTGCCTAACGGCGTCGGCGGCGGTATGTCTCCTGTGACTGGCGGCGAAGGCAACATCAAGGGTTTCGACCCTATCCTCATCGGTCTGGTGCGCCGTGCGCTACCTAACCTGATGGCGTATGATGTTTGCGGCGTTCAGCCTATGACTGGTCCTACCGGACTTATCTTCGCAATGCGTGCTAAGTATTCCAACACGACCTATCAGACCACCGAAGCTTTCTACAACGAAGCTAACACGGCATGGACTGGCGGCGGTTCGCACTCAACTACCCTCATGGGTGGTCTTGCTAACTTGTCATCGGCAGGCGCACAGGCAAACGTAGTATTGGCAAACACCGGTAATGCATTCTCCACCGCCGTAGGTGAAGAACTCGGTACTTCGATGGCTCAGATGGGCTTCTCGATTGACCGCATCTCGGTTGTTGCTAAGACTCGCGCACTCAAGGCTGAATACACGCTTGAACTCGCACAGGACTTGAAGGCAATTCACGGTCTGGACGCAGAAGCAGAACTCAGCAACATCCTCTCGACTGAAATCCTCGCGGAAATCAATCGTGAAGTTATCCGCGCAATCTACTCGGTTGCTAACATCGGCTACGTCGGCTTGACCACGAACACCTTCAACCTCTCCTCGGCAACGGATACGTCCGGTCGTTGGTCAGTTGAAAAATTCAAGGGTCTTCTGTTCGCAGTTGAGCGTGCTTGCAACAAGATTGCTAAGGACACTCGCCGTGGTAAGGGTAACATTCTGATCGTTTCCTCGGACGTTGCATCGGCTCTGTCGATGACCGGTCTGTTGGACTATCAGGGTGCGTTGACCAACAACACCAACCTATCGGTTGATGACACTGGCAACACCTTCGCAGGAACGTTGTTCGGTCGCCTCAAGGTCTACGTTGACCCATACTCGGTAACGGGTTCGGATTACGTCATCGTCGGCTACAAGGGTCCAACCCCATATGACGCAGGTATCTTCTACTGCCCATACGTTCCCCTACAGATGGTTCGCGCTATCAACCCTGATACGTTCCAGCCTAAGATTGGTTTCAAGACTCGCTACGGCTTGGTCCAGAACCCATTCGGCAACTCGCAGCAGGGCGCAGAAACGACCATTTCCGGTGCGTTGACCGACCACAGCAACACTTACTACCGTAAGTTTGCCGTCATCAACTTGATCGGCTGATCGTAAGCGACAATAATAACAAGGGAGCAAATCCCGGTGACTCAGGGGCGGATGGCAACATCCGCCCCTTTTTGTTGTCTGCTAAATAGAGAGCATAGTCCTTCCGGAGAAAACCATGGGCGCAATCGAACGCAATCCTTCTAATCGCGATATCCTGCAAAGCACGAAGTTCAAACTCAACTTCACGCGCTTGCCGGGACTCACGTTCTTCTGCCAGACGGCAAACCTTCCCGGTATCTCGCTGTCCGAAGTCATGCGTTCTACGCCATTCGTTGACCTCTACGCTCCCGGTGAGAAGGCTATCTACGACACACTCAACGTGACCATGCTCGTAGACGAAGACCTCCTCGGATGGCTTGCCATTCACGACTGGATTCGTGGTATGACCTTCCCCAAGGAATTCGAAGAGTATGCCAACATGGGTGACAAGTTCCGCGACACGCAGATTAGACGCGGTTCGGGTGTCAAGCTGCCGGTCCAGTATTCGGACGGTTCGATGACCATCTACACCAACAAGAATAACCCTAATTTTAGAGTCCAGTACAAGGACTGCTTCCCCACAACTCTAGGTGGAATTATGTTTAGCGCGTTGGACTCGGCTGAAAACATCATTACGGCTGATATAACTTTCAGATATTCCTACTATAATCTTGAAAGGATTTGATTTTCTTATCAGGATATGATATGATAGAACTATGATTTGATAGGAGTTTCGTCATGAGTAAGTATGTTGCCCCTAATCTCGATGAGTTGATCGCAGAATGGGAAATCGACGCGAAGGTTGATACCACTAATCCCGGTGGTGAAATGATTCGCATCCCTATCGTTCACAGTAAGTACAATAAGTACCTGTCTCTCCACAAGATGACTGGCGCACGCCGCGAAGGTGAGTTCAACAAACTGCGCAAGACGAAGTGGATGTACTACAACGGCAAGCTCACACAGCAGGAACTAACTGCGTTGGGTTGGGAACCGTTTCCGTTCACCCTCAAGGCTGACCTCAATCTGTACATGGATGCAGACGACGATATCATCAAAGCCAAGGCAGGACTCACATTCCACGACGAGTGCGTATCCTTCTGCACCTACGTCATGAAAGAACTCAACAACCGCACATGGCAAATGAAGGAATTCATGGCATGGACGAGGTTTGAATCCGGTGGACATTAAAGATTACATCGTCGCTTCGCCACCAAAATACTCCGGTGGTTATCGTCTAGGTAAAGGAGCATACAGTTGGAAGCTCATGCTCCAACACAAGCCAATATGGTTTCATCGAACAATGATGAAACTGTGTTTGGGTGTCATGTGGGAAGATGATGAGTGATATCCATTTTGAACAAACAGATAACGTATGGGCGAGGGTAAGATGCGAAGATAGCGTAGCGCAAGAGCTATCTGATCACTTCTGTTACGTAGACCCTAACGCAAAGTTCCATCCCAAGCTTCCCGGTGCCAGACGGAAGTGGGATGGAAAGACGTTCCTATTCTCCTTCCGCACTCACAAGATTCTTGCGGGGCTGTTCCCTTACGTGCAACAGTTCGCCAAGGATCACAACTACACCATGACGCACGAACTCAAACTCGGCGGCGTGTGTGAGCTTCCTTCCAAGCAGCACCTAGCTTCATGGAACATCCCCGAGAAGTACACCCCGCGTGACTATCAGCTAGTCGCGTATCTGTGGGCAGCGACTAAACGGCGAGGAGTCATTATCTCGCCTACCGCATCCGGCAAGTCTCTTATCATCTACATGCTCTCGCGATGGCTCCTAGAACACGGCAAGAAACGCGGCTTGTTGATCGTCCCTACCACTTCCCTTGTTGAACAGATGTATGGTGACTTTGCGGACTATGGGTGGGACGTAGAGAAGAACTGCCAACGCATCTACGAAGGCTTCACGAAAGATGCCTACGCACCAATGGTTATCTCTACGTGGCAGAGCATCTTTGAACTGCCGAAGAAGTATTTCTCTCAGTTCGACTTTGTAATCGGTGACGAGGCTCACCAGTTCAAGGCGTCTTCCCTCAAGGGCATCATGACGCAGATGGTGAATTGCGACTTCCGTATTGGAACTACCGGCACCCTCGACGGGTCTAAGGTTCACAAGCTTGTCTTAGAAGGTCTCTTCGGACAGGTGCAACGAGTCGCCACCACAAAAGGACTGATGGATAAAGGGCAACTCGCGCAGCTTGAAATCAAGTGCCTTGTCCTCAAGTATCCAGAACCCGTCTGCAAGACCGTAAAAGGTCAGTCCTACCCTGACGAGATTTCCTTCCTGTGTGCCAACGAAGCACGCAACAAATACATCACGAATCTAGCAGAAAAGCTTGACGGCAACACTCTAATCCTGTACAATTATGTAAAGCTACACGGCAAGATCATCCACAAGATGATCGAAGACCGACTAGCAGGAACCGGCAGGAAGGTCCACCTGATTCACGGTCTTGTGGAAACAGAAGAGCGTGAGGTTGTTCGAAAACTGACCGAGACAGAAAGTGGTTCTGTCATCGTGGCATCCTACGGCACATTCTCGACGGGCATAAATATCAAGCACCTACACAATGTAGTATTCGCTTCGCCCACTAAGAGTCAGATTAGAACATTGCAATCCATCGGAAGAGGATTGCGTTTGGGTGAGTTTAAGGACAGATGTACGCTATACGATATCGTAGACGATCTGCGGTTTGGCAACTATGTCAACTTCGCATTGAGACATTATGAGGAACGAGTTCGCATTTACAACGAAGAGAAGTTCTCCATCAAATCAATCAATATAGGACTACGCTAATGCAACAAGAACAGCCTACGCAACCAGTCATCCGTTTCTACAAACTCAAGACCAACGAGGATATCATCGCTTACGAATTAGAGAATCTAGACATGTACTATCGAATTGCTCGACCACTAGCAGTCACGATTGACAGTGAAGTGTTGGGTGGGAGACAGATGCTCAATGTCAGGGAATGGGTACCACCTATCGTCTGTGCTACAGATGAAGTATTTCTACCCAAGGAATACGTAATCTTCTCAACTGCCACCAAGGAATCCTTTAGGGATGAATTCATATCTGCTGTAGACTATCTGTATTCAGTAGAGGCGGTCAAGAAGACCAAGACTCCTAGGACTGACAATGTAATCCCTCTAATGCTCAAAGACCCATCTGTTAAACCTAATTGATCCTATCTTCTTAGTCTCTTATTAAACCCCTTCAAACGAGCGACACACTCAGTATACACACAAAACAAGGAACTGTCAAGTCTAAACCATGGCTAAAACTAATTACGTTGATAACAAACTCTTCCTCAAGGAAATCACAGCCTATCGCAAGGCTGTCAGGAAGGCGAAGCGCGAGCGAGTGGACGCGCCGAGAATCCCCGAATACGTCGGCAAGTGCTTCATGCTAATCGCAGAGAACATGAGTCATAAGTATAATTTCCTGACCTATTCGTGGCGTGACGAAATGGTGTGTGATGCCATCGAAAACTGCGTGATGTACGCCGGGAACTTCGATCCGGCTCAGTCCAAGAATCCGTTCGCCTACTTCTCACAGATCGTCTACTACGCATTTCTAAGACGAATTCAACGTGAGAAGAAACAATTGTATGTGAAGTATAAGTCTACTGAGTTACATGGCATTCTGGACGACTTCAATCAGATGGAGTCCGACGACGGCATGACTCGGCAGTTCGACCAGTACGAGAACATCAGCGAGTTCATCAAAAAGTTCGAAGATGCCAAGGCTGCGAAGAAAGCCAAGGCAACCGCTAAAGGACTTGAAAAATTCATCGAATAGTGGTATACTACTCGTAGTGAATTTTGTATTCTGGATAATTGGTATTACATGAAAATCGCCATCCTTGGGGACACCCATTTCGGACTGAGAAACGACTCAGCCGTATTCAATGAGCTTGCGCGGAAATTCTACACAGACGTTTTCTTCCCGTATCTGGATGCTAACGGCATCAGCAACGTGATTCAGTTGGGCGACCTGTTCGACCGACGTAAGTACGTCAACTTCAACACGCTTGCCACCGCGAAGGAATACTTCTTCAACGAGTTGGATAAGCGGCTGATCACCCTGTATGCGCTCCTAGGCAACCACGATATCTTCTATCGCAACACCCTCAAGGTGAACTCACCCTCTCTGGTGTTGTCGGAGTATTCCAGAGTTTGTCTGATCGACAAACCATCTACGATAGTCTTCGGTGGAATACCTGTAGATTTGATTCCTTGGATTTGCGAAGAGAACGAGAAGGAAACTGGTGTGTTCGTCGCGAACTCAAAGAACGACATTCTGTTCGGACACCTTGAGCTAGCCGGATTCGAAATGGATCGCGGCAACTTCTGTCATGAAGGTATGGACGTTGGCATGTTCTCCAAGTACGATCAGGTAGTCTCCGGTCACTTCCACCATCGGTCAGAACGCGGGAACATCCTCTATACCGGCGTACCGTTTCAGATGACATGGGCTGACTGGAATGATCCAAAGGGCTTCCATGTGTTCGACACCGAAACACGCAATCTAGAGTTCATTCAGAACCCGCACGAAATCTACACGAAGATTTTCTACAACGACGACAATCTCTATTTCGATGAAGTGCAGAACGGCGACTACTCAGCCTACACCGGCAAGTACGTCAAGGTAGTGGTTGAGAAGAAATCCAATTCCTTCCTGTTCGAAACTCTAATCGAAGCACTCGCTAAGGCTAATCCACATGATATAACCATCGTGGAAGACTTCACAGACATAAGCCTAATCGACGCGAATGGCGACGGTGTAATTGATCAGGCTGACGACACAATCTCAATTATCGACAAGGTAGTTGAGGGCATGGAATTCGACTTGCAAAAGCCGCGATTGAAGAGTATAATGAGAGAAGTATACAATGAGGCATTGGCTTCCCAATCATGACCGATTATCGTAAAGTAGAATTTCTGGTTGATCCAGAGTCTTTCGCACCAACTTACCTAGTGACCATCCCGCTCACACCGGAAGTGATTGCAGATGCTCACTACGGCTCGTATGGTCAGAACATCGAAAAACTGGAAAGGCTAATTGGGCGTGTCGCACTAGACATGATTAAAGACTTCAAGAAGAAAACATGATAACCTTTCACGCCGTCCGTTGGAAGAACTTCCTTTCAACCGGTAACATCTTCACCGAAATCCAACTCGACTCTCACCAGAACACCCTGATCGTGGGTGAGAACGGTGCGGGTAAGTCAACCATTCTGGATGCGTTGACCTTCGCGCTATTCGGCAAGCCGTTTCGCAACATCAATAAACCACTGATCGTCAACTCAATCAACGGCAAGGATTGCGTAGCCGAAGTCGAGTTCACGACTGGCAGCAAGAAGTATCTCGTCCGTCGCGGCATCAAGCCTGCGCTATTCGAAGTCTACACATGGGATTTCAACGGTGTGCAATGGAGCCTGTTGAATCAGGACGCACGCGCGGCTGACTATCAGGACATGCTCTCTCGCTTCATCCTCAAGATGAACTACAAGGCATTCACGCAGATCGTCCTGTTAGGCACGGCATCCTTCGTCCCGTTCATGCAACTGAAAGCAGCCGACCGGCGCGAGGTCATCGAAGACCTTCTCGACATTCAGATTTTCTCGTCCATGAACTCGGTGGTGAAGGATCGCTTGTCCACCATCAAGACGCAGATGAACGAGTACAAGATTCGTCTGGAATCTGTCAAGGAAAAGATCGACCTACACAGGAAACACCTTGACGAACTCAAGCGTAACAATCAGGAAATGATCGTCGCGAAGCAATCTGATATCGCCAACTCCAAGCATCTGATCATCGAGTGCGAGACCACAGGGCGAGAGCTTGAAGAGAAGGTTGCAGTCCTGTTGAATCAGATCACCGACGAAACCGACTCGCGAAACAAGCACCACAAGCTTGTCACGCTAGGTACGAGAATCGAGTCGAACAAAGCCAAGTTGGAGAAGGATGTACAGTTCTTCGTCAGTAACGACTCTTGCCCGACCTGTACACAGCCCATCAACGAAGGCTTCAAGGATTCGATGGTGGAAGGATGTAACGTCAAGATCACGGAACTAGACCGTGGCTTGCATAAACTACAGGAAGAGAAAGATGCCATCATCCAAAGACTCACAGAAGTTACCCGAATCAACGGAGAAGTCCAAGAACTCGGACGTAGGATTGCTTCTAATTCTTCTTCCATTTCTCATACAAGAAAGTATATTACTGTACTTGAGCAGGAAGTTAGGCAACTTACAGAACACCGTAGCATCGGTAGCGAGTCCCGTGACCAATCGGCTGAACTCGTTGATGAACTCACTACTTACATCGAAAAGCGAAAGAAAGCAACAGAAGAGAAGCAGTACCTCGACGTTGCCGCGTTCCTCCTCAAAGACGGTGGCATCAAGACGAAAATCATCAAGCAATACCTCCCCATCATCAACAAGCTAGTCAACAAGTATCTGGCTGCGATGGACTTCTTCGTGAACTTCACCATTGACGAGGAATTCAACGAGGTCATCAAGAGCCGCCATCGCGACGACTTCTCCTACGAAAACTTCTCTGAGGGTGAGAAGCAGAAGATCGACCTTGCGCTGCTGTTGACTTGGCGCAGTATCGCTCGCATGAAGAACTCCGTCAACACGAACCTTCTGGTACTGGACGAGACTTTCGATTCGTCGCTCGACACAAAGGGAACGGACGCGCTCCTAGAGATTCTCCACCAGATGCCAGACAACACCAACATCTTCGTCATCAGCCACAAGGATCAGTTGCACGATAAGTTCAACAACTCCATTCGGTTTGAGAAGAAGCAAAACTTTAGCAGGATAGCAGCATGAGCAGCATGAGCAGCAAGCAAATTTCTTTCGTAGAAGGCGAAATGGTCGAGTGGGAATACCTCAAGCTAGTGGATCAGTACGATCCTATCCTGCGGACACCCACCGTTCCAATCGACTTCGAAAACGTTCAGGGGCAGAAGATCGCATACACCTCGTTCAGTCTGATGAAGACTTGCGAGCGTATGAATGGTCTTGGGTTGTCGGCTAACCAGTGCGGCATCAAGTACAGCATTTGTGTCATCAATCACATCGAAGACGGTAAGGTGTATTCTCTGATCAATCCGGTCGTCACAGCCAAGAGCGAAGAACTCGTTTCCTACAACGAAGGATGCCTCTCGTTCCCCGGTCTGTTCCTGAAACTCAGCCGAGCAGCATGGGTTGAAGTTGATTTCTTCGCAGGCAATGGTGAAAAGGTGTCGAAGCGATTCGAAGGAATTTGGGCAACGTGCGTTCAACACGAACTCGATCACCTTGCCGGTATCTGCTACACTGATCTTGTGTCTCCAATCAAGCTAGATATCGCTAAGAGAAAGGTCAAGCAAAACCTGCGTAAAATCCGCACCGCAACGACAGGCTCGTAAGTCATTGATTCGCAGGGGGTTATAATCCTTGCATTTCCCTTGGATTCTTCGTATAATGGTTCTACAGTAGAGGAATTCATGTCTAGCGTTATCCTATCAGAATCCAAGTCGGTCCTCGCGAAATTGCTCGCGGGTGAAAATATCAACGTTGTGCATAAGCGTATTAGCACAGCCATGATTGACCTCAAGACTCGCACCCTGTACTGCCCGATATGGGAAGACATGAATGGCGAGCTTTATGACTTGCTGATGGGGCATGAAGTGTCGCACGCGCTGCACACTCCCTCGGAAGGTTGGCACTCTGCTATCACCATTCCCGGCACCGACAAAATTGACAAGGCGTTCAAGTCGGTCCTGAACATCGTAGAAGATGCGCGAATCGAAAAGCTGATCAAGCGCAAGTATCCCGGTATCGCCAAGTCGTTTGTCGAAGGCTACAAAATCCTGTTCGAACGGGACTTCTTCGGCATCAAGAAACTCAAAGACTACAGCAAGTTGAACCTTGCCGACCGCATCAATCTGTATGCGAAGTGCGGCGCGTTCCTGATCGTGCCTTTCAATGACGAAGAGCGCGAGCTAATGAATGCCGTCGCCGGTACCGAGACTTGGGAACAAGTCATGGAAGTGGCTGCGCGTCTTCATGAGAAGATGAAGGAAGAGCAGGACAGTCAGATGAACAGTCTGGACGACCTGACCGAAGAACTCATGCGCCAGTTCGAAGAGGGTATGGAAGACCTCGACCTGTCGGAAGACGACGGTGAAGAGTCTGGCGAATCGCAGCAACTTGATATGGACGACATGGCTGCGGATGGCGGCGAGGAAGAGGAACCCGAAGAGGGCGAAGCCGCTGACGGCGATAAGCCGTCCAACGAAGAGGGCGACGAAGAGGGTGAGGAAGAGGGCGCAGGCGGCGGCGACGAAGAATCCGAAGATGATCCCGAAGAGGGCATCGAAAAGGGCGGTGGCGAAGGCGACGGCGAAGAGTCCGATGAAGAGGATGGCGACGAAGAGGGCGACGAGTCTGGCGACGGCGCAGGCGAAGGTGGTGAAACCGACGACGGTTCGCCCCGGTCTATCACCGACCAGAAATTCCGCGAACGCGAACGTGAGCTAGTCACGGATGCGGTGGAAGTCTTTACGTACAATCTGCCGATTCCCGCACTCGACCGTATCATCGTCCCCAACAAGGTTTTCGTAGACAACTTCTACGATCAAGTTGCGGGAGCGAAGAGTGTCTACGCCTTGCGCGACAAATCACCGAATCCTATCACCGAGACTTGTGGTAAGCGGTTCTCTCAGAACAACAATCGCTACATCAACCTCTTAGTGAAAGAGTTTGAAATGCGCAAGAATGCGAGCCAGTACGCTCGCACGATGACTGCGCGTACCGGTGAACTGGATATGTCCAAGCTTCACAAGTACAAGTACAGCAACGACCTGTTCAAGAAAATCTCGGTTGTCGAAAAGGGCAAGAGCCACGGCATGATCATGTACGTGGATATGTCGGCTAGCATGAGTGGCATCTTTGGTGCGACCATGGAGCAGACTCTTATCCTTGTGGCGTTCTGCCGCAAGGTTGGCATCCCGTTCGACGTTTACGGTTTTGCCGATACTTCTAGCTTCATCCACAAGATGATTCGCGAGAAGAAACTCCCCGGCAAGTTCGTCGGTCGCAAGTTCGACCGCACCAACGACGACAACTACGGTATCTCGGAAGACAATTTCCACCTGATCCATTTCATCGGTTCGAACCTTGCCGGTAATCAGTATCATCGTGCATTCGACCTGATGGCGACTGTTGCTCTGAATTGGAACAACAAGATGTATCCGAAAATCCCGCTCAAGTGGGACAACATGGGTTTGAGTCTCGGCGGCACTCCGTTTACGCAGACCGTCATGGCTTCGCGCCCGATGATCGAACAGTTTAAGGCTGATCGCAAGGTTGATATCACCAACGTCATTTACCTGACTGACGGCGACGGCACCGGTTGCTTCACGTTCCCCGAAATCAAGCCGGGAGCGGTTGACCCTGTTACTCGCAAGCCGAAGATCGAACAGCATATCTTCCTGATCGACCGCAAGACGAAGCGGCGCGTTGAGTTCTCGTC
>Ga0315292_10000380_pt1 | contig 20449 bp, 18 predicted proteins | sample YL17G13_0_MG_FD_204029 | JGI IMG/M metagenome (GOLD analysis project Ga0315292, IMG submission 204029) | Sediment microbial communities from Yellowstone Lake, YNP, Wyoming, USA - YL17G13_0 | ecosystem: Environmental > Aquatic > Freshwater > Lake > Sediment | place: USA: Wyoming | collected... | reverse complement strand
GTGCAGTTCGATGAGCGTGCGACTGCCCGCTCGCTGGTGCAGGCCGTCGACGTTCTGCGTCACCAGCTGGAAGTGCGACAGGGTCTTCTCGAACCGCGCAAGGACGAAATGGCCTGGGTTCGGCTGCGCGGGGCGGATGCGTTCCCGCCGCCAGCGGTACCACTCCCACACCAGCCGCGGGTCACGTGCGAAGGCCTCGGCTGTCGCCAGGTCGGACGCGCTGAAGGTCCGCCAGAGGCCTCCGGATCCGCGAAAAGTCGGCACGCCGCTTTCCGCCGAGATACCGGCGCCTGTCGTCGCCACGACCGAGCGCGCCGCACGCACGCATGCCGCGACGCGCGTCAGCCCGGTATCAGACATCGGAGGACACCTCCCGGAACCACGTCACCGATCTTGCCGCGCAGACGCCGCTGTTGCAGATTGGGCCCTGCAAGAAGCGCGCTCACGGGTCGTGCGGGGCGACGCTCTGAGCGGCCAGACATCGGCCGAGCGAGCACCCATGCAATTCCCGCCCTTGGCAACGTCGTTTGAGAGGGCCATCGCGTCATGACAGAGCCGCCGGCGCGTCCCGACACGCTGACACGTCTCGTCTTTTGCACGCCTGCGCCGCGGCCAGGTACGCAGATTCTGCACTGCTGCGGACGGTCAGAACAGCAGCGGGCCCAGGATCGACACCAGCGTCACGATGGCGGCGACCGACACGATGGAGAGTGAGACGCCGTACTTCATCATCGTGCCGATCGGCACGTGCCCCGAGCTGTAGGCGATGGCGTTCGGAGGCGTCGAAATCGGCAGCATGAAGCACACGCTCGCGCCAAGGGTTGCGCCGAGGGCCGGCTCGATCGGCCTGATGCCGGCAGCCTGGCTGACCGCAATCGCCACCGGGACAATCATGCTCGCGGAGGCGGTGTTCGAGGTCAGCTCGGAAAGCATGGCCGCAAAGCACGTGAAGAGCAGGGTCAGAGCCAGGGATGAATGGGACGGGACCCAGCCATACACGGTCTTGCCCATCGCCTCCGCCAGTCCCGTCGAAAACGCCAGCGACCCGATCGCCAGTCCCCCGCCGAACAGCAGGACGGTGCCCCAGTCGATTCTCAGGGCATCCTCCCACGACACGGTGAACCGGCGCTGGGACCAGTCCACCGGCAGCAGGAACAGCAAGATGGCCCCGCTCAGCGCTGCCGCGGATTCCGGCATCGACAGCGCGTACCGCCTTGCGAACCACGAGTCGCTCTGGCCTGCGATCGCCAGGACACCCGGCAGCGTCCAGAGGAACACCGTGAACCCGAACGCGAGAATCACATTGCGCTCACCAACAGATACCCGACCGAGCAGTGCGAGTTGGCGCCGGACCAGCGCCGTGGTGTCCTCGGGCAGCTGGATCCCTCTGGCGCCGATCAGCCAGAAGCCGATGGCCAGCAGCGCGTACAGGCCGAGGGAGAGCGGAACGCCCAGGATCATCCACCGAAAGAACGAGAGCTGCGTGCCCATGAAATCCCGGAGCATGCCAACGCCGATGAGATTGGGCGGCGTCCCAATCGGCGTGGCCATCCCGCCGATTGACGCGCCGAAGGCGGAAATCAGCATGATGGTCGTGGCGAACCGCCTGAACTGCGGCATCCTCCCGACTGACTGGGTGGACAGGTGTGTGATGATCGACAGGCCGATCGGGAACATCATGGCAGCCGTCGCGGTGTTGCTGATCCACATCGACAGCACCACCGAGAGCCCGCCGAAGACCACAAGGAGCCGACCGGCACTTCGGCCGATCAGGGGGGAGGACAACGCCGTGAACGCGATGCGCCGATCGAGACCGTGGACGTACATGGCCTCGGCGATGATGAAGCTGCCGATGAACAGGAAGATGATCGGATCGGCGAAGGGCGCCAGGGCCTTCTGGGCCGGGGCGACCTGCAGGACAATGGCGAGCAGAGGGCCGAGCAGCGCCGTCACCGCGAGCGGCAGCGCTTCGCTCACCCAGAACACGACCATCAGCACGATGATCGCCGCGAGGCGATGGGCCGGCGGCGCCAGCGTGCCCATCGGCATCGCGAGCAGGGCCACGAACAGCGCCGGGCCGGCCACCATGCCGATCGTCTTCCGGCGCTGGTTGAACTGCTGCTCCGCAGGCGAGTAAGCCTCGACGGCTTCGACCGCCTGGTGCCGGTTTCGGATCAGCGGGTCCATCTTCCCTCCCAGACGACTTCCGCCCACCCCGTGAGATAAAGTCCGTCGTCCAGCCACTCGACGCGCTGCGTGCCCCCGGGTGAGGCGACCTCGACGTCACGGGAGGCGCCGCCAAAGGTCATGCCCGCCACGGCGGCCGCACAGGCGCCGGTCCCGGACGCGCGGGTCGGCCCGACGCCCCGTTCCCAGATCAGGATCCGCATGCGTGCCGGGTGTTCGACGACGGCGAACTCGACGTTGGTGCCGTCGGGGAAGAACGGGTGATGCTCGAGCGCCGGGCCGAGCGCCCGGTACCGTTCCTCATCCAGAGCGGACTCAAGGACCACGCACTGGGGGTTGCCAACACGAAGCGCGATGATGCTCACCGGTGTCCCGTGGACGTCGAGGACGGCTTGTCTGACATCCTGGGGATGCCCCATGGCTGCGCGGCAGACGAACCGCGGGGATGCGGACTCGAGGATGGAGACGGCCTTGTCGCCAGCGTCGGTATGAATGACGACGGATGCCGGCGCGGCACGCCCGGCCCGGACCGCCGACCAGCACAGGAGCGCAGCCAGGCCGCGCACGCCGTTGCCTGACACCTCGGCGAAACTGCCGTCGGCGTTGTACAGCCGCATGTCAGCGCTCTGGGCGGAGACCCGATACAGGATCAACCCGTCCGCGCCGACACCCGTGTGACGTTCGCAGAGAGTGCGAGCCAGGCTCGGGCCGTCCGCGCGTTCGAGCGCGTCCGACTCCAGGTACAGGAAGTCGTTTCCGTAGGCGTGTGCCTTCGCCAGTTGCAGTCCCACGATGTCCTCCGGGATCCGCATGCCTACTTCCGGCAGAACGCGAGCAGATGCCAGCCAAAGCGCCGCACGAGCGGCCGCGGAATCGCGTTGAATGTGCCGACGAACAGGTTGTTGTACACCGCGCCCTTCCACCCGCCATGCAGGCGCGACCTGACCGGAAACCGCTCCGGCACGATGCGCACCGAGGAGAAGCCCCGCAAGAGCCGGCGAAACTCGCCCACACTGTACGTGCGCAGCACGGGCGCGTCCGCGTGTTCCAGCCCGACCTTCATCACACGCGACAACGCATGGAGCCAGGACACCCGGTTGTAAACCTGGAAGAACGCCATGCCGCCCGGCTTGAGCACGCGACGGCACTCATCGACGAGCGCCTGGCCGCCGCCGGTGTACTGGACCACGCCATGGGCATAGACGAAGTCGAAGGTGTCCGCAGGACACGGCAACTGCTCGCCGTTGCCGATGCACAAGGCGGCCGGAAGGCCCTGATGCCGGAAGTTCTCGCGAGCCAGGCGGACGGCCGAGTCGGCCACATCGACTCCGGTCACCCGGGCACCGCCCTTCGCGAACCGCACCAGGTCGACGCCCGCTCCGCATCCGACCTCCAGCACACGCCGGCCGACGTACCCGTCGAAGTCGATCACCTGCAGGAGATGGTGCAGTTTGTCGAAGTGGTACTCATCGAGGTCGGCGAAGAACCCCGGCGATCCCACCGGGTGGGACGTGATCTCAAGATCGTGGATGTGGCGGTTCCAGTACGCCCGAACGGCAGTGATGTCGGGGGCCGGCGGCGCAGGTCTGTCAGGCACGAGCGATTACTATAGAATACTCAGGCCTTTCCGGCAACGCGCCGGCGGCGGAATGTACTCCCCATGACCCGTGATCTCTCCCGGCTGATTTCGGCGCCCTTCGACGTCCTCGTGATCGGGGGCGGCATCCACGGCCTGGCCGTGGCGTACGACGCCGCCCAGCGTGGGTACGCGGTCGCGCTCGTCGAACGCGGCGATTTCGGAAGCGGCAGCTCGTTCAATCACGCCAAGACGGTCCACGGAGGGTTGCGGTCTCTCCAGTCCGGCGACGTCGTCAAGGCCCGCTTCTCGGTGCGTGAACGGCGCGCGATGGCGCGGATCGCGCCCCACCTGGTGACGCCCCTGGCCTTCGTGATGGCGACGACTCGCACGCTCACGCGCTCGAAGATGGCCCTGCGGGCGGGGTTCCTGGCGGATGCCCTTATGGGCTTCGACCGCAACGCCGGCGTGGAGCCGCACCTCCGCCTGCCGGCCGGCCGCGTGATTCCACGGGACGCGTATCGCTCGCTGTTTGGCGCGAATGCACGTGCCGAGGCGACGGGTGGCGCACGCTGGACGGACTACCAGATGCCCGAGTCCGACAGGCTGACGCTCGCGTTCGCCGAGGCCGCGTGCAGACACGGCGCCGTGCTCGCCAACTATCTCGAGGCTCTGGATCCGCTGGTGCGCGAGGGCCGGGTGGCGGGCATTCGCGCCGTGGACCGCCTCGACGGAACGCCGATCGAGATCGCGGCCCGGGTCACGGTCAACGCCGCTGGCGCCCACTGCCGTCCGTGGATGACCGCCTTCGGGGCGACGCCGGACTTTCCGCTCCTGAAAGCGATGAATCTCGTCACCACGCGGCCGGCCGGCCGGGTCGCCATGGGGGCGCCCGCCTCCGGAGGCCGGCTGCTGCTCATCATGCCCTGGCATGGCCGCATGCTCGTCGGCACGTCGCATTCGGACACAGCCGCCGAACCGGGCGACAACACCGTGAGCCAGGGCGAACTCGCCAGTTTCGTGGACGAGGTCAATTCGGCGTTTCCGGCGCTCGCCCTCGAGGCCGACGAGGTGTCGCTCGTTCACCGGGGCGTCGTGCCGGCGGTGCGCGACCGGCGCGGCGTGCTGGGGCTGATGGGGCACCATCGCGTGCACGACCATCGGGTCGATGGCATCGAAGGCGCCGTATCGGTCGTGGGAGTGAAGTACACCACCGGGCGCGGCGTGGCGGAGCAGGTGGTTGACCTCATCGGGCGGAAACTGGGCCGATCTGCGCCCCCCTGCCGAACCGGGACAACGCGCCTGCCGGGATCCGGATTCGATTCGATTCGCGCCGAGACGGACCGGGCCCGATCAGCACTCGGCCGACGATGGTCTCCAGAGAGCACCGAGGCGCTGGTGGCGACGCATGGCACCGACTGGCGGGCGGTTGCGGACCTGTGCCGGACCGACGCTGAACTGGCGGAACCGATCGCGCCTGGCATGGCGCTCCCGCGCGCCGTCGTGCACTACGCGGTGCAGCACGAGATGGCCTGCACGCTGGCGGACATCGTGGTGCGTCGGACTTCCCTCGGGGCTGCGGGCTACCCGGGAGACGCGGTCGTCGATGTCTGCGGGGCGCTGATGGCGCGCGCGTGCTCGTGGGATGCCGATCGCCTCGTCCACGAGATCGCGATGGTCAAGGCCTTCTACACGGTGGCGTAAAGGCCTCGCCGCCTTCCATGGGCTTCATCTCACGGAATGCAGCACCTTCCTCGTCCCCCGTGCACCTTCCTCGTCCCCCGTGCACCTTCCTCGTCCCCCGTGCACCTTCTTCGTCACCCCGGCGGAAGCCGGGGTCCACTACTGGAGTCCGGCGTTCGCCGGAATGACGGGTTCGGGCTGCTTCCCCTCTCGCCTCCGGCCATTCCCTCTCGCCTGTCAAAACTCTCTCCGGCTGTCGAGCAGCATCGTCACCGGGCCGTCGTTGACAAGTTCCACGCGCATGTGGGCCTGGTAGGTTCCCGTCTCGACCCGGACACCGCCGGCCCGGAGTTCGCCGACCACCGCCTCGAAGAGCAGGCGTCCCGCATCAGGCCCCGCCGCACGGTCGAAGGATGGGCGGCGGCCTCTTCGGCAGTCTCCGTAAAGCGTGATCTGGGACACGGCCAGGATGGCGCCACCCACCTCGCTGAGCGGCAGGTTCATCTTCCCGTCGCTGTCTTCGAACACCCGCAAGTCCCGGATCTTGGCCGCCACGTACGCCACATCCGCCGGACCATCGTCTCTGGCAACACCGACGAGCGCGAGCAAGCCCTCGCCGATCTCCCCCACCACGGCGCCGTCGATGCGCACCCGGGCCTCGCGGACGCGCTGCACGACCGCTCTCATCACGCACCATCCAGCCCCGCGATGGTCAGCGTCCGGGCCTCCATCGCGAGCTCTGCCTGCGGATTCAGACGGGTGTCCAGGAGGTGGCTCGCGACGACGTTCGACAACGCGCGCAGCATCGACGACTTCACGCCGGCATGCTCGCGTTCGAGATCGAAGATCAACCGCTTGACGCGCTGCCGCTGCAGGCCGAGATCGCCGCACGCCGAACAGCAGCATCCGACGATCGGGAGGTCGCTCTCCTTCGCGTAGGCCCGGGCTTCGTCCTCGGAGACGAGGAACAGCGGTCGAATCACGACATGGTGGCCGTTGTCCGACGTCAGTTTCGCGGGCATGGCCTTCAGGGCCCCGGCGAAGAAGAGATTCAGCAGCGCCGTCTCGATGAAGTCATCGCGGTGATGGCCCAGCGCAATCTTCGTGGCGCCGAGTCCGGCCGCGAGGCGATAGAGGACGCCTCGGCGAAACCGGGCGCACAGCGAACACGGCGTATCCCCCGGGTCGAGCAGGTCGTCCATCACCGAGCCGATCGACGTGCGCTCGACGTGGTGTTCCCATCCCCGGGCCAGGCAGGCCTGGTGGATGAGATCGTGCTGGAATCCCTCGTACCCGGAGTCGACGGTGACGGCCACGAGGCTGAACGTGATGGGTGCGCGACGGCGCAGCACGTCGAGAATCTGCATCAGCGCCCAGCTGTCCTTGCCACCGGACAGTCCGACCATCACGCGGTCGCCGTCCTCGATCAGGTCATGCGCCGTGATGGCCCGCGTCACCTTTCGGGCCAGGCGGGCTTCACGTGTGTTTCGATACGACATGGGGCAGCGCTACCTACCGCAGGATCAACGTCTCGACGGCCCGCGGCCACGTGATGCCGGCGGCCACGCGAGACGCGTCGGCACCCATCCGCTCGGCCAGCGGCAGGTCGCCCGCCAGCGCGCTGAGCGCCTGGGCCATGGACGCAGGCGTGGCCTCGCAGACGATGCCCGACCGGCCAGTCTCCACCAGCTCGGCTGGCCCGCCGCTGTCGCTGCACGTGATGACGGCCTTGGCCGAGGCAAACGCCTCAATCGTGACAAGTCCGTAGTCCTCGTCGCGCGCAGGGAACACCACCGCCCGGCAGGTCGCGAGGTGCGCCACCAGCGCGTCCGAGTCGATGCTCCCGACCAGTCGCACCCGGCTCTCGAGACCCAGATCGCGCACCATCTGTCGCAACCGGGGCGCCTCCTCTCCGTCGCCCGCAATCGTGCACCGCACGCCGGCCGCCGCCGGCTCGGCGAGGGCGCGCAACAGCAGGTCCATGCGCTTCAACGGGGTCAGCCGGGAGACCGCGAAGAATTCTCCGCCATAGCCGTCGCAGCGGTAGGGCCGCGGCGGCGGTGGCGGGTACAACACCTCGGATGGGATCTGGCCGAAGTGTTGAAGCCGCCGCTGAATCGTGGCGGACTGGGCGTAGACCCGGCTGACGTGCCGGGTCAGCAGGTAGTGATCGACCGCGTGAATCGCCTTCCGGCGCACGCCCTCCTTCAAGCGGCCTTTCCACGACAACGTCGACTGGAAGCGTTCCCAGAGATCGTAGTACTCCCGCATCCGGTGGTTCAGCCACACGACGTGGCGGGGGTGACGGACCGCGTAGCTCGGATACCGGAACGAAATGACCTGGTCGATGGCAGACCCGTCGTGGGCCACGCCGACGTCGGTCATCCAGTTGGCAAGGTAGGCCGAGGCCTGGCGGCCGAATCGGTTCTGCGGCGTCACCATGAGCCCCGCCTCGTGACCCGCCTCGCGGAGCGCCTCGACCACCGAGCGGGCGATCACCAGATGACCGCCCTCCGCGAGCGGCGGGCTCGACGTCACGACGGCCACCTTCATGATGCGTCTCTCATGGCTGTCGGCCGGCAGTTACTGCCGCAGCTCCGGCGTCACCTGCACGCCGAGGAATCGCGTGTCCTGCGACCCCGGGTTCACGAAGAACGGCACGAAGCCGCCGCTGCTGTGAATCGAGACCTTCCACACCCTCGTGCCCCTGTACGGGAACCCGTCGTCGAGCGGCACGCTGATGCGTGCGGTGGCATTCGAAGCCATCTCGACACGCTGCGCGTGCCAGCCTCGCGTGACGGTGACCGTCGTGGGCGCATGACCGCTCGCGAAGTTCAGCTCGAGGGCGGATGCCGCCTCGACCGTCTTGACCAGGACATCCGCCGTCGAGCGGCCGCGCACCCAGAAGCTCAGGCCTTCGCGGGCGTATCCGTTGTCATCGAGAAAATAGATCTGGAAACGCCGCTGCTGGCCGAACCACACCCGTGCCCGATTCGCCTGGGTGTTGATCGGCAGGTCGTTGACGAGGGTCAACTCGACGGGCAGCCAGCGCAACGGGCCCTGCTTCGCCTGTTCCGAGGGGTTGAAGGACGAAAAGAACGGGTTGAACGTCACCTGGGCCGAAAACACGCAGCCGACGATCCAGGGGATGACCGCGACTCCCGCGCTGCTGATCGGCGGCAGGAGGAAGAGCAGGATGCCGTAGGTATTCATGAAGTAGCGATTGCCGATCGACCCCCCGCCGCCGTTGTACGTGTACGGCACCCAGAGGAGCAGGAGCAGGATCTCCGCCACGGCCGCGGCGAAGACCAGCCACTGCCAGGCCGCGCGCTTTCCCCGGGCCAGGAGGAACGCGACGATCGCGAACAGGCCCGGAAAGAAGTACGGGAGCAGGCCCGAATAACGTCCCACCACGAAATAGCCGAGGTTGTGGGAGAACACCGTCCAGAACACACGCCGGTCGAAGATGTGGTCCCACAGCACGCGGTTCGTGGCGTGATCCTGTCCCACATCGTCCCACTGCACCCCCCGGTTCTGAAACGGGAACGAGCCGTAAAAGGTGCGGCGGTCGCCGCCCTGGAAGTTCCAGTCGCCGGTGATCGCCAGGTTGCCGGCGACCAGCACCGCGCCCACGACGGCGAAGATGGCTCCCGCCACGAAGACGCGCCGCCATTGCCGCCGGATGAGCAACCACGCGAGCAACGGCAGAATCAACGGGAGATTCGACGGCTTGGAGAAGGTCGCGACGCCGAGCAGGACCGCCGCGACGCGATCCGAACCCGGTCGGAAGAGCCAGCGGGTGCCCCGAACCGGGGAGTCGGGTGAGGCCACTTCCTTGTAGAGCCAGCAGAAGTACCCAAGGACCACCAGGCTGAAATTGAAAAGCTCGGGGGTCATCCAGACGAAATACGTCGGCGCCACCGATGCCATGAGGAACCCCGACGCGAGCACGATGGAGACGCCGGGAGACGATCGCGCGTTCAGAAAGAGGTAGCCGGCCAGCACGACCACGCCAAGCAGCAGGGCATGGAGGATCAGGAATCCGTTGGTCCCGAACGCGGCGACGAAAGGCGACGCGATGAGGGGATAGATGTACGACTTGCCATAGAACAACCGCGCCGAGTCCGGATCGGGCCTGCCTTCCAGCCGCACGAATGGGACACTGTCCGTCATCTGGACGCCCAGATCGCGCCCCTTCTTCAGAAACACACCGGACGGTCCCGACGGGAACTCGCGCCAGACGCGGGCCAGATCTTCCAGACGGTACGAGAGATCGAAGTCCTCCGCGAGGCTGTGCCCCATCATGTAGTAGGTCGCCTCGTCGCTCTGGAAGCCGAAGGCCGCCCGGGAAACGTCCACGGACAGCGCGATGCCGCCATAGACGCAGACGACCAGCGCCGCGGCGAGGACGCCGGGGATGGCATCACGCCGGTGTGTGGCGAACAGGCTCACGATGCCCGTCCCCCGTCGAGAAACGACAGGTCCTGCTCCAGCACGCCGCGGCGGTGCGTGCGGCGTGAGACATCGTGCAGGATCTCGTATAACCGTTCCATCTTGCGCACGAACGCCCCGATGTCGTAGCCGCGCCCGGTGTTCCTCGCGTTGGCGGAGAGGCGGGCGCGCTCCTCTGGTGCGTCCATCAGTGCGACTATCTGATCGGCAAGCGCCCGGGCGTTCCGTTTCGGGACGATGCGGGCGTCGTGGCCGTCGTGCAGGATATCGAGCAATCCGTCGGCGTCCGTGGCGACGATGGCCTTGCCCGCCGCCAGGGCCTCAAACGCGGTGAGCGGCGTGCCCTCCCAGAGGGAGGGAAACACGCTGAGGTCGAATGCGGCGAGCATGCCGGCGACATCCCCGGCGAACCCGGCGAACACGAAGCGGTCGGCGAGATTGAGCCGCCTGGCCTGAGCCTCCAGGTCCGCACGCAATGGCCCCTCGCCCACCAGGTAGAACCTGGCCTGTGGCCGGGCGTCCAGCACCATCCTCGCGGCATCCACCAGGAACTCGTTGCCCTTCGAATCGTGCAGGCGCGTCACCGTGCCGATCGTGAAGTCGTCCGGGGCAAGCCCGATACTCCGGCGAACGGCCGCGACGTCCTCGGCGCTGCGCGCCCGGCTGAACTCGTCCACCGGCGCGCCGAGGTACACGACCTTGACCTTCCTCGCCGGCACCAGGCGTGCATTGATGACGAAGTCCGCCGTGCTCCGGGACACCGCGATGGCGATATCCGTGAACGGCTCGAGCGCGCGATCAGCCGCCTTCTGAAACCAGGGCGTGTCGGTCAGGTTGGCGTGCTCGTGCAGGATCGCCGGCAACCGCCGGATGGCGGCCGCGGCTCTCCCGAATGTCGTCGCGCCATAGCCATGCATGTGCAGGATGTCTATGGACTTCCGATCGATCACCTTCAACAGGGCGGTCAGCGTGGCCGGGTCGAACTTGGACTTGTGCAGGTAGCTGAGATCCACGCCGAACGACTCGAGGGTTTCCTCCGAGAGATCCTTCTTCCGGAGGCTCGCGAGCGACACGTTGAAGCGCGCCGGGTCGAAGCGCGGGATCATCCACGAAAACAGGCGCTTCACGCCGTGCATGCGGGACCCCTCCCAGCCGAGGTGGTCGCAGACCTGAAGGACGTTGAGCTTGCGGCCGGTCATAGTGTTGCCGTCGCGCCCGCCGCCGGGGCGCCCTGCCTGGTACCGACAATCCGCGCCGGGACCCCCACGGCGACCGCATACGCGGGCACACACTCCCGCACGACAGCCTGCGCACCGATGATGGCGTGCGGTCCGACGACGACACCGTCGAGGACCTTCGCGCCAGAGCCCATCCACACCCCTTCGCCGATCTCGACACCGGCAGAGGTGCGCCCCTGCGCCAGCACGGCTTTCGAAAGGTCCGAATAATCGTGGTCCCCGCCGACGACGTAACAGTACGCGGCCAGCAGGGTGTCGGCACCGAGCACCACCCGGCTGGCGGAAAACACTTCGCAGTTGAAACCGATGTTCGCGCGATCGCCCAGTTCGATGTCGCCGTTCTTGCACGACAGAATCGTGTTGCGGCCGACGAAGACGCCGCTGCCGATCCTGAGCCCCGCGTTGCTGTCGCCTTTGGCGTCCAGCAGGCAGTTGTCGTCGATGACCACGTTGTCACCGACGCGAATCTTGCCGGGGTGTCTCAGGACGACGTTCTGACCGAAGATCACGTTGCGGCCGCACGCACCCAGCAGGTGCGGGTAGAGCACCTTGCGCAGCACCAGCCCCAGCGCGCCCGGAACCGCCTGGCTGACAAGCGTGATCACCTCGTGCTTCACGAGCGGCCACCACCCGCGCCTGCCGACGACAAGTGCCGCGTACTTGTCGAGGGCCGAGGTGTGCGCATCGAACAACTGTTCCTGCGCCTTCGGGATGTCAACCATCAGAGCCACCCCTGTTCACGGTACCACGCCAGCGTGAGGCGGATGCCCTCGTCGAGTCCGACCTGCGGCGAGTACCCGAGTTCCCGCCTGGCCCGCGCGATGTCGAAGGCCCGGCTCTTCGTGAAGAAATCCACACGGCGACGGTAAATCGGCGGCTCGATGCGCAGCGGCACGCAGACGGCCTCGCATAAGGCGCCCGCAACCCAGAACGGCCACACGGGCGCCCGAAGCGATGGCGGACGAACGCCGGCGGCCGCGGCAATCCGGCGAACCAACTCGTTGAGCGGCGTTACGTCGCCGCCCGCCAGAATGTAGGTCCTGCCAGCCGCGCCCGACACCTCCCCGCAGAGCCTGAACCCCTCAACGAGGTCGTCGACATACGTCAAGTGATAGAAGATGTCACCGGCGCCCAGTGTCACGAAGGTCCGCCGCGACACGCCTCGGAACAGCTTGAGTAACCGGCGGTCGCCTGGCCCGTAGATGCCACTCGGCCGGGCGATCACGAGTTCCACGTCGTAGCGGGCGGCGGCCTCCCGCCCCAAACGCTCCCCTTCCAGTTTCGAGCGCTGGTACTCGTCGCCCGGCCGCAGCGGCGCGTCCTCGTTCGCGGGGGGGTGCTCCACATCCCCGTGCACGCCGACCGTGCTGCAGTGTACCACCCGGCGCACGCCGGTGGCGGCGGCCAACTCCACCAGCGTGGCGACCGCTGCGGCGTTCACCGCGTAGTAGTCGTCCCGTCCGGCCGACGCCTGCCTGTAGTTCGCTCCGATGTTATACACGATGTCGATCCCGCCGAGCGCGCGCCTGAGAGAACCTGCATCACGAAGGTCCCCGTGACAGACCTCGATCCCGGCGTCGGCCAGGGCCGCCGATCGGGCGTCTTCGGTGCGGACGATTGCACGCACGTCGCGGCCCTGTCGGTGGAGCGCGCGCGCCAGGTGTCCCCCCGTGAAGCCCGTTGCGCCGGTTACGAGCGTTCGCATCGGACCGCCAACACGGTGACCGGGGACCCCACGAGGCGGAGGAGCCCCACGGCTGCCAGGGCCTGCTCGACCGCGATCGTGCCTCGTCTCGACCCAACGGCCTTGTGCAAGGCAATCGGCAGCACGAACTGCCTGTGTTCCCGCTCGATGCGGAAGCCGCACGTTTCCACCGCGTGTCTCACCTCACGCGCCCGCAGCACGCGGTACGCTTCGACGGAACGCCCGAACACGGCCAGGACCCGCCGCCCCGCCGCGTGCACGGCCGCGGCGCTGCAGGCCGCCGGATAGTCGAACACCACTCGGTCGTCGGCCACCCGGCACAACTCGCGCAGGCAGACGCGCCAGCCGGGTGTGTGCATCAGCAGACGAAGGCTGACGGCGGCGGCAAACGACCGGTCAGGAAATCCCAGGCGATGCGCGTCGCCGACGTCGAACGTCAGAGAAAGCCCGCTCGCGGCTGCCCGCGCGTTCGCCACACGCAGCATTTCCGCCGATGCGTCAACCCCGGTCACGCGCGCGCCGCGTCGCGCGAGGCTCAGCGCGGCACGCCCGGTGCCCGTGCCGACATCGAGAATCGCCCGTCCGTCCACGGGGCCCAGGAAGTCCGCGACGACCTCTTCCTGGGTGTCGGCCAGCAGGGTGCCGATCGGTCCGCTGAACCGCATGGCGTCGAATCGTTCCGCCATGGAGGGATCCGCATAGACACGATAGCTGTAGTGCTCGTCGGTCACGTTCGTGCCCCGCCGGCCGCCGCACTCGCGATCACGTCGACCGCCTCTCGAGTCCGGCCGAGGTACGCCTCGTACGTGTACCGCGTTTCAGCGAGCTGCCGTGCCCGCTGACTCAACCGCGCGGCGAGGCCCTGGTTTCTCAGCACGCTCAGGATGCCCGTCCCGAACGCCTGCGGCGAGGGGTCGGTCAGCACGGCCACGTTGCTGTCGAGCACCTGGGTGTGTGTCAGAAGATTCGTCGCGACAATCGGCCGCCCCGCGCGGAGGTACTGATAGATCTTCAGCGGCGTGTTCTTGCCGCGACTGCGGGGCGACACCAGCACGTCGGCCGCTTCCAGGTACAACGGCATCTCCTCCGATGGCCGCTCCCCCACGAAGACCGTCGTCGAACCCACCCCCGCGCGTTCGGCCTCCGCCCGCGCGCGCTCCACCTGGTCCGCTTGGCCGCCGACCATGAGCAGCCTGGCCTCCGGACACTGTGCGACCACCACCCGCATCGCGTCGTAGAGCAGATCCAGCCCCTGATAGGTTTCGAAGGTGCCCGTATACAGAATGAGCGGCGCCCCGTCCGGGATGCCGGCCTGCGATCGCACGGGATTCGGACCACACCGCCGGGTCGCTTCACCCGACCCGGGGGCATTCTCGATCAGGACGATATGCCCATCGGGATCGATGGCGCGAGCGACGTCCTCGAGATGTCGGCAGATCACGATCACGGACGCCGAACGGCGTACCATCTGCCGTTCCAGAAAACGAAAGGCGGCAATGAGGAGCCGGGACTGACTGAACTGGAAGTTCGACAACTGTTCCGGGAGACTCGAGTGCATGTCGTAGAGATGCGGCACCCGCCGGAGCCAGGCCAGCACGAGGCCAATCGCCCCGCCTTCCTCGTGGGAATGCACGACGTCAAACCGCCACTTGACCGCCACGTGGAGCGCTTTGACCGCCAATAGCAGGTCGAGCGGAATTTTCGCAAGCGACGGACCGATCTTCACCCGACGCACGAAAGGCGGGCGCCAGCTTCGATGCACCCGGAGTCCGACGATCGACACGTCGCGGCCGAAGGGATAGGTCACGAGGTCGACGGTATGGCCGAGGTCCGTCAGGGCGCGGATCCTGTGAAATTCGCTGAAGGGCGTGCCCCGGGGTTCGAAGAAGGGCTGTGGGGCAATCATCAGGATTCGCATGTGGTTGGGCGGGCTGTTCGCGCACCAGCGGCGGTGCACCCAGGCCGATCCTGTAATTCTACGAGGCCCATGTGAGCAGCGTCAATGAACGACATCGGCAACTCCCCTGCCATGAACCCTTTAGCGGTTTACACACCTGGGAGTGCATGCTACGCTCCATGCTTTGGGACCCGATGCAGAGCCAGAGCGTGCGATCCGTGCCTGAACCCGTCGACGACCCCATAACCCGCCACAGTGCCGCCAGGCAGGCCCTTGTCCTGCTCCTGAAGGTGGTCGTGAGCGTCGGGTTGCTCGCCCTGTTGCTCGGACGGACGGACGTGTCGCGCCTCTGGATCTACGTGCGCCATGCGTCTCCGGCCTGGCTGGCGGGCGGACTCGGACTCTACCTCACGATGGTCCTGCTGAGCGCGTGGCGGTGGCGCCTGCTCCTGGAGGCCCAGCACGTATCGGTCCCGGCCGGTCGCCTTGTCAATTCGTACCTCGTGGCCACGTTCTTCAACAACTTCCTGCCGAGCAACATCGGCGGAGACGTCGTCCGCATCCGGGACACGGCCCGGCAGGCCGGCTCCAAGACGCTGGCCACGACCGTCATCCTCATGGACCGGGGGCTCGGCCTGCTCGGTCTCCTCTGCATCGCCGCACTTGGCGCCAGCGTTGCCGCGGCGCCCGGGGGACAGCCACCGGTGCTGGCGTCAATGCTGTGGCTGACCCTTGCGGGCTGCCTGACGATCTCGACTGCGGCCGTACTGCTGCCGGGCGGCGTCGCCCGGCTGCTGAGCCCCCTGCGATTGATTCATCAGGAATGGGTTGAAGAACGCATCGGCCGCCTGACAGGCGCCCTGACGAAGTTCCGGAGCGCGCCGCGATCGCTTGTGGCATGCCTGCTTGGCGCGGTTCTTGTTCAGGCGGTTCTTGTGGGGTTCTACGTGACCATCGTCCGAAGCATGAGCATCCCGATTTCCGTGTGGCACCTCGCCGTGGTCGTGCCGATTTCATTCGTCGTGCAGATGGCCCCGGTGTCGCTCAACGGATTCGGCGTCCGCGAAGCGACATTTACGTACTACTTTTCCCGGCTCGGCCTGCCCATCGAGTCTGCGCTCGTGGTGTCGTTCATGGGGGCTGGCCTGATGATCCTGTTCTCGTTGTCCGGCGCGGTGGCGTACCTGCTCCGCGGTTCCGGGTGGACCACGGCCTTCGCCTCCGATCGCTCAATCGAGCAGGCCGAGTAGCGACGCTCCGCCTCAAACCGCCGAGCATTCGTGGGTGGCTCGCGGCTTTGGAAGATGTCTAGTCGGCGAGCGTCTCCCGGATCTCCCGGATCACGTAGGTCGTCTTGTTCTGAGACTCGTGGTAGGTGCGCATCTGCATCTCAGCCAGGAGCCCGAGCGTGACGAGCTGCACACCCGTAGACACCAGGAGAATCCCGAAGAGGAGCAGCGGCCGGTTGGCTATCGACTGGTCCCCGAAGAGCCGCAGGTACGCCAGCCAACCCGTGATCACCGCTCCCAGGCCGCCCATCATGATCCCCAGCAATCCGAATATCTGCAGCGGGCGCGTCGCATAGCTCAACATGAACTTCACGGTCATCAGATCCAGGATCACGCGAATTGTCCGGCCCAGTCCGTACTTCGATGTCCCGTGAATCCGCGGACGGTGATTGACGACCTGCTCGACGATCGTCACGCCCGACTCGCTCGCGATGGCCGGCAGGAACCGATGCATCTCGCCGTACAGGCGGAGCGGCTTCACAATGTCCGCCCGAAAGACTTTCAGCGAACACCCGTAGTCGTGCAACTTGACACCCGTGGCATGGGAGATCGTCCAGTTGGCGATGATCGACGGCAATCGCCTCGTCAGGAACGGGTCTTTCCGATCCTTCCGCCACCCCGCGGCGATGTCCGCGCCCTTCTCCACCAGGTCGACCAGCGCGGGGATGTCCGCAGGATCGTTCTGCAGGTCGCCGTCCGACGTCACGATCATGGCCCCGCGGGCATAGGCAAAACCCGCCGCAAATGCCGCCGTCTGGCCGAAATTCCGCCGAAAACGAATCACACGCAGCCGGGCATCCGTCGTCTGCAGCGCCGCCAGTGTCGCGAAGCTGTCGTCGGTGCTGCCGTCGTCGATCGCCAGGATCTCGTATGGACGGCCCCAGCGCTGCAGCGTGTCGGTGAGCTGGCGATACAGCTCAGGGATGCTGGCCGACTCATTTCGAATCGGGATCACGACGGAGAGGTGTGGGCTCGTCACAGGGCGGACCGGATTATACCTCGGCCGGCCGCCGACGCTGGCGGCGCCAGTAGTAGGCAATGAGGCATGCCGCAGCAAGCGAGCCGCCCCAGAGGGCGACCTCGGTCCCATGGTGGCGCAGATACTCGATGGCGGCCTCGCCGTAGTAGTAGGCCAGCACTCCCTCCAGGATGTACCGCAGGCCCCGGCCGACGCCGACCGCCCAGGAAAACGTGCCTGCGGACATGCCGGCCACGCCGGCGCCGAGCACAAACAGCTTGAAGGGCACCGGAGGGGGCAGCATGGACGGCACGATCACCGCTGCCACCCCGTAGCGGCGAAACGTCCGGAGCACCCGCTCGACCTGATCGCTCTTGAACTGCCTGCGCAGCAGCGCCTCCCCGCCCTTCCGGCCGAGGTAGAACAGGACCAGGGATCCCGCAATCGAGCCCGCCGTGGCCATGGCCGCGTAGTACAGGAGGAACGACGGGTGCTTCGTCACCGTGTAGACGATCAGGACGTCGTTGACCTCGGGCAGCGACAGCGCCGAGGCGTCGACGAACGCCACCAGGAACAGCCCCAGACCGCCGATGCTGAGGGCGAACGCCTGCGCCCAGACCATGAAGTGCTTCATCAGAAGAATGCTCGCGTCTGCCCCCGCGTCGGCCGGAGATCTCCAACCGGGAGGCAGGTGGTGTACGATAGCCGAACAGGCAGCCGACGGTGACCGCCAGAGTGCCCGTGGAATCCCACTCACCCAATCGCTCGATTATAGCCGACCTCTCGCGCCCAACGCTGCCCGCTGTCATGGCGTTGGCTGCGGTCCTCCTCGGCGTCGTGTTCGCGCTGCACTACGCGTGGGCGGGCCTGACGCTGTCGCACTACGATGCGAAGGGGCATCTGGTAGTGGCCCGGCGCATCCTGGACAGCCTGACGCCGGGCTGGGTGCAGATTGGCGCTGTCTGGCTGCCGCTCCCCCATCTGCTGAACCTCATCCCCACGCAGGTCGATGTCCTCTATCGCACCGGAGCGTTCGGCGTGGGCGTGTCGGTGCTGGCCTTCGGCGCGACCGTTCTGTTTCTCGCAATGCTGGTGCTCGATGCCACACGCTCGCACGTCGCCACGGTGCTGGCGTCGCTGGTTGTCATGCTCAACCCAGACCTGCTCTATCTGCAATCGACGCCGATGACGGAGCCCCTGCTCATGGCGCTGACAACCGCCGCGGCGTGGCTGACGATCCGGGCGCTTCGGTCGGGTGTCGAGACGGACGTGCGCCGCGCCGGCCTCGCCCTGGCCGCCGCCTGCCTGACACGGTACGAAGCGTGGCCGATGACCGCGTCGCTGCTGGCGCTGGGTCTGCTGGCGCTGGTGTGGCACCGGCACCGTCTTGTCGTCGCCATCCAGCGAGTTGGGCGGCTCTCGATGTATCCCGCCCTGGCAGGCCTGTCTTTTCTGGTGCTGAGCCGCGCGACGGTTGGCGAGTGGTTCGTGAACTCCGGGTTCTTCGTGGCCGACAACGTTGCCATGCACCGGCCGGTGCGTGCGCTGGTGTCGGTCTGGTGGGGCGTGCACGAACTGACCAGCTATCCGCTGGCCATCCTCGGTGTTCTGGGCCTCCTGCTGTTGGTGGCCCGCGCGGTGCGATCCCGGGAGCTGGCCTCGTGGGTGCCGGCGATCGCCCTGGCCGGCGCGGCTGCCCTGCCCTGGTACGCGTTCTACTCCGGCCATCCCTTTCGCATCCGCTACATGATTCCGCTCATTCCCGTGGTGGGCCTCGGCGTCGGCTACGCTATCGGCTTCGCGGGCCGCGCCAGGCCGATCGTCGCGGTCCTCGCGCTCGCCGCGCTCGTCGCCGGGCCGAACCCCCTCGATGCGTCCGCCCCGATGGTGCTCGAGGCGCAGTGGGACCGCGATCATCGGGCGGGCCGCGCACAGGTGGCCGGGTACCTGCGGCGCTACTGGGACGGCGAACCCATCATGGCCAGCATGGGCTCGCTTGCGCACTTCATGCAGGAGCTCTCGCAGGAGGGCTATCGGATCCGCGACTTCCTGCACGAAGGGAATGGCGACATCTGGCTGGCCGCGCTCGAGTATCCGGATCCGCACGTCGAGTGGATCCTGATCGAGGAGCTGGCGGAAGGCGGTGACATGCTGGCTGTGCGCGCACGCGAGCGCCCCCGCTTCCTCGCCGGCTACCTGCGCGTGGCGGAAGGCGGAGGCGTCGTGCTGTACCGCCGCCGCTAGAATCGATATCCGAAGGTGGCGAGGATGTTGTACCCGCCGAGATCGATCGTGTCGCTCAGGAAGTCCTGCGACAGATTCCCCTGGCCCCACTGGAACCGCGCCTCCACGCCGATGGTGGCCTGCCCCGACACGCGCCCCCGCAGGCCGAACACGGCAACTGGGCCGACGGACGTGCCGCTTTCGACGAAGGAGTCGCTGAAAATGCTGCCGTCGGCAAAGTCCACGAACTCGCCGGTTTCGCTGTAGCGCCAGAAGTAGACGCCCAGGCCGCCGCCTACATAGGGCTGGAAGGCGCGCTTCGAGCCGAGCGGCAGGATCTTCACGATGGCTGTCAGGGGCATGATCCTGAGCGTGAGATCCTGTTCGATCTCCCGGCCGTCGGCATTCACCCAGTCCGCGTAGATCGTCGGCACGGTACGCTGGTAGAAGCCGAACCCGGCGCCGGCCTCGAAATAGTCACCCAGAGAGACCGCCCAGTCGCCGGCGACCGTCATCGCATGGAAGTCCTTGATATCGAAGACCAGGTACTGCCGGTTGGTGACCAGCACGTCACCCTGGACGCGTGCGTCTTCGCCTCTGGGCGTGAAGGCTCCCACCTGCAGGCTCAGCGACTGCTGCGCGGAGGCGGGGGTGGCCCGGACCCCTATCGCCGCAGCCACGACCAACGCTCCCATCACGATTCGACCAGTCATGTCATTCCCTCCGGGCTGGAACATCTGCAGGAGCAGCCAGCACATCTGATGCCAAGTCCGGGGACGAATCCCGCCGGTATTTCGCGTGTGCCGTCCGCTCGCTGTCCTGGAAAGGTATCAGGACGTCCGGTTTCGTGCACGCTCGTTCCGGAACTGTCGAATCGTGGCCAGCATCGCTTCCTGCAGCGCTGGCGTCGTGGCCAGCACGTGCCCCAGCCGCGGGTGAAACGGACAGCCGTCTGTCCCGGTCACCACGCCGCCGGCTTCTTCCACGAGGAGGCTGGACGCCGCAACGTCCCACGGCTGAAGGCGATCCTCCCAGAAGCCATCCATGCGGCCCGCCGCGACGTAGGCGAGGTCAAGCGCCGCGGACCCGAGGCGACGTACCGCCCGAGCACGGGTGACAAAGGCCCCGAACAACCCCAGGATGTCCGAGGGATGCTGATGCACGTCGTAGGGAAACCCGGTCACGAGCATCGCGTCCACGAGGCAGGCCGCATTCGACACCTTCATGCGGACACCGTTCAC
>Ga0315292_10000378_pt1 | contig 20481 bp, 14 predicted proteins | sample YL17G13_0_MG_FD_204029 | JGI IMG/M metagenome (GOLD analysis project Ga0315292, IMG submission 204029) | Sediment microbial communities from Yellowstone Lake, YNP, Wyoming, USA - YL17G13_0 | ecosystem: Environmental > Aquatic > Freshwater > Lake > Sediment | place: USA: Wyoming | collected... | reverse complement strand
CGACACGGTCTTTCGCAGCATCATCGACGCCTTGCAGAAGGGCGAGAAGATCGAATTGCGGGGATTCGGCAGCTTCCGCCTGCGGAAGCGGGAGCCCCGCAAGGGCCGCAATCCCAAGACCGGCGCGCGCGTGGACGTCCCGCCGAAGCGGGTCCCGTACTTCAAGCCTGGCAAGGAACTGAAGGATCTCATCAACGCCGCCGACGCAGGGCTGCTGCCCCCGCCGGCGACGCCGGTGCCGGACGACGCGCCGCCATCGTCGTAACCGCAGTCGGGATTCGGGGTTGGGGATTCGGGATTCGGGGAGATGCAGAGCCCGTCTCATGAGTTCCGGCGTGTTGATTCTGTCTTCTGTCTTCTGAATTCTGTCTTCTGACAAGGATCCCCGTGGACCGCCTGTGGTCGCCCTGGAGGCTTCAGTACGTGACCAGCACCGGCGAAGCGCACGGCTGCGTGTTCTGTGAGGCGCAGGCGGGCGTCGAGGCCGCCCCGCTGATGGTGTTCCGCGGCCGCCAGGCGTTTGTCATCCTCAACCTGTTCCCCTATAACAGCGGCCACCTGATGGTGGTGCCCAACCGCCACATCGCCACTCTCGCGTCGGCCACCCACGACGAGCGGTGCGAGTTGATGGACCTCACGCGCGTCGCCGAACAGGCGCTGACCGAGGTCTATGCGCCCCACGGCCTCAACGTGGGCATGAATCTCGGCAGGTCCGCCGGCGCCGGCATCGTCGATCACCTGCACGTGCACGTGGTCCCGCGATGGAACGGGGACACGAATTTCATGACCGTCGTTGGCGAAGTGCGCGTCCTGCCGGAAGAACTGGCGCAGACCGCCGAGCGGTTGCGGCCTGCTTTCGCACGCTTCGCGAGCCAGGCATGATCCTCGAACTCACACCCGAGCAGCAGGCGTTCCAGCGCGCCGTCGAGGCGTTCGCGTCCGCGGTGGTGGACCCCGCTGCGGCGGGCATCGACGAGAGCGGCGATTTCCCGTGGGCGCTCCTCAAGCAGGCCGGCGAGCACGGCCTGATGGGCGTGACGGTGCCGCAGGCCTGGGGCGGCAGCGGCCGCGATTACCTCAGCTACGCGCTGGCCATCGAGGCGATCTCGCGAGCGAGCGCGACGCTGGGCGTCATCCTCGTCGTGAACAACTCGCTGGTGGGCGACGTCCTGGCGCGCTACGGGTCGGACTGGCAGAAGGACCGCTGGCTGCGGGCGCTGGCGACGGGGCAGGCCACCGGCGCCTTCGCGCTCTCCGAGGAGAACGCGGGCACCGACGCGGCCAACATCGAGATGACGGCATCGCCGGTCGACGAGGGAAAGACCTACAGCCTGACGGGCCGCAAGGTGTGGGTGGCCGGCGCCGAGAGCGCCAACGTTGTCCTGGTGTTCGCCGCGACGCGGCCGGGCATGCGCGCGCACGGCATCACCGCGTTCCTGGTGCCGATGAGCACGCCGGGGATCGATCGCACCGCGCGGGCCGACTCGCTCGGCGTCCGGGGCCTGGGCTGCATGGATCTGACCTTCACCGACGTGCGCGTGCCGGCCGATCACACGGTGGGCGCGGTCAACGAGGGGTTCAAGCTCGCCATGTGGGCGCTCGAAGGCGGCCGCGTGGCGATTGCCGCGCAGGCGCTCGGGATCGGGCAGGCCGCCCTGGACGAGGCGCTGCGCCACGTGAAGACGCGCCACACGTTCGGCAAGCCCATCGCCGACTATCAGGCCATCCAGTTCATGCTGTCGGACATGTCGACCGAACTGGACGGCGCGCGGATGCTCACCTACAAGGCCGCCGCGCTGAAGGCCCACCAGGTGAGCATCGTGACCGAGGCCGCGCAGGCCAAGCTCGCGGCGTCGGAAGCGGCGCATCACGCCGCCGACAAGGCCATGCAGATTCTCGCGTCGGCCGGGTACCGGCGCGGGTCGAAGGTCGAGCGGCTCTTCCGCGACGCGCGCGCCACCGAAATCTACCAGGGCACGTCGGAGACCCAGCGCATGGTCATCGCCGATCACATCCTGGGGCTGCGCCGCCACAGCTGACGCCCTGGCGGCGTTGCCCGGGATTCGGGGTTGGGGATTCGGGGTTCGGGCTGGCAGAGAGGGTCAGATCCGACTGCGCTATGAACACCTGCAGTCGGCTCTGACCCTCTCGGGCGCCCTTACAGGAAGCTCCCAAGCGCCTTCCTTGCCGTCCTGTCCGGCCGCACGTCGGTCTCGATGATCACCTTCAGCGCGCGCTTGCCATCCTTCAACTCGACGACGGTGCCCGGCGCGAGCTTCGCGTGGACCTTGATGAACCCGGCGCACAGGCCGCGGATCTGCAGGTCCGCCGGCTTGTTGGGCGACGCGACGCTGTAGATCTTCCCCTCGTGCCGGCCAATCGCCATGTCGGTGGCGCAGGTCAGCACCGTCCCGATGTCGTTGCCCTGCGCGTCCTTCACCACCGCGCCATGCGTGTCGATCTTGCGCAGGTCGGTGCCGACGAAGGTCAGCGTCCAGTCTGCGTCGGCCGCCTTGTCCAGCGCCGCGGATCCGTGGAACGTCTTCGTGAACCCGTCGCCCGCCGCGTTGAACGGCAGCGCGAACGGCCACGGGTGGTGGATGAAGGTCCAGTGGCCGATGTCCTGGTGCGACAGCGGCAGTACTGCGCCGGTCCGCAGCGAATCGCGCGACGCCAGGCCGCACGCGATGAGGCCGTGGTCCTTGCCCGCGTCCATCAGCAGGTTCCACACTTTCACCGTGTGCTCGCGCCCCACGAAGATCTCGAACCCGACTTCGCCGGTGTAGCCCGACCGCGAGAGCAGCAGCGGCGTACCGTCGAGCAACTGCGCGTCGCCCGCGAACGCCGACGCCGGATCGAAGTGGCCCTTGAAGGAGAAATAGGTCATCTTCTCGAACACCCTCTCAGGCGTCTTGAGGACCTTCTGCATGATCTTCACGGCCGCCGGACCCTGGATGTCTATCTTTCCAAGGTTGTCGGTCATGTCCGTCATCCGGACGTCCAGGCTCTTGGCCTTCGCGTTCGCCTCGAGGTGCGCGGCAATCGCGCCGCCCATCCCGGCATTGACGACGACTACGTATTCCTCATCGGCGACCTTGTAGACGATGCTGTCGTCGATGGCGTGGCCGTGCTCGTCGAGGAACGCGCCGTAGACGCACTTGCCTGGCGAGATGGGGGCGTTGTCCTTGCCCACGCACGCGTGCAGGTTGCGTGTGAAGCACCACTGCAGCAGGTCGAACGCGCCTGTCCCGTGCACGCGCACCACCGCCATGTGGCTCGTGTCGAAGAGCCCGGCGTGGGTGACCACGGCCATGTGCTCGTCCTTGCTGCTGCCGTACCACACCGGCATCAGGTAGTCGCCGAACTCGACGATGTTGGCCTTCTGCGCCGCGTGCCAGTCGTACAACGGTGTCTTCTTGGTGCCCATCGGTGTGCCTTTCGCTCGGGGACGGGTCGTTCTCGTGATGGTCTGACTCGACTCCGCCTACAAGCTTAGCGCATTGCCGCGCAGGAACCTGGTCGTGTCGGCTGCCGTTCCGAGCCGTTCACGCTGACAATGCGGTCGCCGCGCTATCGAGTAGGCCGACTTGCGCCACCGCAACGCAAGGGCGCGGCGCCTGGGAGACCGTTCTGCAATCCTCTCGACGGCATCGGCGCGGAGCAGTGCCTGCTTCGCGCCGACATGCTCGATCTGCCGCACGGGACCGCCTGTCCCAGCCGACTTCACGGCGCCTTCGTGTCGGACGTGGAGCGCGCGCGGCTGACCGCGGGCCTGCGGCGCTGTAGAACATAGTGCACAGATTACGAATATCGTAATCTGTGCACTGGTATGCAGAGCCTTACCGAGCGCGTTTTCCTGCTGGCGCCAGGAGGGCTGTTCGACGAAACGGTCATTGGCAACCTGTTTCCGGACAGCACGACCGGCGCCCGCGCCCTGCTCGTGCACCGGGCTCACCAGGCGGGTGAGATTGTGCGCCTGACGCCAGGGGTATTCCTGCTCGACGCCCCCTATCGGAAATCCGAACCGCATCCGTTCGTCGTGGCGGGCGTGCTGCACTCTCCGTCCCACGTCAGCCTGGAATCCGCGCTGGCGCATCACGGCTTGATTCCGGAGGCGGTGTACCAGGTCAGCAGCGTCACCGTCGGACGCCGCCGGGAGTTCGCGACGCCCGCGGGAGTCTTCACCTTCAATCGCGTGCCGGCGAGCGCGCCCCGTGCCGCCGTGGTGGCCGAGGAGGTTGCGCGAAACGCGTGGGCGTTTATCGCGGCGCCCCTGCGCGCGATTGCCGACGCGGTCTACCTCCGCAAGGGGATCACGTGGACACGGGAGGGCCTCGGCTTCCTGACCGAATCACTCCGCATCGAGGAAGACGACCTCCAGTCGATCACGTTCGACGCGATGGGCGAGATTCTGGCCAGTATCCGAAGCCGGCGCGTTCGCGCGTACCTCGAGGGGTTGAAGGGAGCCGTCACTCATGCGGGATAAGGTGCTCGGCGCGAGACTCCGCGACTATGCCCCGGCGAACCCGATCGAGCAGGAGAACGTGTTGCAGGAACTCATGCAGCACTATGTGCTCGCCAGCCTGTCCCGTGCGGGCTTCTCCACGGAGGCCCTGTGTCACGGCGGCACCTGTCTGCGCATTGTTCATGCGATGAACCGGTTCTCGGAGGGTTTGGACTTCCTGCTCAGGCGGCCTGATCCGCACTTCCGCTGGCAGCACTATCTCGAGTCCGTGCGGAAGGACTGTGCCCAGGAGGGCATTCCGTTCGAGGTGCACGACAAGTCCCGGGCCGGCTCCGCCGTTCAGAAGGCGTTCCTGAAGACCGATTCCATCGGCAAGATCCTGACGTTGGATCTTCCGTTCGAGCGGCATCGCCCGCGCACGATCCGGATCAAGCTCGAGATCGACGTCAATCCGCCGGCGAGCTCCACCTTCACCACCAGCTACATCACGTTTCCCGTGACCGCGCCCCTGACGACGCAGTCCCTGGATTCGGGCTTTGCGCTGAAACTGCACGCGCTGCTCTGCCGCCCCTTCGTCAAGGGCCGCGACTGGTACGACTTCGTGTGGTATGTCGCGCGCAAGACCGCGCCCGACCTGCCTCTGCTGGGTCAGGCCGTGCATCAGCAGGGGCCGTGGGCCCGACAGCCGCCGACGGTCACCCCCGGGTGGGTGCGCGAGCACATGGCTGTGGCCATCCGGCGCATCGACTGGCCCGCGGCGCGAGAGGACGTGCGGCGCTTTCTGCCGCTCGGCGAACAGGAAGGCCTCCGCGAGTGGGGTGCCGACTTCTTCCTCTATCAACTGGCGCGGGTCAACGACGGCGGGGAGGCGCGCGGCCCGACGTCCTGAACGGAGTTTCTGGAGTCTTGACTGACGGACTGACGGGCTGACGGACGGACCGGCGGACCCACGTGACTGTGCCCGTTGACACCCCGGCCGCCGCGGTCATCATCGGCCCTGTGCCCACTCTGCCGACTCGTGCGCGCCTCGCCGCCCTCGTCGGGATGGCGGCAATGGCGCTTCCCCTGTCTGTCATCATGGCCCGGCAATCTCCGGCGGCCGCCCCGCCCGACACCCGCATCGAAATCGTCGCCGTGGACAAGGACGGGCGCCCCGTCGAGGGTCTTCGTCCCTCCGACTTCACCGTCACCGTGGACGGCGTCGCGCGGCCGGTCGTGTCGGTCCGCCGCGTGAGCCGCGGCCCTGGCGCGTTGTCCGACGCCGCGCGACGTCAGACCGGGGGCGGAAAGGGCCAGAGCTACGCCGCCGAGCTAATCCGCAACGTCGTCATCGTCATTGATCAGGAAACGATCGTCCGCGGCGAGGAACGTACAGCCATCCAAGCCGCCGCCGCGTTCTTCGATCGCCTGAGCCTGGGTGATCGCGTCGCCGTTGTCAGGCTGCCCGCATTCGGGGAACTGCGCATCAATCTCTCTACCGAACGGCCGGCTGCCCGTTCGGCGCTGGCCCTGGTGCGGGGCCAGACCGCCCGCACGAGCGCGGCATCTTCCAGTCCGTTCTTGACGCCCGGACGCCGACCCGCGGCGGCTGACGAGGACACCCAGGACAAGGACGCCCCGCCAAAGCAGACCGCATTTGCACCGATCGCCGTGGGTGCCGGGCCGCCATCGGAAAGCGAACCCAACACGGCCACAATGCTCACGGCCCTCCTCCAGGCGACGCAGCCACATGCGGGCCGCAAGGTGCTCGCCGTCTTCTCACCTGGTTTCCGTGCCACCTCAGCCCGGCAACTGGCCGTCGCCGCGGAGGCGGCGATTGCCGCCCGCGCAACCGTCTATACGTTCGGCCTTCCGATCGTGCAGAACGATTCGCAGGCTCCCGATCCCGCCACACTGCGGACGCTGGCCAACAGGACTGGCGGTGCATTCGTCGCACTCGGCAAGAGCCCGGAGAAGGTCATCGATCGCGTGATGGACGCGCTGTCGGCCGTCTACGTGCTGAGCATGCCCGCGAACCCCGGCGACCTCGGCGGCCAGCGGCGCACGGTGAGAGTGCAGAGCGACCGCGCGGGTCTCACGCTGCGCGCGCCGGCATGGCTGCTGCCCGCCGCCGAACCGCCGGATACCACGCCGGAGCCAGCGGCGGCGCCTGTTCCGCCCGCCAACGCCCGTCGCGCTTCCAGCGCGCGGCCTGCCGAGAACGCGGGACGGCAGGCAGATCTGCCCGTGGCGCTCGGACGCCTGGTCGACTACGTCCGCGAGTACGAGGCGCAGTACTCGGCCCTGGTGGCGGAAGAAGAGTACGTGCAGAACGACCGTTCGCGGACCGTCACCGCCCGGCTGCGATCGGACGTCCTGCTCCTGAAGCAGGAAGACACCGGGGAGTGGGTATCGTTCCGCGACGTATTCGAGGTGGACGGCCGTCCGGTTCGTGATCGCGACGACCGGCTGCGGAAGCTGTTCCTCGAGCGGGGGCCCGACGCGACCGCCCAGTTGCTGCGCATCAAGGAGGAGAGCGCCCGCCACAACATCGGAGCACTCAGGCGGAACATCAACGTGCCGCTCTATCTGTTCAAGTTCCTGAGCCCTGCGGCCCGCCCGCGCCTGCGCTTCATGATCGGCGCGCGCCAGGAATCGGGCGGCCTGCGGACGTGGCGTGTCGACTTCACCGAAGTCGTCCGGCCCACCATCATCCACGGCATCAACGAAGAAGATCTTCCGGCATCCGGCCACTTCCTGCTCGAGCAAAGCACTGGAGCGATCGTCGAGACGATGCTGCATCTCCAGACGGACGCCTTCGTCGCCGGCATCCAGGTGAGGTTCAAGATCGATCCGGGCCTTGGTCTGTGGGTCCCGGCCGAGATGAAGGAGGCCTACAGCGCGGCGGGCGGCCCGGAGGGCAATTCGGGCCTGAACGCCGCGAACCCCGCCCTCGAAGGAACCGCCCGCTATTCGAACTTCCGCCGATTCCAGGTCAAGACAGACGTGAATGTCACCATCCCGAAGTAGCGGCGGGAAAGCATGGGGGGCCGGCTGCGCTAGTCCTGAACCTGATACCCGGCCGCGGCGATGCGTGCTTTCACGGCGTCGAGCGTGGCCTTGCCCGGGTCGAAGATGACGGTGACGGATTGCTGCGCGTGCGACGCGGCGACGTCTGCGACGCCGTCGAGGCGGCCGAGCGCCCGCTTCACCGCGTTCTCGCACCCGCCGCAGGTCATGCCGGTGACCCGTAGAGTGACAGTCTCCATCGGTTGTCCTGGAGCATTGGGGTCAGAGCCCAATGCGCCCAAATTCCTCGCATTGGGATCTGACCCCAATGCTGCAGCCGAACCCCAAATCCCGAATCCCCAATCCCGACGTGCGTCAGCCCAGCAGCTGCTTCGCGATCGTGACCAGCTGCATGTTGGAGGTGCCTTCGTAGATCTGGCCGATCTTCGCGTCGCGCCAGAACTTCTCGACGGGGTAGTCCTTCACGAACCCGAAGCCGCCATAGAGGTTGATGGCCATCGAGGTCACGCGCTCGGCGACCTCGGACGAGTAGAGCTTGGCCATCGCGGCCTCGGTGAGGAACGGCTTGCCCGCGTCGCGCAGCCGGGCGGCGTTGTAGACGAGCAGGCGCGCGGCCTCCAGCTCGGTCGCCATCTGCGCCAGCTGCCCCTGCACGAGCTGGAACTCCGCGATGGCCTTGCCGAACTGCCTGCGCTCCTTCGTGTAGGTCACCGCGCAACCGAGCGCGCCCTTTGCGATGCCGATCATCTGGGCGCCGATGCCGATGCGCCCCTCGTTGAGCGTTTCGATGGCGACCTTGTAGCCCTTGCCGACCTCACCCAGGATGTTCGCCGCCGGCACGCGGCAGTCCTCGAGGATGAGCTCGCACGTGCTGCTGGCGCGGATGCCGAGCTTGTCCTCTTTCCTCCCGACGCTGAACCCGGGGAACCCGCGCTCCACCATGAACGCCGTGATGCCGCGGTAGCCGGCCGCGGGGTTGTTGTTGGCGAAGACGATGAAGACGTCAGCCTCGTTGCCGTTCGTGATCCAGAGCTTGCGCCCGTTGATCACGTAGTGGTCGCCGTCGGCCACGGCCCGCGTCGCCAGGGCGAAGGCGTCGCTGCCCGAGCCGGCCTCCGACAGCGCGTACGCGCCGACGGTGTCCGACGCCAGCTTCGGCAGATACCGTGACGTCACGTCCTCGGAGCCCCACCGGAGGACGGCGTTGATCACCAGAGTGTTCTGCACGTCGACCATGACGCCCACCGACGCATCGACGGCCGACAGGGCCTCGACCACGAGCACGGCGTCGAAGAACGTCATGCCGGCCCCGCCGTAGGTCTCCGGGATCTCGATCCCCATGACGCCGAGGTCGAACAGCTGCGTGATGAGCGCCGTCGACATCTTGGCGTGCTCGTCCATCTCGCGGGCGAGCGGGCGGATCTGGGCGTCGGCGAACTCGGCCACGCTGTTGCGCAGCAGCGTTTCGTCCTCCGACAACAGGGTCAGGGCGGGCCGGACGTCGGTAGGTGCCACGGTAGTTCCCTCGCAGGAAGAAAATGATACAGGCCGTTGGCCGATGTTATCATCGAACAATGGCCAGGTTAATCCGTCTCGCCGCTGCGGGCGCGCTCGTGGCGGCCTTGGGGATCGGTGCCTCCGCGTCGGGGGGGCAGGCGGGTCAGCAGGCGGCGCCGCCAGTTCAGCAGCCGCCGCCCGCCGGCCAGCCAGGGCAGGCGCCCCAGCCGGGCCAGGCCGGCCAGAAGCCCCAGCAGCCGCCGGTCTTCCGCGCCGGCGTCAGCGCCGTGCGCGTCGACGTCATCATCACGGACAACAAGGGCAATCCCGTCGGCGATCTCAAGCCGGAAGACTTCGACGTCTACGAGGACGGCAAGCTCCAGACCATCGACCTCTTCAAGCTGATCAACTCCGATGGCAACGTGGCGCCGGGCGCCGAGCCGGCGCGCCCGATCCGATCGCAGTTCGACCAGGAGAATGAAGCGGGCCGTGACGACGTGCGGCTGTTCGTGATCTTCCTGGACGACTACCACGTGCGGAAGCTCAACGCGATGCGGATGCGGGACACGCTGGTGCAGTTTGTCCAGACGCAGCTCGGCCCGCTCGACATGGTGGCGATCGTCTACCCGCTGATGTCGGTCAACAACATCACGTTCACACGCGACCAGACGAGCCTGGTCGCGGCCCTCCGGCAGTTCGAGGGGCGCAAGTACGACTACCGTCCGATGAATCAGTTCGAGGCGCAGTACGCCAACTATCCCTCGCAGGCGGTCGAGACCGTGCGCAACCAGGTCACGATGACGGCGCTGCGCGGCGTGGCGGTGCGGATGGGATCGCTGCGGGAGGGGCGCAAGGCGCTCATCTTCGTGAGCGAGGGCTTCTCGTCGCTGTTGCCGGTGCAGATGCGCGACCCGAACGCGCAGATGCCCGGCTTCGGCAACCCGACCACCAAGAACCCGAACGCGGGCAACACCGTGATGGAGGACCGCGCGCGGTTTTCGTCGGACATCGACATGCTGTCGGATCTGCGAGAGGTCTTCAACGCCGCCAACCAGCAGAACACGGCGATCTACGCCCTGGACCCGCGCGGCCTGTCGATGGGCGAGTTCGATGTGAGCGACACCGCCAGCATCGGCATGAAGGAGAGCCAGGATTACCTGCGGGCGACGCAGGACACGCTGCAGATCCTCGCCACCAACACGGACGGCCGCGCGATCATCAATCGGAACGATCTCGACAAGGGGCTCAAGCAGGTCGTCCGCGACTCCAGCGCCTACTACCTGGTCGGTTACAACTCGACGCTGAGCAAGCCGGACGGCAGGTTCCACGAGATCAAGGTCAAGGTGAAGCGCCCCGGGCTGCAGGTGCGCTCGCGCAAGGGCTACTGGGCCCCGACCACTGAGGACGCGGCCAAAGCCGCCGCGCCGCCCAAGCCGCCGACCCCGCCCGCGGTCGAGAAGGCGCTCAGCACGGTCCAGGCGCGGCCGCGCGACGCCTACGTGTCGACCTGGGTGGGCACCGGCGCGGGCGACGGCGGCAAGACGCGCGTGACCTTCGTGTGGGAACCGCTCCCGCCCATCCTCGGCGAGAAGCGTCAGGATGTGGCCAGCGTGCGGCTCATCGCCAGCGCGCGCGGCGAGGAACTGTTCAACGGCACCGTGCTGGGCGATCCCGCGGCGGCCGCGACGGCGGGCAGCGGCTCGACGCCGCCGGCGCGCACCGGGGTCAAGGTGACCTTCGACGCGCCGCCGGGCCGCATCAACGTGCGGGTGATCGCGCTCAACGACAAGGGCGAGGCGCTCGACGGCTTCCAGCAGGAAATGACCGTGCCCGACTTCTCACAGGCACAGGTGCGCCTGTCGACGCCCGCCGTGTTCCGGTCGCGGACGGCCCGGGAGTTCCAGGCGCTCTCACGCGACGCGGACCCGGTGCCGACCCCGGCCCGCGACTTCCGCCGCACCGAGCGGCTGCTCATCCGTTTCGACGTCCACGGCGGGGGCGCGTCGCCCGAGGTCACGGCGACGCTGCTCAACCGGCTGGGGCAGAAGATGGCGGACCTGCCGGTGCAGGCCCCGGCCGAGCCGGGCAGGCCGTACCAGCTCGACGTGCCGCTGGCGGGGCTCTCACCCAGCGACTACGTGATTGAGATCCGCGTGAAGGGCACGCCGACCGACGCGACGGAACTCATCGCGATCAAGATCGGCAGTTGACACGGCGGTCGCGGGTGACCGCGGCCGCGATCAGGGCGCGGCGAGGAAGCCGATCGCCTCGTCCTGGTCGGCATTCATCAGGACCTTCAGCACCTGGCCGCCGGCCGCTTCTGGGATCTCCACGACGCGCACCGCCGAGGCGAGGTCCGCGTACTCGGGCACGAGCGCGGCCAGCTGGTTGGACGCCGACCGCAGGAACGCCTGGTTGAACACCACGCCGTCCTCGCCGGGATAGAGGGGCAGGTAGCGGATGTCCGCCTCGACCAGATCCTGGAAGAAGTGCGTGCCGAAGGACAGCTCCGGCATCATCCCGCCGCGCTTCTCGGCGACCTCCATCAGCAGCGCCGTGTTGCTGATGTCCGAATAGGTCACCGGGACGCCCATCTTCACGTCGCCGCGGCTGCCCCAGCGCCCCGGCCCGATGAGCGCGAACTGCCGCTTGGGCAGGATCTTGTTCAGCCGGCCGACGGCGCGGCCGACATTGTGCAGCGCCTCCAGGTCACCCAGGGTGCCGTACTCTTCGGGATCGACGAAGACGACGTGCGTCAGATCCGGCACGCGGCCGTTCGACACGAACCGCCGCGCCGTGAACACGATGCGCTCCGGCGGGATGTCCTTCGGAATCGCCGACGCCACCGCATCGTCCGCGCCTGACTGCGGCCGGCATTGCAGCAGGTAGAAGTCGGTGCCGTCGTGCGCGAACTCGATGTCCACCGGGCCCCCGATCTTCTCGCGCAGCACGCGCAGCAGTGAGCGCATCTGCGCCAGGAAGGGCGAGTTGCTCGCGAGGCCCTCGAAGCAGGCCACCAGGTTGTCGGTCGAGCCGTCCCAGTCGAAGCCGCCGACCGCGTGCAGGCCGTCGCGGTCGCAGCCCGAAAACACCTGCTTGAACATCGGGTACTTGGAGCCGTACTGCTGCAGCAGGTCGGCGATGAGCACCGTGGCGAAGCGGTTCGCGTCGAGGTTGATGAGGTCAACGCGCGTGGGCGAGTAGCGCAGGATCTCGTCGGGCGTCACGTTGACGCGCAGGCCCGGCTGGCCCGGCGAGAACAGCACCGGGTAGTCGTCGCTCAGCCGATCGACCGCGCGCGTGCCGAGGCCGGGCACGATGCGCAGCAGGCCGTCGGCGCGGTTGATGCGCGGCGACCACCGGAACTCGTTGTGGCTGAAGGCCACCCCACCGAACGCGGGCAGGTAGTAGCGGCCGACCTGCGTGCCCACGACCTCCTGGAGCATCACGCCCATTTCCTCGTGGAGATCGAGCATGCCGCGCTCGGCGCGGTACTCGATCGGGTCGGGGCTGAAGATGGACGCGTAGACCTCGGCGATGGCGTCGCACAGCGCCAGCATGCGGTCGCGCTTCGACCCGCGGTTGGCGAGGAACAGGCTCTTGTACTTGCCCGAGAACGCCGAGCCGATGCGGTCTTCGAGGAGGCTCGAGCTGCGCACCACCAGCGGCTTGTCGCCGATGTCGTCGAGGGCGACCGCCAGGCCTTTCAGGATCTCCTTCGGGAAATCCGAGTTCTTGAACGCCTGCACGATGTGCGGGTATTCCTTCCGGACCTGCTCGATCTCGGCGTACTTGCGGTTGTGGATGTCCTGCAGGTGGTTGTGATCGATGAACGCCCCGAGGCCGTCGGACGTGACGTACCACGTCCTGGGCATCTTGAAGCCGCCCAGCGCCTCGGCGTATTCCTCGGAGCGGCGCACGATGTGATACGCGAGCAGGAGCCCCGAGCTCTTGCCGCCCAGCTTGCCGCGCGAGCCGGCGGGGGAGATCACGCGTTGCACGATGTCGCAGAAGTCGGCGACGTGCAGGTAGTTCTTCGCGGTGTTGATGTACTCGAGGTCGTCGGTCAGGAAGCGCCGGACCAGCGACACGCGCAGCCCGAGCTGCACCGACCGCGAGAGCTCCTTGTCCTCGAAGCCCATCTGCTCGAACTTCTCGAGGGCGTCGGCAATTTCGGTAAACGACGTGCCCTGGTTCTCGACGGCTTCGACCAGGAATCCGCTCTTGTCGTCCTTCACCCACTGCTCGATGACATGGACGATCTCGTCGTCTGTGAGATTGTTCGCCGCGATGCGGAACGCGGCGTTGGTGACCCGCATGAACTCGTCGAAGCTCGCCCGCTCGACCGGGCGGTTCTCGTCGGAGGCCTCGCGATCGCGCTGGTTGGAGCCGAGACGCTCGAGCAGATCCTGGGCTTCGGCGACCCCGGCCCAGACCAGGTAGTTGATCATGCGGCGTGACACGCGGGTCAGCTGGTGGGGATCGACGCGGCGCAGGAACTCGATCAGGACGCGCCACTCGCGGCGATCGTCGGCGGGGGCCTGTTCCATCGAGACGTGGAAGTTGCGCAGCATGCTGCGCATCCGGCGATCGTTCAGGTATTGCCCGAGGCGCCGGGCGATGTGGTCAAGCAGCCGGCGCTCGCTCTTCAGGAACGGGCCTTCTTCCGCCTTCGGGAACTGCCGCTCGTAGAAGACCTCGATCGCGCCCATGTGCTTGCCCATGGCCACGACGGGCGCCCGCATCACCCACGGCGTTTCGGTCACCTCGGGCGGCTCGTAGACCACGCTGTCGAGGGTCACCTTCGCCCAGCAGGCGTCCGGATGCTGCCACCCGGCCGGGATGACCGCCAGCAGGTCGCGGCAGATCTCGTCGGGCGTCCGCTCGATGTCCGCCGTCAGGTCCTGGACCTGGTAGAGGCAGTTGAGTTCCTTCGCCAGTTCGAGCAGGCGATCCATCAGGTCGAGCGAGCCGTCTCCGGGGGTGGCCATGGATAGGGACAGTATGGCCCGAGGGGGGAAGGGGACTCAATGCCGGGATTGGGGATTGGGGAGTAGGGATTGGGGACTCGGGACAGGCCGTACAAGGAAATGGCCGGGCCAACATGGTGTCGACCCGGCCACGCTGTCTTTGGATTCAGGTGTTACGGAGGCGTCTCAGCGCCCGAACCCCCAATCCCCAATCCCTACTCCCCAATCCCCAATCCCGCCTCTACACCCACCCTCGCTGCTTGCAGGCGCTGGCCACGCGGTTGATGGCGATGACGTAGGCCGCGTCGCGCATGTAGAGCTTCTTGCTCTTCGCGAGCTCCGCGACGCCGTGGAACGCGCTGGTCATCAGGTGGTCGAGCTTCGAGAGGACCTCGTCCTTCGGCCAGAAGAAGTTCATGTTGCCCTGGACCTGCTCGAAGTAGCTGCAGCTGACACCGCCGGCGTTGCACAGGAAGTCGGGAATCACGAACACGCCGCGCGACTCGAGCACCTTGTCGGCTTCCGGCGTGGTCGGGCCGTTGGCGCCCTCGGCGACGATCTTCACGCGCTTGCTGATCTTGTTCACGGTGTCCGCGGTCACCTGGTTCTCGATCGCGTTCGGCATCAGGACGTCCACATCCTGCTCGATCCACGCATCGCCCGGCAGGATCTCGTAGCCGAGGCTCTTGGCCTTCACCTTGTCGATGGTGCCGAACTTGTCGGTGATGCCGATGAGCTCTTCGAACGTCAGGCCGTCCATCTTGCGGAACGTGTAGGTCTTCTGGTCGTTGTTGTCCCAGCAGGCCACCGAGATCACCTTCCCGCCGTACTCGGTGAACAGCTTGGTCGCGTACTGGGCCACGTTGCCGAAGCCCTGGATGGACGCCGTCATCGTGTCGATGGGCTGGCCCAGCAGCTTGAGCGCCTCGCGCACGGTGTAGACGACGCCGTAGCCGGTCGCTTCCGTGCGGCCCAGCGATCCGCCCATGCCCACCGGCTTGCCGGTGATGAAGCCCGGTTCCTTCTGGCCGTGAATCACTTCGAGCTCGTCCATCATCCACAGCATGTGCTGCGGGTTGGTCATCACGTCGGGCGCGGGGACGTCCTGGCGGTAGCCCACGTTCTTGGCCATCTGGCGGGTCCAGCCGCGGCAGATGCCCTCCTGCTCGCGCATGCTCAGGTGGTGCGGGTCGCAGATGACGCCGCCCTTGCCGCCGCCCAGCGGGATGTCCACCACGGCGCACTTCCAGGTCATCCAGGTCGCGAGGGCACGGACCGTGTCGAGCGTCTCGTGCGGGTGGAAGCGGATGCCGCCCTTGTTCGGGCCGCGGGCGTCGTTGTGCTGCACGCGGAAGCCGCGGAACACCTTCGTCTTGCCGTCGTCCATCCGGACGGGGATGGCGAACTGGTGCTCGCGCAGCGGCCACCGCAGCAGCTCGCGCGTGCCCATGTCGAGGTCAAGGATGTCGGCGACCTTGTCGAACTGGGCCTGCGCCATCTCGAACGGATTGAATGGCTTGGACACGTCTGTCTCTCCTCCGGCGCGTGACGCGCCTGTCAATGAAAACGGGAATCGGCGAATGAAAGCGTCGCGGTCAACAACTTCCCTGGTCGGCACGGTCCGGCGTACCGGGTCCGCCCTCAGGCATACATGCCGCGCATGCGCGTCACGGTCGCCACGCGGTCAATCGCCTGCACGTACGCCGCCGTGCGCAGGTCGATCCGGTACCGCAGCGCCGTCTTGAGCACCGTCTCGAAGGCCGCTCGCATCTTGCCCTCGAGCCGCTCGTTCACTTCGTCCTCCGACCAGAAATACCCGTGGCGATCCTGCACCCACTCGAAGTAGGAAGCCGTTACGCCGCCCGCGTTCGCCAGGATGTCCGGCACGATGAACACGCCGCGCTCGTGCAGCAACCGGTGGGCGTCCGGCGTGGTCGGACCGTTGGCGCCCTCGATGATGAGCCGCGCGCGGATGTCCGCCGCGTTGCGCAGCGTGATCTGGTTCTCGAGCGCCGCCGGCACCAGGAGGTCGACGTCGAGCCGGAACAGATCGTCGTTGGTCAGTGCGCGGCCGGCCGGAAAGCCGTCGATCGTCTTGCACTGCCCCGCGTAGTCGATCATCGCGGCGATATCCAGCCCGCGCTCATCGTACACGCCGCCCTTCCAGTCCGTGACGGCGACGATGCGCGCGCCCATCCCGGCCAGCAACTGCGCCGACACCGAGCCCACGTTGCCGAACCCCTGGATCGCCACCCGCGCGCCCTCGAGCGCGAACCCCAGATGCCGGGCCGCCTCGCGCGCGACAATGCTGACGCCGCGGCCCGTGGCCTCGCGCCGGCCGGCGGACCCGCCCAGCTCGACGGGCTTGCCGGTGACCACCGCCGTCGTGGTCGCGCCCACGTGCATGGAATACGTGTCCATGATCCACGCCATGATCTGATCGTTCGTGTTCACGTCCGGCGCGGGAATGTCCTTGTCGGGCCCGATCGCGTCCACGATTTCCGCCACGTATCGCCGCGTCAGCCGCTCCAGTTCCCGCCGCGACATCCGCGTCGGGTCGCAGGCCACACCGCCTTTGCCGCCGCCGAAGGGGATCTGCGCCACGGCGCACTTCCACGTCATCCACGCCGCCAGCGCCGTGACCTCGTCCAGGGTGACGGCCGGGTGGTAGCGGATGCCGCCCTTGGCCGGGCCGAGCGCGATGTTGTACTGGACGCGATACCCGGTGAACACCTCGACGTGGCCCGAGTCCATCTCGACGGGGCACGACACCACGATCTGGCGTTTGGGGTGCGTCAGCACCTTCCAGAGGCCAGGCTCGAGGTCGAGCAACCGCGCCGCCGCGTTGAACTCCTCCAGCATCGCTCCGAAGGTGGAGCCGTGGCCGGGGAGTTCGGTGCCGCGGGGAACGCCGGAGGTGGTGTGGGCCACGGGAGTCACCATCCCGTCGGGTGCGTGCGCGGGGGGACGCGCGGGCGGGCCTCGGTGGCCTCCGACAGTTCCGCGCCAGAGTACCCATTGGGCCCGGCTAAGTCAAGCCGGAGCCATGAGTAAGGGGAATTCGGCGCGTGTCGGGTGCCCCCCGATCGGGCCTTCTAATTCCGATGTGGTTTCCGTGAATTAGGTGTGCCGCCGCGGGCGTGTTTGGTTCCTGGCACGTGTCGTATAGACTGAAGCCCATGACGAGCCCCACCGAGGGACCCGCGACCGGCAAGACCCGCTGGGAGCAGGACACGCTGAACCCCACCCTGACGAGGGCGCCCGAACGGGGGCGCGAGTTCACGACGATCTCGGGCCGGACCATCGAGCGTCTCTACACCGCCGAGGACCTGGCGGGCATCGACCTGGCGCGCGAGGTGGCCGCGCCCGGCGAGTTCCCGTACACCCGGGGCATCCACTCGACCGGCTACCGCGGCAAGCTGTGGACGATGCGGCAGTTCTCCGGGTTCGGGACGCCGCAGGAGACCAACCAGCGGTACCAGCACCTGCTGGCGGCGGGCGGCACGGGCCTGAGCGTCGCGTTCGACCTGCCGACGCTGATGGGGCGCGACCCCGATCACGAGTTGTCGCTGGGCGAGGTGGGGAAGTGCGGCGTCAGCATCGCGTCGCTGGCCGACATGGAGACGCTGTTCGAGGGCATCTCGGTCGCTGACATCACGACGTCGATGACCATCAATTCGCCGGCGTCGATGCTGTTCGCGATGTACCTGGTCGTGGCCGAGAAGCAGGGCGCCGACTGGAAGAAAATCTCCGGGACGATCCAGAACGACATCCTCAAGGAGTTCATCGCCCAGAAGGAGTACATCTACCCGCCGCGGCCCTCGATGCGGCTGATCACCGACGTCTTCGCCTTCTGCGCCGCCGAGGTGCCGAAATGGAACACCATCTCGGTCAGCGGGTACCACATCCGTGAGGCGGGCGCGACGGCGCTGCAGGAACTGGCCTTCACGCTGCGCGACGGCCTCGAGTATGTCCAGTACGGCGTCGACGCGGGCCTGAAGGTCGACGACTTCGTGCCGCGAATCTCGTTCTTCTTCAACGCGCACAGCGACTTCTTCGAGGAAATCGCGAAGTACCGGGCCGCCCGGAAGATCTGGGCGCACGCGATGAAGGACCGCTTCGGGGCGACAGACGAACGGTCGTGGAAGCTGCGCTTCCACACGCAGACCGCGGGCGTCTCGCTGACGGCGCAGCAGCCGTACAACAACGTGGTCCGGACGGCCCTCCAGGCGCTGTCGGCGGTGCTGGGCGGCACGCAGTCGCTGCACACCAACTCGCTCGACGAGGCGCTGGCACTGCCGACGGCCGAGGCGGCGACCCTCGCGCTGCGCACCCAGCAGGTCATCGCCCACGAAAGCGGCGTCACCCACATCGTGGATCCTCTGGGCGGATCGTATTTCGTCGAGAAGCTGACGGCCGACATGGAGCAGGGCGCGCTGGCGTACTTCGACACGATCGACCGCATGGGCGGGATGGTCGAGGCCATCGAGCGCGGATATCCGCAGCGCGAGGTCTCCGAGAGCGCCTACCGCTTCCAGCAGGCGGTCGAGCGCAAGGACAAGGTCATCGTCGGCGTCAACGACTTCGTCGGCTCGGACGCGCAGTCGGTCCCGACGCTCTACATCGACGAGGCCGCGGCGGCGCGGCAGATCGAGGGCTTGCGCCACCTGCGCCAGGACCGGGACCATGCCCGGGTGCGGCGCGCGCTCGACGACCTCAAGCGCGCGGCCCAGGGGCGCGATAATACGATGGTGCCGCTCATCGAGGCGACGCGTGCCTACGCGACGGTCGGCGAGATGTGCGACGCGCTCCGGGACGTCTGGGGGGAGTACGAGGAAGTGCCTTCAATCTAGGGGACTCGGGATTCGGGATTCGGGGTGCACGCCGATGGCGAAGATTCGAGTGGTCATTGCGAAGCCGGGGCTGGACGGGCACGACCGCGGGGCGAAAGTCATCGCCCGCGCGCTGCGGGATGCCGGCATGGAAGTCATCTACACCGGACTGCGCCAGACGCCCCAGCAGATCGTGACCGCCGCGCTGCAGGAAGACGCGGACGTCATCGGCCTGTCGATCCTCTCCGGCGCGCACAATCACATCTGCCCGGAGGTCGTCCGCCTGCTGACGGAGAAGGGCCTCAACGACGTGCTCGTGGTGCTGGGCGGGATCATCCCCGACGTGGACCTGCCCGGCCTGGCCGCGCTCGGAATCCGCGGCGTCTTCCGGCCCGGCACGCCGATGCGGGAGATCATCGATTTCGTCAGCGCGAACGCCCGGAGCCGCGCCGCGTCGGTCTGATCGCCGCACGCCTAATCCCGGAGCGCCGATCCACCGATAACGCCTTGTGTCCGTTTGACGTCCGGGCAGGGGAGGGCTACGCTGCTGTCGGCTCGCCCGGTCCGGCTGAGTCCTTCGATGCACAGATACGGCAACGTATTTGCGCCCTCAGGACTCAGTGCTGAGCGAGCGCAACCGGCCACGACGGCCGAACGCCGATCGTGGCCGTAGTTGCGAGTCGAAGTACTACGGCGTGACTGTTCAGATAACTGAGGCTATGACGCACAAGCTGCTGCTGGCCGATGACAGCGTCACGATTCAGCGGGTCATCGAGTTGACGTTCGCCGATGAGGACGTGGAGGTCATCGCCGTGGGCGACGGCCGGCAGGCCATCGAGCGCATCGAGGCCGACCGTCCCGACATCGTGCTCGCCGATGTCGGCATGCCGGAGCGCGACGGCTACGAGGTCGCGGCCTTCGTGAAGCGCACGCCTCACCTGTCGCACATCCCCGTCCTGCTGCTGACCGGCGCCTTCGAACCGGTGGACTATGCGCGGGCGAACAGCGCCGGCTGCGACGGCGTACTGGCCAAGCCGTTCGAGCCCCACATGGTCATCACCCGGGTGAAAGAGCTGCTGGCCGACGCGCCGAAACACCGGACGGCGGCGGCCGCGCTGCGCCGACCCGAACCTCCGGCGACCCGGACCGAGGATCTCAGCGAAGACCTGCGGCCGCTCGTGCCGGACGCCGCGCCGGGTCCTGTGATTGCCGAGCACCTCCCGGCCAGCCGCGTGAGAACCGTCGACCTCGGGGAGGCCCAGCCGCTGACGACCTCCCAGGGGCAGCCGGGCCAGGTGCCGCCGCTCGCGCCTGCCGACCCGGCGGGTATCGACTCACCGGTCGAGTCGCCGCTCGACACCGCCGTGCGGATCAGCCGGCGCACGCCCATCGCCGTGCCGGGGTTCGGCACGCCGCCGCCCCAGAATTCCGCGGGCCGTTCGCTCGACGACTACTTCGATCAACTCGACGCGGCGTTCGCCTCACTGCAGCAGGCGCCGCCGACGCCCGCCGTTTACGACATCGAACCTGAGGGCGAGCTCCCGACGGGCCCCGACACGCCACCGGCGCAAGACGACTCCGGGCCCGCGCCCGCCGCCGCGCCGCCGGCTGCTGCGCCGGTGCTGGCGCAGGCGTTCTCGGCCCTGTTCGCCGCCGAGCACGGCGATGCCAGCGCGCCGGCGTTCCCCGCGTTCTACGCCGCGCCCCA
>Ga0315292_10000376_pt1 | contig 20578 bp, 21 predicted proteins | sample YL17G13_0_MG_FD_204029 | JGI IMG/M metagenome (GOLD analysis project Ga0315292, IMG submission 204029) | Sediment microbial communities from Yellowstone Lake, YNP, Wyoming, USA - YL17G13_0 | ecosystem: Environmental > Aquatic > Freshwater > Lake > Sediment | place: USA: Wyoming | collected... | reverse complement strand
TGGCCTTCGAGCTGGCGATGACCCCGGAGTCGGTGAGGCTGCTGCAGAACGCCGACCGCGTCGGCGGTGCCGCGCAGACAGCGGGCAACCTGGCCGCAGACCTGCCGCGCCTGTTGGCCGAGGAGCGGTCCGCGGCCATCGAGCAGCTGACCGGGATCCTGGACCAGCGCCAGGGCGAACTGCAGGCGCTGGCCGTCGAGCTGCGCTCCGCGCTCGAGGCCGGCGGCTCGACCTCCGACTCGGTGCGCGAAACCATCGTCACCCTGGACGCGTTGCTTGCACGTTTCGATCGTCCCGCATCGGCGAATGCCCGGACTGACACGCGGCCATTCGACGTGACCGAGTACACCGAGGGACTGCGCGTACTCGGCGAGACCGCGCAGCAACTGCAGGTGCTGCTCGCCCAGGCCGACGGCAAGATGCCGGCGCTGAACCAGGCCTCGGCGCAGGCCACCGGGCAACTCGCCTCGCTGGTCGACCACGTCTACTGGCGCCTGGTGCAGCTCATCCTGGTGCTGGTCGCAGCCGTCGTTCTAGGCGCGCTTGGCTACCGCGCCATCGTGCGCCGGTCGTAGCGCAAGCGGCCGTGCCGATGCAGCCGGCTAACCGGGTGTAATGGCCTACCCATGACCGCCATCCATTTCCGCAATCCCGAAGTCCGGCTCTCCGCTGCGCTGACCACGACGCGCAATGCGATCGTGGGGGACCGGATCACATTGCGCGAACTGCTCACGCATGTCGGCGAGCAGGGCCTGCTCGTCTTTTGCGCCATCCTGGCGATGCCGTTCCTGCTGCCCGTGTCGCTGCCGTTCATGAGCACGGCGCTCGGAGCACCCATGCTGTTCATCGCGTACGCGGTGACGATGAACCAGGTGCCGTGGCTGCCACATCGACTGCTCAATCACTCGTTGCCCAGCGCAACGGTGCAGCACGTGCTCGAGCGCGCGGCCAGGGCCGCCGATCGATTCGAACACCTCGTGCGACCGCGCCTGCTGCGGCTGACGGCGACACCTGCCGTCAACGCGGTGAACGGCGCAGTGCTCGTCGTTGCGGTCCTTGCCCTGATGGCGCCACTGCCGCTGATCCCTCTTGCCAACACGCTGCCGGGCGTCGGCATCATCTTGCTCTGTCTGGGCATGGCCGAGCGCGACGGCGTGCTGCTGCTGTTCGGACACCTGGTAGTACTGGTGTCGGTGCTGTACGTCGGCACCCTGCTCTACTTTGCCGCCAAGGTCGGCAGCAATCCGCAGGCGACGCTCGACATGGCCCGCCAGCTTTTCGAGAAGGTGTTCGGTGGGTGAACAGACTGACCGCGTGCAATCGAAGGCGTATGGTCGATGGCGCGGTACAGTCAACACGGATGCCGCGCCCTCAAGGAGCGCTCATGAAACTGCAGAACCTGCCCGCCACGCTGGCCAGCCTCACGCTGCTGGCGGCGGCGCCGAATCTCGCGCTGGCCCAGGCTGGGCATCAGCAACACGAGATGCACGGCTCCGGTGGCGCCGTGGCGCAATTGCAGCTGAAGGACGGCCAGAAGTGGCAGACGGAAGCTTCGCTGCGTGAAGGCATGGCCAGCATTCGCGCGGCCTTCGATGCCGACCACCCCGCCATCCACGCTGGCAAGCAGACCGACGCGCAATACGCCACGCTCGCAGCGCACATCGATCAGCAGGTGAAGTCGATCGTCGCCAGCTGCCATTTGCCGGCCGATGCCGATGCGAGCCTGCACCTCGTCATCGCGGACCTGCTGCAGGGCGTTGCGCTCATGCGCGGCGAGGATCCGCAGCGCTCACGTCACGACGGTGCGGCACGGGTCCACGGCGCATTGAAGGCGTACGGCCAGTACTTCGACGATCCGACGTGGCAGCCGGACGCACCGATGCACGCGATGTAACGCAAGCGATCGCGACTGCAGCAGCCATCACGCGACGGCAATCCGTCAGCGCTAACCGAGGACGTCCTCGAGGCTCCACTCGTGCTGCCGCTCGTAGCGCTCGGCCAGGAATTCGACGAACGAACGCACCTTGGCCGACAGGTGTCGTCGGCTTGGATAGACCGCCGCAATGGGTGAGCGCGGCGGCCGGTACTCGGGGAGCAACGGCACCAGTTCTCCCGCGCGGATAGCGTGCGCGACGATGAAGTCCGGCTCGTACACGACGCCCATTCCCCGCACCGCGAGCGATGCAAGCACCTGGCCATTGTTGGCGCGGTGTCGCAGCGGAATGCGCACCGACACACGCGAGTCGCGACCGTCCTTGCCTTCGAAGTGCCACGTGTTCGGCATGCCGACGTTCGTATAGCTCAGGCATTCGTGTTGCGACAGGTCGGCAGGGGTGCGGATCGGTTCACTGCGCCGCGCCAGGTACGAAGGTGCCGCGCAACAGACGATCTGCGTCCAGCCCAGCCGCTTCGACACCATGCCCTGCGAGCCGATGTGCCCGATGCGGATCGCGAGGTCGAGCCCTTGCTCGACCAGGTCGATGACACGGTCGGAGAGATCGAGGTCGAGCAGCAGGTCTGGATGGAGCGCGCCGAACTCCGCGAGCGCCGGCGCGAGGTACCGCATTCCAAAACTGACCCCGCACGTCACGCGCAGCGTGCCCCTGGGTTCCGCCGCCGTCGCACGCACCGAGGCTTCCGCATCCTCGAGGTCAGCTAGCAGTTGCACGCTGTGCTCGTAGAACGACTGCCCGGGTTCAGTGAGCGACAGGCGCCGCGTCGTGCGGTTGAGCAGCCGCACGTTCAAGTGCGATTCGAGTTCCGACACCTGCCGGGAGACGGCGGAGGTGGACAAGCCGATTCGCTCCGCCGCCCGCGCAAAACTGCCCAGTTCGACGACTTTGGCGAAGGTGCTGACGGCCAGGAAGCGATCCATGCATCTATTGTTGCATTTGACGCAACTATCAATCCACCTGGACCCTATTTATCCCTTTAATCTTCCAGTTCAGGATGCGCTCACGCCCAAGACGCAACCAAGGAAGACCCAACCCATGAAGCTGTACTACACGCCGGGCGCCTGCTCGCAGGCCCCGCACATTGCAATCAACGAACTTGGCCTTGCGTACCAACCGGTCAAGGTGGACCTGATCAAGCACACGCTGCCGGACGGCACCGACTTCTACGCGATCAACCCGAAGGGCTACGTCCCGATGCTCGAGCTGGACGACGGCACGCGGCTCACCGAAGTGGGTGTCCTGCTGCAATACATCGCCGACCAGAAGCCGGGCACGATCGCACCCGTCTTCGGCACCACGGCGCGCTGGCAGCTGATGGAGTGGCTCAACTTCGTCTCGACGGAAGTGCACAAGGGCTTCGGTCCGCTGTGGAACCCGCAGAACCCGGCCGACGTGCGCGAGCGGGCCGTGCAGGCGCTCGGCAACCGGTTCACGTTCATCTCGAAGACGCTCGAGAAGCAGCCGTTCCTGACGGGCGACACGTTCTCGATTGCCGACGCCTACCTGTGGGTCGTGCTGAACTGGGCGGACTACCACAAGGTAGACCTCGCACCGTGGCCGGCCGTGCAGCAGTTCCGTGCGCGCGTCGCAGCGCGTCCGGCCGTGCAGGCCACGCTGAAGGCCGAAGGCTTCGTGAAGTAGTGCGCGCCTCCCTCTCCCGCACATGCGGGAGAGGGCGCTGGAACCGGGCTGCAAACGAAATAGATGATGTATCGCTTCCCCACGCTGTTTCTCTCGCACGGCTCCCCGCTGCACGCGCTCGATGCAGGCGGAGCTGGCAAGGCCTGGCGCGCGATCGCGGATCTGCTGCCGAAGCCACGAGCGATCCTGATGGTATCGGCGCACTGGGAAACGTCGCTGCCAATGCTGACGAGCGGAGCTCAACTCAAGACGATCCACGACTTCGGTGGGTTTCCCGAACCGCTGTACAAGCTGCGCTATGACGCGCCGGGCTCGCCCGCGCTCGCCGACGAAGCAGCGGCTCTCCTGCGCGGCGCAGGAATCACCTCATCGATCAACGGCTGTCGCGGCATCGACCACGGTGCCTGGGTGCCACTGCGCTGGATGTACCCGGCGGTCGACGTGCCCGTCGTGCAGTTGTCGGTGCAGCCAGGTCTCGGCACTCCGCATCACCTGCACATGGGGCGCGCGCTGCAGCCGCTCACGGAGCGCGACGTGCTCGTGATCGGTTCGGGGCATGTCACGCACAACCTGCGTGACTGGATGACGAGCCGCGACGTATTGCAGCCGCTGCCGTATGTGTCTGCGTTTTCGGAGTGGCTGGAAAGTCACCTGGCGAGCGACGATGAACCGGCACTGCTCGCCTACCGCGAACAGGCGCCCGAAGCCGCTCGCGCGCATCCAACGGAGGAACATTTCCTGCCGTTGTACGTTGCACTGGGAGCCGCCGGACCGGAGGTGAAATCGAGCCGGATCTATGCGGGCATGGAAGGCGCGGCGCTGTCGATGGACGCATACCGCTTCGACCGGCACTGAGACGTCAGTGATCGAGCGCGTGACGCGCGTCGTGCCGCCGCTGCGCAGCGGCTCTTGCCCGCGCCATGAAGTCGAGGCCCGGACTGTGCCGGGCCTCACGTTTAAGCCTGTGAGCGATAACCCCCTGACTTGGGGCGCCCGCCGCCGGGCCTGCCATGCGCCGGGGCTGCGCCCTGCACGTGCCCCGGACCGTGGCCCTGGCCTTGTCCGCCACCGTACGCCGGCGCACTGCCACCCTGGCGATGACGCTGGCCCTGCGGCTTGGAGTGACGCTGCTGCTGGGCACGCGGATCGACGTGACGCGGTTCGCGCGTCTGGCCTTCACCCGACGGACGCGGGATCTGCGTACGATCGAGCGGCAGCACGCTGATCTTGCGGCCGAGCACGCGCTCGATCGCGCGCAGGCGATCACGCTCGTCGTCCGAAACCAGCGACAACGCCTGGCCCGTGGAACCCGCACGACCCGTGCGGCCGATGCGGTGCACGTAGTCTTCCGGCACGTGCGGCAGCTCGTAGTTGACGACCTGCGGCAGTTCGGTGATGTCGAGGCCACGCGCCGCGATGTCGGTCGCGACCAGCACCTGCACCTTGTATTCCTTGAAATCTTCGAGCGCGCGCGTGCGCGCACTCTGCGACTTGTTGCCGTGGATCGCAGCGCACTGAATGCCATCGTGCGTCAACTGCTCCGCAAGGCGATTGGCGCCGTGCTTGGTGCGGGTGAAGACGAGCGTCTGCGCATTGGGGCCGGACTTGAGCAGGTGGCTCAGCACGGCGCGCTTCTCGCCCTGCGAGACCAGGTGGACACGGTGGTCGACGAGCTCGGTCGGCGCATTGCGCGGGGCGACTTCGATCGTGAGCGGATTGCGCAGCAGGCCGTTCGCGAGTCCGCGGATGTCTTCCGAGAAGGTCGCCGAGAACAGCAGGTTCTGGCGGTTCGGCGGCAGCATCGCGAGTATGCGACGGATGTCGCGGATGAAGCCCATGTCGAGCATCCGGTCCGCTTCGTCGAGGATGAGGTAGCGCACGCTGCGCAGATCGATGTTGCGCTCGTTCGCGTGATCGAGCAGGCGACCCGGCGTGGCGACGACGATGTCGACACCACGGCGCAGCAGGTCGATCTGCGGGCGCGGGCTGACGCCGCCGAAGATCAGCGCCGACTGCTGGCGCAGGTGGGTGCCGAGATCGGCGATGGACTGCTGGACCTGTGCAGCGAGTTCACGCGTCGGCACGAGCACGAGTGCCCGCGGCGCACGCGAACCACGCGGGTTCGGCTGGTCTTCGTGCAGCTTCTGCAGCAGCGGCAGCGCAAAGGCGGCCGTCTTGCCAGTGCCCGTCTGGGCAGCGGCGAGCAGGTCACGACCTTCGAGCACCGCGGGGATGCCGCGCGACTGGATGGGGGTTGGCTGCGTGTAGCCCATTTCGAGGACAGCACGCACGAGTTCGGCCTGGAGGCCGAAATTTTCAAATGACATTAGATGACTTTTCCGAGCGCCAAACCTGCGCGTGCAAGCACGTGCAGGCACCGGACTGGCGCCGTAACTTTGATGAATCGAGCAGCGAAATGCAGACTTCGATCAGTCTGCAGGAGGGGCCGCATAGGCATTCCCGTGACGGGAAGCGCTGAAGACTCTCGTGCGCAGACCGGACTGCGCGGCGGCAAACTGTGGACGCAGTATGCCTGAAACCGCTATTTCGTGCCAGCGAGCGTAGTGAGCAGCACGTACCAGTGATCCAATCCCGCGTAAAACGCCGCAACCGGCAGGCGTTCGTTCAATCCGTGCGCGAATTCGTCCTTTTCTTTCATGAAGACGCTGCTGACACCGTACGTTGGAATGCCTGCACCACGGAAGACGGAACCGTCGGTGGCATAGGGCGCCATGTCCGGCACGATGGGCACCCCCGGATGACTTGCCTGCACCGCCCTGGTCACGGCTGCCATGACGTCGCTGCGCATCGGCGACGGCGGGCTCGAATGCGGTTCGCCGAGCACCTTCACCTCGATCTTGTCGCCGACGACATGCTGCAGCGAGTCGCGTACTTCGGCAACGCTGGTGCCGGGGAAGATGCGGCAATTGACCGTGGCGGTGGCTGACTGGGGCAAGGCGTTATCCGCATGTCCACCGGCGAGCAGCGTCGCGACACAGGTGGTGTGGATGCGGCCGTTCATGGCCGGCGTCCTGGCAATGACCGCCGCCGCCTCGGCATCGCCCGGATTCGCGGCGAACTTCGCCATGGCCTGACCCAGCTCGCCGGGGGTGACCGGAGCGGCCGCCTTGAAGCTGCCGATCGTCCAGTCGTTCCACATCACCGGGAACGAGTAGCCCTGCAACGCCTTCAGCGCATCGGCGAGTTCGTAGATGGCATTGTCGGGGCGCGGCTGCGAACTGTGCCCGCCCGGGTTGTGCGCCGTGAGCGAAAAGCTGGCGTAGGACTTCTCGGCACCCTGCAGCGCGTAGAACTGCGCCTTGCCCGTTTCGTCGTTCAGCGTGCCGCCACCGCCGTCGCCGTTCAGTGCGAATTCCGCATCGGTGAGCGCGCGATATTTCGTCGCGAGCTCGCGCGCGGTATCCATCTGCGTCTCCTCGTCACCCGAGAACGCGATGATGAGGTCACGGCTCGGCACGAACTTTTCGGCCTTGAGCCGCAGGAACGTTGCCGCGATGACGGCGATCTCGCCCTTGACGTCCATCGTGCCGCGCCCGAAGAAGAATCCATTCTCCTCGACGAGCTTGAACGGATCGCGCTCCCAGTCGGCAGGCTTTGCCGTGACGACGTCCATGTGGGCGAGCAGCAGGATCGGCTTGCCGCCCTTGCCGTTGCCGCGATAGCGCACGACGAGCGACGCCGTCTCACCCGAAGGCAGGATGTGAATGTCGTCCTCGGGGAAGCCGGCCGCCCGGAAGCGATCAGCGAGGTACTGCGCAACCGCCGGGACCTGGCCGCGTCCGGCTTCGCTCGGAATGGAAATGATCCTGTCGAGGATGACCCGCGCATCCGCGCGCACGCTGGCCGGCGCCTCGGCGTGCGCAGTTGCTGCAAGGCTGCACACCAGGGCTGCCATCGATCCCATCAGTCGCATCCGCATTCGGTCACCTGTTTGATTCAGCGGCATTGCAGCCGTTCGATTCGTTCAATGGACTGCATTGTCGCTTACGTACGCCTGCATGGCTCGCTCGAGCTCACGAGCGGGCTCGCCAGCGGCCACGGCCCGGGCCAGCCATTCGTCCACGACCCCCTGCAACGCGGGGTCGCGCGACATCAGAATCCGCTTCTCGCCCCGAGTCAACGTGCCGGGGTACGTTCGGCACAACTGGCCGGGTCTGCGGCGGGCCTGGAGTTCCGCAGTGCCGCTTTGGCGTCGGCAAACTCTGCGGGTGCTATCGCGATGCTGCCAGCCGCAGGCTCGGGCGCGGCGGCAGCTTCGGCGGTCGTGGCAGTGGTCGCTGCAGTGGGCAGGCCGGTGCAACCCGAGAGCACGCAACCAGCCGCGACCAGAGCCAGCAGAGCGCAGATCCCGCCGCTCGAGCGAGTCGGCACGCACCGATTCAGATCGATAGTCACGACTTTGTCCTGGCCGCGCCACGGGCGACGGCACGCAACCCCAGCCAGCGCGCAAGCAATTCGAGTTCGTCGCGCAGCCCGCCATCGACGGCGCGTCGGTCCACCTTCGGTTCGTAATGAGTGGCGATGACGCGCAGCTTGCCTGCCTCCCGGTCCGACTTCAGGTCCACGCGCGCCACGAGCTGTTCATTCAGCAGGAAAGGCAGCACGTAATAGCCATGCACGCGTTTGTGCGCCGGCGTGTAGATCTCGATCCGGTAGTGGAAATTGAACAGGCGTTGCAGCCGGTCACGAAACCAGACCAGCGAATCGAACGGCGACAACAGGGCGCGGGCCTCGATGCGTGTGGGCACCCTCGTTCCTGCGGCGAGGTACGCGGGCCCTTTCCACCCTTCCACCCGCACGGGCACCAGGTCCCGCGACTCGATGAGCTCGGCGACGCGCGCCTTCGCATCTGCCGGCCCCAGGCGAAAGTAATCGCGCAGGTCGCGCTCGGTGGCAACGCCCATCGCCACGCTCGCGATGCGCAGCAATTCGCGGTGCGCGTCCTCGACGGTCGGCGTCGGCGCATCGACGACGGCCTGCGGCAGCACCCGCTCGGTCAAGTCATAGACACGTTCGAAACGTCGTCGCGAATGCGTGGTGACCTGCCCGGTCCAGAACAGCCACTCGAGCGCGATCTTGCCTTCGCTCCAGCCCCACCAGCTGCCCTTGCGGCGGTCGCCGGAGCCGATTTCGGAGACGCCGAGCGGGCCGCGATCGCGAATTTCCGCCAGCACGTCGGCGCAGAAGACGGCACGATCGCGGCCGAATCGAGCCACGTTGCCCCAGGTGCCGTCGCCGTTTTTCGCCCGCTGCATGCGCCAGCGCAATAACGGCTGGCAGGCGACGGGCAACAGCGACGCTTCGTGCCCCCAGTATTCGAACACCTGTCGCCGGCGCCCGCCGTAGGCCGCTGCGTCCAGCAACGGCATTGCGTACGCCCCGAGCCGTGAAAACAGCGGCAGGTAGTGCGACCGGACGAGCACATTGACCGAGTCGATCTGCAGCAGGCCCAAAGCGCGCACGGTGCGGACCACATCGGCCTTCAGGACGTCCCGATCGGGGCGTGGACGGCCGAACCCCTGTGCCGCCAGCGCGACCCGCCGCGCCTCGGGCAGCGACAGCGATTCGCGTGGCCTGCGGAGGTTGCTCATGCAGGCGATGATACCGTCGCGCTACGCTTGGCACCTCGCCATCCTCCCCTGGAGTGGTCGAATGATCCGCTATTCGGCAGACGTGATCGTGATCGGCGCCGGCATCGCCGGCGTGACGGCGGCCATCGAGTTGCTGGACCGCGGCCGGCGTGTGCTGCTGCTCGATCGCGACAGCGAAGAGAACATGGGCGGTCTCGCGAAGGAGAGCTTCGGCGGCATCTGGTTTGCGGGCACTCCGCTGCAGAAGCGTTATGGCATTCGCGACGGCGCACAACAGGGCCTGCGCGACTGGCATGCATTCGCAGACTTCGGACCGGACGATCACTGGCCGCGCGCCTGGGCCGAGGCCTACGTCCATCGCGCCAACGAGGAGGTCTACGATTGGCTCCGCGGCGTCGGCGTGCAGTTCATGCCGATGCCACTCTGGGTGGAGCGCGGACTGCACACGCCGGGCAACTCGGTGCCTCGCTGGCACATCGTCTGGGGCACCGGGCACGAACTGCAGGTGGTGCTGAACGCACATCTGCTGGCGCGACCGAATCGCGACCGGCTCGACCTGCGCTTCGAGCACTGCGTCGAGTCGCTGGTGATGACCAATGGCCGCGTGACGGGCTGCCGCGGCCGGCTCGAAGGCAGCGACGACGAGTTCGAGGCGAGCGCCGAGAACGTCGTGATCGCGAGCGGCGGCATCAACGGCAACCTCGACCGCGTGCGGCAGAACTGGCACGCGGACTGGTCGCAACCACCGGCGACGCTCTTGAACGGCTCGCACAAGTACGCCGACGGCACGCTGCACGACGCAGCGGCTGCGCACGGCGCACGCATCACGCACCTCGACTGGCAGTGGAATTACGCCGCGGGCATCCACCACTGGCAGCCGCGCAAGCCGTCGCACGGACTCTCGCTCGTCCCGCCGAAATCAGCCCTGTGGCTCAACTGGCGCGGCGAGCGCATCGGCCCGATGCCGCTGGTCACGGGCTTCGATACGCACGACCTCGTCGCGCAGATCTGCCGGCAGGAACGCGCCTATTCGTGGCAGCTGCTGAACCGCCGCATCATGCTCAAGGAGCTGGCGATCTCGGGCGGCGAGTTCAATCCCGCGTTTCGGCGCAAGAACCGGCTGGCAGTCGCGCGCGACATGGTGCTCGGCAACCACTGGCTCTACGACCAGTTGACGCAATTCTGTCCGGACGTCGTGGTCGCGCCCTCGGTCGAAGCGCTGGTCGAGAAGATGAACGTGCTGACCGGCGACGGGTCGGTCGACGTCGAGGCGGTCCGCACGGCGGCGACGAATTACGACGACATCATCGGTCTCGGCCCGCGCTTCCACACCGACGAGCAGTTGCGTCGCATCGAGTTCGCGCGCCGGTGGATCGGCGACCGGCTGCGAACCTGCAAGTTCCAGCAGATCCTCGACCCGTCGGCGGGCCCATTGGTCGCCATTCGCGAGTTCATCATCAGCCGCAAGAGCATGGGCGGACTGCAGACCGACCTGGAATGCCGCGTGCTGAACCACGCCGGCGAGCCGATTCCCGGCCTGTATGCCGCGGGCGAGAGCGCCGGCTTTGGCGGTGGCGGGATGAATGGCAAGCGCGGACTCGAGGGAACGTTCCTCGGCGGCTGCCTGCTGGGTGGTCGCATCGCAGGCAGGATCGCCTGACCGCTCACCTCTCCCGCGCAAACGGGAGAGATGAACGACCAGCCTCACCCGCCGGCAGCGGGAGAGGTGGCATTCACACGAAGCGATTCGCCATCCGCTCCGGCAGGTTCTTCACCTTGAAGGCGAAAATGATCTTGAGCAAGCCCGTGATGATCGCCCACGTCGCGATCATCCAGATGACGGACAGCCCGCCCACCGCCGGGTTCACGATCACGAGAATGCCGAACAGGATCGACAGCCCGCCCGTGAGGTAGAGGATCCACCCGCGCTCGGTCGTCGCGCGCACCTTGTGGCCGAGCGTCACGAGGAACACGCCGGCCATGATTGCTTCGAAGGCAACCAGGAAGACGAACGCCTTCATGCTGACGAGCGGATTGAGCAGCGCGTAACCGCCGCCGACGACTCCGAGCACGCCGATCAGCAGCATGATCCACCAGCCGTCCTTGTCACGGTTCTGGATGGAACCGAGGATGTTGGAGGCGCCATCGACCAGGATTGCGGCTGCGAAGAAGACCGCGACGACCAGCCAGGCCGTCATCGGTTGCGAAAAGGCCATCACGCCGAAGATGACGCTGGCGATACCGCCGACCAGGAACACCCACCACGTACGCTTGCATAGAATCTTGGCGTCGCCACCCAGCTGGGCCAGCAACTGTCCGTCCGATTGAGCCATCGATTTACTCCACGCCCGTTGACCGGGCCTTATGATTGCACTCCCTCCAAGCCAGCGAAACTCTAGACCTTTGCCGTCATCGAAGCCAGCCACCGAGACTGCCGCCGCTGCAGCAGCGACCGCGCCCGACACGTCGCACCACCGTGCGATTCGCAGCTTCGTCGTGCGCGCAGGCCGCATGACGGGCGCCCAGGAGCGTGCCTGGCGTGAACTGTGGCCCGCGCTCGGCATCGAGAACGACGCGGAGCCGCTCGATTTCTCCGTCGCCTTCAGTCGCAAGGCACCCGTGGTGCTCGAAATCGGCTTCGGCAATGGCGAGTCACTCGTCGCGCTCGCATCCACCCATGCTGAACGCAACTACCTCGGCCTCGAGGTGCATCCGCCCGGTGTCGGTCACCTGCTGCTGCGCTGCGAAGCCGAAAAGCTGCACAACGTGCGCGTGATCTGCGAGGACGCCGTGCAGGTCCTGCAGCGGCGCGTGCCCGATGCAACGCTCGACGAGGTGCTGCTCTATTTCCCGGACCCGTGGCCGAAAAAGCGGCACCATAAACGGCGCATCGTGCAGCCTGCGTTCGTCGAACTGGTGGCGCGCAAGCTCAAGCCGGGCGGCATCTTCCGCATGGCGACCGACTGGCAACCCTATGCCGAGCACATGCTGGCGACGGCGGGCAGCAGCACGGCGTTGCAGAACGAATCAGCGACGGGTGATTACGTGGAACGGCCGGACAGCCGTCCCCTCACGCGCTTCGAACGACGTGGCCAGCGACTCGGACACGGCGTGTGGGATCTCGCGTTCCGCCGCGGAAGTGAGTAGTGAGTAGTCACTTCCTCACGCCATCGCCCCGCGCACGCCATCGATCACGAACTGCGTGGCGAGCGCGGCGAGCAGGACGCCGAGCAACCGGCCCAGCACCGCGCTGCCTGTCACGCCGACGACGCGCATCACCGGCCCCGTCACCAGCATCAGCGCCAGCGTCAACGCGAGCACGATGCCGATCACCGCGAGCTGTGCGAAGAACTGCAACGAGCCGAAGGGCACGGCGGAAAACGCCAGCAGGATGGTCGCGATCGCGCCGGGCCCGGCGATCATCGGGAACGCCAGCGGGAACACCGAGATGTCGACACGGTGATGGGCTTCCTCGCCCTCGCCCGGGGTGATCGAGCGCACGCCGGATTCGCGCGCGAACACCATCTCGATCGCGAGCATGAACAACAGTATACCGCCGCCGATCTTGAAGGCGTCGACACTGATGCCCAACACCCTGAGCAGCGCCGTACCGCCGACAGCGAACAGGATGCACACCATCGCGGAGATGACGACGGCCTTGCAGGACATGCGTCGCCGGTAGGCGTCGTCGGAGCCTTCGGTGAGCCCCGCGAGGATGGGCAGGAGCGACAAAGGCTCCACCACCACCAGCAGGACCACGAAGAATTTCACCAGTTCGTCGAGCATCGTGCCTTCGCGTGTTTCGCGACTTGAACTCCTGGCCGGGCAGGTCTAAAACAAACACAGGATACCAAGCGCAAGGACGTGCCGAGGATTAAGACGATGAGCAACCCCGCACCTGTCGTTGGCAAATGGTACGCGCGCGCCGGAGGAGACTCCTTCGAGGTGGTCGCGATCGACCGCGACGATTCCACGATCGAGCTGCAGTACTTCGACGGCACCATCGAAGAACTCGATTTCGACGAGTGGCGCGAGGAGGAAATCGTCGCCGCCTCGGCGCCTGAAGACTGGACCGGCTCGGTCGACGTCGATCCGGAAGATACCGAGAACGAATTTGACGTCGCGCCGGGCAATGGCAACAGCCCGTTCGAAGCCATCGATCGCGGCGAGGCCGACGGCTATTCCGAACTGGAAATGCCCGAAGAACCGCAGGAGCGTCCTGCGGGCTGAGCAGCGTTCAATTCGGGTCGCGCAGCGGCACCGAATCGTCGAGCAGCACGTAGCCGTGGCGGACATGCACCGGCAGCGGCTGCAAACCGAGTCCGGGGCACGGGCCGGAAATACAACTGCCCGTTTCCATTTCGAACAACGCGCCGTGCATCACGCAGCGGATCGTCGTGCCACCCGGCACGAGAAACTGGTCCGGCTGCCAGTTGAGCGGAAAGCCGGCGTGCGGACAATGGTTGACGTAGCCATAGACGCTTTCGCCCTGCCGCACCACGAAGCCTTTCAGCGGCCACTCGCCCTGCCCCATCGTGAATCCGCGCGCACCGGGGTCCGCCAGTTCGTGCAGCGGGCAGATCACTCGCGTCATGTCGATCTCATTTGCCACGGCGGCTCAGCGCGCTTCCTGCCGCATCTTGCGTGCGAGGAAGAACAACAGCACGAGCGCAGGCAGGCCGAGCGTCGAGGTGTAGACGAAGAACGCCGGATAACCGATGGCATCGACGACGAAACCCGACGTGCCCATCAGCAGCTTGCCGGGCAGCGCATAGATCGACGAGAACAGCGCGTACTGCGTGGCCGTGTACGAAGCGCTGGTCAGGCTCGACAGGTAGGCAATCAGTGACGTGCCCGCGATTCCCATCGCCAGGTTGTCGGCGCTGATCAGGAAGGCGAGCCCGAAAAGGTTCGGCTGGTTGTACGACGCGAACGCGGCGAACATCAGGTTGGCGATGATCACCAGCACGCTGCCGAGTGCGAGCGAACGGATGATGCCCATGCGCGCCACCGCCATGCCACCGAGCAGCGTGCCGAGAATCGACCAGAACACGCCGAACCCCTTGGCGACGGCCGCGATTTCCTTGAGCGTGAAACCGACGTCGAGGTAGAACGGGTTGCTCATCACGCCCATGGTGAAATCGGCCAGGCGATAGCTGCCGATGAAGGCGAGCATCAGCACGGCGAGCCGCACTCCGTAGCGCGTGAAGAAATCGACGAACGGGTTCACGACAGCACCGACGAACCACGCGCCCAGGTTGCGCATCGAATCGGGCCAGTGCGCCTTGCGCTCGAGCCAGTCGCTGACGCGCGCCTCCTGCGCCAGCGTGTGCTTGATCACACGCGCCTCAGGCTCGCGGATGACGAGCGTGGTGACGATGCCGATGCAGGCGCAGACCGCCATCGTCGTGTACGAGACGGTCCAGCCGTGGTCTGCGGCGATCCAGAGCGCGCCGGCGCTGGCCACCATCATCGCGATGCGATAGCCGAGCTGGTACGCCGCCGCCATCACGCCTTGCATCGCGATGGGGGCCGATTCGATGCGCCAGGCGTCCACCGCGATGTCCTGCGTGGCGGAAGAGAACGCCACCATGAGCGCCAGCGAGGCAACGACGGCCAGGTGCCCGACCGGACTCATGTGCGCCATGTTGAGCAGGCCGATCGCGATGCCGATCTGGCCGAGCAGCATCCAGCTGCGCCGCCGGCCAAGCCACCGGTGCAGTACGGGCAAACGCAGCTTGTCGACGACGGGCGCCCAGAAGAACTTGACCGTGTAGATGATGCCGACCCACGACAGCATCCCGATCGTAGCGCGCTCGATGCCGACTTCGCGCAGCCAGGCAGACAGCGTCGAGAACACCAGCATGAATGGCAGCCCGGCCGAGAAGCCGAGGAACAGCATGGCCGCGACTTGCGGATTGCGATATGCGAGCACCGCATCCGCCCAGCCACGCCACCACGGTTTCTTGACGACGGGTGCGGCCGGCGGTGCGCCTGAGCTCGCGCCGGTCACAGGTCGTACGTCATGGTGAGCGGGGCGTGATCGGAGAAGCGCTGCGTCTTGTAAATTTCGGCGCTGCGCACGCTGCCGCGCAGTCCCGGGCTCAGCACGTGGTAGTCGATGCGCCAGCCCACGTTCTTCGACCAGGCCTGGCCACGGTTCGACCACCAGGTGTACTGGTCGGGCTCGTTGTTCAGCTCGCGGAACGCGTCGACGTACTTCACGTCGTCGAACAGCTCGTCGAGCCACGCGCGCTCCTCGGGCAGGAAGCCCGAGTTCTTGCGATTGGAACGCCAGTTGCGCAGGTCGATTTCCTTGTGCGCAATGTTCCAGTCGCCGCACAGGATGTAGTCACGCTTCTTGCGTTTCAGGGCTCGCAGGTACGGCATGAATTCCGCAAGGAAGCGGAACTTGGCCTGCTGGCGCTCCTCGCTCGACGAGCCCGAGGGCAGGTAGAGCGAGATTACGCTCAGGTTCTTGAAGCGCGCCTCGATGTAACGCCCCTCGCCGTCGAATTCTGTCGAGCCGTGACCGGCGACGACCGTCAGCGGCTTCTCACGCGAATACACGGCCACGCCGCTGTAGCCCTTCTTGATCGCGTCGAAGTAGTAGCAGTGGTACCCGGCCGGGTGGAAAAGGGGCTCGGCGATCTGGTCGCGCTGGCACTTGGTTTCCTGCAGGCAGACGACGTCTGCGTCCTGGGCCGGCAGCCAGTCGAAGAAGCCCTTGCGCGCCGCGGAGCGGATGCCGTTCGCGTTGAGGGTGATGATGCGCATGGGCGCAAAGTATAAAGTACACGCCCATGCACCAACCCGACTTCATCCGCCTCTGCATCGAGCTCGGTGTCCTGCGCTTCGGCGAGTTCACGCTCAAGTCCGGCCGCAAGAGCCCGTACTTCTTCAACGCGGGCCTGTTCAACACCGGCCACGCCATCGGCTCGCTCGGGCGTTTTTATGCCCGCACGGCCACGCAGTCGGGCGTGCCGTTCGACATGCTGTTCGGCCCGGCCTACAAGGGCATCCCGTTGGTCACGGCGACGGCAGCCGCGATGGCCGAGCACGAGGGCCGCAATCTTTCCTTTGCCTTCAACCGCAAAGAAGCCAAGGACCACGGCGAAGGCGGCACGATCGTCGGCGCGCCGCTCAAGGGCCGCGTCCTGATCGTCGACGACGTGATCACGGCGGGAACAGCGATCCGCGAGTCCGTGGAAATCATCCGCTCGCAGGGAGCGACCCCGGCGGCCGTCCTGATCGCCCTCGATCGCGAAGAGCGCGGCCAGGGCGAGAAGTCGGCGGTGCAGGAAGTGCAGGATTCGTTCGGCCTGCCGGTCATTTCGGTGCTGCGCCTGCGCGACCTGATGGCCCACCTGGAGGCCACTGGTGACAGCGCGGTGCTGCAGACAGTGCGGGCCTACCGCGACCAGTACGGGGTCTGAAGGGGCCCCCAGTTTGAAGCAGGTCACAATGCTGAGCCCTGCCGACACCAAAATGCTGCAATCCGGAGGGGGTCTGGCCTCAGAATCCCGGTCATGCGCGCAGTCCCTCTGACCGCCCCTTCCCCGGCACCTGCCCGAGTCCGTCTCGGCGTGGCTGTCGCCCTGCTGCTCGTGGCCTGTGCCCTGGTGGCCGGTGTCGCCGACGCCAAGTCGAGCGGTTCCGCAAACGGGGACGAGTACATCTATCGCTGCAAGAGCGCGTCCGGCCAGAGCTTCTTCGGCCAGAACATCCCGCCCGAGTGCATGGGCGCCGACGTCGAAGTGCTCGACCACAGGGGCCGCGTGGTGCGCACGATTCCGGGCGCCAAGACGCTCGAGCAACTCGCTGCGCAGAAGGCAGCGGACGACGCCAAGGCCGCCGCCGCGCAGCGCGACCGCACTTTGCTGGCGACGTACCTGACGGTGGCGGACATCGAACGGCTGCGTGACCAGCGCATCGACCTGCTCGAACAACAGAACGTCGTGACGCGCCAGTACATCACCAACCTGCGCGCACGCGAGGCGCGGTTGATGGAATCGGTGCAGCGCTTCCGCCCCTACAGCGCGAAGCCGAACGCGCCGGCGCTGCCCGAGCAGATCGCGAGCGAAATCGTGAATACGGTGAAGGGCCTGCAGGTCTACGAGCAGGAACTGACGAAGAACACCGCAGAACGCGAACGCGTGACGCAGGAATTTGCTGCGGACATCAGCCGCTTCAAGGAACTGAAGGGCATCAAGTAGGGGATAGGGGTTAGGGGATAGGGGTTAGTCGGAAGCGCGCGGAGCGGAAGACTCTTGCGCCGCTGGCGCTTCCGACTATCCCCTAACCCCTATCCCCTAACCCCTATCTCGTTCCAGAGCTGCCAAAGCCTCCGGCTCCCCGGTCGCTGGCAGAGAACTCGTCGACCACTTCGAACTCGACCTGCACGACAGGCACCACGACCATCTGCGCGATGCGCTCGCCCGGTTCGATCGTGAACGCCGCCTGGCCGCGATTCCAGCACGAGACCATCACCTGCCCCTGGTAGTCGGAGTCGATCAGGCCGACGAGGTTGCCGAGCACGATGCCGTGCTTGTGGCCGAGGCCGGAACGCGGCAGCAGCACCGCCGCCAGGCCCGGATCCTCGAGATGGATGGCGATGCCCGTGGGGATCAGCTGCGTCTTGCCTGGCTCCAGCACGAGCGGTGCATCGAGGCACGCGCGCAGGTCCAGTCCCGCGGAACCGGGCGTCGCGTAATGCGGCAGCGGATATTCCTTGCCGATGCGGGCATCCAGGATGCGCACCTGCAGCTGCGGTCGCTGCGCACTCATCGTGGTCGGCTCCCGGCGTAGCGCTCGGCAATCACTTCGATCAGCTCACCGGCGAGCCGGCACTTCGGCGCGCGCTCGAGTTCGCGCTTGCCGCCTTGCCAGTAAAGCGTGAGCGCGTTGTCGTCGCAATCGAAGGCCAGGCCTTCTCCCACCTGGTTCGCGGCGATCATGTCGAGCTTCTTGCCTTCGAGCTTGAGCAGCGCATTGCGCTCGACGTTCTGCGTCTCGGCCGCGAAGCCGACGACGAACGGGCGCGGCGAACCAGCCGCAACGGTGGCGAGAATGTCGGGCGTGCGAGCCAGGTGCAACGAGAGTTCGTCGCTCGTCTTCTTGATCTTGTGCTCCGCGATTTCGCGCATGCGGTAATCGGAGACGGCCGCGGCGGCGATGAAGATGTCGGTATCCGCAATCTCGGCCTGCACCGCATTCATCATCTGCTCGGCGGTCTCGACGTCGACGCGTTTCACGCCGTGCGGCGTAGGCACGTTGACCGGGCCGCTGACGATGACGACGCTGGCGCCGGCATCGCGTGCAGCCTCGGCCACCGCGTAACCCATCTTGCCGGAACTGCGATTGGTGATGAAACGCACCGGATCGATGCGCTCACGCGTGGGACCGGCGGTCACGACGACCTTGCGCCCGCGCAGCAAGCCCGCCGTTGCGACGGGCGGCGCCGCCAGCACGGCCTCGACGATTTCCTGCGGTTCGACCATGCGGCCAGCACCGGTCTCACCGCACGCCTGGCTGCCTTCGGCCGGACCGAGAATGGTCAGGCCACGCTGGCGCAACGCGGCGACGTTCGCCTGCGTCGCGGCATTGGCCCACATCAGTCGATTCATCGCGGGCACGACGACGATGGGCACGTCGGTTGCGAGGCACAACGTCGACAACAGGTCGTCCGCCAGGCCATGCGCGAGCCGCGCGATGAAGTCCGCCGTGGCCGGCGCGATGACGATGCGCTGCGGCCAGCGGGCGAGTTCGATGTGACCCATGGCCGCTTCGGCCGCTGCATCCCACAAGTCCGTGCGCACGGGTCGGCCCGACAGCGCCTGGAACGTAAGCGGCGTGACGAATTGCTGCGCGCCGGCCGTCATGACGACCTGCACGTCGGCGCCACGGTCGATGAGTCGGCGCGTCAGTTCGGCGCTCTTGTAGGCGGCGATGCCGCCAGTGACACCGAGCAATACGCGCACGTTTGAGGCTTCTGATGCTGACATGACGGGCGATTATGGGGGCGCGCCGCGCGGTGCGGCAAAGGGACTGTCCGCATTTCAGCGCACCGGTCTCAGGTCATAACCGCCGGCTCTGGTGGCAGGGTCGAAACCCTCACCCGGACTTCGTTCGACCTCTCCCGCTGTGGCGGGAGAGGTGAAGAGCGGGAGCTACTTCTGGCACACCGGGCAGAAATACGTCGAGCGCTGGCCCTGGACCAGGTGCCGGATCGGGGTTGCGCAGCAGCGGCAGGGCTCGCCCGCCCGCTCATAGACGAACAGCTGCTGGCGAAAGTAGCCGGGGGTACCGTCCGCATTCACGTAATCGCGCAGCGTGGTCCCGCCCTGCCGGATCGCATCGCCGAGGACCTGCCGGATCGAATCGACGATGCGCTGCCATTCGGCCGGCTTGATCCGTCCAGCGGCCCGTCGTGGGCGCACCCCGGCCCGGAACAGGGCCTCGCTCGCATAGATGTTGCCGACGCCCACGACGACGTGCTGATCCATGAGGAACAGTTTTACCGCGGCCTTGCGGCGCTTCGCCCTGGCGGCGAGGAGTTCCGCCGTGAAGCCGTCCTCGAGCGGCTCCGGCCCGAGCGCGGCCAGCAGCGGGTGCTCGTCCAGCGGACCCGTGCACCAGAGCAGGCTGCCGAACCGGCGCGGATCGTTGAAACGCAGGCACTGGCCGGAGTCGAGCACGAGGTCGTAGTGGTCGTGCAGCAGCCGCGGCGAACCAGCCGGCATCACGCGCAGGCTGCCCGACATGCCGAGGTGCGCGATGAGCGAGCCGCGGTCGAGATCGATCAGCAGGTACTTGGCGCGACGGCGCACATCGCGGATGCGCTGGCCGACCAGTTCCCGCACGAGCGAAGAATCGACGGGCCAGCGCAGGCGCGGTTCGCGCAGGTCGAACGCCGTGATGGCGCGACCCACGATCGCCTCGCGCACTCCGCGACGCGTGGTCTCTACTTCAGGTAGCTCTGGCATCAGGCTCGCGACGTTGCACTGATTGTCATGGAAAAAACAGGTTCAGAAACGAAAAACCCGCCGGAGGGCGGGTTTTTCAGGCATCCGGCAACGCCGGACGCGGCAAGCGTGACCAAGGATTACTTGATCTTCGCTTCCTTGTAGGCCACGTGCTTGCGGGCCTTCGGGTCGAACTTCTTGACCTCGAGCTTCTCCGGGTGGAGACGCTTGTTCTTGGTGGTCGTGTAGAAGTGGCCGGTGCCGGCGGTCGAAACGAGTTTGATCTTGTCGCGCATTTGAGTGACTCCTGCGGCTGGCGGGCCGTCAGACCTTGACGCCCTGGGCGCGAAGTTCGCTCACGACGACTTCGATGCCCTTCTTGTCGATTGTGCGCATGGCCTTGCCG
>Ga0315292_10000373_pt1 | contig 20644 bp, 21 predicted proteins | sample YL17G13_0_MG_FD_204029 | JGI IMG/M metagenome (GOLD analysis project Ga0315292, IMG submission 204029) | Sediment microbial communities from Yellowstone Lake, YNP, Wyoming, USA - YL17G13_0 | ecosystem: Environmental > Aquatic > Freshwater > Lake > Sediment | place: USA: Wyoming | collected... | reverse complement strand
TGGATGCCGCGGCCGGAGCCTCCAGGGATGGATTCACGGCGTCCCCCCGAATGCTGTCTCGTCCCCGGCACCGCGGAGACCCCTGCTCGGCGAATAGCTAGCGCGATAGCCCAGTTGCGTTAGGCAAGATCGTTCGCGAGCGAGTCGCGAATGGCGGCGGGCAGCGGCTCGACCGCGTGCGAGTAGCTTGAATGATCGATACCGACCGAGATCGCCGCGCCCTGTTTCGCCGCCGCAACCATGGCCGGCGACAACTCGAACCGCACGAAATGAACCGCCGACGTCTTCTCGTCGTTCTCGCGCTCCAGGTCCTCATCCGCAATCGCGAAAACCTGCGCATATCCGGCAACGCGCACCCAGCTCCGGTCCTCGACACCCTTGAGCGAGGCAAGCGCCACGCGACGTTCCTCCGGATCCGGGAACTCGATCAGCAGCGTCGCCTTCCAGTTCGAGCCGTCCGGAATCAAGGGGTTGTAGGCAGCGAGCTCGTCCGCAATGCCCTCCGACTCGAAGATGCGCTCGATGCGCAGCATCTCCTGCACCTGGTACTGAACGGTGAGGCGATCCTCGAAGGCGAAGGTCGCGTTCGGGCCCACCGCAACTTTGCGGTTCTTCTTGTGCGCGAGCACGCTTGGCCGGAATTCTGCGCGCCGCTTCGCGTACTGCTCCAGACTGAAAAGATCCCCCGGCCGCAGCTTTGTGCCGGCAGGCGGCTTCGTGGTGGTGGCGTCATTCATGTCGATCGTGCTCGCGAGCCGGGCCAGTCAGATGCCGTAGGCGATCCGCAGCAGTTTCAGCGGATGCGTGGGGCCCTTCGGCTGTTCACCCAGCCCGGATTCGATCTGGTGACCCGCCATCGGGCAATCGCTGGCGTAGTAATCGCATTGCGCCGCCTTGACCCGGTTGAACACGGGGCGGCCGATCTTCATCGACGTGTCGCGGAATTCGCGCTTCACGCCGTAGGTGCCGTTGTGACCCGAGCAGCGCTCGATCGTGTCCACTTCGGTCCCCGGCACGAGCTGCAGCACGTCACGTGTCTTGAGTCCGATGTTCTGCACACGCAGATGGCAAGGCACGTGGTAACTCACCTTGCCGAGCTGCGCCTTGAAATCGGTCCGCAGCAGCCCTGCCTTGTGACGGAGCATCAGGTATTCGAACGGGTCGAACATCGCCGCCTTCACCTTGCGCACCTGCGCATCGTCCGGGTACAGCAGCGGCAACTCCTGCTTGAACATCAGCGCGCAGGACGGAATGGGCGCCACGAGGTCGTAACCCTGGTCCACCATCGCGGCCAGGGCCGGGATGTTGATGTTTTTCGCCTCCTCGATGGAAGCGAGGTCGCCCAGCTCGAGTTTCGGCATGCCGCAGCAACGCTCCTGCGGGACGATCGATACCGGGATGCCGTTGTGCCGGAAGACTGCCGCGAGATCCGCGTCGATGTCCGGCTCGTTGCGATTGCAGTAGCAGGTGGCGAACAACGCCACCTTGCCGCGGGTTTCGGCCGTGGCCTTGACCTCGCGTCCAGGCTGGTCGCCGCGCGCGACGCGCTTGCGGCCAGTGTCGCTGTAGTACGCGGGAATCGGCGCCTCGGGATGCACGCCGAGGGCCTTGTCGAGCATCTTGCGGCCGAAGCCGCTGGCGTTCACCGCATTCACCACCTGCGAGATCACCGGGATACCGGCGATCATCCCGACCCGGTCGGTGGACGAAAGCACCTTGTCCCGCAGGCGCGTTTCGCCCTTGCGGAAGTGGACGGCCTTCGCCCGCAGCATGAGGTGCGGGAAATCGATGTTCCAGGGGTGCGGCGGTACGTACGGGCACTTGGTCATGTAGCACATGTCGCAGAGGTAGCAGTGGTCCACGACCTGCCAGTAGATCTTCTTGTCCACTCCGTCGAGTTCGCCCGTCGGCGCCGCGTCGATCGCGTCGAACAGCAACGGGAAGGAATTGCAGAGGCTGAAGCAGCGGCGGCAACCATGGCAGAGGCCGTAGACGCGCTCGAGCTCCTTGAACAGCGATTCCTCGTCGAAGAAATCGGGATCGCGCCACGCGATCGGGTGCCGCGTGGGTGCTGCCAGGCTGCCTTCGCGCCCGCCCGCCAGGCCCTTGGTGTCTTCAGCCATCGTCGTCTCGTCCCTGCGAAAAAAGCAGGGCGGACCCGTGGGGCCCGCGCTGCTGCTGAACGGCCGCTTCGCCGCCGGTCAATCAGAGGGCGTCGAGCGCCTTCTGGAAGCGGTTGGCATGCGAACGCTCGGCCTTGGCCAGCGTCTCGAACCAATCGGCGATTTCGTCGAAGCCTTCGTTGCGCGCCGACTTCGCCATTCCCGGGTACATGTCGGTGTACTCGTGCGTCTCGCCGGCGATCGAAGCCTTCAGGTTCGAGGCGGTCGGGCCGATCGGCAGGCCCGTCGCGGGGTCGCCCACCTGCTCCAGGTACTCGAGGTGACCATGGGCATGGCCGGTCTCGCCCTCAGCCGTGGAACGGAAGACGGCAGCCACGTCGTTGAACCCTTCGACGTCGGCCTTCTGCGCGAAATACAGGTAGCGGCGGTTCGCCTGGGATTCCCCGGCAAATGCGTCCTTCAGGTTCTTTTCAGTGCTCGTGCCCTTCAAACTCTTCATTGGTTTCCTCCACGCTGATGTGTAGCCGCCCTGCTGGGCCGACCCCTTGTTTAGACTAAGTCTAATGCACCCCGAATGTAAGCCGCCGATCCAACCAAGTCAACGCTAACACCTGCACTCCACACGGCGCGATTCGGACACATCGCTATTGCGCAAACCCTCCGCGTTGACCCACCCACCCCCCTGTGTAACGCTTGCGCGCCTCCGGAGCGCGACGTGACGACCAAGAAAGGCAAGACACCTGATTTCGAACAGGCCCTCGAGGAACTCGAGGCGACCGTCGAGCGTCTCGAACGGGGCGAACTGCCGCTCGAAGAAGCGCTCAAGCAGTTCGAGCGCGGTATCGGACTGGCTCGCAGCTGCCAGGTCGCGTTGAAACAGGCCGAGCAGAAAGTGGAAATCCTGCTGCACAAAACGCCCGAGGCGGCACCGGAGACCTTCGAGCCGGAAGAAGAATGAGCCCCGGCACCGCTGCAAGGGACGCGGCCGGCGGCAACCTCGCGGCGCAGCTCGAAACCTGGCGCCTGCGGGTGGAGCGCGAACTGGATCGATGGCTGCCGGCGGAGACCGTCGTTCCGCAGCGGCTGCACGCCGCGCAGCGCTACAGCGTGCTTGGACCCGGCAAGCGCATCCGTCCCGCCCTCGTGTATGCGACGGCCGAGACGCTCGGCATTCCCCTCGGTCAGGTCGATGCGGCGGCGTGCGCCGTCGAGTTGATTCACTGCTATTCGCTGGTTCATGACGATCTGCCGGCGATGGACGACGATGACCTGCGCCGTGGCCGGCCGACGTGTCACAAGGCATTCGATGAGGCGACGGCGATCCTCGCCGGCGATTCCCTGCAGGTGCTGGCGTTCAAGCTGCTGGCCAGCCACCCGGGACTACCGGCGGACCCCGGCATGCGCGTGCGCATCATCGAAACTCTGGCCGACGCGAGCGGCACGGCGGGCATGGCCGGCGGGCAAGCGCTCGACCTCGCCGCGGAGGGACACACACTGTCGCCGGGCGAAGTCGAGCAGGTGCACGCCCTCAAGACTGGCGCACTCATCAGGGCCAGCGTCCTGATGGCGGCGTTCTGCCACCCGGCGCTGGCCCCGGCGTCGCTACAGGCTCTCGGCGAATTCGGCTCCCACGTCGGCCTCGCTTTCCAGGTGCAGGACGACATTCTCGACGTCGAAGGGGACGTAACCGTCATCGGCAAGCCGCCGGGCAGCGACGAGGCCCGGGGGATGCCGACGTATCCGGCGATGGCCGGCATGGACGCGGCGCGCGCGCGCGTCCGGGAACTGCACGCCACTGCCAAGTCGCTCCTCGACGCCCATGGCTGGAACCAGGGCCCGCTGGCAGCGCTTGCTAACTGGTTGCTGACGCGCACGCGCTAATCGGACGGGCCATGGCCCGGTGCGTGTAAAATCGACGTGATGTCCCCGCCCGACCCGTATCCGCTGCTCTCGAAGATCGACTCGCCGACCGACCTGCGCCGTCTGCAGCCGGGGCAACTCGAGCCTTTGGCGGCGGAGCTGCGCGAGTTCCTCATCCAGACGGTCAGCCAGATGGGTGGCCATTTTGCAGCCGGCCTCGGCACCGTCGAACTCACCGTGGCGCTGCACTACGTCTTCGACACGCCGCATGACCGTCTCGTCTGGGACGTCGGTCACCAGGCCTACCCGCACAAGGTGCTGACGGGCCGCCGGGACCGGCTGCGGACGATCAAGCTCAAGGACGGTCTTGCGCCCTTCCCGAGCCGCGCCGAAAGCGAGTACGACACTTTCGGGGTGGGCCACTCGAGCACGTCGATCAGCGCCGCCATCGGCATGGCGCTCGGCGCTGCGCAAGCGGGCGTCAAGCGCCGCGTCGTCGCGGTGATCGGCGACGGCGCCATGAGCGCGGGCCAGGCGTTCGAGGCGCTGAATCACGCCGGTGCGCTCGACGTCAACATGCTCGTCGTCCTCAACGACAACGACATGTCGATTTCCGAGAATGTCGGCGCGCTCTCCAACTATTTCGCGCGCGTGCTCTCCGGCAAGACCTATGCCGCGCTGCGCGAAGGCGGCAAGAAGATCCTGCGCCGCATGCCCACGGTCTGGGAACTCGCCCGTCGTTCCGAGGAGCACATGAAGGGCATGGTCCTGCCCGGCACCCTGTTCGAGGAGATGGGCTTCAACTATTTCGGCCCGATCGACGGTCACGACCTCGGCGCGCTCGTGAAGACGCTCGGCAACCTTCGCGACCTGCAGGGCCCGCAGTTCCTGCATATCGTGACTCGCAAGGGCAAGGGCTACGCGCCGGCGGAAGCCGATCCGATCAAGTGGCACGGACCCGGTCCGTTCGATCCACTGGCCGGCACGATCTTCAAGGACAAGAGCCTCGGCCCGGCTTACTCCCAGGTGTTCGGCCAGTGGCTGTGCGACATGGCGGAGCGCGATCCGCGCGTCGTGGCCATCACGCCCGCGATGCGCGAGGGCTCCGGTCTGGTAGAGTTCTCCAGGCGATTCCCCACACGCTACTTCGACGTGGCGATCGCCGAGCAGCACGCCGTGACGCTCGGCGCCGGCATGGCCTGCGAGGGCGCGCGCCCGGTGGTCGCCATCTATTCGACTTTCCTGCAGCGCGGATACGACCAGTTGATCCACGACGTCGCGCTGCAACACCTGCCCGTGACGTTCGCGGTCGACCGCGGGGGCCTCGTCGGCGGCGACGGCGCCACGCATCAGGGCGCCTTCGATCTGTCTTTCCTGCGCTGTGTGCCCGGCCTCGTAGTGATGGCGCCGTGCGACGAGAACGAATGCCGACAAATGCTCTACACGGCGATAACGCTCGACGGCCCGGCCGCCGTCCGCTACCCGCGCGGACAAGGCCCGGGCGTGCGCGTCGAACCCGAGATGAGCGCCTTGCCGATCGGCCGCGCGGAGATTCGACGCGAGGGGCGGTCGGGCCTGCTGCTGCTCGCGTTCGGCACCATGGTCGCGCCGTGCGCTGCGCTTGCGGATCGCCTCGACGCGACGCTCGTCAACATGCGCTTCGTGAAGCCGCTCGACGAGGAAACCGTCTGCCGACTCGCCGCCAGCCACTCCTGCATCGTGACGATCGAGGAAAACGTCGTCGCGGGCGGCGCGGGCAGCGCCGTCAGTGAATGTCTCGCGGCGCACGGCATCGAGCGGACCGTCCGCCACGTCGGCATCCCGGACCGTTTCATCGAGCACGGCTCGCGCGAGGACTGCCTGAGGATGGCCGGCCTCGATACGACCGGCGTCGAGCAGGCGATTGGGCAGATCTGGGCGGACGAGACGCCGGCCCGGGCCGCCGCCGGTGCCCGGCATGCGGTGATCTAGAGATGGACGACATGACGAAACGACGGGCGCCTTCGACGAGCACGACTACCCCGGCAGCGCGTGCCACGGCACTGGTGAAGCCGATCGAGGACGTCCAGGGTCGCGCCGATTCGCGCCAGATCCCGATCAACAAGGTCGGCATCAAGGACATCTTCCATCCCGTGCGTGTGCGCGACCGCTCCGGCGGCGACCAGCACACGGTGGCCAACTTCAACATGTATGTCGCCCTGCCCCACGACTTCAAGGGCACGCACATGTCGCGGTTCGTCGAGGTACTGCACCGCCACGAGCGCGAGATCTCGGTGGAATCGTTCCGGGAGATGCTCACGGAGATGACCGAGCGCCTCGATGCCACGTCGGGGCACATCGAGATGTCGTTCCCCTACTTCGTCATGAAGAAAGCTCCGGTGTCCGGAGTCGAGAGCGTCGTCAAGTACGACGCCAGCCTGATCGGCGAAATCCACGGCGGCCGTGAAGAGATGTGGATTCGAGTGGTCGTCGCGGCGACCAGCCTTTGCCCGTGCTCGAAGCGAATCTCGGACTACGGCGCGCACAACCAGCGGTCGCACATCACGATCACGGCGCGCGTGCGCGAACACCTGTGGATCGAGGAGCTCATCGACATTGCCGAGCAGGAAGCCTCGTGCGAGGTCTTCGGCATCCTCAAGCGGCCGGACGAGAAGTGGGTGACGGAGCGCGCCTACGACAACCCGAAATTCGTCGAGGACATCGTGCGCGACGTGGCGGTGCGGCTCAACAGGGAAGAGCGCGTGCTGGCGTATGTGGTGGAAGCCGAGAACTTCGAATCCATTCACAACCACAGCGCGTACGCGCTGATCGAGAAGGACAAGACGGAAGGGACGGCTGGCTAGCCGTGCTTCTTGCTGCCGCGCTGCAGGCGGCCGATCAGTTCACGCAGGAACACCTTGTGGAAGCAGAGCTGGCAGGAAATCGAGGCCTGTTCCAGCAGCGTCGCGGTGACTTTCAGCAAGGTCACCTGGCCCTCCGCCTCGATGACAGAATCACGGCGCGAGCCTTCGCCGAACGCAGCCTCGCCGAAACATCCGCCCGTCTCGATGTGCCCCGCCGGCGCCCCGCCGCGGCTGACTCGCACCTTGCCAGATACCAGGACGTAGAACCGGTCGTCGATGTCGCCGGGCCGCAGCACGGGCTCGCCGGGCTGGCAATCGATCCAGGCCGCAGCGCGCATCACCTCGCGGATCTCGCCGTGCGAGAAATCGTGGAAGAAGCGCAGCTTGCGCAGGACGGCGAAGCGCTCTTCGTCGTCGATCTCCGACTGCGCTGACCGCAGCTTCTGGTGCACGCGGGTCAGGTCTGCAGCCAGCTCGGTGCCGGTGCGGTAGCGATTGCCCGGATCCTTCTGCAGTACGCGATCGACCAGCGCCTCCAGGTCTTCGGGAATCTCCGGCCGGACTGCGCGCAGCGGCTCGGGCAGCGTCTGCACCACCTGGCGCAGGAGTTTGCCGAGGGCGCCGGCACGGAACGGCCGCTGTCCGCTCAGCATTTCGTACATTACGGCGCCAAGCGAATAGAGGTCGGAGCGCGCGTCGAGTTCGAGGCCCTGGACCTGCTCCGGCGACATGTAGGCAGGGCTGCCGGCCACGCCTTCGAGCCGCGAAACATCGGAGTCAGCCACGAGCGCAATGCCGAAATCGACGATGCGCACGTCGCCTTCCTGGGTCAGCAGGATGTTGGACGGCTTGACGTCGCGATGGACCACGCCGCGCGAGTGTGCGTAGTGGAGCGCCTTGGCGCACTTGTAGATGATGCTGACGACCTGGTCGATCGGCAGGAGACCGCCCGGCCGGCAATAGGCGCTCAGCGTGCGCGCGCCATGCACGTGCTCGGCGACGACGTAGCGACGGCCGTCCTCCTCGCCCGCGTCGAAGATCGGCACGATGTTCGGGTGCTGCAGCTTGCCGACCATCTTCGCTTCGCCGAGGAACATGCGGCGGGCGTTGCGGCTCTCGGCGTCGTCGCCGGTCGTCGCGTGGTAAAGCTTGATGGCGACGTCGCGCCCGTAGAAGGGATCGTGCGACAGGTACACCGTGCCGGTGCTGCCACGGCCGACCTCGTGGACGACGTAATACTTGCCAATGCGCTCGGGCACCTGGTGTGCCGGCTCGAGCAGCATGGGTTGGGTGGCGATACCGGTCGGCGCGAGATTTTCGGTCACGTGAACACTCTGGTCAGCAGCAGGAGTGCCGCGGCAAAAAGGGCGGCCATTACGTCGTCGAGCATAATGCCGGCCCCGCCCCGCATTCCGTGATCGATCTCGCGGATCGGCCAGGGCTTCCAGATATCGAAGATCCGGAACAGGACGAAGGCCAGCAATGCCCCCCACCAGGTGGGGGGCGCCGCCAGCATCGCGAGCATCATGCCGGCGACTTCATCCCAGACGATCGCCGGATGATCGTGCACGCCGAGGCGGCGCGCGCTGGCGCCGCAGATCCAGACGCCCGCCACCGTCGCGAGAATCACGGCGGCGACGCTGGCCGCCAGACCGAGCGGCGCAATGGCCAGCGCAATGGCGAGGCCGACCAGCGAGCCGCAGGTGCCCGGCGCGACGGGCGCGAGGCCAGCGCCGAAACCGAGCGCAAGGAAATGCACCGGTTCGGCGAGCAGGCGCGCCCGCAAGCGGATCTCGCCCCTCGGCTCGTCAGGCGAAGTGGTCATAACCGCCTCCCGGAACCTCGACGACGGCGCCGCCACGCAGGCACGTTACGCCGGTGCCGGCGGCGATTTCCCCGATGCAAGTCACGGCACACACCGACTCGAGGTCCCGCGCTGCGGACGGCGCCAGCGCAGCAGGCAGCGTGAACAGCAGCTCGTAGTCGTCTCCTCCGTGCAGGACGTAGCGCTCGCACGCTGCGGGATCGAAGCGACGCGTGAGGCTTGTGCAGACCGGCAGCCGGTCCAGATCGAGCTGCGCGGAAACACCGCTGGCGGCGCACAGCTTTTCCAGGTCGCCAAGCAATCCGTCCGACACATCCAGCGCCGCAGTGGCGCGGCCGCGCAGCGCGCGGCCGAGTTCCAGCCGCGGCTCGGCGTAGCGATAGCGCCGGACCAGCACGTCGTCCGCCGCTGCTTGTGGCTCACGGCGCAGCACGTCGAGACCTGCAGCCGCCTCACCCGGCGAGCCCGAGACAAACAGCCGGTCCCCGGCGCGGGCACCACCGCGCCGCAAGGCCAGCCACGGCTCAACGAAGCCGAGCACCTCGACCGTCACGACGAGGGGTCCGCGCACGGTATCGCCACCCACGAGTTCGATGCCGCTGCGATCCGCCAGCTGGTACAGCCCGGCGGCGAACGCCTCGAGCCACGGCTCGCTCACCTCCGGCAAGGACAGCGAGAGCAGTGCCCATGCGGGATCCGCGCCCATGGCCGCGAGGTCACTCAAATTGACGGCAAGCGCCTGGTGACCGATCGAATCAGGGGGTGCGCCACGCAGGAAGTGGCGATCCTCGACCAGGGTGTCAGTGGCGGCGACCAGCGCCTGGCCGGGCGGTACGACGAGCAGCGCTGCATCGTCGCCGACTCCCAGCAGCACGTCGGACCGTCGCGAAGGGCGCGAGAAGTAGCGAGCGATGAGATCGAACTCGCCGAGGGACATCGCGGGGTTCCTGCGCGGATCAGCCGCGCGCCGCGTGCTGAGCCGCCGCGTGCTCGGCTGCCCGCAGGCTCCTGGCGGCACGATCGAGAACCGCGTTGACGAACTTGTGGCCGTCCGTCGCGCCGAACTTCTTCGCCAGCTCGACGCCTTCGTTGATGACGACGCGAAACGGCGTTTCCGGCCGGTGACCGAGCTCAAAGACGCCGATCAGCAGCACGGCATGTTCGATGGGGTCGAGCTGCGCCACCGGACGGTCGATCATGTCGCCGAGACTGCGATCGAGCGCTGCGGCCGCATCGACCACGCCGCGCACTACTGCAGCGAAGTAATCCGCGTCGACCCCGCCATAAGCTTCATCCAGCGCGAACTGGTCGAGCAACTCGGCGCTGCTCTGGCCCGCGAGTTGCCACTGGTACAGGGCCTGCATCGCCAGCCGGCGCGCCAGGCTGCGCGCCCGGCTCGAACGCTCGACCTTGCGTGCCATCGTCAGACGTCCAGTCGCCGCAGCAGATTGGCCAGCTCGAGCGCGCACAGTGCAGCATCGGCGCCTTTGTTGCCGGCCTTGGTGCCGGCACGCTCGACGGCCTGCTCGATGGTGTCGGTGGTAAGGACGCCGAAAGCGACGGGAACACCCGTCTCCTCTGCAGCGCGGGCCAGGCCGGCGGCGCACTGGCCCGCCACCAGGTCGAAATGCGGCGTCGCGCCGCGGATGACGGCGCCGAGGGCCACGACAGCATCGCAACGCTTGGCTGCGGCGACGCGCCGCACGACGAACGGCAGATCGTAGGCGCCGGGCACGCGGATGATCTCGATCTGCTTCTCGCTCGCGCCGTGGCGCAGGAGCGCGTCTACGGCGCCGCGGATCAGGTTGTCGACGATCGCGTCGTTGAAGCGTGCGGCCACGATCGCGATGCGCAGATCGCGCGCGAGGAGGTCGCCGTTGATGGTCCGGATATTGTCCATGCGGGAGTTCCTTGCTCGATCGACTAGTCCACGTACTCGGCGACGGCCAGGCCGAAGGCCGACAGGCCGTGCATCTGCTTGGGCGCGCTCAGCACTCGCATCCTGGACACGCCGAGATCGCGCAGGATCTGGGCTCCGATGCCATACGTCCGCAACACCTGGGCGCCCTGGGCGCGACCAGCGGCGGCGCTGCGGTCCGACGAGCGGACGGCCTCGGCTACCTCGAGCGGGCTTTCGTCCGGACGCAGCAGGACGACGACGCCCGTGCCTTCGCGGGCGATGCGCTCCATCGCGCCGCGCAAGGTCCAGCTGTGATTGTCCTCGTGCGCACCGACCAGATCCCGCACCGTATCCTTCAGGTGAACGCGCACCAGCGGCACCGCGTCCACCGACAAATCGCCACGCACCAGCGCAAGGTGCACCGTGCGGTTGACGTGATCCTCGTAGCAGTAGAGGCGGAACCGGCCGAAGTCCGTCGACACGTCGCGCTCGGCGATACGCTCCACCGAGCGCTCCTTCTCGAGGCGATACCGAATCAGGTCGGCGATCGTGCCGATCTTCAACCCGTGCTCGCGGGCGAAAACCTCCAGCTCGGGACGCCGCGCCATCGTCCCGTCCTCGTTCAGGATCTCGACGATGACCGCAGCGGGCTCGAGCCCGGCGATGCGCACCAGGTCGCAGCCCGCCTCGGTGTGGCCGGCGCGGGTCAGCACGCCGCCGGGTTGAGCCATCAGCGGAAAGATGTGGCCGGGCTGGCGGAGACCTTCCGGGCGCGCGTCCGGCGCCACGGCAGTGCGGATCGTATGCGCCCGGTCGTACGCGGAGATGCCGGTCGTGACACCCTCGGCCGCCTCGATCGAGACCGTGAAATTGGTGGCGTGGTCGAGGTCCGTGTCGCTGACCATCAGCGGCAGCCGCAACTGGCGACAGCGGTCGCGGGTCAGTGTCAGGCAGATCAGGCCGCGGCCGTACCGCGCCATGAAGTTGACGTCCTCAGGGCGCACCTTCGAGGCGGCCATGATGAGGTCGCCTTCGTTCTCGCGATCCTCGTCGTCCATGAGCACGACCATCCGGCCCTGGCCGATGTCCTCGAGGATTTCTTCGATCGAATGCAGAGAGCTCATGAGGATATTAGTCTAAGACTTTGATTTTAAAACGTTTTATACGACGTGTGGCAGCCTGTTCCACACGCGGCCTGTAAGTTTAACAGAGCCGGTGCCAGCGTCTGACGCCGCGCCCCGCCCTCACCGGCCGGACGACAGCAGCATGCGTTCGACGTAGCGGGCAATGATGTCCACTTCGATGTTCACCCGCGTGCCGGGCCGGTAGTCGCCGAGCACCGTCACCGCCAGCGTGTGCGGCACCAGGTTGACGTCGAAGCGGGAGCCCTCCGCGCCATTCACGGTCAGGCTGACCCCGTCCACGCAGACGGAGCCCTTGCGCGCGACGTAGTGCGCCAACTCCGGCGCAACTTCGAACTCGACGCGCACCGAGCGCGCATCGTCATGCCGAGAGACCACGCTGCCAACGCCATCCACGTGGCCTGTGACGTAATGGCCACCGAGGGCCTGCCCGGCCTGGAGCGCCTTCTCCAGATTCACCCGCGTGCCGGGCACCCCTTGCCCCAACGTGGTGAGCGACAGCGTCTCGCGCGATACGTCTGCTGCGAACATCCTCGACTCGACACGGATCGCCGTCAGGCACACGCCGTTCACGGCGATGCTGCCGCCAATCTGGATATCGTCGAGCGGGACGTCGCCCGTGTCGATGACGATCGTGACGTCGCCACCCCGCGGCTCGATACCCCGCAGTGTGCCCACGCCCTGGATGATTCCCGTAAACATCGTCCTTACTGCGCCTCCTGTGCGGGTCGCAACGTCAAGCGCAGGTCGCCGCCCACCAGGCGCGCATCGACCCACCGGAACCCGCGACGATCATTCAGGTTCTCGAGCAACGGCAGGCGCAGCATCGGCCGCGCCGCATCACCGAGCACCGTCGCTGCCACGTAGGCAATGACTTCATCGACCAGCCCGGCGGCAATAAATGCGCCTGCCAGGGTCGGCCCGGCCTCCACCAGCACTTCGTTGCACTCGAGCTGTGCCAGCCGCTCGAGGCCGGCCCTGAGATCGAGGCCCGTGTCCACGCTGGCCAATGGTTCGAGCGCGACGCCTGCGGACTGCAGTGCCGCACCGCGACTGGCGAGCGACGCGGCTGTCGTGAACACCAGCGTGGGGCCACCGTCGGTCACGAGCTTTGCGGCAGCGGGCAGGCCCAGGCCGGAGTCGAACACGACTCGCATGGGTTGGCGACCACACAGGTTGAGGCCGGGATCGCGCACCGTGAGCGCAGGATCGTCTGCCAGCACGGTGCCGCTGCCGGTCACGATTGCCGAAGCCCGCGCACGCAGGCGCTGCACGTCCGCCCGTGCAGGAGCTCCCGTGATCCATTGGCTCGCGCCGTTCGCGAGCGCCGTGCGGCCGTCGAGACTGGCGGCGAGTTTCAAAGTCACCCACGGGCGCCCGCGCGTCATGCGCGAGAGGAAGCCGCGGTTGATTTCGCGAGCCTCGCTCGCGAGCAATCCGTCGGCCGTAGCAATGCCGGCCGCCGCGAGCCGCTGCAGCCCCCCTCCCGTCACGCGCGGATTTGGATCGCGCAACGCCGCAATGACCCGGCCGATTCCTGCATCGCGCAGGGCGTCGGCGCAAGGCGGCGTCCGGCCGAAATGCGCACACGGTTCGAGGCTGACGTAAGCCGTGGCGCCATGCGCCGCCGCGCCCGCTTGACGCAGCGCGAAGACTTCGGCGTGAGGCTCCCCCGCACGCTGGTGATAACCCTCGCCCACGACGCTCCCGTCGCTCGCAACGATCACACAGCCGACGCTCGGATTGGGCGGCGTCGAATAGAGGCCGCGCCGCGCCAACCGCAGCGCGTGCGCCATGTGCTGATGATCCGCCGCGGAAAACGGCAGCGAACAGGCGGCAGTCACTTCTTGCGCCCGTTGCCCGGCTCGGGTTCGCCCTGGGACCACAGGGCGAGCTGGACATCCTCGACCGAGCGCGGTCGGCGATGCCGCAGGCGCTCGATCTCTTCGCGGAACGCATCGACGTCCTGGAAACTGCGATAGACCGATGCGAACCTCACGTAGGCCACTTCGTCGAGCTGATGCAGCTCGTCCATCACCAGCTCACCGACGAGGCGCGCCGGCACTTCGCGCTCGCCAAGCGTGCGCAGCTTGTGGCACACGTGACTGACCGCCGCATCGACCGCTTCGATCGCCACTGGCCGCTTCTCCAGGGCCTTCAGCATGCCGGCACGCAGCTTGGCCTCGTCGAACGGTTCGCGCGTCGCATCACTCTTGACCACACGCGGCATGACGAGTTCGGCCGACTCGAACGTGGTGAAGCGCTCGCTGCACTGCAGGCATTCACGTCGCCGTCGCACCTGCTGCCCTTCGGCAGCGAGGCGCGAATCGATGACCTTCGTCTCCTCGTGCGCGCAGAACGGGCAGTACATGGGTGCGCGCCGCCTTCGCTGCTGCCCGGCGGCCGGCTCAACCGTAGACCGGGAACCGCCGGCAGATGTCGCGCACCGCATCCCGCGTGCGTGCGATCACCGCCTCGTTACCCACGTCCTCGAGCACGTCCGCAATCCAGTGCGCGAGCTGGCTCACCTCGGCTTCCTTGAAGCCGCGCGTCGTGACCGCCGGCGTGCCGATGCGCAGGCCGCTCGTGACGAACGGCGGCCGCGGGTCGTTCGGCACGGCATTCTTGTTCACGGTGATGTGGGCACGGCCGAGCGCGGCGTCCGCCTCCTTGCCGGTGACGCCCTTGTCGATCAGGTCGAGCAGGAACAGGTGGTTGTCCGTGCCGCCCGACACGATCTTGTGTCCGCGCTGCGTGAACACCCGGCACATGGCGCGGGCGTTCTCGACGACCAGCTGCTGGTAGCCGACGAACTCCGGCTGCATCGCCTCGAGGAACGCGACCGCCTTGGCGGCGATGACGTGCATCAACGGGCCGCCCTGGGTGCCGGGGAAGATCAGTGAATTGAGCTTCCGGGTGATCTCGTCGTTCGCACGAGCGAGGATCAGGCCGCCGCGCGGGCCACGCAGCGTCTTGTGCGTGGTCGTGGTGACGACGTCCGCGAACGGGATCGGGCTTGGATATGCGCCGGTCGCCACGAGGCCCGCGACGTGCGCCATGTCCACGAGGAAATACGCGCCGACGGCATCCGCGATCCTGCGGAACCGCGACCAGTCGATGACCCGTGAATACGCCGAGAAGCCGGCGATCACGAGCTTCGGCTTGTGCTCGAGCGCGAGCCGTTCAACCTGCGCATAGTCGATCTCGCCGGTGGCCGGATCGAGCCCGTACTGCACGGCGTTGAAGATCTTGCCCGAGAAGTTGACCTTCGCGCCGTGCGTCAGGTGCCCGCCGTGATCGAGGCTCATGCCGAGCAGCGTGTCGCCCGGCTTGATGAGTGCCAGATACGCCGCAGCGTTGGCCTGTGAACCGGAATGTGGCTGGACGTTGGCGTAGTCGGCTCCGAAGAGCTTCTTCGCGCGGTCGATGGCGAGCTGCTCGGCGATGTCCACGTACTCGCAACCGCCGTAATAGCGCTTGGCGGGATAGCCCTCGGCGTACTTGTTCGTGAGCACGGAACCCTGGGCCTCGAGGACGCGCGGGCTCGCGTAGTTCTCGGAGGCGATCAGTTCGATGTGATCTTCCTGGCGGACACGCTCGTGCTCGAGCGCCGCCGCGAGTTCGGGGTCGAACCCGGCGATTTTCATGCTGGCGGGAAACATGGACTCTCCACGGTCGGGGACGCGCGATTGTAGCCGATGGGGGTACTTGGCTGCCGACCGAGCCGAGGCGAACACCCAGAATCTACAAGCGACCGCGCCGGCCAGCGGGAGAACGCTTGCGGGGACGCCGTAAACCCGTCCATGGGGGCTCCGGCCGCGACGTCCATGTCGCGGACGGCCCCGCAAACGTTCTCCCCCTGCCCGTCCCGCTAGCCGCGATCTCGGTGGCAACCCCACCGGCGCGAAGACGCCAAGCGGCGCGACCCGCGCCGCCGCAACGCCACCCAACGCCACCCAACGCAACAGCGCAGCCAAGCGCGTAGCGACAACCGGGCGGCGCCACGCACGGTTTCGGGGTGTGTCCGGAAAACCGTGTGCGGCATGGACGCCGCACCCGGAGCCCCCATGGACGGGTTTACGGCGTTTTTCCGGACACACCCCGGAAGCGGGCGCAGCCGCCCCAACCGCGCAGCGCAAGAAAAACACGCGCAATCGCGCCGTCAGGCGGAGCGGACCCGCGGTGGCGCCCCAGACGCCCATGATTGATAATCGCCGACCTTTTTCCGCCCCTCGCGCCACCCGGAGTCCGGTTCTTTACAAGCCATGGCCCAGTTCATCTACACCATGAACCGCGTCGGGAAGGTCGTCCCCCCGAAGCGCGTCATCCTCCGCGACATATCGCTGAGCTTCTTCCCCGGCGCCAAGATCGGCGTGCTGGGCCTGAACGGGTCCGGCAAGTCCACGCTGCTCAAGATCATGGCCGGCATCGACAAGGAGTTCGAGGGCGAGGCGCGCCCGCAACCCGGCATCAAGATCGGCTACCTGGCGCAGGAGCCCCAGCTCGACGCGACCAAGGACGTCCGCGGCAACGTCGAGGTGGCCGTGCAATCCATCAAGGACGCGCTCGCGCGACTCGACGCCGTGTACGCCGCCTACGCCGAACCGGACGCCGATTTCGACCGGATCGCCGCCGAGCAGGCCAGGCTCGAGGCGGTCATCCAGGCCGCAGATGGCCACAATCTCGAGCGCCAGCTCGAGGTGGCCGCAGATGCGCTGCGCCTGCCGCCCTGGGACGCGGACGTAACGAAGATTTCCGGCGGCGAGCGGCGCCGCGTGGCGCTGTGCCAGCTGCTGCTCTCCAAGCCGGACATGCTGTTGCTCGACGAACCGACCAACCACCTGGACGCCGAGTCGGTGCGCTGGCTCGAGCATTTCCTCGAGGCATACCCGGGCACGGTCATCGCCGTGACCCACGACCGCTACTTCCTCGACAACGTCGCCGGCTGGATTCTCGAACTCGACCGCGGCCATGGCATCCCGTGGCAGGGCAATTACTCGTCCTGGCTCGAGCAGAAGGAGAAGCGGCTGCAGATCGAAGAGCAGCAGCAGGAGGCACTCAAGAAAATGCTCGCGCGCGAACTCGAGTGGGTGCGCCAGAACCCGAAAGCCCGCCAGGCGAAGAGCAAGGCCCGCATGCAGCGCTTCGAGGAACTGCAGTCGCGCGAGTTCCAGGAACGCAACGAGACGAACGAGATCTACATCCCGCCGGGCCCGCGCCTCGGCGAACTCGTCGTCGAGGCAAAGGGGTTGACCAAGGCCTACGGCGAGAAGCTGCTGTTCGAGAACCTCAACTTCAATCTGCCGCAGGGCGGCATCGTTGGCATCATCGGCCCGAACGGCGCCGGCAAGACCACGCTCTTCCGCATCATCACCGGACAGGAGACAGCCGACTCGGGCGAAGTCCGCATCGGGCCATCGGTTCAGCTGGCGTACGTCGACCAGTCGCGCCAGTCGCTCGACGACAAGAAGACCGTCTTCGCGGAAATCTCTAACGGCCTCGACATGATCAAGGTCGGCAACTACGAGACGCCCTCGCGAGCCTACGTAGGGCGCTTCAATTTCCGCGGTGCGCAGCAGCAGCAGGCCATCGGCGATCTCTCGGGCGGCGAACGCAACCGCGTGCACCTCGCCAAGGTGCTGAAGGAAGGCGGCAACGTCATCCTGCTGGACGAACCGACCAACGACCTCGACATCGAGACCCTGCGCGCGCTCGAGGAAGCGTTGCTCAGCTTCCCCGGCTGCGCGGTCGTGATCTCGCACGACCGGTGGTTCCTGGACCGCATCGCGACGCACATTCTCGCCTTCGAGGGCAACAGCGAAGCGGTCTGGTTCGAGGGCAACTACTCCGAGTACGTCGAGGACCTGAAGAAGCGTCGCGGCGAAGACGCAGAGCAGCCGCACCGCGTACGCTATCGCAAGCTGCACGCCTGAGCGGCAGGACACACGGGCGCAGCCGGGGGTCGGAATGGCAAGCAGACCAGCACGCAGAGGGACGCTCGAGATCGACGGCACGCGCCTGACGCTCGCGCAGCTGCGCGCGTTCGAGCGGCGACGGCCGGCCGTGCGGCTGACGGATGAGGCCCGCGGGCGCATGCAGGTCTCCGTCGATGCCGTGCGCGAGGCCATCGCGAGCGGCGCCGTGAATTACGGCATAAACACCGGGTTCGGCGCGTTCGCGAATCGCGTCATCCCGACGGACCAGACCCGCAAGCTGCAGCTCAACCTGATCCGCAGCCATGCCTGCGGTACCGGCAATCCACTGCCACCGCACATCGTGCGCCGCATGCTGCTGCTCAAGGCCAACAATCTCGCGGCAGGTTTCTCCGGCGCCCGCCCGCTGGTGGTCGAGATGCTGCTCGCCCTGCTGAATGCCGACGTGCTGCCGGTGGTGCCGGCGCAAGGCTCGGTCGGGGCGTCCGGCGACCTCGCTCCACTCGCCCACGTGGCGCTGGCGCTGATCGGCGAGGGCGAAGCGACCCGTGGCGTCGAATCGGTGACCGGACCGGCCGTGATGCAGGCGGTCGGTGCCGAGCCGCTGCAGCCCGAAGCCAAAGAGGGCCTCGCGTTGCTGAACGGCACGCAACTGAGCCTCGCGCTGGCGCTCGAAGGCCTGCTGCAGGCCGAGCGGCTGCTCGATGCGTCCATCGTCGCGTGCGCGATGACGGTCGAAGGGCTCGCGGGCAGCCACGCGCCGTTCGACGAGCGGATCCAGCAGGCCAGCCGCCTGCCCGGCCAGATTGCCGTGGCCCGCAAGTTACGGCGACTGCTGACCGCGAGCGAGATCCACCACAGTCACGAGAACTGCGAACGCGTGCAGGATCCCTACGCCGTTCGCTGCATGCCGCAGGTGTTCGGAGCGGTACAGCACACGATCGACCATGCGCGCGAGATCCTGGCGGCGGCTTTGAACGGTGTGTCGGACAATCCGCTCATCTTCGGCCGCGACATCCTCTCGGGAGGAAACTTCCACGCCGAACCGATCGGCTTCATCAGCGACTTCCTCGCCATCGCCGTGGCGGAACTCGCCAGCACCTCCGAACGGCGCATCGATCTGCTGGACCGGCGCGTCAACCCGGCCCTCAACATGTTCCTCGCCACCGAGCCGGGCCTCGAGTCCGGCTTCATGATGGCGCACGTGACGGCGGCGGCGCTGGTCTCGGAAAACAAGGTGTATGCCCATCCCGCCTCCGTGGACAGCCTGCCGACCTCGGCGGGACAGGAAGACCACGTGAGCATGGCGCCATGGGCCGGCCGCAAACTGCTCGAAATCTGCGCCAATACCACGCGGGTGCTCGGCATCGAGCTGCTCTGCGCAGCGCATGCCATCGACTGCATGAAGCCGCTCAGGACGACCGCGGAATTGCAGCGAGTGCATGCCGACGTACGCGCGAACGTGCCGTACCGGGCGGACGATCATCGCCTCGATCGCGACATCGAGACCTTGGCGCAGCTCGTGCAGTCCGGCCAGTTATCCACGCACCTCGCCCACAGCGACTGATCGTCACGCCATGCAGGCGGTGGCCATTGTCCTCGCGTGCTTCGGCGGCCTGACCCTGCTGGTGGCCCTGAGCCGCTGGCTGGCGGGTCGCCGCTCCGCATCGGCCGGCCATCTGGGACTCGCGGCGCTGCTGCTCACGAGCGCCGCGCAGCTGCAACCCGTGGCCTCCAACCTCGGCACTTACCGGCCGCGGCACGGCGACCGGCCGGTGGCACAGGTCTTCTGCGAACGCACGGCGTCGCGAACCCACCGCATCACGCTGACTCGCCTGCCTGAGGGGCGCATGCAGGTCTTCGAGGTCACCGGCGACGAGTGGCGGCTCGACGCGCGCACGCTGACGTGGCAGGGTCGCGCCGTCGAGCTCGGCCTGCAGCCCGGCTATCGGCTCGACCGGCTGAGCACCCGTTTCCTGCGCACGACGGAGCCGGCGGGCTCGTCGCCGTCGAGCTACGCGCTCAGCGAGGAGATCGGGGAGGATGTCTGGGCGCAGGCGCGCACAGGGACCCGCTGGGCTCGCTACGCTGTTGCCGACCACGCCTACGGCCCGTGGCGGCCCCTTGCGCAGGGCGCCCGCTATGAAATCGCGTTCGACTCCACCGGACTGCTGGCCCGTCCCGTCAACGAGGCCGCGGCCACGGCGTTGCAGCGGCGCCCTTGATCAATGGCGCATTTCGTGCTACCCGTCACATATTCCGCTAGACTGAAACCACCCGCAGCGACAGGGATTCCGGCCAATGTCCGTTTACGTCGACGCGAACAGTCGCCTGCACCATGACCAGGAGCGCAACCTCGCGCTGCTGTGCCCCGTCTGCCAGGTGTTCAGCCACATCACCGCGGTTTCCATCCCGCAGTACCCGGAGCTGATCGCGTCACGCCCCAACCATGTGGGCGTGGTCTACCGCTGCGATTCCTGCAGCGCACCGATCTTTCTCAAGTTCGCCGTCAAGATGTACGCGCCCAACCGCGTCGAACTGGCCAGCAATTTCGTCGAGCTGGAACGGTCGAAGGAGAAATTCAACTTCACGTACCTCCCGGAAGAGGCCGAGAAGTTGTTCCGCGAGGCGCTCGGGTGCTATTCGAACGGCTACTTCAGCGCGTTCGCCTCGATGTGCCGGCGCACGGCCCAGGCCGTCTTTCACGAGCTCGGCGAGAATGGACGGCTGCGGATCTTCGGACAGGTCAACGAAGCCCGGGACATGGCGGAGATCGATGCCGAGACCTTCGCCGCAGTCAAGAAAGTTCTGTTCGGCTCGGACACGGACGCTGCGCCTGTGCTGCCGGAACTCGGCGCGCGCGAGGCCGGCGTGCTGCTGGAAGTCCTGAAGGACATGCTCTATGAAGCTTACGTCCGCAAGGGCAAGCTGCAGCAGGCCATGATGGTGCGGCGTTTTTTCGCCGAAGAGACTCTCGACAAGATCACACCGATCGGCCGCGCCGTTCGGGATTAATAA